>Ga0075418_10003664_pt1 | contig 17493 bp, 16 predicted proteins | sample SoiMetdeltSBSDD2_FD_81776 | JGI IMG/M metagenome (GOLD analysis project Ga0075418, IMG submission 81776) | Bulk soil microbial communities from a Populus tree surrounding site in Tennessee, USA - Soil MetaG P. deltoides SBSDD2 | ecosystem: Environmental > Terrestrial > Soil > Tree plantation... | reverse complement strand
CTCCCCAGATTTGGGGAGAGGGAATATTTGAGCTATTTCTTGTCCTCGACCTTGCCGACCACCTTCACCAGCGCCGCGAGCCGCTTCGCGTCGTCCTGCCAGTACTTCTGAAACTCGGGCGCGTCCTTGTATGCTACCTGCGAATCCACTTTGGCGAGCGTGCCCTTGAAGTCCGCGTCCTGCACTGTCCTGCGCGCCGCATCGCGCAGGACTTTCGTAACGGCATCCGACGTGCCCCTGGGCGCGAACAGGCCCGCCCATATGTAGTACTCGACGTCCTTGTAGCCCTGCTCTCTCAACGTCGGCACGTCGGGATACGAGGGATGACGCTCGGCGCCCCACCCCGCGATCGTGCGCAGCTTGCCCGCCTTCACGTGGGCGCTGATGGCGGCGGGACCGCCGGCCGTCAACTCGACGTGGCCGCCCAGGAGCGTCGTGATGGCGGGCCCGCCTCCGGTCGTCGGCACGTGCCTCATCTTCACGCCGGCCGCGTGGAGGAACATCTCCATCGGCATGTGCAGCGCGCCGTAGATGCCCGACGACGAGTACGAGAGCTGTCCCGCCTTCGTCTTCGCGAGCGCCACCAGCTCCTTCGTGGTCTTGACCGGCAGCGAGGGATGCACGACCAGTATGGTCGGATCGGCGGTGATCAGGGCGATCGGGACAAACTGGTCGAGCGTATAGGCGGGTTTCCGGTTGAACAGCTCGTCCGCCGCAGGAATGACCGAAATGCTGGAAAGGGCCATGAGAACCGTGTAGCCGTCCGGTTTCGCGTTCGCAACCGCGGCGTTGCCCACCGCCCCCGCGGCACCCGGCCGGTTCACGACCGAGACCGGCTGCTTGAGGATCTTCTCCATGGCCGCGGCCGTCGGCCGGGCCGTGATGTCGGCAACCCCGCCCGGCGGAAACGCCACGATCATCGAGATCGGCCGCGACGGAAACGCGTCCTGAGCGCCGGCAGTCGCAGCCGCCATTCCGCAGCACAGGACAAACACGATTCTGTCCATCTTCATTGCTTCTCCTCGATCGTGCGGTGAGTGGCGCTAGCCCACGGGGCTTTCGAGCGTGCCGATGGGCTCGATCGTGACCGCCACGACGTCCCCTTTCTTCAGGTAGCGCGGCGGATCGAAGCCGATGCCCACGCCCGCGCAGGTGCCGGTCGCGATGAGATCGCCCGGGTCGAACGTCATCACGCGCGACACAGTCGCGATCAGCGCCGGGATGTCGAAGATGAGATCGCTCACCATCGCGTCCTGCCGGACTTCGCCGTTGACGCGGGTCACGAGACGCAGCTTGCCGACGTCCTTGACCTCGTCGGCAGTGACGATGCACGGACCCATGGGGCAATAGCCGTCGAGGCTCTTGCCGAGAAACCATTGCCGGTGGCGATTCTGCAGCGTGCGGGCGGTCACGTCGTTGACGATCGTGTAGCCGTAGACATGATCGTAGGCGTCCTTTCCGTCGATATTGCGGCCTCCTTCGCCGATAACCACCGCCAGCTCGCCTTCGTAGTCCGTGGAGTCGGTGTAGTCGCTCGCGGCCGGGATGGGCTCGCCGGGACCGATCACCGAGTTGGGCCACTTGGTGAACATGATCGGCACCTCGGGCACGGCCTCCTTGCCGGTCGCGTCCACGCCGCTCGAATGGAATTCCCGCGCGTGCTCGTGGTAGTTCTTGCCCACGCACAGGATGTTCTTCGCCGGCCGCGGAATCGGCGCGTGCAGCTTGACCGCGGCCAGGGAGATCCGCCCTTCCCCGCTGCGCACCGCCCGCCGCGCGCGTGCCAGCCCTTTCCGGCCGAGCCGGATGAACGCCGTCATGTCGCGCGGCAAGCGGGTGCCCGCCGCGAGATCGACGACCGTGCCGGTTGCGGGATCGTGGACGCCGATGCGCGTACCTGCGGCGTCCGAGAATGTGACCAGGCGCATTATTGATCCGTCCGCGCGCCGGACAGCTTGACGACCTTCGCCCACTTGGCGATGTCCGCGTTCAGGTACTTCTCGAATTGCGGAATCGTCATCGTCAGCGGCGTTGCGCCCTGCTTCGCCCAGTTCTCCCTCACGTCGGGCCGGTTGACGACCTTGGTGATCTCGGCGTTGAGTCTTTCGAGGACCGGCTGCGGGGTTCCAGCCGGCGCCATGAGGCCGAGCCAGATCGTGGTCTCGTACCCTTGCACACCGGCTTCCGCGATGGTCGGCACGTCGGGCATGACGCTGGAGCGCTCCCTCCCGCTGCTGCCGAGCGCGCGCACCCGACCCGCCCGCGCGACCGGCGCCATCGTGGTGATCGCGTCGAGCATCATCTCCGTCTGGCCGCTCATGACGCTCGTGCGCGCTTCACCGCTGGTCTTGTGCGGAACGTGCACGATGTCGACGCCCGCCAGCGTCTTGAACAGCTCGCCCGCCATGTGGTACGGGGTGCCCGTTCCCGAGGAAGCGTAGTTCATGCCGCCTTTCGCCTTTTTCGCGAGGGCGACCAGCTCCTTCACCGAGCGCGCCGGCACCGACGGGTGCACGACGAGCAGCAGGTCGGAGAAGTTGACCGGGGCGACCGGCACGAAGTCCTTCATCAGCACGAACGGCTTCTTCGGGACCAGCGACTCGTTCACCGTATGGGTGTTGGACATCATGAGCAGGGTGTAGCCGTCGGGTGCCGACTTCGCCGCAATCTCGGTGCCTATGATGGAGCCGGCGCCGGGACGCGCCTCGACGACGAAAGGCTGGCCGAGCGCTCCCTGCAGGTGCTGTCCCAGAATCCGGGCGAAGATATCGGCCGGGCCCCCGGTGCCGAACGGCACGATGATACGCACCGGTTTCGCGGGCCAGGTCTGGGCGGCCACGGGGAGCGCGACAAGCGCGAGCGCCGCAATCAACGGCGCAGCCATGGCGGTTGCGCGTATGGGCATCCTGTTCCTCCTCCTGGAATTGTTTTGCGGCGCGCGTTCATTGTATCGGAAATGGTCTGTCGACCATTCCAGAGCGACTATCCGGAGCGCGACACGCCCCAGAACCGACCCGGGGCCTGCGCGAGGCCGGAGAGACCGGCACGCTCCATGAAAAAGCGGTACACCCGCTCGACCCGCTCCAGGATTTCCCTCTCGTCCGCCGTCAATATCCGGCGGTCCCGCATCACGAGCCGCCCCGCCACTACGACGTCGCTCACGTCATGACCGGTAGCGTTGTAGACGAGCCGATAGACCGGCATGTCGAAGGGAGCGAGGTGCGGCTGCGAAAAGTCCACCGTGATGAGATCCGCCTGCTTCCCGGTCTCCACCGATCCCAGCTCGCGATCAAGGCCGAGCGCCTTGTAGCCGTCCACGGTCGCCATCTCCAGCGCCTTGCCGGGGGGTATCAGGTCGGGGTCCTTGAAGTGTATGCGCTGCTGGTCGATCGCGGCCTTCATGTCGAGAAAAATATCGCAGTTGTGCGTGGCCGGCGTGTCGGCGCCCAGTCCGACGTTGACGCCCGCTTCGATCAGTTCCGGAACCGGGCATCGTCCGGGGTAGGTATAGATGCGCCCGGCCCGCGGGTGGTGCGCCGCGTGGGCTCCGGTCTCGCGCATGATGCCGATCGCGCGTTCGGAGATGCCGGTGCAATGCGACAGTATCGAGCGCGGCCCGAGAAGACCCAGCTTCTCGTCGTGCGCGTACTCGATCGAGTTGCCGTACATATGGGTCCAGAAGCCGACGTCGTGCCGCTTCATCAGGTCGGTGACCGCCTCCGCCTGCCGGCGTATCCAGCCTTCCTTCTCCGGGTCCCACACGGGGTCGTGCTCGTTTCGATTCCCGATGCGGGATAACGCCACGCCGTAGTCCACGATCCCGCCGGGATTGAGCCGGCTTTCCGCGAGCAGCCGGTCGCAATTCGCGATCACCTCGTCGAACGCCACCTGGCGCTCGGTCCTGGTCCCGCCTCGCCAGTATGTGTAGGTGCGCGGCCACGGCGGACGGGCGGGCCCTACGCCGATCCGGGTGCGCAACCCTATCCACTCCAGCTGGCGCGCCGCGGTCTGCGCGAAAACCACGTCGTCGGTCCGCGTGCCGTTTCCGCCCATCATGGAGTACATGCAGGTCGTGCCGAGCTTCAACCGCTCCAGCGCGGCGAGCTGGGCTTCGACTTCCCACCACTCCTCGTCGGTCGCATCGGGAAGGACGGCGTCCAGCATCCTGCGCCGGCTCGCCCCGTCCAGGCTCTGCCCCACCGATTTCAGCAGGCTGCCGCCGAGATAGCCATGGAGGTCGACCATGCCCGGAAGTATCGCCTTGCGCGTGCAGTCGATCGTCGTCGCGGCAGGGTACGCGGTCCGTAGCGCCGCCGCCGGACCCACTTCGACGATACGGCCGCCCTGGATCGCAACGCTGGTCTTCTCGAGTACGCGGCGCCCGGCGTCCATCGCGACGACGAGCCCGTTGTGCAACAAAAGATCGGCCATGAGATAACGAATTATCGTTCGCGGGCGACGCGGCGCGCAACCCGGTGCTACGGAACGCCGGTTCGTGAGAACATTGCGGCGTGCTGAATCCGGGAGACTGAACATGGAGAATTCGAGAGTTGCGCGGCAGTCCCGCCGCGAATTCCTTGGGGCAGCCGGCACCGCAATCGCGGGTCTCCTCCTCATGCCCGCGGCGCTGCGCGCCCAGGGAGGCGCGTCCGCGAAACTCAGGATAGGCATGATCGGCTCGGGACGCGTCGGCAGCACGCTCGGCACGCTGTGGGTCAAGGCCGGGCACGAAGTGATGTTCTCGTCCCTCAACATCGAGTACGACCGGAAACTCGCCGCAGGCATCGGTCCGGGCGCGGTGGCGGGCACGCCGAAGGAGGCTGCGGCGTTCGGTGAAGTGCTGTTCTTCTCGGTGCCGTACGCAGCGCTGCCGGAGCTGGGACGCGAGCTCGCCGCCGAGATCAAGGGCAAGATCGTGCTCGACGCCAGCAATCCCGTTCCCACCCGGGACGGCGACATGGCAAAAGAAGCGCTCGCAAAAGGCACGGGCGTCGCGTCGCCGGAGCTACTGCCCGGTGCGCGACTCGTACGCGTATACAACGCCGTGAACTACAACCGCATGCGTGAAGATGCGCATCGCGCCGGGGAACGCCTCGGCATTCCAGTCGCCGGCGACGATGCGCAGGCAGTCAAGACGGCCGTGCGCCTGGTGCAGGATGCCGGCCACGAGGCGGTCGTGGTCGGCGGGCTCGCGCGCGCCCGCGAGTTCGACTACGGTTCGCCCGTATTCGTGAAGCACATGACGGCGGCGGAGCTGCGCAAGGCGCTCGGCGTCAACCGGTAGAAGAGCGTGACACGTGACAGGTGACACGTGACACGTGCGCCGGGCTGGCTGGCGCGGCTGGTCGCGGCGCGGCCGGAAGAAGTGCGTGCGCTCCTGTGGTCGTTCGCATACTTCTTCTGCCTGCTGGCGGGCTACTACGTGCTGCGGCCGCTGCGCGACGAGATGGGAATCGCGGGCGGAGTGCGCAACCTCCAGCACCTCTTCACCGCGACCTTCGTGGTGATGCTCGCGGCGGTACCGGCCTTCGGGGCGGTCGTCGCGCGCCTGCCGCGCCACCGCTTCATTCCGCTGGTCTATCACTTCTTCGTCGCCAACATCCTGATTTTCTGGCTGCTGCTCACGCTCGATGTAGCCAAGGTGCACGTCGCGCGCGTCTTCTTCGTCTGGGTGAGCGTGTTCAACCTCTTCGCCGTGTCGGTGTTCTGGGCGTTTATGGCCGATCTCTTTTCCTCCGAACAGGGCAAGCGCCTCTTCGGCTTCATCGCCGCCGGCGGATCCGCGGGCGCGCTGACCGGTCCCGCGCTGACGGTGTGGCTCGTGGGGCCGCTCGGCCCCGTCAACCTCCTGATCGTGGCGGCGCTCCTGCTGGAGGCTGCAGTGCTGTGCGCGGGCCGGCTGGAATCCACGGCGGCACGCACCGCCGCCGCGAACCCGCGGCAGGAGAGCGCGCCGGCGGCAGCCGCGAAGCTCGGCGGGAGCAGCTTCTCCGGCTTTCTCCTGGTGCTGCGCTCTCCCTACCTGGCGGGCATCGCGCTCTGGGTGGCGCTGCTGTCGCTCGCGGGCACATTCCTCTATTTTCAGCAGGCGAATATCGTCGCCGCCGCTTCGGACGATCCCGCGGTGCGCACGCGCATCTTCGCGACCATAGACCTCGCCGTGGGCGTGACGACGCTCGTCGTCCAGAGCCTGGCGACGGGCCGGCTGATCGCGCGCTTCGGCGTGGGACCCGCGGCTGCGTTCCTGCCGCTCGTCTTCGCCGCGGGTTTCGCCGTCCTTGCCTCAAGTCCTGTGCTCGCGACGGTCATCGCTTTCCAGGCGATCCAGCGCGCGGCGAATTTCGCGATCTCGAACCCGGCGCGCGAGATACTGTTCACCGTGGCGAGCCGCGAGGAGAAGTACAAGGCGAAATACGTGATCGACGGGGTGACGTTCCGCGGCGTAGATGCCGCGAGCGGCTCGCTGTTCGCGGCTTTGCGCGGCGCCGGAGTGGAGCTCTCCACGATTTCCTGGTCCACCGTACCGGTAGCGATCGGCTGGTTTATCCTTGCCCTGGCCCTTGGACGGGCGCAGGAGCGCCGGGCCGCCGCAAGCAGCGGGCGTGATTGGTGAGTGGTGCTCCATGATGAAGCGTGATTCGTCTTCGTCCCGGCTTCGCCTTTCGCTCGGGACCAATCGCCAATCACCAATCACGAATCACGCTTTTCTGGCAGCAGAACCGCTGGAATCGGCAGTTGCAGCCTGATCTCGAGACGGGTGGCTCAATGCGGATCGCGATCATCACCGCGTACTTCGACGAAGACCGGGCAACCGTCGAACGGTGTATCGAATCGGTCCGTGCCCAGGAGTTTCCCGTCGAGCACATACTCGTGGCCGACGGCCGTCCGCACGACTGGATCCCGGCCACGGGTGTGCGCCACGTCACGCTCGACCGCTCGCACGGCGATTTCGGCGACACCCCGCGCATGATCGGCCTCATGCTCGCGATCCGGGAGGGGTTCGATGCGATCCAGTTCCTCGACGCCGACAATCTCGTCTTTCCGCAACACGCGGCGATGGCGGTGACGCTGATGCGCGAGAACGCGGTGCACATGGTCGTGCTGAAGCGGGCCTTCCTGCGACCGGACGGCTCCGCATTGAATTTCAAGTCCGACGAAGACGAGTCGCTCTCCACGATAGACACCAATTGCTACCTGTTTGCGCGTCCGGCATTTCCAACGGCTCTCAAATGGGCATTGATCCCGAAGGAGCTCTCGTTCATCGGCGACCAGGTGTTCCGCAGCGTATTCAGCAAGGTGGGGCATCCGATCGTCGTCGCGCCCGAACCTACCGTGGGCTACCGGTGCATGTGGGAGCGCGTCTACCGGGCGGCAGGCGAAGAACCGCCACCGGGCTGCCGCGACCTGAGCGAGCAACGCGAGAAGGCGGCTCAATGGTGGACCGCACTGGACGACGACCGGCGCGCTGAAATACAAGCGGCGCTAGGGATAAAAATCACCGTCAGCTAGAACCTATCTGAAATCAGCCACAGAGATCACCGAGAACACACAGAACAATAAGTGCGTCTCACACCTAACATGTCGCAATCGGACTCTGTGTTCTCAGTAGTCAAGCCGGGTTGCGTTCAGGCTGCAGGCCTCTCAGGCCAAGAATCAGCCATGAAGATCTTGAGAACACAGAGGGAAAATGGTTTCACCCTCTGTGAATTCTCTGTGTTCTCTGTGGCAAGAATAGGGCCAGTCATCCGGCACGGCGCCCGTGCTTCGCTTCCATGCGCTCGGCCACCCCGGGCTCGAGTGATTTCGATCCTCAGCCGGGCTTGAACGCCGGCAGCCCCTCGCCCAGCTCCGTCACGCCGGTCAGCCGCCGCCACCCGTCGCGGTCCCAGCCCGCCACGCGCTCGACCTCGCGGCCGCTTTCGTAGCGGATCAGCGTCGGCGTGATCTCGATCCCGTTCAGCCAGGAATGATCCAGCTCGCGATCGTCCACGATGCTCGCCACGCCCCCGGGGAATTGCGGATCGTCCTGCGACACCACCTGGAACGCGGCGCTCTGCTGCGCAAGGTCGCGCATGACCGGCTCGACCAGCGTGCAGGTCGGGCATGCCCGCTTGGCGAATACCACGAGTCCGTCGGCTATCAGCATAGGAAGGTCGCGAATCTTCGCTGTGACGTATAGTCTAACCGAGGTGACCCTTGCGGAGGACGAGCCATGCACATCCCATCGGCAGCACTATTGCCCTCGATCCGCGTTCATCCGTGTTCATTCGTGGTTCCCGCTTTTCTGCCCCTGACCGGCTGCGCCGACCTCTACTGGGAGAAACCCGGTGTGGGCGCCGCCGCCCTCGACCAGGATCTCCAGCAGTGCACACAGCGGGCACGGCTGGACGCCCGGCGCGGGGAGACTCCCAGGCTCGACGCGCCGCTGGTGCTCCAGGCCGACCCTCTGGGCCGTCCCGTCGTCGTCCCGTCCAGCCCGCGCAGCACGGACCGCTTCCTGGCGGAGCACGATCTCACCGCCGCCTGCATGCGCACCAAAGGGTACGTACAACAGCAGGCGAAGCGATGACCAACAGAGAAGACTCGAGATTCCCCTCCTTCATCTAGGAGGGGTGGCGCGCGACAGCCCGCCGGGGTGGTCATGTCAACAGTGGCGCCTGGATGCAACGCGTACTGACACTACTGAATCAAGGCAAACTCGGTGAAATATGGCCTGGGAAGACTTGGAACGCTGTTTCTATCGGCAGGATCGGTGTTCCAAGAGATTTCAACGCACCAACGTGACACTGATGGTCGCCGGGCCGTCATCACGACAGCAAGCCCTCCTGAATGCGGGCTCCATGTACAGAAGCTGGGGATATGAATGAATGTTCATCGCCCCGCGCGGCGTCGGCTGTTGAAAGTTGTGGCAGGATCAGCGGCTTGTGCTTTTGTGAGTAATGCCATGCCTCAAACCACGTCGACCCACCAACGCCCGATCCCCCGCACGGGTGAGCGCCTGCCTGTCATCGGCCTCGGCACCTGGCAGACCTTCGATGTCGGGCCGAACGCACCCGAGCGCGCGGAGCTGACCGAGGTGATGCGGCGCTTCGCCGCGCAGGGTGGGCGCGTCGTCGATTCTTCGCCGATGTACGGCCAGGCCGAGCGCGTCGTGGGCGACGTGACCGGAGACCTAAACGCGCGCGAGAGGCTTTTTTTCGCCACCAAGGTCTGGACCAGCGGGCGCGACGCCGGCATCCGGCAGATGGAGACCTCCCTCAAGCTGATGCGCGCCGGAACGATGGATCTCATGCAGGTGCACAACCTGCTCGACCTCGACACGCACTCACGAACGCTGCGGGATTGGAAGGCTGCCGGCCGGATACGCTACCTCGGTATCACCCATTATCATGCCGGGGCGCACGCCGACCTCGAGCGGCTGCTCAAGACCCGGGAATGGGATTTCGCGCAGTTCAACTACTCGCTCGCCGAGCCCGAGGCCGAAGCGCGGCTCCTCCCGGCGTGCGCCGAGCTGGGCGTGGCGGTGATCGTCAACCGCCCCTTCGCGGAGGGCGCGCTCTTTCGCCGGGTGAAAGGCAGGGAGCTGCCGTCGTGGGCGGCCGAGATCGACTGCGCGAGCTGGGCGCAGTTCTTCCTCAAGTGGATCGTCTCTCATCCGGCCGTGACCTGCGCCATCCCGGGCACCTCTCGCGTCGTGCACCTCGAGGACAACCTGAAAGCCGGTCTCGGGCGGCTGCCGGACGCCGCCATGCGGCGGCGCATGGCGCAGGAATTGTCCCGAAGCTGACCCAGGCTAAAGCTTCACCGCCAAGGCCGCAATGCCCGCGAAGGAAAAGAAAAGCCTCACCGCCAAGTCCGCGGGGGGACGCCAAGGGAATAACAATAAAATCAAACCCAAGAGAAGAACGCGAAGACAACGCCAAGTATGGGAATGGCCACGGTGAGGGTATGACCTCCTGGGATTCCGCTTCAGTGTCCACACTGCCCACATCCGCGACGGCATCAAGCGCGTCGCGAATCGCTTGTAACGCGCGGAATCTATCCCTACCGGACCGGTGGCATTACCGCCCCTTGGCGTTGTCTTGGCGGACTTGAGGTTGAATTTATTATTATCCCTTCGCGTCCTGGACTGCGGAGGGCGGAGCAGTGCCTGCGCCACTGGGCATAGGTGCGACCCCGGAGCAGGCCGAGCGCGCCGGTTCATTCCGCAGTCCTCATGCGCGCCTCTGCGGTCGCATCCCCAAAAAACGGGGCCCCTGCTCCGCGGCTCCGGCGCGCCGATCTCCGCGGTAAAGCTTTTCTGCGCCTTCCTCCGCGTCCTTTGCGTCCTGAGCGGTGTAGCGTTTCTTGAACTTAAGCCGGCCGTGCCAGGAAATCCGCCCACAGCTCCTCGTACACCGCCTCCAGGTCGCGCGTAGTGCGCGCGGTGTCGAAGAGCGGCGCCGTCGCACGATTCGCTGCAAGCCGCGCCCGCAGCGCCGAAAGCGCCGCCGGGTCGCTGGCGAGCCCGAGCGCGAGCGCTTCGTACTCCGTGAGCGACGTGGTGATCATGTCGGGCAGCCCGACCGCTTGCAGCACGCTGCCCGCCACGCGCGAAGCGAACGTTTCGCCGGCGCACGTCAGCACGGGAACACCCGCCCACAGGGCATCGCTGGCCGTGGTGTGCCCGTTGCATGGAAAGGTGTCCAGGAAGAGGTCCGCGGCGGCCATCCTTGCCAGGTGCGGCCCGGCGGGGAGCGTCGGGGCGAATACCAGGCGCTCCGCGCCCACGCCGCGCGCCTGTGCCTCGCGCCGCAGGTAGTCCGGCGCCTCGGCGTTGGACGCCCACAACCACAGCACGCTGGCCGGCGTTTCGTTGAGCAGCCGGCACCAGATCGCGAATATCTCAGGCGTGATCTTGTAGGTCTGATTGAAGCAGCAGAACACGAGGCCTTCCGCCGGCAGTCCGCATTCGGCGCGCGAGGGTGGATCGGGCACGACGCGCCTGTCGTCGTTGCACTGGTAGGAGTTGGGGAGGTACTTGATCCGCTCCGAGTAGCCCGCAGCGAGCCCGGGCGGCACGATGAAGCGATCCGCGATGAGACAGTCGAGATAATCAGCGCCGGTCGTTCCGGGATATACGAGGTATGCGGCCTGCACCGGAGCGGGACGGCGCTCGAGGATACCGGGCCGGGCGCCCCGGTTGTAGCCCTGGCCATCGACGAGGATATCGATGCCGCGCCCGTGAATGGCGCGAGCGGCCTCGTCGTCGCTCATGGCGCGGAGATCCAGGAAATCGTCGAGCGCGGCGCGCGCCCGGTCGAAGACCTCGCGCGGGGAGTCCCGGTCGCACGACAGCCCCACGACCTCGAAGCGCCCGCGGTCGTGGCGCTCCAGCACGCCGATCAGCAAGCGGGTCGTCGCGTCCCCGCGAAAATGCGCGGTGCAATAGCCGATGCGCAGCCTGCGCTTCGGCTCCCGGCTCAAGGTGAAGCGCGGCCGTTGGCCCTGCCCGCGCGCTCCGCCCAGCAGCCTGCGCGCGTATTTCTCGGCGCAGCGCCTCTGCTCCAGCGCAGTCGTGCCGGGCAGCACCATGAAATAGAACGGCGAAACGCCGCACTCGGGGGCCGCGGCAACGTAGTCTCGTATGCGCTCGGCGTCCTCGCGCAGGCCCGCCCAGTCGCAGAGGTGCTGGCGCATGTGCACCAGGTCCGCCAGGATTTCCATCTGCCCCGGCCGCAGCTCGAGCGCCCTCCCGAGCGCGTGCTTCGCCTCTGCATAGCGGCCCAGCACGTACAGCGCGCCGCCCAGCGCGACGTTCATCTCCACCGACTGCGGTGCGAGCGCCACCGCGCGCTGGAACGGCTCGATTGACGCGGCGGCGCCGCGCGACATCAGCAGCGCGCGGCCGGCATTGCCCCAGGCGAAGCCATCACCGGGATTCAACTCGAGGGCCCGGCGAAAGTGATCGAGCGCAGTCTCGGGATCGTTCGCCATCAACCGCACCGACCCCAAGTTGTTGTGCGCCGCCGCGTGGCCGGGCTCGAGCCGGATCGCCTCCATGAGGTGGGTCGTGGCGCGATCCACGTCGCCGAGGTCCTTGAGCACGGCCCCGAGGTTGCTGTGCGTATCGGCCGCGTCGGGCCTGGCGTACACGGCGCGCTCGAACCATTCCACGGCCTGCGGCAGGCGCCGCGTAATGGTCGATATCACGCCCAGGTTGTGCAGCGCACCGTGATGCGCGGGGTCCAGTCCGACGATCTGCCGGTAGATCCGTTCGGCGGCGCCGAGATCGCCCGCGGTCCGGGCAGTGAGCGCCGCGGAAAGCAGTTGCTCGATCCCGGATTTTGTATCAGGCTGCGACAATGTTCCGTTCATCCTTCGACGGCTAGTGGCATTTTCGGGTCTGCGCGCCATTGCAGCAACCAGCCGGGTCCTGGCGCGGCTGGCGCTGGCCGGCGGGCTACTGTTCGCTCCAGGCTGTGCCATGGTGCAGATGGGCTATACGCATCTCGACACCCTGGCAGCCTTCAAAGCGGATGAATACTTCGATCTCGATCCCCAGCAGAAGCAGGAGTTTCGCGTCCGCTTCGACCGCCTGCACGAGTGGCACCGCCGCGAGCAGTTGCCGGAGTACGTCGCGTTCCTGACCGAAACGAAGTCCAGGGTGTCACGACCCCCGACGCGCGAGGACGTCGTCTGGATCACCGAGGGTCTCAAGGCGCGCTACCGCCTCATCGCACAGCGCGCGGCCCCGGATGCGGCGGTGCTCCTGGCCACGCTGCGGCCGGAGCAGCTTGCCGCAGCACAGAAGCAATGGGACGACGACAACCGCAGGTTCATCCGCGAGCGCCGCCTCAAGGCCGGTGCCGAGGAGCGTAAGCGCGCTCGCACAGAGCGCGCCCTCGACGAGATCCGCAAGTGGACGAGCAGCCTCACCCCGGAACAGGAACGCAGCATCACCGTACTCTCGGAGAAGCTGCCGGCGATCAGCGAGCTGCGGCTGCAGGACCGGATACGCCGCCAGCGCGAGTTCCGGCAGCTGCTGGAATCCCGCGCGAGCAGCGATTTCGCCCCGCGCCTGACGCGCTACCTGGTCGACTGGGAGAGCGGGCGCGCGCCGGAATACGACCGCATCCTCACCGAGTGGTGGGACATGCGCCAGGACTATTTCGTCACCATCTACAAGCTCCTTACGCCCGAGCAACGGGCGGCGGTGGTGCGCCGCCTGCAGGATTACATAGACGACTTTACGAAGCTCGCGCAGCAGCGCTAGGCGCGCTGCGAGCTTCGGGCTGCCAGCTTCCAGCTCCCGGTTTCGGGTGTTACCTGGTTGGAGGAGCTCGTGGCTCGTAGCTCGTGACCCGTAGCTGGCGGCTGGTAGCTGGTGGCTCGTAGCTGGTAGCCGGCGGCTGCTAGAATCCAGCCATGCCCCAATTCTCCGGCCGCATCGTTTCCAAGCTCCCGCACGTCGGCACGACCATCTTCACGATCATGTCGCGGCTCGCGGCCGAGCACAACGCGATCAACCTGTCCCAGGGATACCCCGACTTCGATTGCGCGAAAGAGCTGCGCGATCTCGTCACCAAGTACGTCAACTCGGGCCTGAACCAGTATCCGCCCATGGCGGGCGTGATGCGCCTGCGCGAGCGCATCGCGGAAAAGTGCGAAGCGCTCTACGGGCAGAGCTACGACCCGGAGCACGAGGTGACGGTGGTGCCGGGAGCGACCTACGGCATCTTCAACGCCGTCGCGACGCTGGTGCGTCCCGGGGACGAGGTGATCCTCTTCGAGCCCACCTATGACTGCTACGGCCCCGCCGTCGAAGTGGCCGGCGGCGTCCCCGTGTACATCCGGCTCAACTATCCCGACTACAGCATCGACTGGACCGAGGTGCAGCGCGCGATCACGCCCCGCACGCGCGCGCTGATTGTGAATACGCCCAACAATCCCACCGCGAGCGTCCTCTCGGGCGAGGACATGCGGATGCTCGATGGAATACTGCGGGGAACCGACGTCGTGGTGATCAGCGACGAGGTCTACGAGCACATCGTCTTCGACGGCCACCGGCACGAGGGCGCGGCGCGCTACCCGGGGCTTGCGGAGCGCAGCTTCATCGTGTCCTCGTTCGGCAAGACCTACAGCGTGACGGGCTGGAAGATGGGGTACGTGCTCGGGCCGAGGGAGCTGATGAACGAGTTCCGCAAGGTGCACCAGTTCAACGTGTTCGTGACCAACGGCCCGCTGCAGTACGCGTTCGCGGAGTACATGGAAAAGCCCGAGGCCTACCTGTCGCTCGCGGCTTTCTACCAGCGCAAGCGCGACTTCTTTCTCGAAGGTATCAAGGGCTCGCGCTTCAAGCCGCTGCCCTCGCGCGGCACTTTCTTCCAGAACCTGTGCTACGACGCGATCAGCGACGAGAAGGACACGGACCTGGCGATCCGGCTGACGACGGAGCGCGGTGTGGCGTCGATACCGGTGTCGGTCTTCTACCGCGAGCCGCCGGGGCACAGGGTGCTGCGGTTCTGTTTTGCGAAGTCGGAGGAGACGCTGGCGCGAGGTGCCGAGATCCTTTGCAGGATCTGAACAAGGAGTGATGAGTACTGGTGATGAGGTACTGGTGATGGAGTATTGGTGATGAATACCGGCGCAGTCCATCACCATTTTCCCATCACCACTTCCCATCACCATCATTCATCACTATTTTTGGCCTCCACCGCCCGAGGAACATCCGAGTGAAGCTGTGGTACCAAAGCATGTCCCGCCAGAAAGCCTGGGGCGAGTACAACGCCGCGCTCGCGCGCATCCTCGACTCGGTTCGGGACCCGGGCACCAGGATCGACGTGCACGGCATCACGAAGATCGGCGGGACGACGCCGCAGTTTCACTATCTCGATTACCTGGAGACCGGCGAGGTGCTCGCCAACGTGCAGGCGGCGATGCGCAAGGGCTACGACGCTTTCCTGATCGGGAACATCGGCGACCCCGGGCTGCAGGCGGCGCGCGAGATCGCCACCATGCCGGTGCTGGCGCTCGGCGAGACGAGCGCCCATCTGGCCAGCATGATGGGACGCAGCTTCTCGCTGGTGACGATCAACGACAAGTTCACGCAGCGCATCGTCGACAACATCGCGCACTACGGCCTCTCGAGCCGGCTGGCGGCCGTCAACCGCATGAAGCTCGAGCGCATCCTGCACCTCGACGCCGGCTTCCGCGACCCGCGCCTGCGCAAGGAGATCTTCAGGCAATTCATGAAAGCGGCGGACGCCAACATCGACGCAGGCGCCGAGGTGATCGTCCCGGCGGGCGGGGTGGTCATGGCGCTCCTCGCCGATGCCGGCGTGCACGAAGCGGGCCGCGGCACACCCATCCTGAACGGCATCACGGCGCTCGTGAAAACGGCCGAAGCGGTGGTGAAGATAAACCGCATCATGGGCGGCACCTTCACCAGCAAGCGCCTGCACTACGCCCCGCCCACGGGCGACCAGATAGCCGAGATCCGCAAGTACTATGGGGACGTCTACCCCTCGGTGAAGAGCAGCCGCACGGCACGCAGGAAAGCGAGCCGGGGAAGCAAGGGCAGATGATCCTGGAGGAAGCCTCGAGAGTGACCGCGGCCGCCGCGCGAACGGCATTTTTCGCCGTTCTGGCGCTCGCATCGATTGGAGCAGTCGGAGCGCAGACCTATCCGGCGAAGCCCGTGCGCCTGATCGTTCCCTTCGCGCCCGGGGGCGGCACGGACATCCTGGCGCGCATACTGTGCCAGCGCCTGACGGAGGCCATGGGACAGCCGTTCATCGTGGAGAACCGCGGCGGCGCGGGCGGCATCATCGGCGCCGAGCTCGCCGCGAAATCGCCCGCCGACGGCTACACGCTCCTTCTCGGCAGCCCGGGCTCCCTGGCCATCAATCCCGCGCTGCTGCCGCGCATGAACTACGACTCCCTGCGCGACTTCGCGCCGATCACCCTTGCAACGATCAGCGCCTTCACCCTGGTCATCCATCCGTCGCTACCGGTGAAATCGGTAAAGGACCTGGTTGCTCTGGCCAGGGCGAAATCGGGACAACTCAACTACGGATCGGGCGGCAATGGCTCGGTCGCGCATTTTTCCGTGGAGCAGTTCAAGGCGCTCGCGGGCATCAACATCGTGCACGTGCCCTACAAGGGTTCGGCCCCCTCGCTCACCGACCTGGTCGCCGGGCAATTGCAGATGACGATAGAGAACATGCCGGTCACGCTCCCCCACGTGCGCTCGGGGAGATTGAGGATGCTCGCGGTCGGCACGAAGACCCGCTCGGCGTTCGTGCCGGACCTTCCGACGATCAGCGAAGCCGGCGTGCCCGGCTACGAATCCAGCACCGCCTTCGGGGTTCTTGCTCCCGCGAAGACATCCCCCGCCATCGTCGCCCTGCTCAACACCGAGCTCGTGAAAGCTCTGCGCAGTCCCGACACAAGGGAAAAACTGACCGGCCTGACCATGGAGCCCGTGGGCGGCACCCCCGAGCAATACTCCACGCACATCAAGGAAGAACTGGCGAAATACGCCCGGATCGTGAAGGCGGCGGGGATCAAGGCCGACTGAGGAACAAGGATGAGGGATGAAGGATGAGGGATGACCTGCTCTGTAAGGCTCAAGACCAGGTCATCCTTCCACGTTCCACGTTCATCCTTTCCTCCTGCCGCCGGCAATTGTTCTAGAATGTGGTCCCTGCCGGCCTCTCCGGCGGCGGGAGGAGAAACCCATGCCGAACTACAACCTGCGAGTAAACGGCGCGACTCGCAACGCGAATGTCGAGCCCGACACCCCGCTGCTCTACGTCCTGCGCAACGATCTCGAGCTGAACGGCCCGCGCTTCGGCTGCGGTCTGTCCCAATGCGGCGCCTGCACGGTACTGCTGGACGGCACGCCCGCACGCTCTTGCGTGCTGCCGGTCTCGGCAGTGGGCGCAAAAAGCGTCACCACTCTTGAAGGCCTGGGAACGGCGGACAAGCCCCATCCGCTGCAGAAGGCGTTTATCGAGGAGCAGGCGGCGCAGTGCGGCTACTGCGCCAACGGCATGATCATGAGCGCCAAGGCGCTCCTCGACAGGACGCCGACACCAACCGAGGCGCAGATCAGGAAAGCGCTGGCGGCGAATCTCTGCCGCTGCGGCACGCACAACCGCATCGTGCGCGCGGTTCAACGCGCCGCGAAGGAGGTGGCATGAGACGCGGAGCAGGGGCCCCATTCATGGGGATGCGACCGTCGAAGGCCACGAGCCACCGACGTGGAGCGGCAAATTCAACCGATGACGTAGCAGAGGTGGCCGTGATGACAACCTCCCGCCGCGATTTCCTCAAGTCCGCCGGCGCCATCACCGTCGCCTTCAGCTGGAGCGTCCCGTCCGTGCTCGCGCAGCAGGCCGCGCGCCCGGCCCTTCCCGGCAGCCTCAACACGAACCGCATGCTCGACGGCTGGATCCGCGTCAACGCGAACGGCACGGTCACCGTGTTCACCGGCAAGTGCGAGCTGGG
>Ga0075418_10003663_pt1 | contig 17493 bp, 14 predicted proteins | sample SoiMetdeltSBSDD2_FD_81776 | JGI IMG/M metagenome (GOLD analysis project Ga0075418, IMG submission 81776) | Bulk soil microbial communities from a Populus tree surrounding site in Tennessee, USA - Soil MetaG P. deltoides SBSDD2 | ecosystem: Environmental > Terrestrial > Soil > Tree plantation... | reverse complement strand
CGCCAAAGTAACGGCTCGAGGGTGTCGCCGCATCCGTGGGCGCTCCGAAGGGATAGTCGAAGATCTGGACCTCGAGCTCGCCATGCCAGTCGGTGGTGGCGAAAGAATAGGTGCCGGGCTGCAACGCCGAAACCTGCAGGAAGCCGCCGCCGAGGAACTGGAAGTAGGGTTGCAAGAGGGTTTCGGAGACGCCGTAGCGAAGCTCGAGGTCGATCTCCTCGGCCCACAGCTCGAGGTCGAGCGCTGTCTCCCCGGCGAGGACGAAATCGTCGAATAACACCTGGTTGAACTCGAGTCGGCTGCCGTCGTGGTCGAAGCGACGGAGTGGCGGTGCACCTCCCTCGAGGGTGAGCTCGGAAACGGCAGCCGTGATTCCCCAGCGAGCGGCGAGCGCCGGCGAGCGCACCCGGCTCTGGAACACGACTTCGGCCGGGCGAAGATCCAGGAATGGTCCCGAGGGCTCGCGGATGTGATCGACGGTGGCGGCGCGCAAGGTGACGGTGACCCGGCGCGATTGGGTGAGGAAGACCACCGCTTGCGCCCAGGCGGCTTGGTTTGCTTGCAAGCTGTAATGGGTGTCGTGGAAGACGCTCCACGTGGGTGACCGTCCGAGGAAGCGCGCTTGGTTCGTCACCGTCTCGAAACGGGCATCCCAGAGCCCTTGAACACCATCGTTGGGCTGATACGCACCTCGAGACAGCATCGCCGCGGTGAGGGCGCGCTCGTGCAACCTGTCCTCTGTCGAGCCCACCTGCCCGAGCAGGATGCTGGCGTACCAGGCAGAGTCCGCTTCCCGCCGCGGTGCGTGCAGGTGCGCCTCGACCCAGTCGTAGCCCATGTGCTCGACGTCGATGGTCGGCGCGAGCACCAGCTCGGAGAGCCCGACGAGATCTTCCTGGCTCGCGGCCCAGTTCCCGGCTACGACACCCTCGACGCTCAACCAGCGCGCGATGCGTCCCTGGCTCGCCAGATGCTCGACGTCCTTCTCGATCAACCAGCGGGCGATGAGGGAGCCGAAGCTGGCGCTCATGATGTTGACTTGGTCGGCGCCGGAGACCTCGAGAACGTGGCGAGCGTACTTGGCGACGATGAGGGCATAGCGCGGCACGCCGCCGCCCCAGGCGGCCGTCACCGCCTGGAGATCGGCGAGGTCGGTGCCGTCGTAGTACGGCGGGGGCGTGTCGCCGTAGTAGCGCGTGGTGGTGACGACGTTGGCTCTCTCGAGTCCGCCCGGTTGACCTGTCGTCGGCAGACCGAGGAGCGCCGCGGCTTGCTCGAGCAGCGGATCGACCTCGTCGCGGCCGAAGACGCCGGTCTGCGTCGCCCCGGCGGGATCGAACCCATGCACGAACACCGTCGCCGTCCGCGACGGGTCGTGGCTCGCGTTTGCCGTTGCCGCGATGCCGGCGAGGATGCAGCAAGCGAGCGCAGGGAGCGCGACTCGGGCGCTCCGGCTGACTGCCGCCGCGTGCGGGGACATGGCTCAGCGCGCCGCGCGCCAGGCGTCCACGTTGCGCCTGATCTGGCGTGCGTGGACCTCCAGGTGCTCGGCGTAGATCCGCAGCCAGTCCTCCGCCGTGTAGCGCCCGACCTCCGTGTGCGTCCCCTCGCGCGACCAGGCGCTCTCGGGAAGCCGGCGGATCATCTCGTGAGTGTAGCGCCGCACGGCTTGCACCTGCGCCCGCGCCACGTCGAGCGGGTAGGCGTGGTAATCGAAGGTGCGCGTCCAGGCGTCCTGGTCGTAGCCGAGCAGGGTGGGATTGGACTCGCCGACGAGGAAGCGGATGCGTATGGCCCCGTTGGTTTCACTGTCGGCGCAGTGCACCGCGACCTCGTGGGCCGACCACTTGTTCGGCCCCGGTCGCCACTGCATCGCTTCGGCCGGCACCGTGGCCAGTGCTTCCTCGAACTGCCGCACGCCTTCACCGTAGCGCGCGATCAACGCCTGACGTTCTGCTGCAGTCATGAGCAGCTCCCGGTGTCATCGTGGCGCCTCGATGTCGGACCGGACCGGGTCCGGCGGACGCCGCGGCTTCCGGGCATCGTAACAGGTCCACCAAGCCCGGTCCCTCGGGGCAGGTCCTTCCGATCAGGTCCCGATCCAGGACCCGGAGATCGGTCCCTCAAGCCGGCAGACCGTGGGCGGCGACGTGCCGCTCGACCGCGGCGAGCTTGTCCACGGAGCCGATGTCGGCCCAGTAGTAGGCATCGGCGCGCCAGGCGAGGATGCGCTTCCCTTGGCCGGCGAGGCGCAAGTAGGCCTGGGTGAGTGAGAAAGCCCCGGTCTCGACGAAGTCGTTGAAGATCTTGGGCGACAGCACCTGGATGCCGTCGAAGCCGAGGCGCCTCACCGAGGCGACGGGGCCCGCGGCCCATTGGCGCACACCCGTCGCTGGGTTCTCCCAGCCGCAGAGACGATCCTCGGTGTCGAAAAGGAGGAGGCGCGAAGCCGGGCGCTCCCGTACCGAGAGCAAGGCGACGGCGCCGCTTGCGGCGTGAGCCTCGCCGAGTCGCCGCAGATCCACGCCGCTCACCACGTCGGCGTTGTGGACGAAGAAGGGCTCCGTGCCGGCGAAAAAGGCGGCGGCTTTCTTCAGGCCCCCGCCGGTGTCGAGGAGCTCGGTCTCGCGGGAAATCTCGATGCGCAGGCGGAGGTGTGTGCAACCGCGGAGGTAGCGCTCCACTTGCTCGGCGTGATGGTGGACGTTGACCACCACGTCGCGCACGCCTGCCGCAGCGAGCCGGGCGAGGACGATTTCCAGCATGGGCCGGCCGGCGATCTCGAGGAGGGCCTTCGGACGCTGGTCCGTGAGCGGCCGGAGCCGGCTGCCGACCCCCGCGGCCAGGACCATCGCTTTCATGACGCGGGCGCCGCCGCCGGTTCGAGGGCGAGGTGGGCGACCTTCACCTGCACGGGATGTTGCAGCCGCAGGTGCTCGGCGAGGCGCTCGGCGCAGTACACCGAGCGGTGGCGCCCGCCGGTACAGCCGAAGGCCACGGTGAGATTGGTGAAGTTGCGGTTCCGGTAGTTCTCCACGCTGCGGTCGACGAGAGCGATGGCGTGGCGGAGGAACTCGCGCACCGCGGCATCGTTCTTGAGGAAGTCGGCGACCTCGCGGTCTTTGCCGGTGAGGGGCGCGAAGCGCTCGTGCCGCCCGGGATTCGGCAAGGCGCGGCAGTCGAAGACGAAGCCGCCGCCGTGGCCGCTGTCGTCCTGGGGCATGCCCTCCTTGAAGGAGAAGCTCTGCACGCGCACGGTGAGCTGCAGGTCGACCTGCCCGTAATGGCGCAGCTTGGAGCTCGACACCAGGGCCTGGAACACCCGGGAGAGAGCCGGCAGCTCCACCGGAAGCGGCGACGTCTGCAGCAGGTACTCGAGGTTGCGCACCGCGTAAGGGATGCTCTGCAGGAAGTGCGTCTTGCGCTCGTAGAAGCCGCGCAAGCCGTAAGCCCCCATGGCCTGCATGATCCGGACAAGGACGTAAGCCGGGTAGTAGTGCAGGAAGCGCTCGCGCTGCAGCGGGGCGATTTCGTTGGCGGCATCGAGATAGACATGCAACAAGCGGTCGCGCAGCTGCGGCGGCACGTCCGCCTTGGCGTCGTAGAGCAGCGAGGCGATGTCGTATTGCAGCGGCCCGCGCCGGCCGCCCTGGTAGTCGATGAACCAGGGCTCGCCGTTCCGGATCATGATGTTCCGCGACTGGAAATCACGGTAGAGGAAGTGATCCTGTCCGGCTTCGAGCAGGAAAGCGGCGAAGCGCTGGAAATCGTCCTCCAGCTGCTGTTCGTGGAAAGGGATGCCGGCCAGGCGCAGGAAGTAGTACTTGAAGTAGTTGAGATCCCAGAGGATGGAACGCTGGTCGAAACTCGGTCGCGGGTAGCAGACCTCGTAGTTCAGAGTGCGGCCCGCCTCGATCTGGAAGCGCGGCAGGAGGCGCACTACCTTTTCGTACAGCGCCGTCGCAGCGGCCGGGAATCCGCTCGGGAGGCGGTGTCCGGCGAGGAAGCCGAAGAGCGTGATGTCACCGAGATCTTCCTGCAGGTAGACGCCGTGCGCCGCTTCCTCTGCGTAGATCTCCGGCACGGGCAGGCCGCACTGGCGAAAGTGGCGTGAGAACACCAGGAAGGCCCGATTCTCGTCGGCGTCGGGGCCATGCACGCCGACGGCAGTCCGCCCAGCGCCGGAAAGCCGCCAGTACTTGCGACCGGAACCGTCGCTCTTCAGGGGAGCCAGGTTGTCCACGGCGCCGTAACGCGCCTGGAACAACTGCAGGAGAGCTTCTTCCACGCGCCTCCACCCCGCCGCACGACCCGAGGACAGGCCTGGTCACGGGCTCCAGCGCCCGGATCCGGCCGCGCCCATGTTTTTACACGATCCAGGGTCGCAAGTGAATCGGATCTTCGGCGCCCTTCAGGAGTCTTCCTCGGGGAAAACCGGGTCAAGTCCGCATACCTCCCTAGGGAGAGAACCGGTAGCATTCCAGCAGCGACGTCGACCAAGGCGCTCCTCGAGTCTGGAGGTGTTGCATGCACAGCTCTTCTCCTGACCCGAGGCAAGGCCTCCCGCGGTCCGTCTGGCAGCAGTTGCTGCCATGGTTCTTGGCCACAGTGGCTGGCCTTGCCGGCGCTGTCGCAGTGCAGGCTCAGTCGGTACCCAGTGGCTTCGCCTTGCAAGCCGTCGTGGGCGAGCCCTTCGGCGGCTCTACCGTCGGCTTCGCCTTCCTTCCCGATGGGCGCACTCTCATCATCGAGAAGGACACCGGCAACGTGCGCCTGGCGGCGGTCGGGTCGAGCACCTCGGCGGTGATTGCGACCACCTCGGGGCTGCAAGTCTTCGGCGAGCGCGGTCTCCTCGGGATCGCGGTGGACCCGGCCTGGCCGACGCGGCCCTATCTCTACTTCCACGGCACCTACAACGACGGGACCATCCGGGTGACCATGCGCCAGGCGAGCGGCGCCCTCTCGAATCCAGCGAGCACGAGCGTGACCCTCGCGAGTCCCTACGTGATCCTCGGTGGCATCGCCGACGTGAACTCGAACCACAACGGCGGCACGCTCCGCTTCGGCCCGGATGGGTTCCTTTATGTGAGCATCGGGGACGATGCCTTCAACTGCAATGCCCAGGACACGAACTTGCTGACCGGAAAGATCCTGCGTCTCGAGGTCGCGAACATGCCCGGAACCGGGGGCGGCCCGCCCGCGAAGGGGGCGATCACGCCGCCGGACAACCCCTTCCCAGGACCAACCGAGAACGCGCGTCTGGTCTTCGCCGCGGGGCTCCGCAATCCCTTCCGCTTCTGCATCGATCCCTTGACCAACGATGTCTACATCGGGGACGTGGGAGAAGATTCTTGGGAGGAGATGGATGTCGCCACATACGACGGATATGTAGGCAACAACTATGGCTGGCCCGCCTTCGAGGGTTTGGAATCCCGCAGCGTCAGTTGCACCCTGGATCCTCCTTTCACCTCTCCGATTTATGTCTACCCCAATCCCTCGGGGGGCAGCGCTTCGGTCATCGGCGGCCCGCTCTACCGGCGCGTACCGGGTTCGGCGAGCAGCTTCCCCTTCGCTTACGACGGGAATCTGTTCCTCGCCGACGTCTACAACGGCTTCATTCGGCGTTTGGTGCGGTCAGGGAGCAACTGGAGCGTCGCGCCCGCTGTCCCAGGGCAAGCGAATCCCCAGCAGTGGGCATCAGGGATCGACTTCATCTCCGACCTGCAGACAGGACCGGACGGTGGGCTCTACTTCATGGTTCTCTCGGACGGCGGCAGTCTCACCCGGGGTCTGTATCGGATCGTCGATGCCACGGTGACCGACGCCTTGGACGTGCCCGGCAACGCCGGCCTCCAGGCTTTCCCGAACCCCGCCCCCGTGCAGCAAGGCCTCACGATTCGTTACCGATTGGTGCGCCCCGAAACGGCACGCTTGCGCATCTACGACGCGGCTGGCCGTCTGGTGCGGACGCTCGGTCCGGTGCAAGGAACGTTTGGCTCCATTGGTTGGGATGGTAAGACGGAGCGCGGTGTCTCCGTGGCCGCCGGCATGTACTCGCTGCGACTCGAGACCGGCGGCAAGGAGACGGCGCGGCGCAAGCTCACGCTTCTGCAGTGAGTGAAGGATTCTCTGCGGCATTCGCCTCGACTGACGGCCGGGAGCGTTTCCTCGAGGTGCGGCGTGGTGGCCGCCGCGAGGCCCGGTACAGGCACAGGAATTGACGTGGTGATCGCCGCGGCACCTGCGTCTTATAGTGCGCGCGATGCGGCTCCGGCGCCCCAAACTGCGCCGCCTTCCCAAGTGGAAGCTGCGGATCCGCCGCCTGCCTCCATGGGCGCTGCGGCTCCTCTACAGTCTCTGGCTCCTCTTCCCGGTAGGACTCGCGGTCTACTCGTTCACCCAGCCCTGGGCGAAAGCGCGTGTCGTTCTCTTCTGGGGCATCTCGCGGAGCCCGGAAGCCATGGTGCTCGTGCTCCTCAGCCTGCTGCTGACCGTGGGAGCGGGCATCCTCGTCGCCGGCCGCCGGCGTGGCGCCACGCTGGCCGCCATCGTGCACCTGGCAACCGGCGCGCTCATGTGCTTGGTTTCGTGGTTTGCCTACCGCATGGTGGAGAACGCGGGGACGAAAGCCCTCGGGTTCATTCCTCTGGCCTCGGTGCGCCCCGGGCCGGGCTTGCGCACCTACTTCCTCGCCTCCCTCCTCGTCCTCGCCTGGGGTCTCGCCGGACTCGTCCGGGTGCTTTTGCGCCGGCGCAGGCACCGGCACGAGCCGGCCCCGTTGGCCGCGTGAATCCCGCGCCACAGGCGGGTGACCGCTTGGGTGTGGTACGGCCTTGCGTTCTCGCGTGACACGCGCCGCCCGGCGGACTATGCTATTTCGCAGGTTCCCCGGCGGCCATGGCCGCGACGGGTCCCACCCCAACGGGAGCCCGAAGCCCCCGAGGCTCCACCTCTTCGATCCGTGATTCGACCGCGCTCGGACAGGCGGTCGACACCGTGGAGATCGATGCCGGTTTGAGAGGATCGCATCCCCAGAGATCGCGCGGGCCCCGGCGCTCGGGCGGCGGTGGGCCACGCCACCACGGCGGTGGCGAGCCGCGCCACCAAGGCGGGGGCGATCCGCGTCGGCAGGGCGGTGGCGAACCGCGTCACCAAGGTGGCGGCGGTCCGCGCCAAGGTCCGCAGCACCCGCAGCGCGATGGTCGACGGAACTTCCGCGGTGAAGGACGCGACAGCGGCGTCCAGGGTCGCGATGGCTCACGCCGTCCAGGCAGGGACGACCCTTCCGGACGCCTCGGCGGCCCGAGGAACGACCTCATACGTCAGGGTCCGCGGCTGCGGGGCCCCGGCCCCGGCCTGGGTCCCCGGCGCGGGCGCGGCCCGCAGCGTGCGGCGCCGCTCTTCCTGGATCTGCTGCGGCAGCTGCAGCAGCTGACCAGCGTCGACCCCTTCGAGCGCATCCGTCTCGAAACGACGCCGCAGAACTTCTCCACCCGCGCCCTCGATCTCATCGCGCCCATCGGCAAGGGGCAACGCTGTCTCATCGTCTCGCCGCCGAAGGCGGGGAAGACGATGCTCCTCCTGGAGACGGCGAACGCGGTGCACCAGAATCATCCGGAGATCCAGATCTTCGTGCTTCTGGTGGACGAGCGCCCGGAAGAGGTGACGAACTTCCGGCGCTCTACCAACGCCGAGGTGCTCGCCGCCTCCTCGGACATGACCGCGGTGGATCACGTGCGGGTGGCGGAAACGGCGCTCAGCAAGGCTCTGGAGCCTGTGCTCGCCGGGAAGGACGTGTTCCTCCTCCTGGACTCGATCACCCGCCTCGCTCGCGCCTATAACACCCTCACCGAGGGTCAGGGGCGGACGCTGAGCGGTGGTCTCGACGCCAACACCATGCAGACGCCGCGGCAGGTGTTCGGCTCGGCGCGCAAGATCGAAGGTGGTGGCAGCCTCACGGTGATGGGGACGGCGCTCATCGAGACCGGCTCGCGGATGGACGAAGTCATCTTCCAGGAGTTCAAGGGCACCGGCAACATGGAGCTCGTGCTGTCGCGCAAGCTCTTCGAGCAGCGCATCTTCCCGTGCATCGACATCTCCAAGAGCGGCACTCGCAAGGAAGAGAAGCTGTACCCGCCAGACGTTGTCGCCCGCATGTACCTGCTCCGGCGCGTGCTCGCCAACCTGGAGCCGCCGGCGGCGATGGAAGGGCTGCTCGAGCTCCTGCACCGCCATCCCACCAACGCCGAGCTGATCGCCAGCATCCACGCCGGCCGCTGAGATCGAGGGGCATGCCAGGCCCGAGTTGTCTCTCGCCGCCCGGCACGCGCAGCGGACTTCAACGATAGACCTGATTCATCCGTCCCGAGGTGTGCCCTGCGCTCGTGCTAACGATGAGCGTCCACGGCGTGGTGCTCGCGTTGAGCCTCCGGGCGCGGGTGCGCCTGTGGAGCGCCCGCCGCTCCGCCGATGCGCATCTTGTAGAACGAGCGCCAGACGAAGTAGACGGAGACGGCGAAGAACAGTGCCGAGAGCGTGCGGGTGAGAACGGCGCCCTGCTGGCCTTCCATGCTCACCGCGAGCTCCACGGCGAGCAACCCGAAGAGGGTGGTGAACTTGATCACCGGGTTCATCGCCACGGACGAGGTATCCTTGAACGGATCGCCCACGGTGTCGCCCACGACCGTGGCCGCGTGCAGCGCTGTTCCCTTTTCCTTCAGATCCACCTCGACCACCTTCTTGGCGTTGTCCCAGGCGCCGCCGGCGTTGGCCATGAAGATCGCCTGGTAGAGCCCGAAGAGAGCGATGGAGATGAGGTAGCCGACGAAGAAGAATGGTTCGAGGAAGGCGAAGGCCAAGGTGGCGAAGAAGACCGCGAGGAAGATGTTGAACATTCCCCGCTGGGCGTACTGGGTGCAGATCTCGACCACCTTGCGGCTGTCAGCCACGGACGCCCGCGTCGTGCCTTCCAGCTTGATGTGGCGCTTGATGAACTCCACAGCGCTGTAGGCCCCGGAAGTGACCGCCTGGGTGGAGGCGCCAGTGAACCAGTAGATCATGGCGCCGCCGGCGATGAGCCCGAGCAGGAACGGCGGGTGCAAGAGCGACAAGTTGGCAATGTACTCCGGCTTCAGGCCTTCCGTGAGGGCGACGATGATGGAGAAGATCATGGTGGTGGCGCCGACCACAGCGGTGCCGATGAGCACGGGCTTGGCGGTGGCCTTGAAGGTGTTGCCGGCGCCGTCGTTGGATTCGAGCAGGTGCTTGGCGCGCTCGAAGTCCACGTCGAAGCCGTAGTCCTTCTTGATCTCCGCCTTCACGTTGGGGATCTGCTCGATGGTGGAGAGCTCGTAGACGGACTGGGCGTTGTCAGTGACCGGACCGTAAGAGTCCACGGCAATCGTCACCGGCCCCATACCGAGGAAGCCGAAAGCCACGAGACCGAAGGCGAACACCGCCGGCGCCTGCATGAGGGCGCCAACGCCCAGGGTGCTGACGGCATAACCGATGCCCATGAGCACCAGGATGGAAAGTCCCAGCCAGTAGGCGGCGAAGTTACCGGCGACGAAGCCGCTCAAGACGTTGAGCGAGGCGCCGCCCTCGCGCGACGCGGTGACCACCTCGCGCACGTGGGCCGACTCGGTGGAGGTGAACACCTTCACCAGCTCGGGGATGATGGCGCCGGCCAGCGTCCCGCAGGTGATGACGGTGGAGAGCTTCCACCAGAGCGTGCCATCACCGAGGTCGGGGATGAGGAGGTAGGAGGCGACGTAGGTGAGCGCCACGGAAACGAGCGAGGTGAGCCACACCAGGTTGGTGAGCGGCCGCTCGAAGTTCATCTCCTTGGCGTGGCCGTAGCGAGCGCGGCTCAGCGACTCGTTGACCAGGTAGGAGAGGCCGCTCGCCACGATCATCATGATGCGCATGGCGAAGATCCACACCAAGAGCTGCACCTGGGTGACGGCCTGCGGCACGGCGAGCATGATGAAGGTGATCAGCGCCACGCCGGTGACGCCATAGGTCTCGAAGCCGTCGGCGGTAGGCCCCACGGAGTCGCCGGCGTTGTCCCCGGTGCAGTCGGCGATGACGCCGGGATTGCGCGCGTCGTCCTCCTTGATCTTGAAGACGATCTTCATCAGGTCCGAGCCGATGTCGGCGATCTTGGTGAAGATGCCGCCCGCGATGCGGAGCGCGGCAGCACCCAAGGACTCGCCGATGGCGAAGCCGATGAAGCAGGGCCCGGCGTAATCCCGCGGGATGAAGAGCAGGATGCAGAGCATGATGAGGAGCTCCACCGAGATCAACGCCATGCCGATGCTCATGCCGGCCTTGAGCGGGATGGAGTAGCAGGGGAAGGGTTTGCCTTGCAGGCTGGCGAAGGCGGTGCGCGAGTTGGCGAAGGTGTTGATGCGGATGCCGAACCAGGCGACACCGTAGCTGCCGCCGATCCCCACCAGGCTGAAGAGCAGGATGATGAGTACCTTGACGGCGGGGAAATGCTGCAGGAGGCCGAAGTAGAGCACGATGATGGAGCCGATGAAGAGCTCGAGGACGAGCAAGAGCTTGCCCTGCTGCAGCAAGTAGGCTTTGCAGGTTTCGTAGATCAGCTCCGAGATGTCGCGCATCGACTGGTGCACCGGTAGGCGCTTGAGCTGGGCGTACGTCGTCAGGCCGAACAGATATCCCACCGCGCAAATGAGGAGCCCGAGTGTGAGCAGCGCCCGGCCGCTCAGACCGAGGAACTGCACCTGCCCCAGGTCGGGCAGCACCAGATTGGCTTCGCCGCCGCGATGGACGGGGTGAGCTTCCTGAGCCGACGCGAGGACGGGAAGCACGATCGCCACGACCGCTGCGACCAGCGCGGCGAAGAGGGCGAGCCGTGGCCGGCGGGGTCCGCCGCACAGGGGACGGAGGGCCTTCATCATCTGAACTCTCTCCCGGATAACGTTCTCTGTGGGTGGGAACCATTCGGCCGCGCTCCGCCATGGGGGCTTGAGGATGGCGAGCCCCAGGCCAGGCCGAAGGCCCCATATATAGCAGGCCTGGACCGAGGGCGCCATAAGGGTCGGAAGCGTTGCACTGCCTGGAACGAGGCCTCCACGGGAGCGGTCTCAAGCGGAGAGGGCGAAATCGACGGCTGCATGGACGTGGAGGGCCAGGGTGTCGAAGGCCGGTAGACCCGGGTCGGTGTCGGCGAGGAGGAGGGGGATCTCGGTGCAAGCCATGACGAGGCCTTGAGCGCCGCGCTCGCCCAGCTCGTGCACCAAGGAGAGGACATGCTGGCGCACTTCGGGGCGGAAGACTCCGCGCGTCATTTCACCGACGATGGCCTCGTCGACGTAGGTACGCTCGGCTGCGTCGGGGACGAGCATGTCGATGTCGCTCTCCGCCAGAATGCGCCGGTAGAAATCCTTCTCCATCGTCGGGCGGGTGCCGAGGAGGCCGACGCGGCTCAAGCCCTGTGCCCGGATGGCGGCCGTGGTGGCGCGTGCGATGTGCACGAGAGGCAGTCGCACTTCTCGCTCCACCTCGACGGAAAACATGTGCAAGGTGTTGGCGCAGAGCACCAGGCACTCGGCGCCGGCGGCGGCGAGCTTGCGCGCCGCGTCCACGACCAGCACGCTGACGCCGCCCAAGTCCCGATCCACCGCCCGGATGCGGATGATGTCACCGAAGTTGAGCGAGTAGAGGATGCAGCGCGCCGCCTCGTCGCCTCCGAGTCGGGCGTTGATCTCCATGTTCAAGAGACGGTAGTACTCGAGCGTCGAAACCCAGCTCGTGCCGCCGATCAGGCCGATGGTCTTCATCATGGCCATAGCCTACACTGACGTCCGGGGTGCCGCCATGTCCGACAAACCCATCGACCTCCGCAGCGACACGGTGACGCGCCCGACGCCCGCCATGCGGCGCGCCATGTCGGAAGCCGAGGTGGGCGACGACGTCTTGGGCGACGACCCCACGGTGCAGCAGCTGGAGCGCCGCACGGCGGAGATCGCCGGCAAAGAGGCGGCGCTCTTCGTGCCGAGCGGCACCATGGGCAATCAGATCGCCATCGTCTGCCACACCCGGCCCGGGGACGAGGTGCTGCTCGAGGCGGAGTCGCACATCTTCCTCTACGAGCAGGGCGGGTTGGCCTCGAACTCCGGTTGCCTGGCGCACATCGTGCAAGGCGAGCGCGGGGCGCTCCCGGTGGGGGCGCTGCTGGCGGCGATGAGTGACGAGGACGACCACGTGGCGCGGCTCCGGCTGGTGTGCGCCGAGAACACCCACAACCGCCACGGAGGCGCCATCGTGCCTTTGGCGCAGCTGCAGGCGCTCGCCGACGCCGCCCGCGCCCGCGACGTCCGCTTGCACTTGGACGGGGCGCGATTGTGGAACGCGAGCGTGGCCACGGGGATCTCGGTCGCCACCTGGGCCGCCACTGCCGACAGCGTCATGATGTGCTTTTCCAAGGGACTCGGCGCGCCCGTGGGCTCCATCATAGCGGGAAGCACCGAGTTCATCGCCGCGGCGCGGCGGGCGCGCAAGCGCTTCGGTGGCGGCATGCGCCAGGTGGGGATCCTCGCCGCCGCCTGTCTCCACGCCCTCGACCATCACCTGGCGCGTCTCGCCGAGGATCACGCCCGCGCCCGGCGACTCGCTGCCGGCTTCCGCGCCGTGCCCGGTGTTCGCGTCCCCGAACCGGAGACGAACATCGTGTTCGTGGAGCTCGAGGACGAGTCGCTGTCGCCACCGGCGCTGCTCGAAGCGCTGCGCGCCGAGGGCGTGTGGCTGGGGCAGTTCGGCGCCCGGCGCTTGCGGGCGATCGTGCACATGGACGTGGACGATGCCGCGGTGGAGCGCGCCGTGATCGCGCTCGGCGCCTGCGTCCGCGCGTTCAGCCGCCGGGCGCGGGCGTAGCCACCGGCAAGCCGACGCGCGCGAGCAACGCCGGGAAGCGCGGGTCCTCGCGCAGCGGGTCGAGGCGCGGATTCACCAGCAGCGACACCAGCGCGTCCTCACGCCGCTCCAGAGCCTTCTCCAGCCAGGGAAAAGTCTCGTCGTTCTCTCCCAAGCCCACGTGCACGAGGGCGATGGTATAGAAGGAGACGTAGTGTCGCTTGGAGATCGCCAGCAGCTCGCCCAGGATGCGCTCGGCTTCGACGCGATCTCCGGCGCACCCGTAGGCATAAGCGAGCGCCCCCAGCTGTCCCGGCCCCGGCTCCGCCAGGTCGATGGCCTTGCGGATCGACTCGATGCCGGCAGCGAAACGGCCTTGCTGGATCTGCGTCAGGCCCATGTCCACGTGCACCCGCGCGAAGGTGGGATCGATGGCCAGGGTCTTGGCGAACTGCTCCATGGCGTCGTCGTAGCGGCGCATGTAGTACAAGAGATAACCGCGCGTCCAGTGGACGATGTGAGAGAGGGGATCGAGCTGCAGCGCTCGATCCACCATCGCCAACCCCTCGTCGAAGCGCAGCATGAGGGTGAGGAAGACGGCGAACCAGTGGTGGGCGATCGCGTAGCCCGGGTTGTGCTGGATGGCGAGGCGGAACTCCCGTTCCGTCCCCTCCCAGTCCCAGTCGAAGCGATAGAACACCTGGGCGAGGGTCGTGTGGGCCTCCGCCAAAGTCGAATCCAGCTCCAGAGCGCGACGGGCCTCTTGCTTGGCCTTGGAATAGGCCTCCTGCGGCGGCAGGTAGCCGAAGCCTCCGAGCAAGGCATAGGCGTCGGCGAGACCGGCATACGCCAGGGGGAAGTTCGGATCGAGGTGAGCCGATTGCTCGAAGATCTCGATGGAGCGGAGCAGGCCGTCGCGGCTGCGCTTGTTCCAGTAGAAGCGCCCCTGCAGGTAGAGCCGGAATGCCTCGCTGCTCTGCGTCTGACGTTTGTGCAGCCGCCGCTCGTGGGCTTGCTGCAACTCGAGACGGAGCTGCGCCGAGATCTGCTCCGACAAGCGTTCCTGTAGCTCCTGGAGGTCGCCTGCGTCGCAGGTGTGTTGCTCGCCCCAGAGCCGGGCGCCGTCTTCCGCATCCACGAGCTCGAACTGGAGCTGCAACGTCTCGCCCCTGGAGACCGCGCGACCGCTGAGGACGGCGCGCACGTTCATCTCCCGCCCCACCGCTTGCGGATCGACGCTGCGACCCCGGTAGCGCTGCACGGTGGACAGCGCCATGACCCGCAGCCCCGGCAGCTGCGACAGCGTGTCGATGAGCCGATCGGTGAGGCCGTCGCAGAGGTACTCCGCCTCGGGATCGGAGGCGAGGTTCGTGAACGGCAGGATGGCGAGGGAATCGATGCGTCGCGAGCGGCGCTGCCGCGGCCGGCGCGCTCGGGGCGGGCGCCAGGCGGCGGCCCCGGCGGCGACGGCACCGAGAGCGATGCGCAGCTCCCGGGCGGTCTGGAGGCGCTCCTCGGGGACCTTCCGCAAGCAGGCATGGATGAGCTGCTCGAAGGCGGGAGGGATGGCGGGCGCAGTGGCGAAGGCCGGGACGGGATCGCGGAGAATCGCCGCCAGGACCTCGCCGATGCTCTCGCCGCGGAAGGGCGGCGCGCCCGCGAGCATGGCGTAGAGCGTGCAACCGAAAGCGAAGAGGTCGCTGCGCGCGTCGCCCGGCTTGCCGCGCACCTGTTCCGGCGCCATGTACTGCACCGTGCCGACGAGAGCTCCCGGGGCCACCTCCACCAAGGTGGGGGCACGGCTCGCGCCCACCGAGCCGGCGAGCGCTTCCGGATGTGCCAGGCCGAAGTCGACGATCTTCACTACCCCTGCTTCGGTGATGAAGAGATTCTCCGGCTTGAGATCGCCGTGGATGACGCCGGAAGAGTGCGCCGCCTCCAAGCCCTCGGCGGCGGCGAGGCCGAGGTCGAGGGCATCCCTCCAGGGCAGCGGCGCCCGCTCGAGACGCGCCTGCAAGCTCTCCCCCCGCAAGAGCTCCATGACCACGAAGGAGACGCCCGCTTCGGAGCCGACGTCGTAGAGGGTGAGGAGGTTGGGATGGGAGAGGCTGGCGAGCGTCTTCGCTTCGCGCTCGAAACGGGCGAGTGCGGCGGGATCCTGGGCCAAGGACGCGGGCAGGACTTTGACGGCGACGGCGCGCTCCAGGCGCCGGTCGACGGCCCTGTACACCTCGCCCATGCCACCGGCGCCGAGGGGCGCGGCGATCTCGTACGGACCCAATTGCGTGCCTGTGCCCAAGGTCATGGGAGGATCCTAGCGGATCGCCGGCCTTGCTTGCTGCCGCAGCCCCTTCTATCCTCCCGCCCTGGCAAGACCGGCTCTCCCATCGTGAGGTACCGCGGAGGTGTCCCCATGGCCTGGTGGAGTTGGATCGTGGTCGGCGCGTTGTTGCTCGCCGCCGAGGTCGTGCTGCCGACGGATTTCTTCATTGTCTTCTTCGGCGCCGCGGCCATCGTGGTGGGCCTCGTGCAGCTCGTGGGCCTGGGCCTCCCGGCCTGGGGGCAATGGTTGCTCTTCGCCGGGCTCTCGGTGACCTCGCTCCTGCTGCTGCGCCCCCGACTGCGACGCGCGCTCCGACGAGAAGAAACCGTCGGACACACCGAGATGGTGGGGGAGATCGTCACCGTGGGGGACGAGATCCCGCCGCAGGGGACGGGCAAGGGAGAGCTGCGCGGCACGGTGTGGGTGGTTCACAACGCAGGTTCGCAGCCGCTGCGCGCCGGTGAGCGTTGCCAGGTCGCCAGCGTCGAAGGTCTGACGCTGCACGTGCGTCGAGAAGGTTGAACGGCGGCAGTACGGAGGCGCTAGTGCCGCCGGCGCCGGTGTCCCTCGGTTCTCCAAGGTTGCGCGAGCGTCTCTCCATCCCTGTCAGGAGGCACGAACATGTGGACAACCTTGCTCCCCGTCCTGGGGATCGTGTTCCTCGTCCTGATCATCATCGCCAAGACCGCGGTGGTGGTGCCGCAGCAGAGCGCCTACGTGGTGGAGTACTTGGGGAAGTACCGCCGCACGCTGCAGGCGGGGTTCCACATCCTCGTGCCCTTCGTGGAGAGGATTGCCTACCGGCACAGCCTCAAGGAATCGGCCGCTGACATCCCCGAGCAGGTCTGCATCACCCGCGACAACGTGCAGGTCGCCATCGACGGCATCCTTTATCTCAAGATCCTCGACCCCCAGCGGGCCTCCTACGGCATCGCCAACTACGGCTTCGCCATCACCCAGCTGGCGCAGACGACGCTGCGTAGCGAGATCGGCAAGATCGATCTGGACCGCACCTTCGAGGAACGCGCCACCATCAACGCCTCTGTCGTCTTCGCAGTGGACAAGGCCTCGGAGCCCTGGGGCGTCAAGGTGCTGCGCTACGAGATCAAGAACATCACGCCGCCCCAGGACGTGCTCACGGCGATGGAAAAGCAGATGCGCGCCGAGCGCGAGAAGCGCGCCGTGATCCTCAATTCGGAGGGTGAGAGGGACGCCCGCATCAACCAGGCCGAAGGCGAGAAGCAGCGGGTCATCAAGGAGTCGGAAGCGACGAAGCAGCGTCAGATCAACGAGGCCCAGGGGCGGGCCGAGGCGATCCTCGCCGTCGCCACCGCCACCGCCGAAGGGCTGCGGCGGGTGGCCGACGCGCTGCATTCCCCCGGCGGCGACCAGGCCATGCGCCTTCGTATCGCCGAGCAGTACATCGGCGAGTTCGGCCGGCTGGCGCACGCAGGGAATACGTTCGTGGTGCCCGCCAACCTCTCGGACCTGAGCTCCATGGTGGCGCTCGCCACGGGCATCGCCAAGAAGGACCAGACGTCGTCGGCAAGCTGAGCGCGGCTCGCGCTCCGCTCACGCCATCGGCGTGAGCACTGCCGGAAGACGGTCCTTCGCTCCAGGCGCGGTGCCGAGCAGGGAATACCGGCCGTTCTGGAGACAGTAGACCGCGATGATGTCCGGATCTTCGCAGCGGCCTGATTCTGCCGTGGCCGGGGAGACTCGATCCGAGTCTGCTGCCGCGAAGGACGCCACGAATTTGAAGCGCGGATAGCCCACGGTCGGAGGCCGGGGCTCGACCTCCACGAGGGTCAGAGCGCCGCGATGCTCGAAGCCGTGCACGAGCCAATCGCATTGCCTGTCATCCGGGAACCACTCGGCGCCGAGATGTTGCATCTCCCGGCGCAGCCATGCCTCCCGCGCCGCCGCCAGGGCGGGGGCGGGCGGTCCTGGTTGCCACACATCCCATTGCGGCTGGGAGTGGCTCTTCAGGTCCGCATCGGCGCGGCTCTTCCCGGAGGTGGCGGCAAGGACCTTGGTGGCGACGGTATCCACGCCGTAGCGTCGCAAGAGCTTCCACACCACGGCGGTCACCGCCGCACCGCCGATCCAGAGGACGAATTGCATTCCGCACCACCCTTCCCCGAGGCCTGCCCCGCTGCCACCGCGCCGGCGAAACTGCACGACGCAGCCACCGCAGCGCGAACTCCGCTGTCGGCGGAACCAAGGCTCACGGGCACAGAGGAGGCCGATGCAAATGAAAGGCCGGGACGGTCGCTGCCCCGGCGCGCCGG
>Ga0075418_10003659_pt1 | contig 17505 bp, 13 predicted proteins | sample SoiMetdeltSBSDD2_FD_81776 | JGI IMG/M metagenome (GOLD analysis project Ga0075418, IMG submission 81776) | Bulk soil microbial communities from a Populus tree surrounding site in Tennessee, USA - Soil MetaG P. deltoides SBSDD2 | ecosystem: Environmental > Terrestrial > Soil > Tree plantation... | reverse complement strand
CGATTGGGTCGTCGTTTAGCACTTAGACTACCGCGCGAGCCTTCCATTAGCGTTGTCTTGTTCCTCATTGTGCTAACTTGCATTCCAAGCAGGCGCCGCGATGTTGTAGGAACTGCAGAAGGTTCGATGAATTTAGTATCTAACCAGCTTGGCGTAAGGGGGGTGCACCCCGCCAAGCCCTGGCGATGCCAGTCCATCTTGAAAACTGCGATTTAATACCTACGCACCTACGCAGAAGATCGGATGCATCTCTTGGACGTCGAGCGATCGATCGGCGTCCCCGGAGTCGATGGTCCAATTCCAACATGAAATGGTACAATGCTCTCGCTCTAGCGATGTGCTGGGTGTGGGACATGGCTGAACCGAAAGCATTTCAATCACCTGAGAACAGCTCGCGAGCCGAAAGGCAGGACGGCGCAAGTTTGGTCAAACCCACAGGAGCTCTCTCATGGATAACTTCGACCGACACAACGGTTCAACGTGCCTCATGAAGCGACTAGCCTGCCTTGCCTTCACGAGGGCGCGCGCCGGTCCCCGACTACAATAATCGGCGGCCTGCGTGAGACCCGGTACGATACAGACTGCAGGAGCGGAAAACCCCACATCGTCGACCTCGCTATCTGTCCCGATTGAGCCATTCCCCCAACGTTACTGTCAGTGGTTATAGGGTTATCTAGGCGTCTAGGCTGCTTGGACCAGTCGCAACACCGTCCGTCCTGTGCAGTTTGACGCAGGCCTCCACGCCACACGGTGCCTCCCGCCAAGGCATGCGCTCTATAGCGAGAAATGGCTTGTATGTTCGATTGGACATGACTAAGCCAATCATGGAGCCAATGTACGGCGACTGACATGGCGAGTGCGTCCTCCTCCCCGCGAGCGTCGAGTGCTCGAGATTGATCGTCGCGACGAGACTGAGTGCGGACACGGTCGTGACGTGAGCTAAGTGTCATCCGTCGGAGCGACGCACGGTGACTCAGCGAGGAAAGTCGGACGTGTACCTCGATTAGCAGTATGCATCGCCCCATCTTCAACAGAATGTTACTAGGTCTTGCCGCCGGGTCTCTCCGGTTTCCCAGGCGGTCGCCGCGATAGGCGATGTTCGTGCGGTGGTCGGTCGAGCGAATTGAATCTGTGGGGCGCTCACGGCGACCTCGACTGCCGCGGGCGGGAAGCAAATGGCCGGCGAGGCCGAAGCGCCAAGCCAGTCGGTTTCGACCGCAAGGATGCATTCGTGTGTCTAGAGAGAGGGCTGCTTCGGCAAGCTCTTCATGCCAGTCGACCACGCGCGACTACTCCCGCGCCTGGTAGAGGAGGGCGTCAGTGCCGGTCTTCTTGAAGGAGTTGAAGCGCTTGAGGGTCTCCCACGCTATTTCTTTGCGCTCGGGGCCGCAGACCGGCGAGAGACTTGAAATGCCACTGGCGGCGTTGTTGCGCTCGGAGCGTGAGCTTTTCCCCAGCATACTCAAGACGTTGCACACGAGTGTGGGAACTTTCTTTGGTACGCACGGTTTAGGCTCCCTTGACTTTAGCCACGTTCTACAGCTGCAACCGCAGAACCAGCCCATCAGCGCCAAATGCTGATGGTCATATTTATTGCTGCAATGCGAACTGTTGTCAATATGGCAACAATTGTGGCCCAGTGGCAAAACCGTTACGTACAGGTATGAAATCCAAACCGCCGCCACAGGCGCCCGGGCGCCGGCTACGGCACATCCACTGGGAAGCGCGAAGACGGTCCTACGCAACGTGGCTGGCTGAAGTTTTGACGTACCAGTGGTTGGACAGAAGCTTCAGCCCAGAGGCGCGCCGGCATTTGCCTGCGTTGCTTCTGCGTCTGTATGTGGCTGATGTCCACGGGGCGTCGGTCACCATGCGACAGGCATGCGAGATCATGGGCGTGGACTTCCGCAATACTGGACCAAGATATGTTCGGTTAGCGCAAGAAAGAGGTTTACTGACCATCGTGGAACGCCCCGCCGAAGATCGGCGAAAGACGTTGCTCCGTGCAACTGACAAATTAAGAAAATTGGTATCGTACAAGGTCGACGGATTGTTGTGGCGACTCAAGCGAGAGCTTGAGGCTACAAATAAGGGAGCCAGTGAAGCAGAAAAAGCAGTTTTGCCAGATGAAGGACCAGCAGTGAAGCCGTCGCTTGATGTAGCGTGGTCGGGCGCTAAGGCAGAGAATGAGGAGAGCCACGAGAACTAATAGCAGTCCGAAGTCTGCCCACAAGTCGCGGCTTGTTCTTACGAGACTGCCTGAGACAAACGCTGGGATGAAGGACTTGAAGCCATGCGCGAAGGTTTCGTACGAGACTCGGAACGGGACGGCAAAGCTCGTCGTGAGGCGCAGGCCCTTTCAGGACGGTGTTTGAGAGCGCTCCTACGGCAGTCTTCAACATTGAGTCCGCCGGTGTGATAAAGGATTGCATCGGTTATGGGGCGAAGCCCAACTCGTGAGAATCCTCTCGTTCCATCTCCCGATCATGTTCATGGCGCCATCCCTAGCTCGCCCGGCTCGCGATAGTGACGACGCCAGCTGAAGACTTGGTTCGCATTGACGTCGTACTGGCGCTCCACCATCGAAACCGATGCGAGAACACCATGTGCTCGAGGACTTCGTTAAACGCGATTCATTTCTCCCTGAATGCGCGTGTAATCTGGTCATGCAGGGGTTTTACCAGATAAGAGATCACCCGGCGGTCACCCGTCTTGATGAACGCCTCAACCGGCATGCCCGGCACTAGCTTGACATCGCCTAGCTTGGCAAGTTCGTTCGTCGATACTGCGATCCGTGCCGTATAGTAATTTTGGCCGGTTCGTTGATCTATCGTAATATCTGCGGAGACCCGACTTACGAGACCGTTGATTTCCGGCGTCGTCCTCTGGTTGAAGGCGGGAAACCTGAGAGACGCTGTTTGACCCTGCCACAGCTGATCGATATCCTGGGGCAAGACTTTCACCTCCGCCACCAGTTTGTCGGAAAGCGGAACTATCAGCATCAAGGGTTCGCCTCCGGCAGGAATTACGCCGCCCACTGTATGGACAGATGTTTGGTGGACAATGCCGTCTTGCGGAGCGCGAATCTCAATGCGCTTCATCTGGTCTTCGGCCGTTATTTTGCGCTCTACCGACTCGCCGATCTTGGCCTCGACCTCGCGCAGCTCCTTGCCAATTTCGCTGCTCGCGTCGCGGTCGATTTGCATGATCTGCAGCAGAATTTCCGAAATTTTGCCCTTGCTTGCCGCGATTGCGGCTGTCAGTCGGGCCCGTTCCCCTTCCAAGCGGGCCCCCTCACGCTCCAACGTGGTGAGCTTGGAGATCGGCATCAGATTCTTGCTCCAGAGTTCCCGCGCCCCCTCGAGCTCACGTTGGATGAACGTGATCTCCTGCAACTTGCTCAGTTCCTGTGCCTTGTTGCCGGTAATCTCCTCCTGCAGCTGAACATTGCGCTCGATGAGCTGCGCTTTCTGCCCGAAGCGTGCAGCAAGCCGCAGCTCGAGGACTTTGCGCTCGCTTGCCAATAGCTGCGCGACCTCGGAGTCCTTCACGGCCTCTTGTAGGAGAACCGGCGGAAAGTGGATACCGCTGTCACCTTCGCGGTCCGCTTCGAGGCGGGCCTTGCGCGCCAACAGCTCGTTGAGGCTTTTTGTAACGATCGCCAAGTTGGATCGCGTCACGGTTTCGTCGAGCCTGACGAGGACATCACCGGCCTTCACTCTGTCGCCATCGCGGACGAGGATTTCACCGACGATGCCGCCCGTCTGGTGTTGCACCTTCTTTATGTTTGAATCGACGACCATCGACCCCGAAGCGATCACTGCACCGGAGATCTCTGCAGTCCCGGCCCAGCCGCCAACGACACCGGCGAGCAGTAAGACGACGATCATCCCCGCACGCGTGAGGCGACGGATGGCTGCGTGCGAGGGCGAAAGGTTCGGGGGGGAGGGAGCACGGGGGATCGGTGCGCGGGTGCCGAGTAGCGGTGAGATTCTGGTCATGATCGGCCCGAGGATTTGCCGGTAGGCGGCGGCGTGCTGGCCGCAAGGCGCAGGCGCGGTTTGCCAGAAGCATCGGCTGGCTCAGCAGTTAGCGTGAGCACGACGTCTGCCGGGCGGTCTTCAGTCATGGCTCGCCGCAGCTTGGCAACGTGGCCAGGATCACGCGATATGAGGCGCTTGGCGTGGGGCCCAGAGCGCGGCCCGCCGAGCGGCGGCTTTCGCTCCTTGAGCTGGCCGTAGACCTCGCCCGCGGCCGAAGCCGCCAGCGCCCGGCCGTTCTGCATCGCGACGATATGGTCGACGGCAGCAAGCACATTGGGACGGTGCGCCACGACGATGACGACGCCACCGCGCGCCTTGACACCATAGATGGCCTCGAGAAGCGCTGCCTCTCCCTCAGTATCGAGATTCGAGTTCGGCTCATCGAGAACTACCAGGAATGGATTGCCGTAGAGCGCGCGGGCCAGCGCGACGCGCTGGCGCTGACCAGCTGAGAGCGCGTCGCCGTGCTCGCCAACCTGTGTCTCGTAACCGTTCGGGAACGAAGTGATCAGGTCGTGCACACCGGCAGCCTGTGCCGCGGCGATGACGGCATTCGGGTCGGCGTTGGGCTCGAAGCGGGCGATGTTGCGGGCGATGGAGCCAGCGAACAACTCGACGTCCTGCCGCAGGTAACCGACGTGGCGGCCGATCGCGTCCGCCGACCATTGGTTCAAAGAGGCCCCGTCGAGCTGCACTTTACCCTTGGCCGGTTGCCAGGCGCCGACGATCGCACGCGTCAGGCACGACTTGCCCGACCCGGACGGACCGATTACTCCCACCGCCTGGCCAGCCTGGACCTCGAATGTGACATCGTGCACCAAAGGCGTCTGCGCGCCGGGCGCGACCAGCGTGAGATTGGCGACGGTGAGCCTTGACCGTGGCGCATGCAGCGGCAGCGGCTCATCTATTGGCGGCATCGCCTCCAGGAGCTTCCCTAGTCGCGCCCAGCTCTGGCGAGCATTCACGAAGTTCTTGGAATTGGCGATGGCGCCGTCAACTGGTGCCAGCGCGCGGCCAAGCAGGATCGAGCCGGCAATGATGATGCCGCCCGTGGCCTGCCCATTGATGACAAGCCAGGCGCCGAGCGCGAGCATGGCAGACTGCAGCATGAAGCGCAGCGTCTTGGAGATTGCGCCGAAGGTGCCGGCAATATCGCTGGCGCGCTGCTGATGGCCGAGGTAGGCGTCATTGGCAGCCCGCCATTCTGCGCCGAGGCGGCGGCTCATCCCCATGGCGGCGACCACTTCGGCGTTGCGGTGGCTTGCCTCTGCCAGCGCCGCGCGCCGACCGCCATGCATGTTGGCGGCCCGAGTCGGCTCGCGCGTCATCACCTCGGTGATGACGGTGATGCCGACCAGCACCACGGCGCCGAGCAGCGCGGTGATGCCAAGCAGCGGGTGGAAGGCGTAAATGATGATTAGATAGAGGGGTAGCCAGGGCAGGTCGAACACGGCCGCAGGGCCAGTACTGGCGAGGAACGAGCGGATGCTATCCAGGTCACGCACTGGCTGGTGGCCCTCACCCTTGAGGCCGAGTTTGAGGGGTACCCGAGCCAGTGTTTCGAATACTCTCGCGCTCAGCGCCTCATCGAGGGCAGAGCCGATGCGGGACAGGATGCGACCGCGGATGAACTCGAGCACGCCCTGGGCGACGAACAGCACTGCGGCGATCACAGCAAGGGCGATCAACGTTGCAACGCTACGGCTCACCAGAACACGATCGTAAATCTCCATCATGAAGATGGCGCCGGTCAGCATCAGGATATTGATAAGCCCGCTGAACAGCCCGATGGCAATGAAGGCGTTACGGCACGAGGAGATTGCAGCCCGCAGCTCCGAACGCGTTGTGCTTCCGGAGGCGGTACGCGAGGAAGGCGAGCGGTCGGATTGGCCTGAAAGGTTCGCATCGGTGAGACGCGTACGGGCGCGAGCCGAGTTATGCAACCAACGTGACAGCAAGAGGGTCAAGAAAAAAAGACCAAGTGCGGCGATACCATGGGTGGTGTTGAGTAAAAACAGTGGCGACTCATGCAACCAGGAGGCCGCAGTTTCGCTGATCCTGCCGAGCAAACCTGCACCTGTCCCGAGCAGATCGGTCAACCAGAACGGGACGTCTCTCATTAGCGGAGCCCCTGAAGCAATCGTGCAACAGCTAAAATTGAGCACGACGAGCGGCGGGCCGGAACCCGCCGCCGTCTGACAAAACTAGAGCCGCTGTACTCTCGCAAATTCAGGCGAAAACTTCGTCGAATTGGATCGTAGTGTCGACCTCGTTGCCGAGCGCGAGATCGCCGGGAGGAGTTGGCAGAAGATCGGCATCCTCATCACCATCGATAGCGTAGAAGTCCACTTCTTCTTCGGGCTTGCCTTCGCCTGCGTGGATCGCGACGCCCAGTACCGGGGTATTCGCATCGACGTTGGGGTCGGTTGCGATGATGTGCGCTAATATGTCGGCGTAGTAATCGTCGAGGTCGTTGCCCACTCCATCGGGGAACTCTACCTTGACCGTATAAACGCCGTCAGGTGTGTTGCCACCTGTACCTCCACCCTTTACGTCGCCACTCGTTGTGCCAAAATAGAAGACCGCAAACGAGAGTTCGTGACCGTTGTCGGGAAAGTGCTCCGGCTGAGTGTCATCCGTCGGCACAGGTTCTGTATCCACCAGCTTGATGCTGCCGCTGCCGTTAACACTCGTTGCGCGAACGCCCAGTGTACCGCCGTCTTCCGGGTTGAACGTCCCGGTTAAACCAAAGTCGGCAAGCGAAAACGTGTCAGTCTCGCCCGCAGAAATGAAACTGTCTTTGTTCACCCCGAGCGTGCCCAGCCCGGCGTTGGACACCTTCATGTAGCCATCCCAATCGTCGGCGCCCGAACCGTTCATGTTCAGGCTGCTGTCGGACTTGGCAAGGGATATGTCGATATTGTCGTCAGCGCCATTATCCCACCACAGGGCATTAAGGTCGAAGCTCCCCTCTAGGGATGTCACAGTAAATTTCTCTGTCGCGATATCGTAGGTGATGGTAAAGTGTAACCCTGTACCTTCGCCACCGTATTCCCAGGTCCAAGCAGTAGTAGCCATTGTCAATCATCCTTTCTGTGCGGCCTCAATGAGTCCGCCCACTACACCAGGCGTCGGGGTCCAAATGGATGGGACGCCCCAGCTAACATCCCAAAAGCAATTCACACGGACGCGACACGTCGCCGGGAGCGCAGCAGCACCCGGACGCAAGTGACGTCATCCAGTCGTTTGAAGTTCGATCGCCAGCACAGCGCCACTCGACGCCTCAGCCAGCCATGTGAAACCCCCGCACCGACCGTAAAACGCTTCCCACGCGGCGAGGCTAAGCACCAAGTTGGCGTGTAGTCAATATCACAACTAATTTGCGCGCGCTTCAAAGATAGTCATGTTCAGCCGTAGCGACACCCAAACAGCCGCGCGGTTCTCTTGAGCCGCCGCGATGCAGCAACACGAATGTGATTGCGCGCAAAGCAGCCGCAGAAATTCTGGCACACGCGACCGTCGGCAGCGTCGTAGGGAGTTAGTGTCACTGAGCTGCGGTATCCCTGTTTTGGGGAGAGGCTGAAGAGGCACGGTTTCGGAGCACATGGTGGTCCCGCTCAATTCTCATTCGATCAGCACGCCGAGTTCTGTTCCTGGCACGACTCGGAAGTTCTCGCTATTGCAACAACTTCGGCAGCTTTCTGGGTTGAGCTGACGTGCTTTGAGAGGTGCCGGGACGTGAGTTCGCAGGCGGCCAAGGGAATTCGCGCGGCGTTTGCGCTGACCGACAAAGAAGAACTACGTGCGCTTATCACTGCAGCAGGCTTCCATACCGTCCGCATCCGGATCGACAGCCAGATGATTCGATATCCATCGTTGAAGGAATTTGTGCCAGGTTATCTGTCGGCCACCCCGGTAGCACAAGTGGCCGCCTCTCTGGATGAGCCCACGCGTGGAACGATTCTCCGAGAGATCGAGACCTCACTACAGGCCTATCTTGATGATGGGGGGTTGGCCGCGCCCATAGAGGCCCATGTCGTCGTCGCGGAGAACTAGTCGCGTCTCGTCACTGTAAATCTCGTTTCTCAAGGAGAGACCGTCATGCGCCCACAGCTTGAGGAGATCCGGGACCAGCAGCGGCAGACCTGGGATAAGTTCTCATCCGGTTGGAAGAAATGGGACAAGCTCGTGTTGACGTAAAGGAACCTTCGGCATTCTCGGCATGGGACACTCCTCGAGTTACTCGGCGAACTGTTGACCAGGATCGGCGTCGAAGAGTTGACCACCCTCTAGGTTGTGGAGACGCAGCGCCAAGGCTGGAGGCGCGCAGCGCAGCGTAGCGCCGGAAGGCTTGGCGCTATCGCGCGCCGATGGTGGGCCTAATTTGGATGCCGATCGACAGCCCGCACTGGCCGATGAGTTGCAGAGGCTGGCGGCGAACGCCCATGCATCGAGCCGGCTCACGGCATGCCGCATTGGCTCCTCTGATCGCCCGTTCGGCCTCCCAACCCCGTCGCTCACACAACGCTTCCAAAGACGCGCCCAAGCTTTGACGGGGGCCTGTCCGACCGTTTCTCGGTAACCAAAGCCAGTGACAAAGCTCGCTGCAGCTGCCTAAGATTGAGAGGTTGCGAAGTCTCGGAGACATGCGTTGCCCATCACGGATGTAGAACGGCGCCTTACAGCCATTCTCGCGGCCGATGTCGCTGGCTACAGTCGTCTCGTTGGTGCCGATGATGAGGGGACGCTCGCGCAGTGGAAGGCACACTGGGATAGCCTCATCGAGCCCAAGGCAAAAGAGCACCGTGGCCGCATCGTAAGGGTCCTGGGCGATAGCATCCTGATCGAGTTCGGGAGCGTTATAGATGCAGTGCGCTGTGCTATCGAAGTTCAACGAGGCATGGCGGAACGCAACAAAGACGTGCCGCTGGACAGGCGGCTCGAATTTCGCATGGGCATCAATTTCGGTGAGCTGATTGTTGAGAGCGGCGACTTCTGGGGCGACGGCGTCAATATAGCCGCACGCCTGGAAGCGCTAGCTGAGCCGGGGGGCATTTGCGTTTCGGGCCGGGTATATGAAGATGTGTACGGCAAGGTAGACGTTTCTTTCGAGGACACTGGCGAGCGTCGCCTAAAAAACATCGCACGCACGGTTCACGTCTATCGAATGCGTTTCGATACCCCAGGACACTTGTCGATTCCATTGACCCTTCCTGACAAACCTTCGATCGCCGTTCTACCATTCCAAATTCTAAGCACCGAACCCGAGCAGGATCATTTTGCCGATGGTATGGTGGAGGAGATCACCACTGCTCTTTCGCGCATCCGTCAGTTCTTCGTGATCGCGCGCAATTCGACCCTCAACTACAAGGGTCGTACGGTCGACGCCAAACAAATCAGCAGCGAACTCGGAGTACGCTACCTCCTTCAAGGCAGCGTGCGCAAAGCCTCCGGACGCGTACGTGTCACTGTCCAACTCGTAGACGCCGTTACAGCCCACCATCTATGGGCGCAGCGCTATGAACGCGAATTCGCTGACATCTTTGCGCTGCAAGACGAGATCACCGAGAAGATCGTGGCAGCGATCGAGCCTCAACTCTACGGTGCAGAATTCAACAGGACTAAGCGCAAACTCCCCGAAAGCTTGGACGCTTGGGAATGCGTCATGCGGGCACTTTCCTACGTAAACAATCGCTCTGCTCACGATTATGCCGTCGCCAAGGACCTACTCAAGAGGGCGATTGCGATCGATCCCACGTATGCGCAGGCCCACGCCGTCGCGGCGTACCTCGCGGCTTTGGAAGTCCTATACGGTTGGGCACCTGAAGAACGCGCATTGACCTCGGCATGGGACGCTGCACAGCAGGCCTTGCTCCTCGACCCCGACGACCCATGGGTTCATCTAGCTCTCGGCTACGTGCATCAACAGTGTCGAAGGAGCGAGGAAGCCGTGCAGGAATATGAAAACGCACTCTCCCTAAACCCGAACTTTGCCCTTGCTCACACCTACATGGCGGCAGCCTTGATTTTTCTTGGTCGTATCGACGAGGCGTTTGCCCATATCAATACGTCGGAGCGCTTAAGTCCGCGTGGGCTTTTTCATGGAGTCAACAATCTCATGCGCGCTGTCGCCCATTTCTTCGCGGGCCAGCACCGGGATGCGGCCGACTTCGCTCGGAAATCCGTCCTTGAGAGCCCCGGTATTGTCACCGGTTACAGACACCTCGTCGTAAACTGCGCTTTGGCAGGCGAGCTTGACGAGGCAAGGGCAGCGCTGAGCATCCTGAGGCGCTTACAACCAGAAATCTCACTGGCATGGGTCAGCAAGTGGCTTCCATACCGATCTCCCAACGATCGGGAAAAGTTTATCGAGGGCTTTCGCTTGGCCGGCTTGGATTGACTTCGAGCGTATCCATCCGCGGAGACGAGCTTTCATCACGACTGGCACACTAGACAGATTTGAGCGAACCGCCCCCCGCAGACAGACGTGTCAAGGCCACCAAAATGTCCCGGAATAAACGCAGCGATCACACACGGAGCGGCCGGGCGTTTGCCAGCTTGGAGGACCTCGTCTCTTTTCACGCAGGCGCCCGGCCGGAGCACGATGCCATTCTAGCGCCCGACCACGCACCCATCACCTATCGCGCGCTCTCGGCGTGGATAAATCATACCGTTTGTAAATTGCGAAGCCTCGGTGTCGGTCGCCAGGACCGGGTCGCGGTTGTAGTACCCGAAGGACCTGTGGCAGCGGCAGCCATCATAGCGGTCGCAACAGGAGCGGTGTGTGTCCCACTTTACCCGGCCTTCACGGCCGACGAATGGCTCCATTACCTTCGCGAATTACGGGTCGCAGCGCTCGTAACGTGCCCAGACGTCGACTCTGAGAGCCGCGACGCGGCTCAAGTGCTCGAGATAGCGATCATAGAGTTTCGTACGGTTGCCGACGGGTGTCCAGAACTGGTCGTCGCTGCCCCTGGCAATCGGCGAAGCCCAGTGACTGCGGACCCGGCACGCGGTTGCGACGACGCCCTCATCTTACTGACATCGGGCACCACGTCACGCCCGAAGATGGTGCCGCTCACCCACGCCAATATTTGCCAGTCCGCATACAATGTCGGAGCGGTCGTGGCGCTTCAGCCTCAGGACCGATTGCTGAGCGTGCTGCCGCTGTTCCACGGACACGGATTGATCTCTGGCGTACTATCGGCATTGGCAGCTGGCTCGAGCGTAGTATGTACGAGCGGATTCGAGGCGACGGACTTCTTCCGTTGGCTGGCGCAGTTTCGACCGACTTGGTACACGGCCGTTCCAACGATCCATCGCGCCATTTTGTCGGAGGCGCGCCACCAGAAGGGCTCGCTCGAGCATTGCTCCGTACGCATCATCCGTTCCGCGTCCTCACCGCTGCCTGTAGACGTGCTCGAAGGGCTGGAAGCCGCGTTCCGAGTGCCAGTCATAGAGACCTACGGTATGACGGAAGCCAGCACCCAAATTGCAGCGAACCCCCCTGGCCGTAGGAAGCTGGGCTCAGTCGGCAAACAGGCAGGCCCCGAAATCACGATCTTGGATGACAACGACCAGATCCTTCCCGCCGGGATACGTGGAGAAATTGCATTAAGAGGTCCCACCATCGCCAGGGGTTACGACAATGATCCCATTGCGACCGCTGCGGCGTTTCGCGACGGTTGGTTCCGAACTGGAGACGTCGGTTACCTGGATCAGGATGGTTACCTCTTTATCCTAGGGCGGACCAGGCCGGCAGATGTCATCAATCGGGGAGGACAGAAGGTAGCGCCTCGGCAGGTAGAGGAAACTCTGCTGAGCCACCCCGAGGTGGTCGAAGCGCTCGTTTTCCCGGTTCCGCACAATCGTCTCGGGGAAGATGTGGCCGCCGTTGTGGTGCTGCAGAGGGGCGCCAAACTAACCTCACAGGATCTTCGGCAGTTCGCAAGCAAGCGCCTGGCACGGTTCAAGGTACCGAGCGTTATCCAGAGCATTGCTCAGATCCCCAGGGACGCCAGCGGAAAGATCAATCGGGAAAAATTGCTTGAGGGTCTTCACACATCGGCGCGGCGACAGATAACCGAGACCACCGTCGCTCCCGCGCGCTCGGAACTGCAACGGAAACTAGCTGAATTGTGGGCGGACCTTCTGGAAGTCGATCGTGTCGGTCTCGACCAGGACGTGTTCGAGTTGGGTGCGGATTCTCTCACGGTGACGCAGATGCTCACCCGCATCCGATCGACGTATGGCGTAGGTCTTTCGTTCAAGGATATCTTGGACGCTCCCACAACTGCTGCATTGGCCCTTCGTCTAAGCGGTACAAACCTCCTCCCTTCTATCCCACGCTCTGAGAAGACGTCCGCGCACCCACGAAGAAGGCACTTGTCTTTTCAGCAACAAAGAATCTATTTTCTTTGTAAGCTCGATACTACCAGCCACAGCTATAACATCATGGATGTGTTACGCTTGCGCGGCCGGTGCGATCTCCACGCAATGGAGGAGGCGCTGGTAGCTGTCGCTAAGCGTCACGAGGTACTACGATCGACGTTCTGGGAAGAGGCCGGTGAACCGGCCCAAGTGGTGGGCAGGGTTGGACCGCTGCTCGAACAGGTAAATCTCGAACAATGTAGCAAGAGAGGGCGCACCGCGGTCCTTCGACGGAAAGCATTGGAATTATTCCGTGAGCCGATCGACCTACGCAAGGGGCCGATCTTTCGCGCTCAGCTCATGCGATTTGCTGACGACGACCATGCCCTGGCGATCAAGCTACATCACCTTGTTACCGATGGCTTGTCACAACGGCTCTTTTGGAATGACCTCAGCACCTTTTACAATTGTCGCCTAAACCGGGCTCATGCGCAACTTCCAGACCTTCCGGTTCAATACCAGAATTTCGTTGATTGGCAGGCAGCTTGGCTGCAAACCGCGGACGCAGAAAAACAACGATCTTACTGGCGCGCTCAGCTCCGTGATCTCAGCAGATTACCATTCCGAACCGATAAACCTCAACCCCGAGAGCCGAACATGCGCGGCGCTCGGCAACTCGTTGTGCTCTCGCCAAACTTGACCCGACGAGTTAAATTGCTCAGCCGGAGCCATCGCGTCACTCCTTTTATGGTTCTCCTGGCGGCATTTCAATGCCTCCTCTTCCGATACACCCACCATGACGACATAGCCATTGGGTCGTTGATCGCCAACCGGAATCAGATGCATTCCGAGAATTTAATGGGGATGTTTTCCAACACTGTCGTCCTTCGAACTGACCTCTCCGGAGATCCCACTTTTCTTGAAATACTAGACCGCGTACGGCAAGTCACTCTAGATGCCTTTGAAAATCAAGACCTCCCCATCGAAGAGGCCTTAAAGGCCCTTCGAATCTCACGCAATGCGAACCATCATGCACTGCTCGGGGTAATATTCAAGTTTCAAAACGCGCCATTAAGAGCTCCCTTCCTCCCGCAAGCAAAGACGCGTTTCGTCGACGTAAGCCTTGGAGTTGCGCATCACGATCTTGCCCTCGAGTTGATCGACTCCGGCCAGCGAATACACGGGTGGCTCGAGTACAACACCGACCTGTTCGAAGCTGCCACCATGAAGCGAATTGCGATGCATTTCGCTACGCTGCTCGAAGCAGCCATTGCCCATCCCGAGAAGCGGATCTCGCATCCACCATTGTTGTCCACGGCCGAGCGTCGGCGCATTCTATTCGATTTGAACGACACTCATACTTCTGAGCGCCGCGGCGGTGGCTTCTGGCAACGTTTTTCCAAACAGGCCGATGACACACCGGATGCCGTCGCGGTATCGATCGGCGTTCAACGCGAGACCTATCGGGAACTCGCCCGCCGAAGCTCGGCTATCGCGAGGGTCCTCGTTGAATCCGGCATAGACCGAAACGCTATCGTCGTCTTGTGCGCAACGAGAGGCGTCAATTTTCTCGCTGCCCTGACGGCGGTTCAAAGGGCGCGTGGAGCGTTCCTTCCGTTGGATCCTTCGCTACCTGCAGCCAGACTGGCTCAGATTATCGAGCACAGCGGTACTTCACTGGTTTTAACTGACGGACACCTTCTCAGGGCGCTTCAGGAAGTACTCTCGCAAATACCATCCGTATCTCGCCCACAGCTTTATTCGTTGGAGAATCTGCCACCGGCCACGGCGGCGCGCCGACAGCGGCTATCGCCGCCTGCGCCCTCGAGCTTGGCTTACGTGCTTTACACATCTGGTTCGACAGGTGTTCCGAAAGGCGCAATGGTCGAACAGCGAGGCCTGTTCAACCACCTTTGCTCCCAAATCAGTGACCTAGGGCTTTCAGCTTCCGATGTTGTAGCTCAGACTGCGCCGCAGAGCTTCGTGCTTTCCGTTTGGCAGTTCCTCGCACCCTTGATGGTCGGTGCTCGGGTCCACATCGTTCCCGACGATGCAATTTACGATCTTGAAAATCTTACCAGCGAGATAGAACGGGAAGGCGTCACAGTGTTGCAGGTGGTGCCCTCCGTTCTGCGTGCTATCGTCACGCAAGCCCCACACGACCCTGCGTTCGGCGCGCTGCGTCGGCTCCGCTGGCTCATGTGCTGCGGCGAAATCCTGCCGCCGGATCTACTTGCAGCATGGTTCCAGCACTTTCCGCAAGTTCGCGTATTGCACGCTTACGGCCAGACCGAATGTGCTGACGACGTCACGACGTGCCAGTTCAGCGGCCCGCCGACGGGCTCCGCCGTATCGATTGGAAAACCGATCGCCAACATGCGGGTCTACGTGCTCGATGCGACTTTGCAGCCGGTCCCGATCGGGGTTGCTGGCGAATTGCACGTCGGTGGCGTGGGTGTCGGCCGTGGCTACCTCAACGATCCTGAACAGACGGGTCGCAGCTTTATCCTTGACCCATTTTCTACAAACCGAAGAGCTCGCTTGTACAGAACCGGAGATCTAGGCCGCTGGCGCACGGACGGAACCCTTGAGTTTCTAGGCCGGCTGGATCATCAAGTGAAAATCCGAGGCTGTAGAGTCGAGCCCGGGGAGATCGAAAACGCACTCTTGCGGCACCCCGCAGTTCAAGCCGCCATAGTCCTGATACGCAACGACATGGGCATCGAGGCAAGTCTTGTCGCGCATGTGGAAGTTGTCGCGAGCGCTCACCTCGATGCCACTGAACTCCGTGATTATTTGAAAACAAAGCTTCCAGGCTATATGATCCCTTCAGGCTTTCTCTTTCTTGCGCACCTGCCACAGACATTGGGCGGAAAAATCGATCGGCAGGCGCTACTCGCTAACACCGATCAGATCAGGGCAACTGCTACCGACTTTGTCGCGCCGCGTAACCCCACAGAAGAGGCTTTGACCGACATTTGGAAGGATTTGCTGGGCCTAGATCGCGTTGGGGTATTAGACAATTTCTTTGATTTGGGGGGCCACTCTCTGTTGGCCGGTCAGGTGGTTGCTCGCATTGCCTCTACCCTTGGCCGCTCCCTCCCCATCAAAGAGTTGTTTGCGGCGCCGACAGTCGAGGCCCTGGCAAGGTTGCTCAGTCGAACACATCGGTCCGACGACGCTGTCATCGAAACGATTCAGAAGAACCGAAGCGCCTCCCCAACGCTGTCTCTGTTTCAAGAGCACATCCTCAGCATCGAGCGGGAGCTCCCGGGATTGCCGCAATTCACTCTTCCCTTCGCGTTTCGTCTACAGGGACACGTGGATGTAACAAAGGTGGAGACTAGCATCGCGGAGGTCGTAGAACGGCATGAAGCGCTACGCACGCACTTCGCGTGGCAAAAGAAACGCCTCGTTGCGCTTATCGAACCTCCCACCCAGCCAAGGTCGCTCGTCGTAGTGGAAGACCTCTTCTCTGACATACCGGACGATCGCCACTCAAGAGCTTTACTGCTGCAGAAAGCTGAGCTGTTGGCCGAGCAGGAGGCATGGACACCATTCGACCTGACGCGAGGACCGTTATTGCGCGCGCGCCTACTCAAGATCGGCGCAGACGAGCACGTCCTACTTCTAACACTGCATCATGCGATCATTGATGGTTGGTCCATCGGCATACTGTTCCGCGAGATTTCGCAGATTTATCACGGGTATGCGACCGGCATCCAGACGATGTTGGCAAAGCCTGAACTACAGTTCTCGGACTTTGCTCGTTGGCAGCGCCGGTGGTGCACGACCGAAGCGGCAAACCGACAAGTTACTTACTGGAAGGAGCACCTGAATGATGCTGTTCCCCTATTTTCTGCAGGTGACCGTGCCGACGCGCGCCTGAGTTCACCTGTCGCCGATGTGCCCTTTAACATTGAGTCTGGGCTGCTCGCACGATTGAGCGTCTTCAGTCGTGCGAGAGGCGCCACGCTCTTCATGACCTTGCTCACCGCATTCAAGGTTTTGCTGCTGGCACGTTGTGGGCGCAATGACATTTGCGTTGCTACGCCCATGGCAAACCGCTCCCAAATATGGACAGAGCCGATCATCGGTCCCATGGCCAATACGACGGTGATCCGCTCCAAGCTTGATTCCGATCCGAGTTTCGACGAGGCCCTAGATCGCGTACGAAGCGTCGTATTGGAGGCACACGCTAGGCAACAACTGCCCTTCGACATCCTTGCAGCGCGACTTGTGTACGAAGAAGATCGAGACCCCCTGCCGCTCCTTCAAGTCTTCTTTGAGCTGCAAAGTTCTTCTCGTCAATCTCTCACGCTGTTGGATGTGGCGACACATCCGTTCGGAAACATCCACCGTGAAGGCTTTCCGCGCTTGCCGATCGATCGAACGTGGTTAACGGCAACTCTTCGGCAAGGACCAATGGGTATTGCGGGTTCGTTCGTTTACAAAAGCGATCTGATCGACTCAGCCAGTGCTAGACATTGGCCCGTCCACTACACATCCATATTGAGAAAACTTTCTACCGATCCGAGGATACGGCTCAGCGAATTGGCCCGGCTTTAACGAAAATTCCTCCTGACGAAGAGACCTGTTGATTGCCTCCATCACATGATCCATATTGGCATGCGCCGCTTGGACGAGGCAGGAGGAAGCAATGGCCGCCCTAAAGACGATCCTGAAGCTAATCGACTTTGCGACTTTAACTGACAAAGAAAAAACGCAGCTGCGGCAGCTCCTACAGAATCGCAAGCGGGAGATCGATGAAGCCTTGAAAGCCGTTGAACAAGCGCTCGGCAAGAAAGGAAAAGGCAAAGGAAAGCCGAACCCGTAGCGACACGCTTGTTATAGCCCCACAATGGCCGCCTGCTATGTTCGTAGCTGAGCTCTCTCAGGTGACGCAGGCCGATGTGCTTCCGTTGGAGCGCAGCGATAGCGCGATTTCGAAACCCAGCAGACCGACTTCGACGCTCGCATTCTGGACCGTCGAGAGCTTGGAGGTCGTCAACACGCTCACTTTCGGAGGCGTCACCGCCGCGCAATACCCGATGGAGATCTACTCCAAATGGTTGCGGGAATTCTTCACCTT
>Ga0075418_10003657_pt1 | contig 17512 bp, 9 predicted proteins | sample SoiMetdeltSBSDD2_FD_81776 | JGI IMG/M metagenome (GOLD analysis project Ga0075418, IMG submission 81776) | Bulk soil microbial communities from a Populus tree surrounding site in Tennessee, USA - Soil MetaG P. deltoides SBSDD2 | ecosystem: Environmental > Terrestrial > Soil > Tree plantation... | reverse complement strand
TCATCCCACCGGAACCGGCACCACCCATCGATTCACCCGATGCTCTCATCCAAGCCTTGTCGCGGTCGTACCTGACGAGGAACAGTGACCTCTTCGCTTCTCTCCTCGCCAACGATCCGAGCCACAACGCCGATTACCTCTTCATCCTGAGCGCACCGACGGATCTCGGCGAGACGTCGTGGGGATATGACGAAGAAGCGCGCATCCAGAAGCGCATGTTCCACCCGGAGAGTCCTGATCCAGGCGATCCGCAGGTCGATTCGAAGTACTGGTTGCAGAGCCTCCAGATCACGCTCACGGCCCTCGAGTCCTTCGGGGAGCGCGGGGATCTCTACTCCGAAAACCACGGCCTCGACGGCAAGCTGGATCCGGATCTCTGGAAGGCCAGCGATGCACGCTACACCACCTACGTGCTCTTCGATCTCCCCGAAACGGACTACAAGGTGGAAGGCGAGGCGAACTTCGTCGTCATCGAGGACAAGACGAAGACCGTCGGACAAACCGGCAAGTTCCTCATTTACATCTGGGAGGACTTGGGTTGCCCGACTTGCCCACCAGGGAAGCCGCACACCGGCAATCCGACCTGAGCCGGCGACTTGACAGATCCTGATCGCGCGGATCATCCTCCGCACCGGCCACGCTCCACGGCGTGGCCGGTCGCTTCTGGAGGGTGGCGGTGGTGCGGGGGAAGTTCTCGAGGAAGCACCTCGTGGCGCGGCCGCGCGTCGTCGTCGCCACCTTGGCTATAGGCCTCCTCGGTCTCGGCGCCATCCAGCTCTTCACCACCCGCCCTGGCCACGTCCTCCTCGTCCGTGCCGGCTGGCGCGATCCCTTCCTCGAGAGACTCGCGGTGCAGCTGGACGTGGCGCTGGCGGAGCGCTTCGTCTCCATGGGACTGCTCCGCGCCGATCTCAAGTCACGGCGTCTCGCCGAGGAGCAGGGCAGCGTGCAGGAGTACAGCTTCCGCGCCCCGGCCCACCTGACGCCGACCCAGTGCAATCTCTGGCTCACCCAGAGCGCCATCGCCGCCGGCGCCGAGGTCCTTGCCGCCGAGGAACTGCACACCCAGGGCGGCGAGGTCAGCATCGCCCTCGGCTTCGCCGCGCGCATCACCCATCGCCTCCGCGTGCGCCCCGCATCCCGCACTCCGGAGCGGCCGGTGGCGCGTATCGCCCTCGTCATCGACGATCTCGGCCACAACTTGAACGACATCGCCGAAGGCATCCTGGATCTCGGTGTGCCGCTGACACTGGCGGTGCTGCCCGATCTGCCGCACAGCGACGACGTCTTCGCCGCCGCGGAGAAGCGGGGTTTGCCTGCGCTCCTCCACCTGCCGATGGAACCGGAAGGCCACGAGAATGCCGGCCGGCACCCGCTGCGGGTGGGCATGGAGGAAGGAGCGATCGACGCCTTGCTGGAGAAGTACCAGCGCAAGTATCCGGGCTTCGTGGGCATCAACAACCACATGGGCTCGCGGGCCACCGCCGATGCCGCCACGATGGGCGCGCTGAGCGCGGTGCTGGCGCGCCGGGGCCTGCTCTTCCTGGACAGCGCCACCACGGCGCGCAGCGTGGCGTTGCGCGCCGCCCGCGCCCAGGGAGTGTGGAGCCTGCGCAACGACCTCTTCCTCGACACCGACACCAAGTCTGCCACCACCGTGTCGGCGCGGCTCGAGCGGCTGGCCGCCTTGGCGCGGCAGCGCGGCGTCGCGGTGGGGATCGCGCATCCGCGTCCATACACGTTGGAGGCGCTCCGGGCCCTGGTGCCCCGTTTGCAGGCAGAGGGCATACGCTTCGTCACGCTGGAGGAGCTGCGCGGCACCCCCAAGCCTGCCACCTCCTGAGCCGCCCGCAGCGCTTGACTGCCCCCAGGCGGGCCCTATAATGGCGGGGCTCTGACGCCCGGGCGCGCATCCTGGTTCGATCCGGATCCCGCTCCTTCCGTTCGACGACTCAACGCGACGACGGCCGTACGCACCGATGGCCAAGGTGGGCCGCCGTGCGCCAGTGCTGCGACCGTCGAGAGGACGCATGGACCGCAACCTCACCTTCCGGCTCCTGGTCATCCTTTTCGTCGTCGGTGTGAGCTTGGTCCTGCTCTACCCGACCTTCCGGTACTTCTCGAAGTACCGGAAGCTGACGCAGGAACAGGTCATGGCTCTCTCCGAGGGTGAGCGCCGCGAGATGCGCTCGGTCCTGGAGAAGTCGATGAAGCTGGGGCTGGATCTCCAGGGCGGCATGCACGTGGTCCTCGAGCTCGACCGCGGCAGCGTCCGCGAAGCCGATGCCCGGGACGCCCAAGATCGGGTCATGGAGATCCTCTCCACCCGGGTGGACCAGTTCGGGGTCACCGAGCCCACGCTGTCGCGGCAGGGAACCGACCGCATCATGGTCCAGCTCCCAGGGGTGGAGGATCCGGAGCGGGCGAAAGGCCTGCTGGGCGACGTGGCACAGCTGGAGTTCCGCTTCGTCCGCGATCCCCAGGACATCGTCAAGGCGGTGCAGGCCATCGACGCCGTCCTCGCCTCGGAGGCGGCCACCGACACCACGCACACCGCCGCGACTCCCGGCGACACGACGCAGGCCGCCACCAAAACGCCCGGGAGCGCCGCCGCCACCGACACCGCCGCCGCCGAGGCCGCGGACTCGCTGCAGCTGCCCGAATTGCCCAGCGTCAAGGCCGCCGCCGAAAAGCCGGGTAATTCTTTCAGCAGCCTCTTCGTCACCCTGCAGTTCGGTGCCCTCTACGTTCCCGACGATGGCTTCCGCGTGCAGCGCGTGCGGGAGCTTTTGGCGGACAGCCGCGTCCGCGCCGCCATCGCCAGCGCGGTGCCGCGGGCCGAGTTCCTCTGGAGCAGCGAATCGGATCTGCACACCCAGGACGGCGTGCCCGTGCGTCTCCTCTATCTCGTCGGCACGGAGAAAGAGCTCACCGGCGAGTTCCTGCAGGATGCGCGCACCGGTCCCGACCCGGACCGTCCGGGCTCGATGCTCATCAACTTCCGTCTCGATCGCCGCGGCGCCCGCACCTTCTCGCGCCTCACCGCGGACCACGTGGGCAAGCAGCTCGCCATCATCCTCGACAGCGTGGTGAAGTCGGCGCCGAGCATCCGCAACCGCATCCCCAACGGCGAAGGACAGATCAGCGGCTCCTTCACGGACCAACAAGCCCGGGACCTGGCCATCGTGCTCCGCGCCGGCGCTCTGCCGGTGACGCTCACCATCGTGGAGGAACGCACCGTGGGTCCGACGCTGGGCAGCGATTCCCTGCGCCGGGGACTGATGGCCGGGGGCGTGGGGCTCGGCCTCAGCATCGGCTTCTTGGTGGTCTACTACCAGCTCTCCGGTCTGGTGGCGGCGCTCGGGCTCGCCGTCAACCTTCTCATCACCCTCGCCGCCATGGCGACCCTGCGGGCGGCGCTCTCGCTCCCCGGCATCGCCGGCCTCGTCCTGGCGGTGGCCATGGCGGTGGACGCCAACGTGCTCATCTTCGAGCGCATCCGTGAGGAGCTGCGCAAGTCCAAGACCGTGGCCGCCTCCATCGAAGCCGGCTACAAGGGGGCGCTCTCGGCCATCGTGGACTCCAACCTGACCACGCTCTTCGCCGGCATCGTGCTGCTCTACTTCGGCACCGGCCCGGTGAAGGGTTTCGCGGTGACGCTCTGCATCGGCATCACCACCTCCATGTTCACGGCCCTGTTCGTCACGCGCTTCGTCTTCGACCTCTTCACGCGCCGTCGTCGCCTGGAGAAACTGAGCATCTAGAGGCCCTCGGCCGCGGATCGGACCCATGCTGACACTGATCAAGGAAACGAGCTTCGACTTCATCGGCCGCCGCAAGATCGGCTTCATCATCTCCCTCGTCACCTTGGTGATCGGCCTGGGCTCGATCGCCTTCCGCGGCGGCCTGCGGCTGGGGGTGGAGTTCACCGGCGGCGTGCAGCTGGAAGTGGCCATCGCCGGGACCACGGCCGCCGACATCGCCGGCATCCGTACCGCGGTGAGCGCCGCGGGCTACGACAACCGCAGCATCCAGCGCGTCGTGTCCGGCGACCGCGCCTCTTTCCTCATCCACTTGCCCACCACGGAGGCCGCGACGAGCGCAGCCAGCGCCGGCGCCGAGGCCGCTCGTACCGTGGCGGCCACCAGCGCCGACGCCATCTTGCAGGCGCTGCGCCAGCATTTCCCCGACAAGACCGTGACGCTGCTCTCCCTCGATTCGATCGGGCCGAAGGTGGGAAGCGAGCTGCGGCTGGCGGCGCTGCAGGCGGTGTTGCTCTCCATCCTGCTCATCTTGATCTACATCGCCTGGCGTTTCGAGTGGCTCTTCGGCGTCGCCACGGTCATCGCCCTCTCCCACGATCTGCTCCTCACCCTGGGGCTCTTCTCGCTCTTCAACAAGGAAGTGTCGCTCTCCATCGTCGCCGCCTTCTTGACCCTGGCGGGTTACTCGGTCAACGACACCATCGTCATCTTCGACCGCATCCGCGAGGAGCTGAAGCTCAAACAGCGCCGCGAGAGCGTGGACAACATCTTCAACGGGGCGATCAACAAGACTTTGTCCCGGACGCTCCTCACCAGCACCACCACGATGCTCGTGCTCATCTCCTTGCTGTTCTACGGCGGCGACGTCATCTACGACTTCGCCTGGGTGCTGGCGATCGGGATCGTCGTCGGTACCTACTCTTCCGTCTTCGTCGCCGCGCCGCTGGTGATCGAGTGGTATCACCGCACGGCCAAGGCGGAGACGGAGCGCGTGAGCGCCTAGAGTTTCCGGTCGCTGCCCATGCCCGATGCCCTCGTCTCTTTGGCCAAAGCCTTGCTGCTCGCCGGCGGCGCCGCGGTGTTGCTGCTGCACGCCTTCGGCCTGCCGGCCAACTGGATCCTCCTCGGCCTCGCCGCACTCTATGGTTTGCTGACCCACTGGCACCCCGTGGGCGCATGGACCCTGGTGGCGCTGGCGGCGCTCGCGGGCTTGGCCGAAGGGCTCGAGTTCGCCGTCGGCGTCGGCTTCACGGCGAAGCGCGGCGCCACCCGCGCCGGCGTCCTCGGCTCCTGCCTGGGCGGTTTCGCCGGCGGCCTCGCTCTCGCGCCCGTGGTGCCGCCTCTCGGGGCGCTGGCGGGTGCTTTCCTCGGTTCGTTCCTCGGGGCGGTGGTGCTGGAATACCGAGCCCGGCGGCAGCTGGACCAGGCGTTGCGGGCCGGCAAGGCCGCTTTCATCGGCCGCGTCCTCGGCGCCTGCGTGAAAACCCTGTGTGGCCTGTGGATGTGGTGCGTTCTGGCCTACCGGATCCTCTTCGCTTCCTGAAATCCGGGAGTCAGGCGGTGCGCCGGCGGCCGTTGGGGCGCCGCGGACCCTGCAGGTTCCTGCCGCACCAGGCGCAGAAATCCCAGTAATCGCTGGCCACGGAAGTGCTGCAGTGGGAGCAGCGGTCGAGCAGCCGCCGACTGCGCCAGGGGCGCCGGCGCGCGTTGCACCAGGGACAGCGCTGCATGTGCGGCAGCAGGCGCACCTCGCCGCAGCGGCTGCAGCGCCCACCATAGTGCGGATCGCGACTCGGCACGGTGGAGATGTGGGCGAAGCGCGGGCCGTAGCACCAAGCGCAATAGCTCCAATCCTCGTGCACCCCGTGCTCGCAACGATGGCACACCTGGGGGAAGCGGGTGATGCCGGTGAAGGAGTTCTTGCGATAACCGCACCACGGGCAGACGCGCATGAACTCCGAGACCGCCCCGGAGCAGCGGTGACAGCGGAACGCCAGCTGCAGGTGCCGACCGTAGCGCGTTTCGAACTCGTGCTGTCGGTACGCCCGCCACGACAGCCGCCGCGGCCGCGTTTCCTCGGCGACCTCGCCGTTGGCCACGCCGGGCACGGCAGCGTGCACGGCGCGCAGCATGCTTTCGGCATCGCGGTAGCGATGTTCCAGATCGAAGCTCGCAGCGCGACGAATGACGCGCGCCAGCGCCGGCGGCACCCGGGCCATGAACAGTTCGTTGCGCTCGAAGGGCCAGCGCAACGGCCAGCGCGGCAAGGTGCGCGTCACCATCTCGTAGAAGACCAGGGCCAAAGCGAAAAGGTCGGAAGCGAAGGTCGGCCGCCCGTAGGCTTGCTCCGGGGCGCGATAACTCGGCGTGCCGGTCGCGGTCGTGTGAGTGACCGGACGGTCCATGAGACGGGAGACGCCGAAGTCGGAGATCTTCACCCGGCCGTCCCGCCACACCAGGATGTTCTCGGGCTTGATGTCGCGATGGATGATGCCGTGGGCGTGGGCGCACGACAGCCCCTGGAGGACCTGGTCGAGCACGTGCACGGCGTAGCGCACCGGGCGCGGGCGCGCGAAGGCCTCGAGGAGCGTCCGTTCCCCCAGCTCGGAGATCATCACGAATCGATCCCCCAGGATCTCGGCGGTCTTGAGACGCACGATGTTCTTGTGGTCCAGCCGCGAGATGACCCGGACTTCGTGGCGGAAAACGTTCTGGCTCAGTTCCGGGAGGGGCTGGGCGAAGACCTTGAGCGCCACGTGCACGCCCTCGACGGTGTCGTAGGCTCGGTAGACGCGCGCGAAGGCCCCCGCACCGAGGAGCTTCTCGACGCGGTACTTGTGCAGCATCTCGCCGCGACGGAGAGGCGCCGTGGCGCCCCGGGTTCTTGCCGATGCGTGTGCGGGCATGGACGTTTTCGAGTTCGCTGAGGGGTGAACGCGCTCTGTGGCGCGGCACCGATCCACTATACCCGATCCCGCCGCGCTGGCGGCGTCCTGGTGCGCTAGACTGAGGCGCCGCCAGGGAGGGTAGGTTCCATGCGCACCTGGCTCCGCCTGCTCCGGATCCCCTGGCTGCTGCTGTGCCCCTGGACCCCGCTGCTCGCCGCCCCCGGGCCGGAGGCGGCGGAGCCGTCCGCGGTCTTCGACAGTCTCGAAGCGGCGTGGGGGCGGGGCGACGTCCGGGGCGTGGTGGCGCTCCTGGGGGAGCGCAAAGTGTCGATCGCGTTGCCGGAGCTGGAGCCGGCAGCGGGAAGCTTCTCGCCCCGTCAGAGCCGCTGCATCCTGGAAGCGCACTTCGCGCGCCACCGCGTGCTGCAGTTCCAGTTCCTCGATCGTCGCCCGCCCGATGCCGGCCGGCCGCTCGCCGTGGCTCTCGCCATCCGCCGGTACCGCGCCCTGGGCAGCGGTCCGGTGCTGCAGGATCGGGTTCTGGTGATGCTCGTGCGCGAAGAGTCCCGCTGGGTCCTCGGTGAGATCACCGCCCTGCGCTGACGCGGGAGAATGCAGCTCCAGACGACATGCAACCACGATTCCTGAGCATCGCCGCCGGCTTGGCCGCCGCCCTCGGACTCCTGCTGGAGGCTGGAGGAGCGTGGCCGCACGACCGTGCGCCTGCGGCCTGGCACTGGCTCTTCTTGGCCGCGGCGGCCGCTGCACTCCTGCAGCTCGGGCTGCGACGAGACGGCAGTGCGGCCGCGCGTCTCCGCCGCCTCGCTTGGCTCGTGCCCGTCGGGCTCGGTCTGCTCCTTCCTTCCCTCCTGCGCACGACACCGACGGAAGCGTGGCTCGCCCGAGGGGATGCACGCCTGCAGCGTCGCTTCGAAGTGCTGCGTGCCCGCGTTCTCGGACTCGAAGCGAGCGCCCGAGCGCTGGGTGACTCCGCCTTGACCCTGGTGGATTCCATCCCCGTCGCTGCCGGTCCGGAAGCGCGGGTGCGGCTCTTCGACGCTCTCGAGGCGATGCAGCGCGTGCGCCCGGCGGCAGCTCCCGCCGCACCCAGCGTGCGCCTGTTCGACGCGCGCGGACAGCTGCTGGCCTGGGCCGGCACCACCCATTCCGGGGCGAGCGGCGTGCGGCTCACCTTCTTCGCTCCTGGGCCGCGAGAGATCTACTTCCGCCGTTCCGGCGCCGGCATCTTCCTCGTCTACGACCGGCAAGACGGCCGCGATGACGCCACCCCCGCCGATTCGGTGCACACCCCGCGCGTGCTGGTGGAGATCCCGATGTCGAGTTTCGGACGGCCAGGGGGCGAGCCCGTCGCGAGTCGGGCCGGCGACGACGACGCGGTGGAATGGAACTATGAGGCCCGTCTGGTGCCGCCGTATCTGACGCAAAAGGACATCGAAATCCACGGCGACCCGGAGCGCGGTCTGCAAGGGGACTTCGTCATCCGCGGCGCCGACGGCGTGCCGCGCCTGCTCGGGCGCCTGAGCGCTCCTCCTCGTGACGACGAAACACTCCTCCAAGCGTCCCGCGAGCGCCGGATGCAAGCATGGCTCGTGCTCGTCGCCCTCGGCCTCGGCGCCTGGGCGGTGTGGAGCGAGACGGCGCGGCGGGCGCCCTGGGGATCGCTGTGGGACCGTCCGTGGCCGCTCCTCGCGGGACTGTGGATGGCGCGCCTCCTCCTCGGCTTCTTGCATCTGCCCTCACCCTCCCTGCAGGGGCCCGGGGTGCTGCAACCCGCCGCCTTCGCCATGGATGGTTTCTTCGGCGTCTTGCGCACGCCTCTCGATCTCCTCCTCACCGCCCTGGTGTTGCTGGCGAGCGCCGCTCTCCTTTTCGTGCAGCGTTTGCGCCGCCAGACGCGCCACCCGGAAGCCGCGCCCGCGGGCACGCTCCGCACCCTTCTCGGGTTGCTGGCGGCAGCCGCCAGCACCGTCCTCGCTGTCCGCCTCGCTGTCGCTGCGGCGGTGCGCGTGGCCCAGAACACCAGCCTGCCGCTCCTCGGCACCGCGCTGGACTTGCAATCGCCGCCGGCGCTCTGCCTGCACGCAGCGCTGCTTGCCGGTCTGGCAGCGCTCCTGCTCCTAGCGCTGCTCCTCGTCGCCAGGCTGACCCCACCACGCCCGCCGCGCTGGCTCCTGGCCCTGGCCGCCGCCGGTGTGGCCCTCGCTCTCGGACTGCAGTCGTTGCCGCTCGCCGCGCTCGTGGGCATCGTGGTGCTCTGGGGCGGCGCGGGCCTGCACGCTCTCTTCCTCGACGAGCGCTTCACCAGCTTCAGCCTGGCGACGCTCGTCCTCGTGGCGCTGGCCGCGACGCTCACCAGCGAAGCCCTGCAGGGCGAGGACTTCCACGCCCGGGAAGAACACGTTCTCGCCCGCGCCGATGAAGTGCGCCGGCTCGTCGACGAAGAGCGGCCTTTCGTCTTGAAGCACGTGCTGCAGGACTTGGAAGCCGAGGCGAACCTGCTCGAGGAGCTGACCCCGGGGGACGCCACCGCCAGCGCCAGCGCTTACGAGATCTGGTCGGGAAGCTTGCTGCGAGGTCTGTCCTGGCCCTGCCAGGTACGGGTGTACGACGAGCTGGGCCAGCTCGCCAGCGAGTTCTCCATTGGCCTGCCGTACCCGCCGGAGCTGCCTACCCTGGACAGCCGCGAGCGCGCCAGCATCACCGGGGCGCACATCGAGCAGACCGAGATCGAAGCGCGCTCCGTGGGTGTGGTGCGTTTGTACCGCGGCTCCTTGCCGGTGCACGCCGGTCGTCTGGGACAGCTGCGTGGCTACGTGGTGATCGACCTCCCCTTCGCGCACGAGAGCCTCGTCCTCGCCGCGAACCCGCGCCTGAGCCCTCCCGAGCTGCTGCAGGCCGGCAGCGGCAGGGGCGTGGGACCGCGGGTCGGGGAAGCGCAGCTCTACCTCCTCGCCTGGTTGCAGGGGGGGTTCGTGAGCGAGAGCTCCACGCCCTATCTCGAGGTGGGAGAACCGCTACGCGACGCCGGCCCGGCGCATGCGGGCTGGAAGCGCCTGCGTCTCGCCAACGGCGCCTATTTGGCGACGGAGATTCCCGCCGGGGAACGCACCTTGCTCGCCGGTTTCCATCTGCTCTCGCCGCTCGAGCGCCTGCTGCAGTGGACGCAGATCGCCGCCCTCGATTTCGCCGGCGCCGTCGCCGTGCTCCTGGTGCTGATGGGGCTGGGGCGCAGCCGCGCCGCGGCGCGGGCGCTGCCGGCGCTCCTGGTCCCCAAGCGCCTGGGATTCCAGCAGAAGCTCATGGGGGCGTTCCTGGTGGTGGCGCTGCTGCCGAGCGTCGTCGTGTCGTTGGCGACGCAGCGGATCATGGCGGAGCGCAGCAAGAGCCGTAATCGCGACGTCGCGGTGGACAAGGCGCGCGCCGCCGAGGCGGCGCTCACCAACGTGGTGCGCCGCGAGCTGCAGAGCGTTCTCACCAGCGAATACGTCGAATGGTACCTGCGCAACGCCACCTGGTACATGACGCCAGGCCCACCGCCGGCCCGGGACATTCCCAGTTTCAGCACCGTCACGGTGTTCAGCGGCAGGGGCAGTCCCATCCTGGACGAGACGCTGAGCGACTTCTCCGACGCGGAAGGCTTGGCGTTTATCACCGCCGCGCCGCGACGTGTTTTCGCCTCGCGGGATGGCGTCAACCACCTGGCCCTCGGGGCCCTGGAACCGGTGTGGTTCACCCCCGAGGCGCGCCCCGGCGCGGCGCCGCAACTCTTCTACCTCTATTACCGCCGCCGTCTCGACGACGGCATGCTGCGTGAACTGGTGCCCATCCTCAGCACCGACATCAGCGCTTTCCTCGGCCCGCGGCTGGTGGTGTCGAGCCAGAAGAGCCTGGCCGCTGCCGGGGTGCTGCCCTTGCTGCTGTCGCCTGCCGCTTACAAGTCGGTGCTGTTGCGCAACAATCGCTATGCCGTGGTGGAGGAATCCGCGGGAGAGCAGCGCTACTTCTCGAGCTATGTCCCCCTGGAAGATCGCTTCGGCGAACGCCTCGGCGCCTTGGCGGCGCAGCAGCTGCTGCAGCCCGACGAGTTCGCCGTCGAGGTGGATCGCACCCGCGCCCTCGTCGTCGGCTTGTCCACTTCCATGTTCGTGCTCACCTTGGCTCTGGCGGTGGCTTTCGCCGCCCGCATCTTCGACCCCCTGCGCAGCCTCATCGAGGGCACCCGGCGCATCGCCGGCGGCAACCTGGCCTTCCGCCTGCAGGCCCGAGGCCGCGACGAGATCGGCGAGCTGGAGCGCTCGTTCAACGACATGGCGGCGCGCCTGCAGACAGCACGTCTGGTGCTGGAGGAACGGCAGCGCTACCTGGAAGCAGTGCTCGGCAACATCGCTTCCGGCGTGGTGGCCACGGACGTGCAAGGACGCATCACCGCGGCCAACGCGGCGGCCGAGCGCCTCCTGCGCCTGCCGCCCGAAGGTCTCGAAGGCCGCACCTGGGGCGAGCTGGCGGCGGCAGCCAAGGACAGCGGCGTGCGCGACTTCTGGGCTCAGGTCGGTACGGGGGCCGAAGGGGCCATCCACGAGCTCAGCATGCGCCGCAGCGAGGGGCGCTTGACGCTGCGCCTCATCGTCACCGATCTGCGCCCGTCCGGCGTGGACGAATCCCTGGGGCGCGTCGCCATCTTCGAGGATCTCACCGAGATGATCCGGTCGAAGAAGCTGGCAGCCTGGGCCGAGATGGCCCGGCAAGTGGCGCACGAGATCAAGAATCCCCTCACCCCGCTCAAGCTCTCGGCGCAGTTCATGGAGCAAGCCTTCCGCGACAAGAGCGACAAGTTCCCGGAGATCTTCAGCGAGGGCATGCAGACGATCGTGCAGCAGGTGGACGTGCTGCGGCGCATCGCCAGCGAGTTCTCCGGCTTCGGCCGGGTCAGCAAGCGGGAGCCGCAACCCTTGGACTTGGGTGCGGTGCTGCGCCGCGTCACCGCGCCGTACCGCAGCGTGCAGGGTCTGCAGCTCGACCTCGGCGCCGACGGCAGCGACTCTTTCCCCGGCGACGGACTCGTGGTGCGCGGCGACGAGGAGGGGCTACGCCGGGTCTTCACCAATGTCCTGGAGAACGCGCGCGAGGCCATGGGGGGCACGGGCCGGATCGCGCTCAGCGTCGAAGCCGCCGAGGCTGGGCAGGTGCGTGTGCGCGTCACCGACGAGGGCTCGGGTCTCACCGCCGAAGCGCGAGAGCGTCTCTTCGAACCGTACTTTTCTACCAAATCCACGGGCACCGGTCTCGGGCTCGCGATCACCCGCAGCATCTTGGAGGAGCTCGGCGGCTCGATCAGCCTCAGCAACCGTCCGGGCGGAGGCGCCGAGGTACAGATCACGCTCCCCACCTGAAGGTGGAGGACGCTGGCAGGTGGTCTTGAACGAGCGGGTCCTGAACGAGCAGGCAGGGAAGAGGGGTGGGTCAGGCGTGGACCGGCTTCGAGCCTCACCTCGGGCCACTTCGCCCGAAAAGAGCCGCACTGCCGGCCTCGAGAGGCCGGCGCCCGGGCGCCTCCCTGGCGGGAGACCGACCCTGGGCCTATTTTATGCTCGAAACCCCCGTGGGCGTTATCATTACGGTGAGGGGACCACCCCCGCCGGGTGGAACCCCTGAGGTCTCGCCGCGTACCAAGGCTGTAGTCGTAGCCCGCCTGGAAGGTCCATGGGAGCCGCACGGAGCACACGCCCGGCAAGCGGGGAGCTTTGCCTTCTCGGGGCGATTTTCGTTCTCTGCCTGGGAGCCTCGGCCCTCCCCGCTGCGGCCGAGGAACCAGCCCAAGAAGCCTGCATCCACATCGGGCGCCTGCACTACGACGGCGGCGGCGACTGGTACTCCAACCCGAGCTCGCTGCCGAACTGGATGGTCGCCTTCCAGCAGCGGACCGGCATCGTCACGGTGCACGAGGAAGTGGTCCTGCGCCCGGACGATGACACCCTGTACCGCTTTCCCATCGTCTACATGAACGGCCACGGCATGGTGAAGTTCTCCGAGGAGGAAGCCGCGCATCTGCGCGACTGGATGCTGCGTGGCGGCTTCCTCTGGGCCGACGACAACTACGGCATGGATCGCAGCTTCCGCCAGGAAGTCCGCCGGCTCTTTCCGGATCGGGAGCTCGAGGAGCTGCCCAACGATCACCCGCTGTACCGCTGCTACTACACCCTGCCGGGCTTGCCGAAGATCCACGAGCACGACGGCAAGCCGCCGCAGAGCTTGGTGATCCGCGACAAAGGACGGATCGTGCTCCTGTACACCTATGAGTCGGACATCGGTGATGGCGTCGAGGATCCCGAGGTCCACAAAGATCCGCCGGAGCGCCGGGAAGCGGCCATGCGCATGGCCGTCAACGTTCTGGTTTACGCGCTGACGCATTGAGCCGGCGCGCGGCCGCGGGGGGAGCCTAGGATGACCACAGCGGCGGGGGCGGAGAACAAAGTCCAGGAACGCGGCGCCCTGCTCGTGGCGCTGCTGCGTCATGGGAAGCGCCGGCACGCCCGGCGCGTCTTGCTTTGGGGCGGTCTGCGCATCGCCTGCCGCCTGGGACTGGGGCTCGCCGCCCTGCTCTGCCTGGCGGCCGTGGTCCCGATCCTGCCTAGGCCGGTGGGGTGGCTCCTGGGGCTCCTCTTCTGGGGCGGGGCCGCCGCCCTGGTGTGGAGATCCTGGCTGCAACCGCTGCAGGCGGTGCCGAACCTGGCGGTGTTCTCCCGCCTGGTGGAGGAACGGCGGGATTTCCGCGACATGCTGCGCGCGGCCCTCGAGTTCAGCCAGCGCGGTGCCCCCGGCAACACCTCGAACGACCTCGTCGCCGCCACCATCGACCAGGCCTACGGCGAGGCGAGCCGCCTCGATCTGGTGCGGCTCTTCGCTTTCCCCCAGCGGCGCCGGGATGGCGTCGTGGTGGGCGGCCTCGCCCTCGCACTCCTGGCCCTCGCGCTCCTGGCACCCTCGGTGCCGCGGCGCGCCGCGCAGGCCCTCGCCTTCGCTTACCCCTCGCCCGCTTCCATCGTCTACGGCGAGCTCGAGGTGCAAAGCGGCGACGTCGACATCCTCGCCGGCGACGACTTCATGGTGCGGGTGGTCGATCGCGGCCCCTTGGCTCCCGAGATGCTGCTGCGTTTCAACGACACCGGCGACCTGTGGAAGACGCGGGCGCTGCAGTCGCAAGGCGTGGGGCCGCCGTATGCCTACGAGTTCCGCTTCGAAAACGTGCGCGACGCTACCTCCTATCGCTTCGAGAGCGGCAAGCGCCACACCGCGGAGCACCAGATCCGCGTCGTGCAACGCCCCAGCGTCGACCGCTTCACCCTGCGACTGGTGCCGCCGGCCTACACCCGGCGCGAAGCCCAGAGCCTGGAGGAAGGGCGCGGCGACGCCGTCGCTCTCGTCGGCACGCGGATCGAGATCGAAGGCACCGCCTCTTCGCCGCTGGAGCGGGGATCGCTCTTGCCGGAAAGCGATCCCGCGGCGGCGGTGACGCTGCCGGGGCCGTTGCGTCTGTCCCTGGACGGCGCCACCTTCCGCGCCGCTTTCACCTTGCGCGGCGACCTGCGCTATCACTTCGAGGTGGAAGATTCCCTCGGTCACGGCAACGCCGATCCGGTCACCTACCAGCTGAGCGCCATCGAGGACCGCCCGCCCTTCGTGGAACTCCGCGCCCCGGAGGCGGACGCCACGCTGCCCAAGTCGCTGCAGGTGGAGCTCCAGGTGCATGCCGACGACGACTTCGGCATCTCCCGCATGACCCTGGTCTCCCGCCGCGAGCGCGAGGGCGAGGACCTGCAGGAAACCGAGAAGCGCACCGCCCTCGTCCTCCACGACGGCACCGCCGTCGATCCCGACGGCAAGCCCGTGGGCCGGGAGGGCGCGGCGGAACTGCTGAAGAAGCACGCCTGGGACCTGAGCACGCTCGGGCTCTTCCCGGGCGACTTCGTTTCCTACTGGATCGAAGTGGAGGACAACGACGCGATCTCGGGCCACAAGACGGCGCGCACGCCCACCTATCGCCTGCGGCTGCCTTCCCTGGGCGAGCTCTACGCGGAGCTGCACGACCAGGACGAGAACCGCCTGAGCGAGATCGATCGCGTCCTCGAGGAAGGCAAGCAGCTGCAGCAGAAATACGAGCGTCTGTCGCGGGAGCTGAAGAAGAATCCCGAGATGGACTGGAAGAAGGAGCAGGAGATCCAGAAGTCCCTGGAGAAGCAGAAGGAGCTGGCGGAGAAGGTCGGCGACATCGCCGAGCAGCTGCAACACGAGGTCGAGAAGATGGAAGAGCAGCAGCTGGTGAGCTCCGAGGTCGCCCAGAAGATGGAGGAAATCCGCAAGTTGCTCCAGGAGGTCCAGGACGACACGCTACGCGAATACATGCAGCGCCTCCAAGAGGCGATGAAGCAGATCTCGCCCGACGAGATCCAGCGGGCGCTGGAGAAGATGGAGCTGTCGCAGGAGGAGTTCCTGCAACGCCTCGATCGCACCAAGGCGCTCCTGGAACAGCTGCGGCGCGAGCAGAAGCTGGACGCGCTGCTGGAGCGCACCGCGGAGCTGCTGCGGCAGCAGGAAGAGCTGACCCAGCGCACCGAGGCCCTGGAGAAAGGCGAGACGAGCCGCGCCGATTCGTCCTCCGCTCAGAAGGACGGCAAAGAGAACACGCCGCAGCAGGAAGGCGAGCGCCTGACCCAGGAGCAGTCCGATCTCGCCGAGGACTCCACGGAGATGGAGAAAGAGCTCCAGGAGCTGCAGCAGGAGATGGAAAAGGCCGGGCGGCAGGAGCTCGACAAGGCGGGCGAGGAGGTGCAGGCGCAGAAACCCTCGGAACCCATGCGCGATGCGGCCGAGCAACTGCAGCAGCAGCAGATGCAGCAAGCCCAGCCGCAGCAGCAGAACGCCGAGCGCCGCCTGCGCGCTCTCTACCAGCGTCTCATGAACGCCCAGATGGCGATGAGCGCCGCCATGGCCCAGGCCACGCTGGAGGCCTTGCAGAAGGCCGCCCGGCAATCCCTAGACGTCTCCTTCCGCCAGGAGCTCCTGACCCGCCAGGCGGTGGACAACGGCGACGCCGAGAGGAGCGGCGACCTGGCGCGGTCCCAGCAAGCGCTGCGGGCAGCGACCCACAAGGTGACCGCGGATCTCGAGGCGGCGGGCAAGGAGTCGACCCAGATACCGCGGCAGGTCACGGCGCTCTTGGTGCAGGCGATGGGGAAGATGACTCAGGGAGTGGAGGGCTACGAAAAGGGCAACGCCCTCGCCGGCCGGCTGCACGGTGAGGACGCCTACGCCGATCTGAATCGCGCCGTCATCGAGCTCAACCGCTCCACCCAGGGCTGTCAGGGGGGGAGCGGCGGCAATCCGTCGGCGAGCCGGCGCCTGGGGGACATGGTGGGCATGCAGCAGAAGCTCAACGACGCCACCCGGCGCCTGCAGCAATCCATGCCCACGCCGGGGCAGATGTCGCCAGAGGAGCGGGCCCAGATGTCGCGCCTGCTGGCGGAGCAGCGTTCCATCGAGGCCGAGCTGCGCGACATCGACCGTCAGGCCCAGGACAAGCGCGACACGCTCGGCCGCATGGACCGCATGCTCGACGACATGAAAGAAGTGGTGGAGGACATGGAGAGCGATGGCGTCGACCAGGAGACCTTGGATCTGCAAGATCGCATCGTCTCGCGCATGCTCGACGCCAGCCGCTCCCTGCACAAGCGGGATTACAACAAGGAGAGGGAGAGCCGCAGCGCCGGCGATGTCTACAGCCAGGGTGGCGGCCCTCTGCAAGAGGACGAGGCGCACAAGAAGCTGCGCCGCGATATCTTGCGCGCCCTCGAATCGGGGACTCCGGAGGAATACCAGGAGCTGGTGCGGGAGTACTTCCGCGCCATCGCCGAAGCCGAGGAGCCGAAGCTGCCGTGAAACGCCGGCTCCTCACCCTGGCGGTCATCTGCCTGGCCTGGGCGGCTCCCGCTGCGGCGCAGCAACGGGGCGCGCCGCCCGCCGCCCCGCGCGAACCGACCTACAGCGCCGAGCAGCAGGAGCGCCTGCATGCCGGGATGCTCGAGCTGCGCCGGCGCCAGCGGGAGAACGATCGGTCCGGGGCCATCGAGGTCGGCGAGCAGCTGCGGCGCGAATTCCCTGGCAACCGTCGGATCGAAGACGCCCTCCTCGACCTCTATCGCGTCGAACGCCGTCAGGACAAGCTGATCGCTCTGCTCGCCCAGCGCATCGAGCGCGATCCCGCCGCCCTGGACGAAGTGCGCGAGCTCTGCACCTACCTGCTGGCGCAACGGCGCACCCACGACGCCCTCGAGGTCATCCAGAAAGTGATCGCCGCCAATCCCGCCGACGAAGCCCGCTACCGCCTGGGGGCGGGGCTGCTGCGCAGCCATGGCCAGATCGATCTCGCCGCCGAGATCTACCGTCAGGGTCGCAAGGCCATCGGCAGGGAAGGGATCTTCGCCACCGAGCTCGCCCAGATTGCAGAGGGGCGAGGCGACTACGAAACCGCCATCAGCGAGTACCTGCTCCTGGTCATGGACCCCGAGCAACGGCCACGGGCGCGGCGCAAGATCCAGCGCCTGATGGAGCGGGCCGACGACCCCAAGGAAGTGCTGTCACGCATCGAGAAGCTCCGCGACCACCACCACGACTCGGCGGCGCTGCACGATGTCGCCGCCCTCGCCTACCTGCAGGTGGGAAAGCTGGATGAGGCCTTCGCCGCCGTGAAGCTGGCGGACCGGTATGCCGAGGACCAGGGCGAACACCTGCTCGAGTTCGGCAAGCTGGCGCTGCAGCATGAGGAGGGCGAGCCGGTGGACCTGA
>Ga0075418_10003656_pt1 | contig 17515 bp, 14 predicted proteins | sample SoiMetdeltSBSDD2_FD_81776 | JGI IMG/M metagenome (GOLD analysis project Ga0075418, IMG submission 81776) | Bulk soil microbial communities from a Populus tree surrounding site in Tennessee, USA - Soil MetaG P. deltoides SBSDD2 | ecosystem: Environmental > Terrestrial > Soil > Tree plantation... | reverse complement strand
GCGGACGCTCGTTCTGGGATTGGATGAGCACTCCGAGCTGACGTGCGTCAACCAGTCCGTCGCGATTGGCAAGCTGGACGACGCCCTATTCCAGGTCCCACCGCAGCCGACGAAATAACCCGGATCTTGTCCCATGAACTCGAGAGCTTCCTTGGCCGCCATCGTTCTGCTCAGCGGGCTCCCTGCTTGGGACAGCGCGGCGGCGGACGACGCACCAGGCATCGCGGGCACATTTGCGCCAGCGGTGGAACAGGCGCAGCGGCGGACCGTAAAGATTTTTGGCGCCGGGATAGGCCGCAGCCCGGGCTATGCCACTGGGCTCATCGTTTCTGCCCAGGGGGAAATCCTCACGACGCAAGGCGTATTCCTGGCCGGGGACAACCTCCGCGTCACGCTCGCCGATGGCACTACGCACACCGCCCAGGTGGTCCGCCGCAGCCAAAAGCTGCTTGTAGCACTCCTGAAAATCGACACGATAACGCAAGAGTATTTCGAGCTGGATGAGAAGCCGGTTGCCGCCAAGGGGGACTGGATCCTGGGCGTGAGCAACGCGTTCAAGGTGGCCGATGGAGCGGAGCCACTCTCGGTAAACATCGGCGTACTTTCGCTGCGGACGCGGCTCGATGCCCGTCGCGGCTACCAGGATTTTCCTTACGACGGCGACGTCTATCTGATCGACGCCATCACCAGCAATCCGGGCGCGGCTGGCGGCGCCGTCATCAATATCGACGGCCGCCTCGTGGGGATGATCGGCAAAGTAATTGAATCGCGGGCAACAAACACGCGGCTGAATTACGCCATCCCCGCCGACATGCTGAAAGCCTTCGTGGACGGCAAGGAGTCCCCCATGGTGGCATCGACGAACCCGCCGACCGCAGGAGCCAAGGCGGAGCTCGGCATTCGTCTGTTTGCCCTCGGCGGACGCAAGAGCCCGGCCTACATCGACCGCGTGATTCCTGGTTCGCCCGCGGCACAGGCGGGACTGAGAACGGATGACTTGATCGTTTCGATCGCCGGCCAGGTGGTCCGCGACGGCGGCGACTACCAGCGAATCGTCCAAACGCTCCGCCCCGGCAGCGAAGTGCTACTGGAAGTGAAGCGGAAGGACGATCTCTTGAGCGTGAAGATCACGCCGGCGGCCCAGCCATGAACATCATGACGCCAACAAATCGGAAGGAGCCACGGATGAACACGGATCTGCACGGATTTGATTCCTTCCGATCCGTGTGCATCCGTGTTCATCCGTGGCTAATCTCCGTCGGCTTGCAATTGGCCCTGCTGAGTGTGTCAGTGGCCTCCGCGCAACAACCGGTTACCAGCGAAACTCTCCGCGGCACCCTCCTGGCCCCCAAGGCGTTCCGCGCCGCTGCTGACAAAGCCCTGCCCAGTTTGGTCACAATCGAAGGCTTCGGCGGCCTGGCGGCCGGCAGCGGCATAGGCAAGGGAATTCATGCCCCCGGCGAAGGTCCGACGACCGGCGTCGTCCTTTCCTCCGACGGTTATATCGTCACGAGCACCTACAACTTCCTTCGCAAGCCGCCCGTGATCACCGTGCGCTTTGCCAACGGGCAGCGCAAAGTAGCCAAGCTTCTGGGTCAGGACAAGACTCGCAAAATTTGCGTCCTGAAGGTCGAGGGTGTCAGCGGACTGGTGGCGCCCGAGTTTGCGCCCCGCGAGGAGTTGCATGTCGGCCAGTGGGTGGTCGCCTTGGGGATTGGCTTCGGGGACAACGAGCCCGCATTAACCGCTGGAATCATTTCGGCCGCCAGCCGCATTTCTGCCAAGGCAATCCAGACCGATGCCAACCTGAGTCCGGCCAATTACGGCGGGCCGCTGATCGATCTCGACGGCCGCGTGGTCGGCATCTGCGTCCCACTCTCGCCCGGTGGCAAGCAGGAAGGGGCCGGCTCCGAGTGGTACGACAGCGGGATCGGTTTCGCAGTGCCGCTGTACGGTCTGGATAACGTCATCGCAGCGCTCAAGGAAGGCAAGACGCTCGAGCCGGCATTCCTGGGCGTGCAAACGCAGGCTACTGGCACGCCTTCCATCGGAGCGATAATCCAGCAGGTGCTCGCCGGCTCCCCCGCAGAAAAGGCGGGTCTCAAAGTCGGAGACGACATCGTCTCGGTCGGCGGCACGCGGATCATTGACGTCGGCCATTTGTCGGTGGTCATCGGCCGCTACGTCGCCGGCGACAAGGTGGAACTGGTCGTTCTCCGCGGCGAGGAGGAGCTGACGGTTTCGGCGGAACTGGCCGTTGCGCCGGCTCAAACCACGCCGATGCCCAATCCATTCCGGCCAGGAGAAACGCCGAAGCCGGAGCCGGAAAAGCCTGCGCCAAACAAGTCGCCGAACGAAGATAAGTGAGTTTCGGGCCGTTGCTCGCCTCCTGCCCGTTCTGGGCGTCGATTGCTACATTGGAGCACGGTTTGTTTTGCGTCTGGCCCTCGCGTTGGCGCTGCATTCCGATTGAAGCCGTATGCCCAAAATCACCAAGCTCCTCTGCGCCAACCGCAGCGAAATTGCCATCCGCGTCTTCCGCAGCGCTCACGAGCTGGGCATTCGCACGGTGGCCATCTACGCCCACGAGGACCGCTTCGCCCTGCACCGCTTCAAGGCCGATGAGGCCTACCAGGTCGGCCAGTCCGGCGAGCCGATCCGCGCCTATCTCAACATTCCGGCCATCATTGAGATCGCCACGCGCTACGGCATCGACGCCATTCACCCCGGCTACGGATTTCTATCGGAAAACCCCGAACTGGCCAAAGCCTGCCGCGAGGCCAGTATCACGTTCGTCGGCCCGCATGAAGAAGCCCTTCGCCAGCTCGGCGACAAGACTTTCGCCCGCGAGCTGGCCCGCAAGGTCAATGTGCCGATCCTCGGCGGTAGCGACGCCATCAAGGATGCCGCCGAAGGAAAGAAGCTTGCCGCCAGGCTCGGTTACCCGGTGATCCTCAAGGCGGCCAAGGGTGGCGGTGGCCGCGGCATGCGGGTGGTGCAATCCGACAAGGAGTTTGCCGCCGCCTTCGATCAGGCCCGCCGCGAGTCGCAATCCGCCTTCGGCAGTCCCGACGTCTTTCTGGAAAAGTACATCACCAGCGCCAGCCACATCGAGGTGCAACTGCTGGGGGACAAGCACGGGAATCTGGTGCACCTCTGGGAGCGCGACTGTTCCGTCCAGCGGCGGCATCAGAAGGTGATCGAGATCGCCCCGGCGCCCAACCTTGATCCAGCCGTGCGGCAGGCAGTGTGTGACGCCGCCATCCAGATCGGCAAGGCGGTCCATTACGAGAACGCCGGCACGGTGGAGTTCCTCGTCGATCGCGACACGAACCAGTTCTACTTCATCGAGGTCAACCCGCGGATCCAGGTCGAGCACACCGTCACTGAGGAGGTGACCGGCGTGGACATCGTCAAGTCGCAGATCCTCATCGCCCAGGGGACGCCGCTGGATGACCCTGAGATTGGCCTCGGTTCGCAGGAGGCGATTCGCACCACGGGCTACGCCCTCCAGTGCCGCGTTACGACGGAGGACCCGACGAACAACTTCATGCCCGACTATGGCCGCATCGCGCACTATCGCTCGGCGGCAGGAATGGGCATTCGCCTCGACGCGGGCACCGCGTTTTCCGGTGCGACGGTCAACCCTTTCTACGACTCGCTGCTGGTGAAGGTCACCGCCCGCGGCCGGCGGTTCGGCGACGCCTGCCTGCGGATGGAGCGCTGCCTCCAGGAATTCCGCGTCCGCGGCGTAAAGACGAACCTCCAATTCCTCATCAAGCTGGTCACCCATCCGACGTTCCTAGCCGGTGCCTGCACCACGCGGTTCATCGACGACACGCCCGAGCTGTTCGAGCTTCCCAGGCGGCAGGACCGGGCGACAAAAATCCTCCGCTACCTCGGCGAAATCGCCGTCAACGGTAATCCCCTGGTCAAGGGACTTCCCAGGGCGACACGCCGCACTCCCGCGCCGCTGCCGGCACTCGAAAAGAAAGGCTGCCCGCCGCCACGGGGAACGCGCGACAAGCTCAAGGAGCTGGGACCGCAGAAATTCGCAAAGTGGATCCTCGACCAGAAGCGGCTGCTGATCACTGACACGACGTTCCGCGACGCGCACCAGTCGCTGCTGGCGACCAGATTCCGCACCAGGGACCTGCTCAACATTGCCGAGGTCTATGCCCACAATGTCCCGGAGCTGTTTTCGCTGGAGATGTGGGGGGGCGCGACATTCGACACCAGCATGCGGTTTTTGAAGGAGTGCCCTTGGCAACGACTGGCCGACCTGCGCGGCAAGATACCCAACATCCTCTTCCAGATGCTGTTCCGGGCCAGCAACGCCGTCGGGTACGCCAGCTACCCCGACAACGTCGTCGCGGAATTCTGCCGCGAGTCAGCGCAGGCCGGGATGGACATATTTCGCATCTTCGACGCCCTCAACTGGGTGCCGAACATGCGGGTGGCGATGGAAGCCGTACAGAAAACCGGTGCACTCTGCGAGCCGGCGATCTGCTACACCGGCGACATCCTCGATCCCAAGCGGTCGAAGTACAACCTCAAGTACTACGTCGAGCTGGCCAAGGAGCTGGAGAAGCTCGGCGCGCACATCCTGGCCATCAAGGACATGGCCGGACTTTGCAAGCCATATGCCGCCGAACTGCTTGTCAAAACCTTGAAGCAAGAGTGCGGCATTCCGGTCCACTTCCACACGCACGACACGGCCGGCATGCAGGCCGCCTCAATCGTAAAAGGGGCCGAGGTCAAGCTCGACATTGCCGACGGCGCGATGGCCGCCATGAGCGGCGGCACATCGCAGCCGAACCTGAACGCGGTCGTCGAGGCCCTGCGTTTCACACCGCGCGACACCGGCCTGTCGGCCGAGCGGCTGAACGAGATCAGCGACTACTGGCAGGCGGTCCGCGAGTTCTACCTGCCGTTTGACAGCGTCATGCCGCCGGCGACCGCCGATCTTTACAGCCACGAGATGCCCGGCGGGCAATACACCAACCTCTACCAGCAGGCGCGGGCCCTGGGGCTGGCCGAGCAGTGGACGACCATCTGCAAGACCTACGCCGAGGTCAACCAGCTCTTGGGGGACATCGTCAAGGTCACGCCGACGAGCAAGGCGGTCGGCGACCTGGCACTGTTCATGGTCGCCAACAACCTGTCGGCCAAGGACATCGTGGAAGGGGACCGCGAGCTGGCATTCCCCGAGTCGGTGATCGACCTCCTCTCGGGAATGATGGGCATTCCCCCCGGCGGCTTTCCCGAGAAGGTGCAAAAGCGGATTCTCAAGGACCGAAAGGCCCTCACCGGCCGTCCCGGCGAGTCGTTGCCTCCAGCGGACTTTGCCGCCGCCAAGGAAAAGGTCGCGCAGAAGACGGGGCGCGAAGCAAGCCAGCGCGACGTGCTTTCGTATCTCCTCTACCCCAAAGTGTTCGAGGAATTCGCCAACCATCAGAAGCTCTACTCCGACACGAGCATGCTTCCCACGCCAGTCTTCTTCTACGGCCAGGAGACAGGCGAGGAGCTGAATGCCGAGATCGAAGAAGGAAAGATGCTGATCGTCAAATTCCTGACGATCAGCGAGCCGCACTTGGACGGGACCAGGACGGTGTTCTTCGAGCTCAACGGCCAGCCGCGGGAAGTGAGCGTGATCGACAAGTCGCTTGAGTCGTCGGCCGCCCGCAGCGTCCAGGCCGACCCGAGCAACCCCAAGCACGTCGGCGCCTCGATGCCCGGCATGGTGGTCACCGTCGGCGTCAAGGTCGGCGACAAGGTGAAACCGGGGCAGAAGCTGCTGACGCTGGAGGCCATGAAAATGGAAACCAACGTCACCAGCGACGTGAAAGGGACTGTCGAATCGGTCCTCGTCAAACCAGGCAGCCGCGTGGAAACCGGGGACTTGCTGCTGACGATGCAATAAGTAGCAGGCACGCTCCGTGTGCCGTCGGCAAGCGAAATTAAGTCCAGTAGCGGTCCTGGAGTTCAGTCATGCCAAAGCTAACATGCCCCTGCGGATACGTTCATAATCTAACGCCGATTCCTGACGATGGTTGGTTGACCGTCCGCGACCGCGACTACGAAGCTCTGATCGACGCGGAACTGGGTGCCCTCGCCGGCGACGATGTGCGGAGTTCCCGCCGGATCGACCTCTGGCGACGCCTCTATGAATGCCCTAATTGTGCTCGCCTCATGTGGAGTTTGCCTGGCGATCACTGTGAAAAGTTTCGGACGTATAATCTGGAATCCAACGACAATTCTTAACGACTCAAAGCACCCTAGCAGCCGCGTGAAGGCTGGGTCCGTTTCAGTGTTTCGATGGCGCCACTCTCGATGTACTATGAGACGATTCAGGTCAACGGCGACAAAGCCGTTGACACGCTGATCGCCCGCCTGGAGGGTTTCCCAAAAACGGGCCAATACCCCTTCTTAATCGGCGACGATTTCCAACGGCAGCGGGCCGAAGAATCACTCAAGTTCAATGACGACGATCCGCGCGACATTGTGGAATCGTCGCTGAGCATGAATGTCGAAGCGTGGATCGCGGAACAAGTTGCTTTGAACGAAGAATTGACACCTTCCGAGAAGCTTCTCGGACCGTGGCCCGGAGAAACCGAGCGAAAGGGCTCTATCGGCCTGCACCTGGACCATCGCGGGTGCGTGAAGCCCCGCGTGTTCATGGGTCTGGCCCGCATCGCAGAGCCATGGCAATTGCCGGCGGTAATGAAATTCGGCGGCTGGAACAGTTGCTCCGAGCCCGCCGTCCACTGTGCCTTTCATCGCTTGTGGCAGGCCGAATATGGCGCCTGGATCACCGGCCTCTCCAATGACACCATTAAGTGCCTTGTGGAACTGCCGCCTCGCGATCCGGATGCCGCGTTAAGACTGGCATGGCAGCAATACTGGTATTGCAACGACATCGTCGATCAAGGCTGCGGCACGATCAGTCGGCTCGCCGCGCAATTGATAAATTCGCCTCATTGGTTTTTCTGGTGGGACTAGAAAGCGTTTAGCTGCGATAAAATGGGGCCTCAATGGCAAACTAGCGTTGGCACTTCGCAGTTCATAATGCTATGAACAGTACGAGCCAATTGGACGATTGGGATCGCGCAGCGAAAGGAGTCACCCATGGCGCCCCGGCGCGGAAAGAAGAAGGAGCGGCGAGGCGCGTCAATCAAGGCAGCGCTGAGTTGGAATTCTCTTACCTGGGATGACCTCGACCGCTGGGCCGGCAGCCGGACTGTGTCCCGGGGGCGAACGTACCAGCGCGGCGGCCGCGTCAGCGAGCTCGTGATTGCGCCGGACGGCAAGCTGTTGGCGACGGTAACCGGCAGCAGGCGCTATGCCAACAGCGTTTGGCTGGAGCCGGATGGGGCGCCCCCCGACGCCCTGGGATCGCTATGCACTTGTCCAGTCGGTTGGCGGTGCAAGCACGCGGTCGCCGTGATTGCCGAGTATCTCCAGATGCTTTCCAACGACCAGACGGCACCGCTGGCCGATGACGACGACCCGCGCTGGGAGAAGCTCACTGGCGACGAGGAAGACTCAGACGGCGGCTGGTCCGACGACGAGGACCAATACGACGACGACCCGGAAGACGATGAAGAGGAAGTTCGATTCCATCGGCGCTGGCGCAGGAAGGCGGCATCGACCTATAGCACATCAAATGCAGAGTGGGACAAGAAGATCGAGGCCCACGTGCGGGCCAAGAGCCACCAGGAACTGGCGGACTTCGTCTGCTCGCTGATAGCGTCATTTCCTCAATTGCGAACCGAATTCCAGGAGCGAGTTGCTCTCCAAGAAGGAGACGTCGATCGCTTCATTTTCCAGGCACGCAAGGAAATTCGTAAAGTCACGGGCGAGTCCGGATGGCGCAACTCCTGGACCGGCGAGGGGCACACGCCCGATTACAGCGGCATCAAAACGCGCCTGACGCGCCTTGTGGAGTCGGGGCATTCCGATTGCGTCGTCGAACTTGGCCGCGACCTCATCCGCCGCGGACTCGAACAAATGGGCCAGTCCGATGATGAAGGGGAAACCGCTACCGCCCTGGGTGAGTGCCTGCCCATCGTCTTTGGCGCCACGGTGAAGTCCAGTTTGACCCCTTGCGAAAAAATCTTGTTCGCGATCGACGCCTGTCTCGAGGATGATTATGGGATCATCGGCGACGAGGTGGACGTGGTCCTAAAAGCGGTCTGGCAGCCGGCGGACTGGTCGGCGGTCGCGGACGCGCTGGCCAAGCGTCTGTCGGCGCCGTCCGGCGGAAAAAAACAACAGTGGTCGAGCAACTACCAGCGCGACCTTGTAAGCAATTGGCTGCTTGACGCCCTATCGCGCTGCGGGCGGGAAAATGAATTAGTTGCGATTTACGAGGCCGAGGCCCGCCGCACTAACAGCTACGAGCGGCTGGTGCGTTACTTGATCGAACAAGACCGCATCGACGACGCGCAGCGCTGGGCCTGCGAGGGGATCGAGCGCACCACAGCCGAGCTCCCTGGAATTGCCGACAGCCTCGCCAAGATGCTGGTCGCCATCGCGGCGCAAAAAAAGGATTGGAAGACGGTAGCTGCCTACGCGGCATGGGAGTTTTACGACGAGCCCTGCGTCCATACCTTCAAGGGCTTGCTCACTGCCGCGCGCAAAGCTGGCTGCCGAGATGCCGTCGAGAAGTGGGCCGAACAGTTTCTGGAAAGCGGTGTTGTTCCCTGGCGGTATGGCCGAGCGTCCAAGGGGGGCGATCGCTCGCTGTCGGTTGACTCGCAGTGGACGCTCCCCATCCCCGATTTTCTCGTTCCCATTTTGAGGATCGACGCGGCAGATGATGGTCCCAACCGCCCCCATTTTGACGTGCTGCTGGAATTGGCGATTGCCGACAAACGCACCGACGACGTGCTGCGGTGGCACGAAAAGCTTCAGGCAGCCGAGCGAGGCAAAAGGCGAGTACTTAGATGGGGGTTCGATTCTTCTTACGACGATCAAGCCGCCGCTGCCGTCGCCAAGTCACACCCCGAAAGAGCGCTGGAGATCTACCGCCGCCGACTCGAAGATAACCTTCTTCACGCCAACCCTTCAGCTTACGAGTCGGCAGCAAATTACCTTCGCCAAATGCGGCCGATACTCAAGTCCCTGAACCGCGAGTCGGAATGGACATCGCTGCTGACCGACATTCGTCAAAAACACAAGAACCGTCCGAAGCTCATGGAAATCCTCGACCGACTGGAAGAGCGGCCGATCGTCGAGGCCAATCATGCCAGACGCCGAAAGTGACACGATCGTGTTTCCTTGCCCGAGCTTTCTGCCCTTCCTCCGAAATGAGCCAGACTTCCATGCCTTCACTTTCTCGTAAACGCGCCCTCGTCACCGGCGGAAGCCGCGGCATTGGCGCGGCAATTGTCAAACGGCTGGCCAGCGAAGGGGCCGATGTGGCGTTCACATTTGCCGCATCGCCGGAGCGGGCGGCAGAAGTGGCGCGGCAGGCGGAGGCGAAGGGAGTGAAGTCGCTGGCCATCCAGGCGGACAGTGCGAGCGCCGAGGCCGTCGTAGCCGCCGTCGAACGGACCGCGGCCGGGCTCGGCGGCATTGACATCCTGGTCAACAATGCCGGCGTGGCGGTCATCGCCCCGATCGACGAGTTCAAGCTGGCTGACTTCGACCGCACCTTCGCGATCAACGTCCGATCCGTCTTTGTCGCGTCCCAGGCGGCACTCGAGCACATGCCCGCGGGCAGTTCGATCATCAACATCGGCAGCACGAATGCCGAGCGGATGCCCTTCGCCGGCGGCGCCGTCTACGCGATGAGCAAGTCGGCCCTCCAGGGGCTGGTCAAAGGGATGGCCCGCGACCTGGGCCCGCGCGGGATCACGGTCAACAACATCCAGCCCGGGCCGGTAGACACCGACATGAATCCTGCGACGGGCCAGTTCGCGGAGATGCTCAAGAGCCTAATGCCCCTGCCGCGGTATGCGACCGGCGACGAGATTGCCGGCATGGTTGCCTACCTCGCCGGTCCCGAGGCCCGCTTCATCACCGGTGCGAGCCTGATGATCGACGGGGGGTTCAGCGCGTAATTCGCTCCTCTGTGCCTCCGCGCCTCTGTGTGAGATCGTCCCAGGCAAATTTCACTAAGAGTCACAGAGCCACAGGGAAGAAGATAAAAGAGCCCAGCCGATGGAAACTCCATTCCACCCTACCGTCATCCACACCCGCCACGTCCTGGCCGTGAAGAACCTGGAAGCTTCCGCCCGCTATTTCCGCGAGCAGCTGGGATTCAAGCGAGATTTCGTCGTCGAAGGCTGGGAGTTCCTATCGCTGGGAAACTTCAAGGTCATGCTGGGGGAGTGCCCGGATGAAGTGCCGGCGGCAGAGACGGGCAACCACTCGTACTTCGCCCACGTGCTCGTGAAGGACGTGGACTCGCTGTTTCTCGCGTATCAAGAGCGCGGCGCGAAATTTCTTTTCCCGGTGGCGGACAAGCCCTGGGGGCTGCGAGAATTCGGTGTGGTAACTCCCGACGGCCATCGGATCTGCTTTGGACAGGAAATCGACTCGTCTCCGAAGTAGGATGGTGGGCTCAATTCTCCAGAGAGCGCCTGATGGGAACCTTTCTACGCTGCATCGGAGCAACCATCGCTGGAATCGTGCTGGCGATTTCGCTGGTGATCGCGGTAGAGCTGTGGAGCAATATGGTCTACCCGCTGCCGCCGGGATCTAAAGGCACGATGGAGGAGATTTGCGCGCACGTCGAGCGGTATCCGCAATGGATTTTAGCCATCGCGGCACTGACCAATGCCAGGTTCCCCGGACCACCAGCGGCCGTTTCGTGAAGGCTGGCGCTGGTTAGCGTTCCTCCTAGCACCGGGTTCTTCTCAATTGTTCCCGCGCAGAAAAAAATCGCGAGAATAATTGTAACTTCTGTACACTATGCGGCTTGCGCGGACGATCCCGGCCTGACTGCGGGAATTGAGTGACCAAAGGTGTCAATGCCCCGCGTCTAATTCTTAGGGCCTAGTTGTATTCCTCTCACTCCCCACAGGAACTTAGCCATGTCTACCGCCGCTGAATCGCTTGCCTCCCGCGTGACTACTGCTGCTGCCAACTCTCCACCCCCCCCAGCCGCGCAGCACGGCGGGGGTTATGCACCACAACCCCAGGAAAACGCACAAAGTGGTGCAAAACTCTCGCCGCCTGTTGAGACTCGTAGGATTCCGCCGTCCACTAGCCAATCGTCGCAACCGGCTGCTGCTACGACGGTTTCCAGTGGCGGCTTGGCAGCCATTATTGAGACGCCGCCGCAGCCTGACCGTGAAGTTTTGCAACACCCAGCGTCTGGCAGTGCAGAACCCGCGATTCGGCTCGAGATTTCGCCGTCTCCACAGTCTGGCGAGGAGCGAGCCCTGATTGCCGAGGGATTTGCGCTGCTGGTCAGCGAGGTGCGGCGCACCAACCGCGGCGGCCGGCCAACGGTCATCGACGAACCGATGAAGGCCCGGATTTCGACGCTGATGGGAGCGGGACTGTCGCTGCGGCAGGCGGCGGCCTGCCTGGGAATCAACCACGCGACGATTTCGCGAGCGCTGGTCGCCGATGAGCAGCTCAAGCACGACGTGGAAGTGGCCCGGACGCGGTCCACCCTCCACCCGCTGGCCTGCATCCTCCGCGAGGCCGGCAAGAACTGGAAAGCGGCCGTGTGGCTGCTCGAGCATTTGGGCACCGTCGCTTACAACGAGAAAACGCCCCAGGAAAAGGCCGAAATAAGCGCCAGGTCGTCGGCGATGACCGTCCTGGAGCACCAGTTGAAGGAGCGGATGGTGGCTGAGGCCAGGGCGTCGCTGACGGCGCGGAAAAGGGGAGGCCAATCGCCGGCCCCGTGACGGCAGCGGTAATCGGCGATCCCCAGGCGCGCCGCCGCTGGTCACCTGGTTGCGGCGCTCGGTGCGTACGGCACAACCGCCACAACCGCGCCTCGACTGTGCTGGCGGAATCAGCCCGCTTTCGCCCATCGACAATTCTGCGGCTGCCCTTTCCGTGTGACCTACGATTGTCGGACCACAGGGGGGCCCCTGTGCGCACCTTGATTGCAGCGGAGGAACCAATGTTACCAGCTCGGCGTTTCGATAAATCGGATTTGGGACTAGTCCTGTTTGGCGTACTCACCATCGCAGGCTGCATCGGCGGCTCGGCCTGGTTCTGGCCCTACGTTCGCGAAGCGACCGCCGGGCCCAAGCCAGTGACGCTGGCCGAGCTGCGCAAGACGGAGAACGTGTTCGCCCTGCCTAGCCGCTGGATCGAATTTCCCGTGACCGAAATGGTGGACACCGAGATCCGCCTGGTGGAAGAAGTCAGCGACCGAGCGGAGTCGAAATACGTCCTGCTGTCGATTGAGGATCGCTATCTCTTTGCGGAGGTTGACGACGATTTTGCCGCCGGTGGCAAAGCGCCTCCCAAGGTGGTGGGTCTATTGCAGGGAAGCAGCGCCCGCGGATACGTCGCCGACGCGCTGGTCCAGTTTTGCCAGGGCAAACCGGATTATGTCCCCAAGCTGCTGCCGTTCGTCTTCCAGGCCGACTACGACGTCCGCGGCTCGGCCTACGCCTTACAGGGTCTGCTCGTTGCCGGAGTAATTATCGGCGCGGTGATGTCCATCGTCGGCATTCGCCGCGGCCTGAGCGGCGGCGCGGCAGACAACGCGGACTACGATGACGATGAAGACCAGTTCCAGGAGTCGGAATACGCCGAGTCGGCGTACGGCGACGATGAAGCCTGATCGGCGTGCGTTTGTGCAGCCGTCCTTCCAAGAATGCCAAGTCGAACTTTCGGAGCCCGTTAATGTATTCTCCCACCCTCTCCCCACCGGCAATAGACGCCAGCCAAAGCGGCCCGATCTACCGCATTCCGACCACTCCAGACGGCATCGCGCCGCCGCAGATCGCCTCGCTGGGGGAGGCTGAGTACCTCCATCACTACGAGTCGTTTGCCGAGCAGTGTCACCTCGGCTGGCTGTTCGGCTCGTCGGCCGACAAGTACCCGACCTACATCTCCTACAACAGCGCGATCGTGGTCGTCACGCCGCAGGAGTTTACGATCATTCCCTGGGAGGAGGTCACCGAATTCCTGCACCCGACCGGCTTCCGGGCGTCTAATGGCGAGAAATTCACCCTCACCAATGACTTCACTAATTACGGCCCGCTGTTCGAGCGATTTCAAGCGGTCGTTTTGGCCAACGTTCTGCCCAAGGCGCTGATGGCGATTGAGGAAGGGAAGGAATGGGTGTTTACGCCCTTCAAAGAGCTAAGCGCCGGGGAATCCTTCGCCGCGAACATGCTGGGTCAGTCGCTGCTCGACGGCGCCCTGGCGATCAGCACCACCGGCATTCGTTATAAGGACCAGCAGCTCAAGTGGGACGACGTGGCGAGCATTTACGTCACGAACCACTTGTATAATGGCGCCCTTTGCCGAACAACCCTTTCGGTTCGCAAGAACTACGGGCTGTTCGCCAGCCTCGAATTCGACTTCAGCTCGGTCCCCAACTCGTTCCTGCTGACCGAGCTGCTGCCATACGTCTGTCCGCAGCGGCTGCTGGCGCCGAAGACCTAACAGCCGTCGCCCAACGGCCGGGAACTCCTAGGATAGACTGGGCAAATGCCCATTGATCTTTCCCGGCTCTACGAAACGGGTCTGCTCGAGCGGATCGAGCACTTTACCGAGCTGGGCTCAACGAGCGATCACGCGCTGCATCTGGCCGCGCAGGACGAATTGCCACTCCCGCTCCTGGTTGTTGCCGAGCGGCAAACGGCCGGCCGCGGCCGCGGCGCCAATCGCTGGTGGGCCGCCGACGGGGCGCTCACGTTTTCGCTGGTAATCGCGCCGCCGGCGGATCAATTGCCGACCGCGAACTGGCCTCGCTTGTCGCTGGCGACCGGACTGGCGATCTGCCAGGCGCTGGAGAGTTTCGCACCCCAGGCCCAGTTTCAGGTCAAGTGGCCCAATGACGTGTACGCTGAAGGGCGAAAGATCAGCGGCATTCTGATCGAGTCGCCGGCGCAGCCCCGCGGCCGCCTGGTGATCGGGGTTGGCGTCAACGTGAACAATTCGCTGGCCAGCGCGCCGGCAGAGATTCGCGGCCTGGCGACGGCGCTTTGCGACCTGGACGGCCGCCAACACGATCTAACGAGCGTCCTGGCGGGCCTTTTGCAGCAACTCGACCTCCACCTCCGAAAAGTGGCCGACATGGCGGCCGTTGCCAGGGACTGGCAGAAGCGGTGTCTGCTCACGGGACAGACAGTCCAAGTTCAATCCGGGACGGAATTGATCACTGGACGTTGCCTGGGAATTGATGAGCAAGGGGCGCTCGTGCTGCAAACGGAAACGGGCCGGCGAGCGGTCGTGTCGGGAACGGTAATCGGCTGGGAGTGATTGAGGCGCAGCGGCTCGCGACATCGCCCGTAGCGATCTAGAATAAACCTCCGTCAACTCCGCGCTGCCGACCGCCCTTTCAGGCGCAGTGTCATGAAACTCCAGCGAATGGGCCCTTACCGGCTCGACAAGATTCTCGGCCGCGGCGGAATGGGGGCCGTCTATGCTGGCGTCAACGAGCAAACCGGCGAGCGGGCCGCGGTGAAAGTCCTCAACCCCGTGCTGGCTGACGACCAGAGTTTTCGCGAGCGGTTCAAGTCCGAGGTCGAGACGCTCAAGAAGCTGCTGCACCCCAATATCGTGCGGCTGTTTGGCTTCGGCGAGCAGGAAGACCACTTGTTTTACGTCATGGAGCTGGTCGAAGGGCGCAGCCTGCAAGACGAGCTGATCGCTGGACGCCGTTTCAACTGGCGGGAAGTCGCCCGCGTGGGCATCGACGTCGCCGGCGCCCTCAAGCACGCGCACGACCGCGGCATCATCCATCGCGATCTCAAGCCGGCGAACCTGCTGGTCGATTCGCAGGACCACGTCAAGCTCACTGACTTCGGCATTGCCAAGCTCTATGGCGGTACGAACTTGACTGCCGACGGCGGCGTGATTGGCACGGCGGACTACATGGCGCCGGAGCAAGCCGAGGGAAAGCACATCACCGCCCGCTGCGACTTGTATGCTCTAGGGAGCGTGCTGTATGCGCTGTTGACGGGCCGGCCGCCGTTTGCGGGAAAGTCGCTCCCGGAGGTAATCCAGGGACTGCGGTTTGAACGAGCGATTCCCTTGCGGCGGCTTAATCCCGATGTTCCTGAGGAATTCGAAAACATCATCGCGCAATTGCTCGAGAAGGATCCGCAGAAGCGAATCCCCACAGCCGTCGCCCTGGTGCATCGGCTCAAGGCCATGGAGCACGCCTTGTCCCTGGAAACGCGGATCGACCTCGACGGCGGGGACGTAGATGGAGACGGAGCCAAGGGGATTGATGCGGCTCTCGCCAAAGCGCCGCCGGGAGCTACGGCCCCGCTGCCGATTCAAACCGATTTTTCGACCGCCATCCGTCCGACGATGCCGCTGGACGCGGGCGGCCAGGCCGAGCGCGGCGATCGTGGCGGCGCGGTGGCGCTTGCTGCGCCGGGCGCGGCGCAGCAAGAATCAATTCCGGTCACGAACGTCCGACTTGCTACTCGAGCCGACGGGGCCGATTCGGTTGAACCGGTGGAACCGGTGGAACCGGCCGCCAAAAAAACGGTCTTTATGACGGTGTCAGAGGCCGACCTGCACCGCAGTCACGAAGTGCGGCCCGACGAAGACCACTCGCTGGCCGCGTGGTTCAAGCTGGGCGGGATGATCGCGGTGATGCTGCTGCTGGCAGCGGCGCTCATCTACTATGCGACTCGGCCCCCCAGCGCCGACACTCTGTACACAAAGATTAGGGACGCCGAGGAGGCCGGAGGCGAACAACTGGCGAGCGTCGAGGCGGAAGCGATCCGCTTTTTGGCGATGTTTCCCGATGATCCCCGCCGCAGCGACGTCGAGCAATTCCAGCAGCAGATCGAACTGGAGAAGCTCCAGCGCCGCTTCGAGCTGCGGGCCCGCCGCGGAGGCGGCAGTTCGCTCTCTCCCATCGAACGGACCTATGTGGATGCCGTCCGGCAGAGCGCCACCGATCCGACCGGCGCTCTGGCGAAGTTCCAGGGCCTGATTGACGTGTATGACGGCAGCAAACAGCTCGGAAATACGCCGGAAGAGCACCGCACAAGCCAGCAGTGCCTCGACCTTGCCCGCCGACAGATCGAGCGGCTGAGCCGATCGCTGGCTGTCAGCGCCGCTGCGGAGCGGAAGCTGTTAACGGCGCGGCTGGAAGAGGCCAGCGACTTGTCGAAGAACGACCCGGCCGCCGCACGGCGGGTCTGGCAGGGGATCGTGCGAATGTATGGCGACAAGCCGTGGGCCCGCGAACTGGTCGAGCAGGCGCGCGATAGCCTCGACGGCACTTCGCAGCAGGAAAAATAGTTGCGTTCTACTCCGGCTTGTCCCGCTCGCGGCGGTAGTTTTGCACATACCAAAGCAGCCGCCCCAGCAGCCGGAAGTAAAGGATCAGGCTCGACACCCATAGCACAGCGGCAAAGGGAGCCACCAGGATCGTCCCGACTTGAATCCCCAGCTCGATCAGTGCGATCGAACCCGCCAGCATGATACCCAAGAGCACCGATGCACAGTAAAACAGCAGCCAGCCGTCGCCACGGCGAGACATCGAACCGAGAATCGCGCCCGACACGGGCATGAAAGACCCTTCTGCCAGCATCGAGCCGAAGAGCACCGGGAAAAACATCAGCTCGCTGAAGAGGATCGGAAACGGGGCAAAGAGCATCCCCTCCCTGCCCAGGGCAAAGCAGCCGCTGGCTACTAGCGATCCGGGCAGCGACGCCAGAAACGCGGCCCACGGAATCATCAGCGCCTGTAGCAGCCACTCGGCGATGTTCCAGTCGGGCCAGTTTTCTACCGCGTCGTGCCCATTGGCCGTGTCCTGGGCAATTGCCGCGAGGCATGGAGAAGCGCCTGCCACCATGAATGCCGACAGGACCCCAGACGAGACAACCAGACCCAGCGCGGCATACAACAGCGGCGTGTCGCTCTGGGCACAGTAGATAGCGCCCAAAAACATCCCCACGTCCACGGTCATCACCAGCGAGTAGAGGAGCAGCCGATAGAGCGTGTGGGGATAAAACAGGAACCCCAGAATGCCGTAATAAAACGGGCTCTTCTTCCAGGCTTCCTTGTGGTGCGGATCGGCGGCAAAACCCCACTCGTCGTCGCGAAACCGGCCGCGGTACTGGTTGTCCTCGTCGGGATCGTCCGGCTCGGGCAGCGCCACGACCTGTTTCAAGTCAATCCGCTCCACCGGCGCCGAAACGACGACCTCCTCGCCGTCGTCATCTTCGTCCACGGCCGGCGCGCCGCTGATCGTCATCGTCGTCTCGGTGAGTGCGGCCCTGGGCTGGGGCGGGCGATCCGGCGGTCGCGGTGACGCCGACGTGTCGAGGAATTTCAGCTCGGCATAATCGCCGCGCGGTTCGACCATCGGTTTGTAAGCGGGACGCTGCGGAGGGGC
>Ga0075418_10003654_pt1 | contig 17519 bp, 19 predicted proteins | sample SoiMetdeltSBSDD2_FD_81776 | JGI IMG/M metagenome (GOLD analysis project Ga0075418, IMG submission 81776) | Bulk soil microbial communities from a Populus tree surrounding site in Tennessee, USA - Soil MetaG P. deltoides SBSDD2 | ecosystem: Environmental > Terrestrial > Soil > Tree plantation... | reverse complement strand
TTTCATTGCGCCGCCAGGCTTCAAGCTACTCGCCGCCGACTACTCGCAGATCGAGCTGCGGATCATGGCGCACCTGTCCGGCGATGAAGGGCTGCTCGCAGCGTTCGCGAGCGAGCAGGACGTGCATCGCGCGACGGCCGCCGAAGTGTTCGGCCTTTCGCTCGAGGCCGTGACCGCCGATCAGCGGCGATCGGCGAAGGCCATCAACTTCGGCCTCATCTACGGCATGTCGGCGTTCGGCCTCGCGAAGCAGCTCGGTATCGAGCGGGGCCAGGCAGCGGAGTACGTCGCGCGCTACTTCGAGCGTTACCCCGGCGTACGGCGCTACATGGACGAGACGCGCGCGAGCGCGCGCCGTTCGGGCTTCGTCAGCACGGTCTTCGGCAGGCGCCTGCATTTGCCCGACATCAACGCGCGCAACAATCAGCTGCGCCAGTACGCCGAGCGCAGCGCGATCAATGCGCCGATGCAAGGCACCGCCGCGGACATCATCAAACGCGCGATGATCGACGTCGCGGCGTGGCTCGAGGCCGAGGAGCCGCGGGCTCGGCTCATCATGCAGGTCCACGACGAGCTCGTCGTCGAGGTCCCCGACGAGCGGGCGGACGAAGTCGGCGACAACATCGTTCGCATCATGGAAGGATCTGCCGAGCTTCGCGTGCCCTTGCGCGTCGATCGGGGCCTCGGACCGAACTGGGACGAGGCGCACTAAAAATTTCGTCGGAACTTTTGTAAAACCGCCCCGGACTAACCCAACGGCACCTAGGAAGGGTGCCCCCGCTATCCTCCCTAATGCGGGGTCTTTGATCCCGGCCCACCCCGCCGGGGTCGACGCCCCGGGTGCGTCCCCTGAATCCCGCACCCGGGGCTTCTTATTCTCTAATGGCCTGATAGCCAGGCCTCGATCCAGCCTTGCGACTCTTGCACCCCGTCGCCCGTTAGCGCCGAGAACCTCGTGAGCCTGATGGCGGGGCCGAGCGCCTTTTGCAGCTCGCGCTCCTGCTGGATTGCCGCGGAACGGCTTAGCTTGTCGGCCTTCGTCAGCAACACGGCCACTGGCAGCTCCCGCGGCTCGAGCCAGCGCAACAACGTGTCGTCGAGCGTGGTCACTCCACGGCGGATGTCCATCGTCACGATCAGGCCTTTCAGCGAGACCCGGGTCGAGAGATAGGCCTCGAGCGACTTACGCCAGCGGGCCTGGACCTCCGGCGCGACGCGCGCGAACCCGTAGCCCGGCAAGTCGACGAGCCGGCGATCCTCGCCGAACGAAAAAAAGTTCAAGAGCTGGGTGCGGCCCGGCGTCTTGCTGACACGCGCGAGCTTGTGGGCGCCCGTAATCACGTTGACGGCCGTCGATTTACCCGAGTTCGATCGGCCGACGAATGCGACCTCTCGCCCCGTATCGGGCGGAAAATCGGCCGGGCGCGCGGCGCTCTTCAAGAAAATGGCAGTCGGCACGGGCGGCCCGATCGCTGCTTGGGCGGAGGCCCATAGTGTACAATCGCGGCCGTTTTTTGCTGACTTGCGACGGCCCATGGCGACGAAGAAAACCGCGCACTACTTCTGGCTCAGCGTCTTACTCGGCACTTCATTGACCGCGGCATCCGCCGGGGCGCAACAAGGCTCGGTCGAGGCCGGACGCACCAAGTCCGCGACCTGCGCGGCCTGCCACGGTGTCGACGGCAACAGCGTCACGCCCGACTGGCCGATGCTGGCGGGCCAACACGCGAGCTACATCGTTCGCCAACTGAACGCGTTCAAGAACGGCGAGCGCACCGACGTGACGATGAAGCCGTTCGCCGACCTGCTGTCCGAGCAAGACATGCTCGACGTGGCGGCCTATTTCGAGGCGCAGAAGCCGGCGCCGAAAGGCGCGGATCCCGCACTCGTCGGGCTCGGCCAGCAGATCTATCGCGGCGGCATCCCGACCCGCGGCGTCGCCGCTTGCATCGCGTGCCACGGCCCGCAGGGCATGGGCAACCCGTTGGCCTCCTACCCGCGCATCAGCAACCAGCATGCGGCCTACACCACGAAACAGCTGACCCTGTATCGCGGCGGCGACCGGCGCTCCGACGTCGATCTGAACCAAATGATGCGCAACGTCGCCGGGCAATTGTTCGACGACGAGATCAAAGCCCTGGCAAGCTATATGCAGGGGTTGAACTAGTGCTCAAGAAGGCTTGGTTGCTCGCGTTGCTCACGCTCGCCGCGTGCGGCGGCGGTGCGCCTACCGACTCGGGTACCGAGCAAGGCGCTGCGGCCGACAGTCCGGCCTCTGCCGAGCGCGACGCACTCGAGCCCGAGCTCGTCGCGACCGACGCGGCCGGCGAGAGCAACGCTCCGACGACGGACCGGTTCAAGCTCGGCGTGCAGTACCTGCGCTTGTCGCCGACCCAGCCGACGAGCTCGAATCCCGATCAGGTCGAGGTCTGCGAGGTTTTCTGGTATGGCTGCCCGCACTGCAACGCGCTCGATCCGATGATCGAGCAGTGGCGCAAGCAGCAGCCCGACTACGTCAATTTCGTCCGCGTGCCGGCCCTGTGGAATCCGCTGCTGCAGATCCACGCAAAAATGTTTTATGCGGCGCAGGAGCTCGGCAAGGGCGAGGAGATGCACACCGCGTTCTTCCGCGAGATCCACGAGCGCGGCAACGCGCTCGACACCGAGGCGAAGATTCAGGAGTTCTTCGGCCGCTTCGGGGTCGACGCAGCCGCCTTCAAGACCGCGTGGGATTCATTCGCCGTGAATGCCAAGCTACAGCGCGCCGACGAGCTGAACCGACGGTACCGGATCGGCAGCGTCCCGACGATCGTCGTCAACGGCAAGTACACGACTGACGGCCCCTCGGCCGGCAGCTACGAAGCGCTGCTCGAGCTCGTCGACGAGCTCGTGGCCGCGGAACGCGAAGCCCGCTAACGCAGCCGACCGGCCCGTGGCCGGGTCTCGATCCCTGAAAACCACGCTGAACGCCTAGTCGCGCGAGGCGCAGCCTTGCCGCTGCGCGCGGAGTTGGGTCACACTCGGCGCACGATGGCGCACGCGACGCACAAACGCTTGGGTAAACGAAGTTGAGCTCGACGGCCAGCACGAGCTCCGTTGCTGCGTCGGCTTCCCGCGAGTTCCTCGGTCATCCGCGAGGCCTCGCAACACTGTTCATGACCGAGTTCTTCGAGCGCTTTACCTATTACGGTATGCGCGCGCTGCTCGTGTTGTTCCTCGTCGCTGCGACCAACGCCGCGAACCCCGGCTTCGGCATCGACCGTGAAACCGCGGGCGCGATCTACGGCCTGTACACCGGCGCGGTCTTCTTGGGCTCGCTGCCCGGCGGCTGGATCGCCGACCGCCTCATCGGCCAGCGCAACGCCGTGTTTTGGGGCGGCATCGTGATCATGCTAGGTAACTTCATCCTGGCGATCCCGGCAACGCCGCCGGTGTTCTACCTCGGCCTCGCCGTGATCACCGTCGGCGTCGGACTGCTCAAGCCGAACATTTCGGCGATCGTCGGCTCGCTCTACGAAGGTCAGCCCGGAGCGAAACGCGACGCGGGATTCTCGATCTTCTACATGGGCATCAATCTCGGCGCCCTTCTCGCGCCGCTGGTCGCCGGCACCGTCGGCGAGGCGTGGAACTGGCGCGGCGGATTCTTCGTCGCCGGGCTCTTCATGGGATTCGGCGTACTTCAGTACAAGTTAACCGAGCACTATCTTGGGCAGGCCGGTCTCACGCCGAGCACGACGCCGCTGGAACGGCAGCGCGGCTGGAAAGCTGTCTTGATCGGTGCCGCCGTCGTCGCCGTGGTCGGCGTCGCGCTATTCTTCGGTTGGGTTCCGATCTCGGTCACGCTGCTCGCACAAGTGTTCGGCGCGGCCATGATCGCGCTCGCGTTCGCGTTCTTCGGGTACGTGCTGCTGTTCTCGAAGCTCAGCGCCGAGGAACGCAAGCGCGTCGCGGTCATCGCGATCTTCTTCCTCTGCGCGGCGGTCTTCTGGGCCGGGTTCGAGCAGCAGGCGACGACGTTCAACTTGTTCGCGCTCGACTTCACGGACCGATCGTGGCTCGGCGGCTTGTTCCCCGACGGCGTCCATCCCGCTTCGTGGTATCAATCGGCGAATCCGATCTTCATCGTGATCTTCGCGCCGTTCTTCGCGTGGATCTGGGTCGCCCTCGGCGTGCGCAACTTGAACCCTTCCGCGCCGATCAAGTTCGGGCTCGGCCTCGTTCTGCTCGGCGTGGGCTTCCTCATCATGGTGTTTGCCGCCGAGCTCGTCGTCGCGACGGGCCGCGACGTCGCACCGACCTGGCTGCTGGTCTCCTATCTGCTGCACACTTTCGGCGAGCTCTGCTTGTCGCCGGTCGGCCTGTCGAACGTCACGAAGCTGGCCCCACCGCGTTTCGTCGGTCAGATGATGGGCACCTGGTTTTTGGGCTCCGCGGTCGGCAACTTGTTCGCAGGTTTGATCGGCGGCGAGATCGGCAGCGCGGAAGCAAGCGAGATTCCGGGGCGGCTCATGGAAATGACGGCCGTCGGCGTGGGCGCAGGAGTGCTCATGCTCGTCTTCGCGCGACCCATCCGGAACTGGATGGGCGGCGTTCGCTAAGCGCGCTTGATGAGCACGCCGACAGCGCTGCAGCCGCAGCTCACCGTACGCGCGATCGTCCTCGCAATCGTGCTCGCGATGATCCTCGCGGCCGCCAACACTTATCTCGGCCTCTTCGCCGGCATGACGATCGCGTCGGCAATCCCAGCCGCGGTCGTGTCGATGGCCGTGCTGCGCGTGCTCGGCGGCGGAGGGATTCTCGAGAACAACATCGTCCAAACCGGCGGCTCGGCCGGGGCGTCGCTGGCCTCGGGCGTGATCTTCACGATTCCCGCGCTCGTGATCCTCGGCTTCTGGAACGACTTCGACTTCCTCTGGGTCGTCGCGATCTCGGCGCTCGGCGGCATCCTCGGCGTGCTGTTCTCGGTGCCGCTGCGCCGCTCGTTGATCGTCGATCAGGGGCTCACGTTTCCGGAAGGCAAGGCCGCCGCGGAGGTGCTCAAGACCGGTGAGAACCCGGCCGAGGGAGTCAAGATCCTCGGCGGCGCGGCGCTCGGCGGCGGCGCCCTAAAGCTCGCGGCGGCGAGCGGCCTCGGCCTGATTCCGGACACGGCGGCCGTCGCCGCCTACGCCGGCAGGGGCATCGCGTACTTCGGCACGAACCTGTCGCCGGCGCTGCTCGGTGTCGGCTACATCGTCGGGCTGAATATCGGCGCCGTCGTGCTGTTCGGCGGCGTCATCTCGTGGAACGTCGCGATCCCGCTCTACTCCGCATTCGGACTCGACAGCAACCCGGATCTCGCGAGCGCGGTGGCGGGGCTTTCGGCCGAAGACGCCGCGAACGTTCTCTGGAGCAGAGAGATTCGCTACCTCGGCGTCGGCGCGATGTTGATCGGCGGGCTTTGGGCGCTGTTCAGCCTTCGCAAATCGTTGCTGTCCGGCATGAAGAGCGGCCTGGCTGCCGCGCGCGCCGGCGCGCAAACGATCATCGCGGACACCGAGCGCGACCTGCCGATGAAGGGCGTGCTGATCGGCGTCGTGGTGTTCACGCTGCCGTTGCTGGTGCTTTACCAGAACATCGTCGGCTCGTTCGCGGTCAGCGTGCCGATGACGATCATCATGATCGTCGCGGGCTTCCTGTTCTGCTCGGTGTCGGGCTACATGGCCGGCCTCGTCGGGACGTCGAACAATCCGGTGTCCGGCATCACGATCGGCACGATCTTGTTCTCGGCGATCGTGCTGCTCGCGTTGATGGGGCCGAGCTCGGCGACCGGCCCGGTGGCCGCGATCATGATCGGCGCGGTCGTGTGCTGCGCGGCGTGCATCGCCGGCGACAACTTGCAGGACTTGAAGTGCGGCTACATCGTCGGTGCGACGCCGTGGCGCCAGCAGGTCATGCTCGCAATCGGCGCATTCGCGAGCGCGCTCGTCATGGCACCGGTCCTGAATCTGCTCGCGCGCGCCTACGGCATCGGCGTGCCGACCGACGCGCATCCGGATCCGTTGCTCGCTCCGCAGGCGACGCTGATGGCGTCGGTGGCGCGGGGGCTTTTCGGCGGCTCGCTGCCGTGGCCCACGATCGCCGTCGGCGTGGGTGTCGGCGCGCTCATCATCGTCGCCGACGAGGTGCTGAAAGCGAAGCGTGCCGCATTCCGCATGCCGGTGCTCGCGGCGGCCGTCGGCATCTACCTGCCGCTCGAGCTCTCCGTGCCGATCTTCTTTGGCGGCCTTCTCGCTTGGTTCGCCGAGCGCACGCTCAAGGCGAGCGGCCGCGTTACGACGCCCGAGGAAGGCGAGCGCATTGCGCGCAAAGGCATGCTGTTCGCGGCCGGTGTGATAACGGGCGAAGCGCTGATGGGCATCGTGATCGCAATTCCGATCGTCGTTGTCGGCGCCGCCGATGTGCTCGCGCTACCCGAGGCGTATCGCATCGGCCAGACAGCCGCGGGTGAATGGCTCGGGCTCGCGGTGCTCGGCCTGCTCGCTTACTGGCTGTATCGAACCGCAACGTCCACATCGGGCGCCACGCGCACGGATACGACACCGCGATCTGCGGCCTAGGCCAACCCCAGCGCTGTTAGAGACGCCGCAAACGCTCGGCCGCTGCGTCGAGCGTTGCGTTCTCTTTTGCGAAACAGAACCGCACGAGCCGCGTAGCCGGCGGATTTTGATAGAACACCGAGATCGGGATCGTGGCCACGCCGTGCTCGATGGTGAGCCAGCGCGCGAACTCGACGTCGGGCAGCGCGGAGATTGCGCTGTAATCCGCGAGCTGGAAGTACGTTCCCGCTGCACGGCGCAGGCGAAACTTCGTGTTCGAGAGCAGCGCCGTGAAGTGGTCGCGGCGCTCCTGATAGAAAGCCGGCAGCTCGACGTGGTGCTCGGGATGCTGCGCCATGTACTCGGCGAGCGCTTGCTGCAGCGGCGACGTCGACGCGAAGGTGACGTACTGATGCACGCGCCGCAGCTCCGCTGTCAGCTCCGGCGGCGCTACGCAGTAGCCAAGCTTCCAACCCGTCGCGTGATAGGTCTTGCCGAACGAGAACACCGCGAAGCAGCGCTCCCTGAGCTCGGGCTGCGCGAGCGCCGTTGCGTGACTAGCGCCGTCGAAGACGACGTGCTCGTAAACCTCGTCGCTCAAGAGATAGCAATCGTACGGCCGCAACGCTTCGGCGAGCCGGTCCAAGTCCGCGCGACTGAGCAGCGCTCCGCTCGGGTTGTGCGGCGAGTTCACGATCACGAGCCGCGTGCGATCGTTCAACGCGGCGCGCAATCGGTCCCAGTCGATTGCGAAATCGGGCTGCGTCAGCGGCAGATGGATCGCTCGTCCGCCGGCCAACGTGATCGACGGCTCGTACGAGTCGTAGCACGGGTCGAACACGATGACCTCGTCGTCGCGGCGCACGACGGCCTGGATCGCGTCGAAGATCGCCTCGGTCGCGCCGCTCGTCACCGTGATCTCGGCAACCGGATCGGCGACCACGTCGTACATCGCGGCGAGCTTCGCCGCGATCGCGGTACGCAGCGGCATGGATCCCGGCATCAGCGCATATTGGTGATAGCGCTCGCTCAAGCAGCGCTCGACGAGGTCGAGCAGCCCGGGGGGCGGCCGGAAATCGGGAAAGCCTTGGCTCAGGTTGACGGCGCGATACTGCTCGGCGAGCTGCGACATCAACGTGAAGATCGTCGTGCCGACAGTCGGTAGCTTGCTGTCGATGCGCTTCATGCGGCCGCTTTTTCGGGGATCAGCACGCGCGCCATGATGAGCCCGCCCTCATAGAGCAGGTACATCGGGATCGCCATCAACGTCATGGAAAAGACGTCGGGTGCCAGCAGCATGCCCGCGACGAACGCGCCGAGAAATATGTACGGCCTCGCCTTCTTCAGCGCCTTCACCGACACAAGGCCGCTCCAGATCAAGAGCACCGTCGCAATCGGGACCTCGAACGCTAAGCCGAACGCTAGGAAGATGCCGAGGACGAAACTCAAGTATTGGCTGATGTCCGGCGTCATGTCGACGCCGCTCGGCGTAGCGCCGACAAAGAATCCGAACATCAGCTTGAACACGATGAAATACGCGAACGCGATGCCCAAATAGAACAGCACGATGCTCGAGAGCAGCAGCGGGATCGCGAGTCGTTTCTCGCGCTTGTAGAGCCCCGGCGCGACGAATTGCCAGACCTGATACAGCACGACCGGCATCGCGATGAACAGCGCGACGTAGAACGCCGTCTTCATCGGCGTCAGAAACGGAGCGGCGACCTCGGTGACGATCATCGCCGAACCTTCCGGTAGCGCGTCGCGCAGCGGCTTCGAGACGAACTCGAACACGGGGTTCATCCACGGCGTGAGACCCAAGAACACGAACACCACGGCCATCACGGCTTTCATCATGCGCGAGCGCAGCTCGAGCAGATGGGAGATGAGAGTCCCTTCCGCGAGCTGCTCCTCGGGCTCGTGCTTGTCGTACGGCGGGCTCATCAGCTGAAGGGATTATTTTGCTTGGCGCGCTCCTCCGGCGCATCAGGCACATCCGGCGCCGAGGGCGGCGTCGACCCCGGTAGCTCTTGCTGATCGACGTGAGTACCCGGCCCCGGCGGCACTTCGCCCGACGGCGGCGCGGCGCTCGGCGGAGGTTGCGTAGTGCTCGCTGCCGGTGGCGGTGATGGCGGCGGCGGTGGTTTTTCGATCTCGCTGAGCTCGATCTCGCGCTCGAGCTGCCGCCGTAGTTGCGTCGCCGTGCGTCGGGCGCGGCCGACCCATTTGCCGATCTCCGCGGCTACTTTCGGTAAGCGCTGCGGACCCAGGACCAGCAGACCGATAATGGCGACGAGAACGAGCTCTCCAGGACCGATGTCGAACATTGCGGCACCCGCGTGCTAAGCGCCGCCGCTCTTGTTCTTCTTGCGCTCGGGAAACTCCGCGTCCGGCTCGTCGCTCTCGAGACGCTTCTGCGGCTCCTCGTCCTTCTTGCTTTCGTCGTCTTCCATCGCTTTCTTGAAGCCCTTGACCGCACCGCCGAGGTCGCTTGCCGCCGATTTCAGCCGCTTGGTCCCGAAAATCAGCACGACGATCACGAGCACGATCAGCCAGTGCCAGATACTGCCAAACCCCATCGCGCGTGCTCCGTCGACTTCCTTGCGTTAGCCGGAATGATACGCCAATCGATTCCGTCGCTTCGGTCGTGCTAGACCTGCAACCAAAAGGTAACGGGCCCGTCGTTCGTAAGCGTGACTTGCATATCGGCTCCGAAGCGGCCACACGCGTGCGGCAGTCCCGTCGCGGCCACGGCCGCCACGAGCGCGTCGAACAGCCGCGCGCCGGCGTCGGGCGGCGCGGCTCGCGAGAAGCTCGGCCGAAGCCCACCGCTCGTATCCGCGGCCAAGGTGAACTGGGGCACCAGCAGCAGCGCACCGCCGACGTCGCGCACGGACCGATTCATCTTGCCGGCGGCATCGGCAAACACCCGATAGGCCACGAGGCGGGATGCGAGCTTTTCGGCCTGTTCGGGGCCATCTTCGCGCTCGACACCGACCAAGACCAGCAGCCCACTCCCTATTTTGGCGATTTCTACGGCATCCACAGAGACGTTTGCCCCACTTACGCGCTGAATTAGCCCGATCACTTAAAGCACCCCGATCCTATCGATAATCCAGGTTGTATGCCCATATTTTCTAGCTGTTTAGGTCGCTTGAACACCCGAAAGTGGGATTCATCCGCTCGATTTTGATCAGCTACAGGCCCCTATGAGTCCCGAAAACAATCGTCCGGGCACGAGGTCCACAAGAACGCCGCCGCTGCTCTCCGCACCCCAAGGTCTGCCCTGCCAGACGCCCACGCGTTGAGCCACGGGTCCCCACGGCGCCTCCGCGAGCGAGACTTCGTAATTCCAGATGTTCATCGCCCCCTCGACGCAGTTGTGCCGCACGGCAAAACCTGGATACCATCGGTCACTTTCAATTCTGCATGCTGCTTTCGGGAGCCGAAACCACAATGAGACGGACCTTTTGGGTACTCGCGCTGGGCGGAGTTTTGCTCAGCGGCAACGCATGGAGCCAGGACAACTGTTCCCTGTCGATCGACGGCAACGATCAGATTCAGTACAGCAAGAAAGAGCTGCGTGTCAGCAAGAGCTGCAAAGAAGTCACGGTCACGCTAAAGCACGTCGGCCAACTCGCAGCGAACGTCATGGGGCACAACTGGGTGCTCACTAAAACGGCCGATTACCAAGCAGTCGCCACTGCCGGACAAGCCGCAGGTCCTCCGAATTATGTTCCAGCCGGCGACGCCCGCGTCCTCGCCCAGACCACTGTGGTCGGCGGGGGTCAAGAAACGTCAGTGAAATTCGACCTTTCGAAGCTGACGCCCGGCGGCGATTACACGTATTTCTGCACGTTTCCTGGCCATTTTGTGTTGATGAACGGAAAGCTCATCATCGAGTAAGTGCCCGCGACAGCGGGCCGAGCCGTTCCTCGACACATTAGGACCGCGACGGCAGTTCGTGCGCCTAATGTTTTGGGGGGTGTTTGCGTATGGTGGCTCTTGCAGTCGTCATCGTCCTGCTCGTAATCGGGTCGCTGATCTTCCATTTCGCGAGCGGGTCTCTCGGCTGGTATTTCACACCGCTGGCGTCCAACTGGGACACGATCGACTTCACCGTCGACGTCACGTTCTGGGTCTGCGGCGTCGTGTTCGTTGCCATCAATCTGTTCACGGCCTACTGTGTCTGGCGCTTTCGCGCCCGCCCCGGTAACAAAGCTCACTACGAGCCAGAGAGCGCGAAGCTCGAGATCGCCCTGACGGCGTTCACGGCAATCGGCGTCGCCCTCATGCTGACGCCCGGCCTGTTCGTCTGGGCCGACTTCGTCCGCGTCCCCGAGAATGCATCGACCGTCGAAGCGGTCGGCAAGCAATGGCACTGGGCGTTCCGGCTGCCCGGCGCCGACAACGAGCTCGGCGCCAGCGACGTGCGGCACATGAACGTCGACAATCCGCTCGGCGTCGATCCCGAGGATCCGAAGGGGCAGGACGACATCATCATCGCGGCGCCGATCCTGCACCTGCCGATTGATCAGCCGGTGCACGCGCTGTTGCGCTCGGCCGACGTCCTGCACAACTTCACCGTGCCGCAGTTCCGCGTGAAGATGGACCTCGTGCCCGGCCTCGTGACCTACCAATGGTTCACGCCGACGCTCGTGGGCACCTACGAGGTCCTCTGCGAGGAGCTCTGCGGCACCGGGCACTTTGCGATGCGCGGCAAGGTCGTAGTAGACGAGCCGGCCGCCTATCAGGCGTGGCTCGCGAAGCAGCCGACGTTTGCGCAAACGCAAGCCCGACCCGTCGGCAACGCGACAGCGGGCCAGGCCAACTATGCGACCTGCTCGGCGTGCCACGGCCCGCAGGGCGAAGGGAATCTCCAGCTCAACGCGCCGAAGCTCGCCGGACTCGATCCTTGGTATGTGCGCCGTCAGCTTCAGCACTATCAGACTGGGGTGCGAGGCACGGCGATGGGCGACCAATTCGGGCCGCAGATGGCGCCGATGTCACAGCTCGTCGTAGACCCGGCAACGCGTGAGAACGTACTGGCCTACATCGCGACGTTGCCGAACAACGCGGCGCCGGTCACGGTGTCGGGTGGCAACCTCGACCGCGGCCGCGCGCTGTATTTCACGTGCTCGACGTGCCATGGCGACGAAGGGCAGGGACGCTGGGGCACGAACGCTCCGCGCCTGGCCGGCATGAGCGACTGGTACCTCGAGCGGCAGCTTACGTACTTCAAGGCGGGCATCCGCGGCAGCCACCCGGACGACATTTACGGCGATCAGATGAACCTGGTCGCCAACGTGCTCGTTTCAGACACCGCGATCAAGGACGTCATCGCGTATATAAATACGCTGCGCTGAAGAGGCAATACGCTTCGTTAGCAGAGGCCACACGCTGCAGTAAACGCGCTAGGAAATCGTACAAACATCAGCCGGCGGCCCGAGCTCGCCGGCTTCGTCGAAAGGAAGATCCGTCATGGCATACGTCGCAATCGCCGATCGTGACCATCATCTGCACGATCCCACGACCTTCATCGAGAAGTACATCTGGAGCCAAGACCACAAGGTCATCGCGATCCAGTACGGCAGCGTCGCGATCGGCGTGGGGCTCGTGGCGCTCGTGTTGTCGCTGCTGATGCGCCTGCAGATCGGCTTCCCCGATACCTTCCCCTTCATCACGCCGTACAACTATTACCAGTTCGTGACCATGCACGGCATGATCATGGTCATCTACCTGCTCACGGCGTTGTTCCTCGGCGGGTTCGGCAACTACCTCATCCCTCTCATGTGCGGCGCCCGGGACATGGTGTTCCCGTACATGAACATGCTGAGCTTCTGGGTTTACCTGGTCTCGGTCATCGTGCTGCTCGCGAGCTTCTTCGTGACCGGCGGCCCGACGGGCGGCGGCTGGACGCTGTATCCCCCGCAGACAGTCCTCGAAGGCACGCCGGGCCACCAGTGGGGCATCCTGCTGATGCTGCTCTCGCTCGCGATCTTCATCGTCGCGTTCACGATGGGCGGCTTGAACTACGTGACGACGGTGCTGCAAGCGCGCTGCCGCGGCATGACGCTGATGCGCATGCCGCTCTCGGTGTGGGGCATCTTCGTCGCGACGATCCTCGGTCTGCTCGCGTTTCCCGCGCTGCTCGTTGCCGCGATCATGATGATCCTCGACCGCTTGATCGGCACGAGCTTCTTTATGCCGGCGCTGCTCTCGCTCGGCGAGATCAACGGTACCAGCGGCGGCAGCCCGATCCTCTTCCAGCACTTGTTCTGGTTCTTCGGGCACCCCGAGGTCTACATCGTCGCGCTGCCGGCGTTCGGCATCGTGTCGGACCTCTTGAGCACGCACGCGCGCAAGAACATCTTCGGCTACCGCATGATGGTGTGGGCCATCGTCGCGATCGGCGCGCTGTCGTTCATCGTGTGGGCGCACCACATGTACGTCAGCGGCATGAACCCGTACTTCGGGTTCTTCTTCGCGACGACGACGCTGATCATCGCGATTCCGACCGCCATCAAGGTCTACAACTGGGTGCTGACGCTGTGGCGCGGCGACATCCAGCTCAACATTCCGAACTTGTTCGCGATCGGCTTCATCTTCACGTTCGTGCACGGCGGCCTGACCGGCCTCTTCCTCGGCAACGTGACGGTCGACCTGCCGCTGTCCGACACCTACTTCGTCATCGGCCACTTCCACATGGTCATGGGCGTGTCGCCCGTCATGGTGCTGTTCGGCGCGATCTACCACTGGTTCCCGAAGATCACGGGCAAGATGCCGAACGAGTTCTTGGGACGTCTGCACTTCTGGATGACGTTCCTCGGCACGTACGCGATCTATCTGCCGATGCACTACATCGGAATTCTCGGCATGCCGCGCCGCTACTACGCGTACGGCTCGACGGATTTCATTCCGAGCTCGGCGCACTCGATCAACGAGGCGATCACGATCGCGGCGATCGTCGTCGCGACGGCGCAGGTCGTGTTCTTGATCAACGTGTTCTACAGCCTGCGCAAGGGCAAGCAAGCGCCCGACAATCCGTGGGGCGCCACGACGCTCGAGTGGCAGACGCCGCAGACGCCGCCGGTGCACGGCAACTGGGGACCGAAGCTGCCCATCGTCTATCGCTGGGCGTACGACTACAGCGTGCCCGGCGAAGCGAAGGACTTCATCCCGCAGAACGAGCCGCCTAAAGGTCATCACTCGCTGGCGAGCAGCTAGTGGATAACGAAGGGTAACGAGCACCGCGAGCAATGCTGAGCGCTCTCCTCATCGCCATGCTGACGGCCATCACGGTGTGGTGGCTGTTGATCCAGCGGCTGAAAGACAAGCCGTGGACGAAGCAGGGCGTGCTGCCGACGAGCCAGGAGACGGTCACGTCGTCCGCGCCCAAGGTGGGCCTGTGGGTGTTCCTCGCCGTCGTCTCGAGCCTGTTCGGACTGTTCGCGAGCGCCTACATGATGCGCAGGGTCGGTCACGGCGGGCTCGCGTCGTGGCAACCGCTCGATGAGCCGAACATCCTCTGGATCAACACGCTCGTTCTCGTGATCGCCAGCGGCGCGATGCAGATCGCGCGCAATCGCATCGACAACGACGACTTGAACGGCGGCCGCTCGTATTTCCTCTCCGCCGGTCTGTTGACGGTCGTGTTCCTAGCCGGCCAGATCCTCGCGTGGCAGCAGGCCCACGCGAACGGCAACGTAGGCGCCGACAACCCCGCGTACAGCTTCTTCGTGCTGCTCACGGCCGTGCACGGCCTCCACCTCATCGGCGGGCTGTTCGTGCTCGGCCGCACCACGCTCCGCATCTTCCGCAGTGTCGACGCGGCGAACGTCGTCGCGCGCAGCCGCATTCGCACGAGCGTGCAGCTCTGCACGACGTATTGGCACTGGTTGCTCCTGATATGGCTCGGGGTATTCGCGTTGCTGTTGTCGACTTAACTCGAAGGAATTTCACCGCGTATGGCTCACTCGGAAACCGTACCGGCCGCCGGCTCGAACGAGCCCGGTTGGCAAGGCATCGTCGGAGATTGGTCCGCAGACAAGCAGACGTTCCAGGTCCCCTGGGGCAAAGCGATGATGTGGATCTTCCTGTTGAGCGACACGTTCATCTTCACGTGTTTCCTCACGGGCTACATGAACGTCCGCATCTCGACCCCGGTGGCTTGGCCGAATCCGAGCGAGGTCTTCGCGCTCCAGGTATTCGGCATCGACGTCCCGCTGCTGCTGATCGGCATCATGACGTTCGACCTCATCACGAGCAGCGGCACGATGGCGCTCGCGGTCAACTTCGGCTACCGCCGCGACCGTGGCCGAGCGGCCGCCCTGATGTTCATCACTGCGGCATTCGGCGCAATTTTCGTCGGCATGCAGGCGTTCGAGTGGACGAAGCTGATCGTTGAAGAGGGTATCCGCCCTTGGGGCAACCCGATGGGCGCGTCGCAGTTCGGCGCCGCGTTCTTCATGATCACGGGCTTCCACGGTCTGCACGTGTCGGCCGGCGTCGCGTATCTCACGATCGTTGCGATGAAGGTCTTGCGCGGCGATTACGAGAAGAAAGGTTACGAGATCGTCGAGATCGCCGGCCTCTACTGGCACTTCGTCGACTTGGTCTGGGTATTCATTTTCGCGTTCTTCTATCTCTGGTAGGGAGTTGTCGATGGCCGATGCACACGCAGCAACGGGGCAACAGCATCCCCTCAAAATCTACTTCTACATCTGGGGGCTGCTGTTCCTATTCAGCGCCGCTTCGTACGGCACGGACTTCCTCCAGCACGGGTACTTCCGGTGGGGCCTCATCCTGCTGTTCATGGCACTCAAGGCCGGCTTCATCGTCGCGATTTTCATGCACATGGCGTGGGAACGCCTTGCGCTGATCTGGGCGATCCTCGGACCGCCAATCGTCTTGCTCGTGCTGATCGGCTTGATGGCCGTCGAGGGCGATTACACGGAGCTCACGCGGCTCAACTTCTTCTCCGCGCCGCTTGCTCCCGCCGGCCACACGGAAGCACATTGAACGAGCGAGCCTAATCGAGAGAGGCCCACACAATGTTGGTCTGGCTGATTGGCGTTGGTGTCTTCGTTCTGCTCTGGGGAGCGCTGTGGCGATCGAATCCGCGGGCAGCCTACGGAGCCGTATGGGGTTTCTTGGCCGCGCTCGTCATCTACATGTTCTTCTCGGGACAACTCACTGAGTACGTAACAGGTATGCACGAAATTCCCATTTGGCTTCCGCCGATACCGATCATCATCGTCGTGATCGCGTTGTTCTACTTCGGCATCAAGACGTGGATCAATGCCGACAATCTCCCGCCGCCGCGCGTCTCGGAAGAGGACGAGCACCACGGCCACCATTGAGCCTCGAGCTCGGCAACTGCTCCCTGCGTTGCTCTACCGCGGGCATCCCTGCCCGCGTCAACCGGTGTTCTTGTCTTCCGGCTTGGCGGCGTCCCGCTGCAGACGCTTGCTGAAGACGCGCATTTCTTTGGCGGCTTGCTGGTCACCGCGCCGCTCCGCGACCTTCGCGCCCCGCTCGTAAGCCGCCAGCGCGTCCGTGGCGCGGCCCGCGGCCGTCAGCGCACGGCCGAATGCCTTCCAGGCGGCGGAATACTCGGGATCGAGACGAACGGCCGCCTCCGCGTGACGAACCGCGGCTGGCGCGTCGCCTGCGTCGAGGTAGCGGGACGCCAGCGCGAGTCGTAACGCGGCGCCGTCGCCGCCCTTGGAAAGCAGCGCTTCGAGCCTGGCGAGGAGATCGTCGGCCATGGTGGGTGCTCATCCTACGCCGCTCGTTGGCTCGAACTACGGTGTTTCGGGCAAGAACGGCGGCGTTACGGTCATTCGGCCGGGCCGACGCGTTCCCTATAGTGCCGCCCGTCGTTACACCTAAGACGGAGCATGAGCATGAGTGACGCGAGATCGCGCCTGCCGCAGGAGAGTGGCCGATTGTTCCTGACGGACGGCGGAATCGAGACCGTATTGATCTTCCAGGACGGCATCGCGCTGCCGGAGTTTGCTGCGTTCGTGCTGCTCGAGTCGGAGGAGGGGCGCGCGAGCTTGCGGCGCTACTTCCGCCGCTATCTCGAGCTCGCTGCCGGCACCCCCGGCGCCGGCTTCGTGCTCGAGAGCCCGACCTGGCGCGCCGGCGTGCCGTGGGGCGCGAAGCTTGGCTTCGATGCTGCGGCCATGAGCCGGATCAACCGCAACGCGATCGCGCTGATGCACGAGCTGCAAGCCGAGTACGCGAGCCGCATCGCGAGTCCGGTCGTCGTCAGCGGCTGCGTGGGCCCGCGCGGCGATGGCTATGTCGCCGGAGCGCCGATGACGTATGCCGATGCGGAGCGCGTGCATCGGCCGCAGGTCGAGGCGTTGGCCGCCGCGGGCGCGGACATGATCACGGCCGTCACGATGACGACGAGCGCCGAAGCGGTTGGTGTGGCCCGCGCGGCCGCGCGAGCGGGACGCCCGTCCGCGATCTCGTTCACGGTCGAGACGGACGGCAGGCTGCCGAGCGGCGAGACGCTCCGCGCCGCCATCGACGCCGTCGATGCGGACGCCGCCGAAGCGGGTCGCGAGGCGCCGGCCTATTTCATGCTGAACTGCGCGCATCCTTCGCACTTCGCGCACGTCGTCGCTGAGCTCGGCGAGCGGCGCGCTCGCCTCCGCGGCCTGCGCGCCAACGCGTCGCGCTTGAGCCATGCGGAGCTCGACACGGCGACCGAGCTCGATCCGGGTAACCCGCGCGAGCTCGGCGCGGATTACGCGCGGCTCAAGGCAAGCTGGCCGTCCCTCCGCATCCTCGGCGGCTGCTGCGGCACGGACCACCGCCATGTCGCGGCGATGGCCGCGGCGCTCATCGAACCGCGTGAGCTTGCGAGCGGCTGCCGCGTCCACGGCGCGATGCGCGTCGAGCCGTTCGGTCGCCGCGCCGCACGCTGAA
>Ga0075418_10003653_pt1 | contig 17522 bp, 14 predicted proteins | sample SoiMetdeltSBSDD2_FD_81776 | JGI IMG/M metagenome (GOLD analysis project Ga0075418, IMG submission 81776) | Bulk soil microbial communities from a Populus tree surrounding site in Tennessee, USA - Soil MetaG P. deltoides SBSDD2 | ecosystem: Environmental > Terrestrial > Soil > Tree plantation... | reverse complement strand
TCGATTCCTCCAGCACGCGCAGATGCTTCATCACCGCGAAGCGCGAAAAGCGGAACTCGGCGGCGAGTTCCCCGGTCGTCCGCGGCTTGCGCCGCAGGAGATCGAGGATCCGGCGGCGCGAGGGATCTGCGAGCGCTTTCCAAATCGGTGTGAGGTCCTGATTCATATGTGACTATTTAGTCACATATCGTTCCTGTGTCAAGGGGGGACTCGAGCTGCATGGGATGGGTACGCGACGCGCCCACCGGCGGAGCCGGTTCTCGCGACTCAAAGCATTGTATTTATTTAATTTAACGTTTGCGTAGCGGCGGCGGGACGATGGGGGAACGCACCCCCGGGTTGCGCCCGAGAACATCTTCGTAATAGCACCGGAGCACCTCGCCGACGCCGGCGGCGGCAGCCGGGCATCCCCGAGGCCAGTGCGGCGCGCTGCCCCAGCTCTTCTCGGACACCTGACCCAGGCAGTCGTCGGTCAGGTGGCGTTGGATCGGGTCGAGGATGCGTGCGGCTTCGGCGCGGCCCGCTTCGCCTTTGCACTTCACCAGCGCGGTGATGTAGGCGCCGAGCAACCACGTCCAGGCCGTGCCTTGGTGTGCGGCGCGCGCGCGTTCGTTCTCGTCGCCGTCGTATGTCGGACGGAACATGGGATGCGACGCATCCAGCGTGCGCAGACCGAGCGGCGTCAGCAGCTTCTTGCCGACCACGTCGACGACGCTTTCGGCGCTCTCGCTGTCGAGCAGCGGGAACGGCAAACTCACCGCCATGATCTGGTTGGCGCGGATGGCCGAATCCGGACCGGCGGTCGTGACCAGGTCGTGCAGACACCCCAGGTCGGGGTTCCAGAACGATGCGTAGAAGCTCGCTTCCACTTGCTCGGCGCGGCGGGCGAAGCGCGCCATGTCGTTGGGGATCGAGAAGCGCTCGGCCAGGCGTTCCATGATCTTGAGCGCGTTGTACCACAGCGCATTCAACTCGACGGGCTTGCCATCGCGGCGCGTCACCGGTTGATCGCCGACGCGCGCATCCATCCAGGTGAGCGCGATGCCGGGCTCGCCGCACTGGATCAGACCATCCCGGTCGACGCGCACGCCGAAGCGCGTGCCCTCCTGGAAGTAGCGCATCACCTCGAGCAACGGGATGCGCAGCTCGGTGCGCACGAAGTCGAAGTCACCGGTGTACTGCAAATACTTGAACACCGCGACGAAGAACCACAGCGTCGCATCCACATTCCCGTACTCGGGGCGGGTGCCGTCGTAGAAGCGCTTGGGCAGCAGCCCGCGCTGCAGAGCGCGCGCGTATGCGCGCAGTATCGTCTTGGCGTCGCGATGGCGGCCGGTGACGAGCAAGAGCCCTGGCATGGCGACGAGCGTATCGCGCACGTGATCCGCCAGGTAGGGATAACCGGCGATGAGCGCCGGCACATCGCGCTCGCGGCGGACGACGAACTGGTCGGCGGCGAGGACGAGCCGACGCGCGAACGGCGTCTCGTCGGGTGCCTTGGCCATGACCTGCGCCAGGCGAATTACCTCGCGCTCCTCGGACCAATGGGTCGCATGCGTCTCGGGCGGATGCATCGTGCAAGCGATGGTGAGCGAGTCGCCCATGTGCATGTCGATCTCGTAGTAGCCGTAGCTCCACAGATCCTCGCTGTAGTCGAGACCCCGATAGCGATCCTGCGGGTACTCGACGCGCTTGTACCAGTCGGGCCCCTCGACGAATGTCGCCTCATTGCACACGAGGTACACGGGTTCCCAGTTCGGGTACGGCGTGCAGCGCACGACGGAACCGCGCTCACCGACGCCGCGACTGCCGAAGGTCTTCTGGATGCGCTCGTTGCGCTCTCCCAGCTGCCCCACGTCGCGAAAGGCGAAGAGCGGGCGCACGCGCAACTTCAAGCTCTCCACCGGACCCAGGGCGCTCGAGTCGGCAGCGGCGGGGGGACTCGCGGGTGGCTCGATGACCGGGCCTCGAGACCCCGCGATTCTGGACGGCATCACCGGCCCTGCGGTGCCGCGGTTTTCCCCTGCGGCGGCGACATCCGCCGTTGCGCCGTCCGCGGCGGCGCGGTTCGAGCTCGAGCCCGCAGTCGGAGGCTGGGCCTTGGCTTCGGCGCTGGAAGCGGTTGCGGATTCTGCGCGGCGCGGGTTGTCGGGACGTCGCTTGGGCAGAGGCTGCATGCGATAGGTGACGACGACCGTGTTTTCGCCATGCACGAGAGCGACGTGCTTCTCCAGCCTCCAGCGCTGACCGGCAAAGACGAATGTCGGGAACGGATACAACCGGAAGCTGCTCGACAGCTCGAAGCCGCGCGGGTGCACGACGCCGGGATAGAACGTCGTATCGAGCGAGCGCGTGGCCCCGGGAATGACGACGGTTTCTTCCATCTTCGACAGCACGACGTTGCGTCCGGCGAGACCCCGTGTCGCCGCCACCAGCAAGCCATGCTCGCGTCGCGTGTTCAGACCGACGACGGTCGACATGGCATAACCGCCGATGCCGTTCGCTACCAGCCATTCTTTTTTCGCCGCGCGCGCCAGGTCATGGCACTCGTCCTCGCCGATGCGGATCTGCACCGGCACGAAGTGGGCGCGACTGATCCGCTGCGTCGGGGGTGGGGCGAAGCGCATCGCGCCGCTCCCGAGCGCGCGCTCGTGTGCCGACAGCGGCCTGGCGGTAGGGCTCGTCTCCTGCTCGGGCACGAGTCGATTCGTGTCGCCGCGCGCTTCGGTAGGAGCGGATGCGGTGCTGTCGCGCGCCTCGGTAGGAGCGGATGCGGTGCTGTCGCGGTCGCGTGTTTCCGACATACTTCGACCTCGTCAGGCGGTTTTCTGGAACCGCGCGTGCAGCCAATCGATCGTCACCCGCGTGGCTTCGTCGAAGGCCGGGGTGCTGCCCGCCCACGGGTGCACGGCGCCAAATGTGTGACCGGCGGCGTGAATGAGGCGCAGGTCCGCGCGCCCCGCCGCGGCTGCGTGCAACTCGCGCGCCTCGTCTGCTGGTACCGACGAATCTTCGCTTCCATGCACCAGTAGCAACGGCACCGACAGCGCCTGGACGGCCGAGATCAGATCAAAGCGGCTGCGGTTGGCTTCTAAATCGTCGAGATAGCCGGAATCGATGCGCATGCGCTGCATCGTCCGCATGTTCAAGAACTCCATCGCGCCTTTGTCGCGCCATTCCTGCACCTCGCGCGTGGAATAGCGCCAGAGCGTCGACACGCCGGCCCAGCTCACCACGGCGCCGAGGCGCCCATCCTCGCGGGCGCGCAAGATCGCGACCGCGCCCCCGCGTGAGTGACCGACCACTGCCAGGCGCTGCAGGTCCAGCCGCCCGCCGCCCAGCCTCCCCGCATGCAACGCGTCGAGGATGCAGCCGAGGTCGGCGACCTGCCGCGAGATGGTGTCCTTGGCGAAGGCCTCGAAATCGGTGAACGTGAGTCGATCCGGCCCGACGCCGGCGCCGGAGAAGTTGAAGCGCACGCTGGCGAACCCGGCGCCCGTGAGCCTCTCGGCGGCCTCGGGGAAGAAACCCCAGTCCATGAAGCCCTTGAACCCATGGCAAACGATGACCACGGGACAAGGTTCGCTGCCCGCAGGTTCGAGGAGTTCGCCGCGCAACGGCTTTTTCTCTGGATTCGGAATCTCGAACGGAACGCCGCCCACCGCACCTCTCCCCTCGACCTCTGGAATTCCGCGCGCTACACCTCGCTCGACGGGCAGAGATCGTTCAAGACGCATTCGCCGCAGCGCGGCCGACGCGCCACGCACACCCGTCGTCCATGCTCGATGAACAGGTGGGCGAGATCCGTCCACTTGTCGCGCGGAACGACCTCCATGAGGTCGATCTCGATCTTGTTCGGGTCTTGTTGGGCTGTCAAGGACAGGAGATTGGCGATGCGCGTCACGTGCGTGTCCACGACCAATCCCGGAATGCCGAAGGCGTTGCCCAGGACGACGTTCGCCGTCTTGCGCCCGATCCCGGGCAGCTGCACCAAGCTGTCCAGATCGGCCGGCACCTCGCCGCCGTGACGCTGCACCAGCTCGTGGGCGCAGGCGATGATGTTGCGCGCCTTGTTGTGAAAGAAACCGGTACTGCGGATCATCTCCTCCAGCTCGAGCGGGTCGGCGCCGGCGAAATCGTGCGCATCGCGGAAACGGGCGAAGAGCGCAGGCGTCACCATGTTCACACGCGCATCCGTGCATTGCGCCGACAAGATCGTGGCGATGAGCAGGTGGAAAGGCGTTTCATGCCGCAGCGAGCAGCGGGCGTCGGGATAGGCGCGCTCGAGCCGTGCGAGAATCGTGGCCACGCGTTGCTTGGCGGCAAGCGGCGTTTCCGTACCCCGCTGCGCCGCCGCCGGTTTCCTCTTCACCGCCAGCTTCCCCTTCGCCGCCAACTTCCCCTTCGCAGCCGGCTTCCCCTTCGCCACCGGTTTCCCCTTCACCGGCGACGGGTTCCCCCTCGCCGGGCCGGGCTTTCGTGCGGCTTTTCGACGTGTCGCCACGCTCGCGGCCTTACGGCGCGACACGCTCCCCTTGCGAAGCTTCTTCATCGCGCCTCCCTGCGCTCGCGCCGGGCTTGCAGGTGTGCCGCCATGCCTTCCACGTCCCGGGTGTTGAGAACGTGATGCTTCTCCAACCAGCCGCGCCGCGCCAACCCGACTCCGTACTCGACGTTCCTCAGCGCAGGCACCCCGTGGGCGTCCGGGTCGACACAAAACGACGCCCCGTGGTCGCGCGCCTGGCGAATCATCTCGCCATCGGGATCCATGCGCTTGGGCTGGCCGTTGATCTCCACCGCCACACCGCAACGGGCTGCGGCCGTGAAGACCGTTCCCAGATCCAGCTCCATCCCCGGTTCGTCGAAGAACATGCGGCTCGTCGGGTGGCCGAGAATGGTGGTGAATGGATTCTCGAGCGCGCGCAGCACGCGTCGAGTCTGTGTGTCGCGATCGAGGCGAAAATCGGTGTGCACCGACGCGATGACGAAATCGAATCGGCGCAAGATCTCGTCCGGATAGTCGAGCGAACCGTCGGCAAGAATATCCGACTCGATGCCGCGGAAGATGCGAATGCCGCGTTCCGTGGCCGCCAACCGTTCCAACTCGTCGAATTGCTCGCCGAGCTTGTCGGGGCTCATGCCGTATGCGGTCGCGCTCTGGCTGTGATCGCTGATGCCAATGTACTGCCAGCCGAGATCGCGAGCGGCGCGCACCATGTCGGCGAGGCTGTCCCGGCCATCGCTGTACTTCGTGTGCACATGGAAGGCGCCGCGCAGATCGGCGAGCTCGATCAGCCCCGCTGGGATCGCCTGGCGTTCGGCCGCATCGATTTCGCCGGTGTCCTCGCGCAGCTCGGGCGGGACGAACTGCAATCCCAACGCCGCGAAGATCTCGCCTTCGTCGGCGCAAGAAATCAAATCCGTGCCGTGAAACAGCCCGTACTCGTTGATCTTGATCCCCATGCGGACGGCGCGGCCGCGCATGGCGATGTTGTGCGCCTTGCTGCCGGTGAAGTGGTGCAGGGCATAGGGAAACTGCATGTCGCTCACCACGCGCAGATCGATCTGCAGACCGCTCGGGTGGAGGATGCTGGTCTTGGTCGGTCCGCTGCCGAGCACGCGGTCCGCCCAGGGGCCGGAGGCGAAAGCTGTCGAAAGCGCCTCGGGGTCGGCCGTGCTGAGGACGATGTCCACGTCGTGAACGATCTCCTTGCGCCGGCGCAGGCTGCCTGCGAGCGCCACGCGCTGCGCGGCCGGGTGGGCGCGCAACGCCTCGAAAACCGGCTGCGCGTGGGCGGCCGCCACGCTCCAGAAGAACCGTGCCGCCGCGCGGCGCGCGAAATCGATGCCGCGCAGGATGTTCTCTTGCGTCTTCTCGCCGAAACCGCGGATGCCGAGAAGCTTGTCCTCGCGACATGCGCGTTCGAGCGCATCGACGGACCCGATGTCGAGTGTGTCGAACAGGAGCTTGGCTTTCTTCGGACCGATCCCGGGGATGCGCAGCATCTCCAGCAGTCCGGGCGGGATCTTGGCGCGCAGCTCCTCGCGGTAATCGAGCTTCCCCGTTCGCGCCAGCATCTCGATGCGCTCGGCGATGCCGCCGCCGATGCCGCGCACCTTCTGCAACTCCCCGCTCTGAATCAGCGCCGGCAGCTCGTCGCCGATCCCGGGCAACAGCCGCGCGGCATTGGCATAGGCGCGCACCTTGAACGGATTCTCGCCGAGGATCTCGAGGAACGCGGCGATCTCCTCCAGCACATCGGCGATCTGTTCCGCCGTCATGACGTCGGCCGGACCGAGCGCCTCGTGTGTCGGTCGCGACTTCGGCACCGCCGGGTCTTTCGGCGCTGCCGGTGATTTCGGTGCTGCGGGTGGCTTCGGCGCAGCGGAAGGTTTCGGTGCAGCGGCTGGTTTCGGCACCGCAGGTGGTTTCGACACAGCGCGTGGCTTCGGCGCGGCTTTCTTTTTTCGCATCATGGTCGAGTCTCACAGACGCAAGGAGTCGATGGTGCCGCGAGCCCGGGTGCGCCTCCGATCGTCGCTCAGTGCGAGCGCCCGCTTCACGGCCACTTCGGCTATTCTATCGCGCGCGAGGTGCATCCTGAACAGTGAAACCACCACAGATGGAGTCGCTTTCCGCGTCGACGCGGAGCGTTGCATCGGTTGCGAGGCCTGCGTCGCATCCTTCCCTGCCATCTTCCAAATGCGCGAGGCCAAGGCCTGGGTCGACACCAAGCTGATTCCGGGAGTGCGCCCACGCCCGGTCGTGCAGACTTGCCCGGTGGGCGCCATCGTTTGCGACCCTGCACCGCAGGCGGAAGCGGACGTCAAGAGCTTGCCGGTAGTCCCGGGATGGGAAGCGCTGTGGGCGGCGCACCGCAACGGTTCCGAAGACATCGCCAACCGCGAACGCCGCTATGGCCGCCGGTTGCATGTGGAGGCTCTGCGTCAGGGCTGGAAGCTCACGGTCGAGCTGCCGCGGACGCTCCCCAACCACCGTCTGTTCTATGTGCACGGCATCGCCCGCGAGATGGTCGAATACGATTTCACCTTGCAGCAGATCGGGCCCAGAACGATCACTTTGCGCGCGCAGATCGTGGGCTCGGCGCTGCGTTTCATCGCTGGAAAGATCAATTCCTTCCCCAACTCGTTCAAGGTGGATCATCACTTTCCTGCCGCGATCAGCGCCTGCTTCCATCGCCGGGAGGATCAAGGCGTCCTTGTCTACGCCTTCGCCGTGGGAGTCGAGGACCCACTGGCCGCATTGCGCGAAGCGATTCGGGGCCGCTGACGCGATCCACGCCGACACGGCTCGCGGCGACAGGCCCTGCGTGGCGCGGGACGAGTGACGTCAGTAGCGCGGGATCGACGGATCGATCTCCAGAGACCAGCGATCGATGCCACCGCGCAAGCTGCGAACGTTGGCGAAGCCTTGCTGTGCGAGCGCCATCGCCGCGCGCATGCTCCGCACCCCATGATGGCAATACAGCACGTGAGCGCGCTCGGGATTCAGTTCGCTATGACGCTTCCCGAGCTCTCCCAGCGGGATGTGCACGGCATCCGGCAGATGCGCCAGCGCATGCTCCCAGCCTTCGCGCACGTCCACGATCACCAGTTCTTCCCCAGCATCGAGCGCGCGTTTGAGCTCGCTCGCTTCGATCTCGACCGACACGTCCGCCTCCAATCGTCGTGTTCACTCCCCGAGCGCTGCCGCGAGCCGCCGCTCGAGCTCCACCGGATCGAGGCCGCGGATGCGCAGGCGCTTGTCCGGCGATGCGGTCCCGCTCACGACCTCGATCGCATCCGACGGCAGCTCGAGCGCCGCCGCCAGTACGTGCACCAGCTCTGCGTTCGCCTTGCCGCGTTCGGGCGCGGCGCGGACCGCGACCTTGATGCCGTCGCCATGGCGCCCGAGCAGCCCCGCACGCGCCGCGCGCGGCTTCACTCGCACCGGCAGAAACACTTCTTCCGCCGCGTTGCCGGACTTCATGCGCGCGGCCGAGCCAGCTCGGATCCCTCGGCATCCGCGCGATCTTCCGATCGCGCACTCTCCGGCGCCACCGGTTCGATGCGCACGGCCACCGACTTGAACACTGGTGTGTGCGAGCGCGGGTCCACTCGTCGTGGCACGAGAACGTTCGCTTCCGGATAGTAAGCCGCCAGGTTTCCCGGCCGAATGTCGGCCAAAAACACGCGCACCGGGCCATAGCTGCCGGTCGCGGAAACCAGGCGCACGCGATCCCCCGCCACGAGACCCAATCGTGCCGCGTCTTCGGCATGAACGAAGACAACATCCCGCCGTGTCGTGCCGCGGTACACGTCTTCGTACTCGTACACCACGGTGTTGAACTGCCCTTCGGAGCGCAAAGTCATCAGACGCAGTTCCCCCTCGCGGAGCGGAAACTCCGGGACCGGCGGGGCGTGGAAGCGCGCCCGGCCGTCCGGCGTGTCGAATCGCGGCGTGTGACGAATCCGCCCTTCGAGCGTGAACTCGCGTTTCGTCGCGTCGATGGCGGCGAGTGCCTGATAGCCGGGGACGACGCGCGCCATCTCCGCGCGCAAGGTGCGGTGGTTCTTCCACCGCTCCCAGTCGATGGGCCCGGACGGCAGCACGCGCGCCGCGAGCGACGCCACGATCTCCACCTCCGACAGCATCTCGCTCGACAACGCCTGCGCCCCGCCTTCGGACAGGCGCACGAAGTTGAACATGCTTTCCTGCGTCGTCGCTTGGGTCTCCTCGTCGCGTGTACGTGCCGGCAGGATGAGCGTCGTCTGGCCGTGCCCATGCAGATGGCCGGGGTTGAGCTTGGTGGACACGAAGATTGACGTCTCGACGCGTTGCATGCAGCGCGCTGTCCATTCGGGATCGGGTGATGCACTGAAGAGGTTGCCACCTAGGTACACGGCAGTCTGAATGCGGCCGTCCCCCATGGCTTCGAGACCGGCGAAAGTGTCGAGCCCGGACTCGCGCGGCAGCTGCAGGCCGTAGGCTTGCTCGAGCGCCTGCGCGAACGCCGCCTTCAGTTCCGGCGTCACCCCCATGCTGCCCACGCCCTGCACGTTCGAGTGGCCGCGGATCGGCAGCAACCCGGCGTGCGGCTTACCCAGCATGCCACGCAGCATCGCCAGGTTGGAGATCGCGAGCACGTTGTCGACGCCGTGCGCGTGATGGGTGGCGCCCATGGCCCACATGAAGATGGCGCGCTCGGCGCGCATATAGGCCTCGGCCACCTTTCCCATCGTCCGTTGCGGCACGCCACTCACCCTTTCCAAGTCTTCCCAGCGCGCGCCGCGCACCTGCTCCTCGAACACCTCGAAGCTGGTCGTGTGATTCGCGATGAAATCGCGGTCGGCGCCGCCGGATTCGAGCACGTGCTTGCCGACACCGATCAAGAATGGGATGTCGCCGCCGATGTGCGGCTGAACGTAGACATCCGAAACTCGTGAACCGAACAGGAGACTGCGCGGGCGCGAGGGGATTCGAAAGCGCACCAGACCCACTTCACGCAACGGGTTGACGATGACGACCGCGCCGCCGCGCCGGCGCACGTCCACCAGACGCGTGATCAGGCGTGGATGGTTCGAGGCCGGGTTGGCGCCGAGCACCAGCGCGAAATCGGCGTGTTCCAAATCCTCGTGCGTCACGGTGGCCGTGCCGGTGCCGAACGCCAGACCCAGGCCGACGCCGGAGGCCTGATGACAATAGTAGGAGCAATTATTGATGTTGTTGGTGCCGTAGGCGCGCGCGAAACATTGCAGCAGGAACGCTGCTTCGTTGCTGCTGCGCCCGGAGCTGTAGAAGTGTGCGCGCTGCGGCGGCGTGGCACGCAACGCCGCGGCGGCGAGTTCGAACGCTTCCTTCCACGCGATGCGCCGCCAGTGCGATGCACCGGCCGTGCGGAGCAACGGGAAACCGATCCGGCCCGCGTCCTCGAGCTGCTTGTGGTCCCAGGTGGACAGTTCCGCGTGCGAATGGACAGTGAAGAAATCGGCGGGAATGGGCGGCTGCATGTCGGCAGCTTGAGCTTGGAAGGACTTCTTGCACACTTCGAGACCGCGGGTGGTCTCGTTGCGCATGCCTCCATTCTGCCCACCCATGCCGAGCGCACAGGTCTTGCATGCGTTCTTCAAACGCATGCGCCGGTAGAAGCGCCACAGGCCGCCGGACTCCCGCGCCTTGCGCACCCCGTAGAGAATGGCCGGCCAACCACCGCCACTTCGCATGGATCCTCCCCGTCGACCCCTCGCATGCAGCAAGTTCAGGGAAAACCGGCTTCACCGCGCCTCGAGTGCGCGTCAGTATAACAGCCGCATTCCCTCGGATGCTCGCGGCGAGCAATGTCGGGAAAAAGCCGCCGTGCGCCACGCGGCGCACTCCAGCTCGAAATCCCTCCGGGGCCACTCTGCTTGCGTGGATCGGCACGTCGGATGTACAGTCGGCCGCCAGCGACTTGCGCCGACCCGAGGCGACACTGTCGCAGCGCCCGCATCCGTCCATCGCGAGTTGCCGCCGAGAAAGCAGCCATGTTGCGCTTCCTGAGACTCGTCTTCGCGCTCTTCTTCAGCCAATTGTTGCTTTTCGTGCTCGCCCTGTTCGTCCTCGGCGGTCTTTTCGGGGGCGGCTCCGCACCAGGGATCTCATCCGGCAGCATGCTGCACTTGGGACTTGCCGGCGAGATCATCGAGTACCCGACGCTGCCGCCTGTGCCCTTCGTGCGCGAGCGACCGCTGTCGCAGCACGCCCTGCTCGAGAGTCTCGAGGCCGCGGCCACGGACGAACGCATCGGCTCGGTACTGGTCGAGCTGCAGGACCCAGGCCTCGGCTGGGGCAAAGCGATGGAGCTGCACCAAGCGCTCCTGCGCTTCCGCGAGTCCGGCAAACCCGTCGTCGCCTTCGCGCCGTCCCTCGGCGAAATCGATTTGCTCATCGCCACGGCCTGTGACTCGATCTACATGCCGGCCACGGGTCGGCTCTATCTGAATGGCATCGCCGTCGGCCCCATGTACTTCAAGGGCACGCTGGACAAGCTCGCCATCCGGCCGAACACCAGCCGCATCGGTGCGTACAAGGATGCCGTCGAACCAAGCCTGCGCAATGACATGTCCGAAGCGTCGCGCGAGCAGTACGAGTGGCTGCTGGATGATCTCTGGGGTGAATTCCTCGAGACCGTGACGTCGCGGCGCAACCTCGGCCGCGCCGATCTGGAGGACGCGCTGTCGCGCGGCGTGCTGCAACCCGAGGAAGCCGTCGAGCTCGGGCTGGTGGATGGCGTGCTCTACCGCGACGAAATCGTGCGCCGGTACGTCGACGATCCGGGCAAGGATCCGCTGGTCCCGGTCATGGAGTACCACCGCGACGCGCGCTCGCACTTGGGCGGCAGCGGTCGCGCCATCGCCGTCGTGCACACACGCGGCCTCATCCTGCGCGGGGGGCACGACTATGCGCCGGGGTTCGGCGCCATCCTCGGCGCCGCCGAAGCGGTGCGCGATCTCGAGGACGCTGCCGACGACGACGGCATCGCCGCGGTGGTGCTGCGCATCGACAGCCCGGGTGGCGAGATCGTGGCCAGTGACATCATCCGCGACGGCGTCGAACGCGTGCGCCGGCGCAAGCCGATCGTCGTCTCCATGGTGGATGTCGCCGCATCCGGCGGTTACATGATGGCGTTCCCCGCGAGCCGTATCTTAGCGTTGCCCACCACGATCACCGGCAGCATCGGTTCGTTCACCGAGAAATTCAACCTGCGTGGTCTGTACAACAAATTCGGTGCCACGCGTGACTTCGTGACGCGCGGCTCCTACCCGTTCTTGTTCAGCGACTATCACGATTGGAGCGCCGCGGAGGAAAGTCTCATCGCGCGCCAGCAATGGGCGGATTACGACCGCTGGATCGGCGCCATCGCCAGCAAGCGCAGCTTGACGCCGGAAATGGTCGACAGCATCGGCCGCGGCCGGGTGTGGACCGGACAACAGGCCGTCGAGCACGGCCTCGTCGACGAGCTGGGCGGGCTCGACCGCGCAGTTCAGGTGGCGAAAGAGCTGTCATCGCTCGCAGCCAACGCCAAGCCACCCCTCGTGCACTATCCCGAAGAGCGCAGCTTCTTCGATCTGCTGCTCGAACAAAGCGATGCGCTGTGGGCCGGAGTGATGGAACGCTGGTCGCGCGCTCCGCGCCTGCCGCGCGGAGTCGCGTGGAGCGTCCTCGACCTCGACTTGCGCCAATGACATGCGGTCAGCCGACGCGCTGGGCCGCCCGGACGGGGTGCCGCAGCAGCGCCACGACCCCGTGCTGCAAGTTCCGCGTCACCGGCAGCGCCGACACCTCGCCTCCGCTCGCCAGGACCTTGCTGATCAGCTCGGGCCGCATGTCCATCGTTCCCACGGTGCCGCGGCAGAACGGACACGACAACGGCACGTTGGTTCCGAGAGCGCCGCAGCTGGCGCAGCGCCACCCGCGCGCATCGTAGCGCGACGCCACGAACAGCCGGCGCACGGCGTGGGTGTTGGCGGCGTGCAGGACCTCGTCGGTGCCGCGCGCCCCACGCACAGGCGACAGCGCTTCGGCGATCTGGCGCTCGAGCTCCCGCTCGTGGCGTTCTTCTTCTTCCTGTTCGAGTCCGTTCAAGATCCTGCCGACGATCTCTTGCTCCTGGGATTTGAGCGCCACCGGCATCCCGACGATCACCCGCTGCGCGACGCGCTCCGGCAGCAGGGTGCGAAAGCTGCTGACCACCGTTTCGGGTCCGGCGAGGACAACGGGGAGCCTGGGCTCGCGGTCGGAAAGATGCGTGAGCGCCGCGGCGACTTCCCGATGATGATGTTCGATCTGTTCGTCCACGTGGCGTTGGAATCGCATCTGCGACCAGCCACCTTGATGGTGCCGGCGCTGCACGTCACTTTGGATCTCGGTTTGCACTTGCACGGTTCCCGCGCCGATCTCGAGAATGCGGCCCGAACGCGAGTCGACCAGGCATGCGAGCACACGTTGTGCGTTCTCCTCGGCTTTCAGCGGTTCGAGGAAAGGCCGCTCGGCGACGACGAAGGTGTTGGCGAATGGCGTCGGCGAACCGACGACTTGGAAGAGCTTTTGCCGCGCGCAGGCGAACAACGCCAGCCCGAGGCTACGGCGCTCGACGCGGGCGTGGATGACGTCCTCGAGATAAGCCAGAACGTGGCGGCCGTCGGTCTCGAGCAAGGTGCGTTCGCGCGCGCCGTGCGCTTCCGATTGCGCCTGGCGCAAGTGGCTGCGGACGAAAACACGCATCGCTTCGGAGGAAGCCTCGTTGTGACCGACATCGAGATAAACGCTTAGAAAGGGATGGGCGGGCGGAACGGCTTCCAACTCGCGCAACTCCCGTGTGAACAGCATCTGTGTCTCCCTCGGCTCGAGTGTGGGGGGTCCTCCCCGGCGCGGGGAAAGAATGCGCGGACGAGCTGGCGAAGAAACGATTCTGGCGGCGAACGTGCGGCGAGGTGAGCGGAGAAGTTCCGAGGCTCGAGTCCACGCATCGACCGTGCGCGCATGCTCGCACACACGGGTTCATGCCGACTCGGGGGCGGAACTCTTCCCCTCGAGATCGTGCTTGCCGAAGTTGCAGCATCAGGTGGTCCTCACCACCACTCTACACCGCGGCTGCCGGCGAAAGAAAGAGGCCCCGAATGAGGTTCGGGGCTAGGCTCTGAGCGGGTCTGAGGCGGGTCCTGGGCCTGGCTCGGCGTGTGCGGCATCTGCAACGATGGCAGGCCGTCTAGGAGATTCATCGCACCGGGCTTCTTGGGCGGCGTGGAGGTGCCGGCCTCGCCGCGCAGCATTGGCACGGCACACTCCACGGCCCAAGCGAGGCGGCGGCGTAGCAAAAGTCAGCCGGAAAGTCTCAGCGCGGAGCCAACGACGTCCGGTCCATCACCACGGCCGCCGCACACCTTTCATCGCGGCGCTTCACGAGCTTCAACTGCAACATCGCGTCGGCGAAACGAACGAGCAACGGACGCGGACCGCGCGAACCAAGGGTTCACGGTGCGCGACGCGCCCTCCTGCGACGCAACCGCACCCGTGCACCCGAGGGGATGGGGCGGGGCCTTTCGAAGGCGCAGGGTCAGTGGGACGATCGAGCGGGAGCGACCGGCGCTGCAGGCCGCCGGATGCGCTTCTGGCGGAGGGTGCCGCCAGTTGTGGGCCCGCACGGTGTGCCCGCGTCCGTGTTCAGCGACCTCCTCGTCTGCCACAGCGTGCGTTGTGTGCACGCATTGAACTCGCGGTGCACCATCGCAAGCTGCGTTCCGCCGTGTGGAAACCTGTCGCTGATGCGCGCGCCGGCGATCGAAGAGCCCAGGTCGCAAGGAGTTACATGCCGAGCCTTGGACTTCCGCGCCGGGTGCGGCGCATGCTCGGCGTCACGCGTCGGGGAATCTGACGCGATTCCGCCACACGAAGTGTGTCGGTTGCCCCGGCGTGAACATGTTGGGTTTCCGAGTGGGGTACATCCTTGCGCGCACGCCTTGCGTCTGCCCCATCGCCCGGCTAGGATCCCTCGCACCGACGTTCTCGAGCTCGACAACGAGGCCCAATGCCGAAGCGCCAAGTCACACGGCGGACCGCACCGTCGATGGAGGATTCGATCCGTCGATTGCTCGTCGACTTGGGCGAGGATCCCAAGCGCGAGGGCCTGCGCAAGACGCCGGCGCGTGTGGCCGAATCGCTGCGATTCCTCACCCAGGGCTATGCACAGGACCTGGAGCAGACCCTCAACGGCGCTGTCTTTCGTGAGAACTACAGTGAGATGGTGATCGTCCGCGACATCGATTTCTTCAGTCTGTGCGAACACCATCTGCTGCCGTTCTACGGCAAGTGCCACGTGGCCTATGTTCCGGCTGGCAAGTTGATCGGCTTGTCGAAGATCCCGCGCGTCGTCGAAGTCTTCGCGCGCCGGTTGCAGATGCAAGAGCGTCTGACACAGCAAGTGGCGGATTGCTTGGAACGCACGTTGGAGCCCCGCGGCGTCGCGGTCGTCACCGAGGCTTATCATTTGTGCATGTCCATGCGCGGCGTCGAGAAGCAGAACGCCTGGGCGGTCGCGAGCGCGATGCGCGGTCTTTTTCTCAAGGATTACCGCACGCGTGAGGAATTCGTCGGGCTCATTCACCGCCGGCCGACCAGCTGAGAGGATCGATTATGCGCCTCGTGAGTTTCGGTGCAGCCGGCGCCGAGAGACCAGGAGTCCTGCGCGACGATCGCATCGTGGATCTCTTGGCGCTCGATCCGGCGTTGCCTTCGAGCTGGCGCGAAATCCTCGCTGCCGATCGCCTGGCCGATGTCGAGCGCCTCTGCGCGCGCGACGTGCCGGCCAGAACCCTGGTGCCGGTCGCGGGCACGCGTCTCGGCCCGCCGATCCCGAACGCGTCGAAGATCGTCTGCATCGGGCTCAACTACGCCGACCACTGCCGCGAGCAGAACAAGCCGTTGCCGGAAGCGCCGCTACTCTTTGCCAAGGCGACGTCGGCGCTGTGCGGCCATGGCGACGCGATCGTCTTGCCGGCGGACGAAACCGTCGACGTCGAGGCGGAGCTGGCCGTTATCATCGGGCGCCGCGCATCGCGCGTCGTTGCTGCGGACGCGGAGGCATTCATCGCCGGCTACATGTGCTTCAACGATGTCTCCGGTCGCAAGGCGCAGTTCTCCGACCGGCAGTGGTTCCGCGGCAAGAGCTACGACACCTTCGCTCCTTGCGGACCCTGCCTGGTCACACGTGACGAGATCCCCGACCCGCACGCCTTGGCGATCTCGTCGCGCGTCGACGACCGGATCATGCAAACCAGCAACACCGACCAAATGGTGTTCCGCATCCCGCAGCTCGTCGAAACAATCACGCGCTCGATGACCTTGCTGCCTGGCGACATCATCTCCACCGGCACACCGGCGGGCGTCGGTGTCTTCCGCCACCCGCCGGTGTTCCTCGCGCCCGGGGAGCGCGTCACCATCACCATCGAAGGCCTCGGCACGCTCTCGAACCCCGTGCGCGCGCAGTGATCCACATCGCTCACGGATCGGCTCGGGCAATGCCGCCCCCGCCGGGTCCGAGATCCTCCCAGACGTAGACGTAGAACCCGTCGTCGACACAGTCCACTAGGTCCTGGATCACCACGAAGCGCGCTCGTCCTGCGATCCCCATGCTCGGGCCGCCGCGTGTGTGCCAGACGACATTCGTTGCGTACACGGACTCGTCGGCGCGCCAGCGCTTGCGATCGAGCGGGGCTTGTGGATCTTGCTCCGATCGATACAGATCGAAGCGCTCGGTGAACGGCGTGAGCCGCACCAGCTCGACATCGATCGACTTGACCCAGAGCGAGTACGGCAGCGGATCTTCGTCCGGGCCGATGGACTCCGGGATGAACATGCGGCGATGAATGCGCAGCTCTTCATCGGTGCCCCATTCGCTGTCTCCCGGCAACATCGGTTCGTACTGGATGAAGCGGGATTCGACGCCGTGTACCGCGGCACGGGTGAAAAGCGTGGAATAGAGATCCAGGTCCATCGTGCGGTAGACCTCGGCGAGCACACTGATCAGGCCCTCGGACGTTGTGATCGGTTGCGCCGCCGCGGTGGTGAGAGCCGCCGTGCCGAGAATCGTGAGCGCGACAGCCTGAGCCACGCGCAGATGATGCAATCGATACGAACGCCTTGCGGGTGCCATGGGAACCCTCCAACCGGCTGGCCGTCGCGTTGTGGGGAATTTGAAAGGGTGGTGTATGCAATATAGGAGCGCCGGCCGCGCGCGCAACTCGATTCATGCATTCCATGGCTGCCACAATCGAATCCAGTGACGTTCCGCAGAATCATGGGCTAGAATGTTGCGTCGCGAGCGAGGTGATTCGCATGGCACGAAGCACCACGAGCTTCTACCGCCGTGATCGTCGGGCTGGACCGATGCTCGGCCTGCATGCGCGAGCAACTATCCGAGCACCGAGCGCATGGCTCCGGCGTTGCACGGTCCGGTTCGCCGTCGTCGTTGCGGCCGGAGTTGCCGGCTGCGGGTCTGGCGATGCGCCGCTCGCGACCGTCGATCCGGATGCGGCGCCGCTGAAGCCGACTTACGACCAAGTCGCGGCGATCCTGAACCGCAGCTGCGCCCCATGCCACGGCGGCAGCAGTTCCGCAACGGTGACCCTCGCCGTCGATCCGGATTACTCGCAATGCGAGAGCACGCTGGCCGAGCTCGATGGCTTGCGGTCCACGGTGCTGCAAACAGGCTCGATGCCGCCTGGCGCTTGGCCGCGATTGTCGTCCGAGGAGAAGCTCCTCATCGAACGTTGGCTGGATCAAGGGGCATGTGCACCATGCGCGACACCATGCCCATGAGCGCGAGCGCAGCGCGGGCGCATCCCACTGGGTGCCGTCTGCGCGATGCGATCCGGCGCTCGACGTTCTGGGGCGTGCTTCTGCTTGCACTGGTGCCCACGGTCGCGAGATCCACGCCGGTTTATTCCGCCCGCGCTGGTCGCACTTGCGACAACTGCCACCTGAC
>Ga0075418_10003651_pt1 | contig 17523 bp, 15 predicted proteins | sample SoiMetdeltSBSDD2_FD_81776 | JGI IMG/M metagenome (GOLD analysis project Ga0075418, IMG submission 81776) | Bulk soil microbial communities from a Populus tree surrounding site in Tennessee, USA - Soil MetaG P. deltoides SBSDD2 | ecosystem: Environmental > Terrestrial > Soil > Tree plantation... | reverse complement strand
TTGACGACGTGACAGGGGACGCGGAATTTTTTTGAAACATGCCCGCCGTTGCGGCCCGCTCGCACCGCCGCCAACAGCATCGGCTTCCAGCACGACCGCCCGCCGTCCGCCCTTGGCGATCTGGAGCGCCGCCGACAGGCCAGTGTATCCTGCACCCACGACGATACGTCCGCTCGCACGTCGTTTGTCAGTGCGAGATGAGGAGGCGCCGGGTCGGCAGGCCCAAGCGACGGTGCAGCCATGCGGGTCTACCTCAAGCCACAAGCTCGGCGTGATACTGGCGAACCAGGTCTGCGAGGCTCACGGCAAGGAAATCCGGCTGCGTATAGCGCGGTGGCACCTGGGTACCGCCATATCCGGGCCGTCCGTGCCGGCGATAGATCCAGGCCGTGCTCAGTCCGGCTTCGCGTGCCGCGCCGATGTCGTGATACTGGCTCTGCGCTACATGCAGGATGCGCTCACGCTTCACGCCCAGCCGTTGCAAGTGCGCGATGAAGTACTGGAACGCTCGCGCGTCCGGCTTTGCGAACCCCATATCCTCTTCGGTGATGATCTCGGAGAACGGCGAGCCCAACGTATTGGACATCACGCGGGCGGACACACGGTCGCCGTTGGTCACCACCACCAGGAAGCGAAAGTGCCGCTTGAGCTCGCTGAGCGCCGTCGCGGCATCAGAGAATGCCGGCCAATGTCGCGCCGAGCGGACAAAGGCCACGCCATCCGTCGGCTCTACCGCCACCCCGTAGCTGGCGGCGACACCCTCCCAGATTTTCGGCAGTCGCGCGCTGAACAACAGCTCCGGCTCGCGCATCCGAACCGCACTCTGCGATTGCGCATAGGCTTCGAGAATCTCAGTATCGGAAAGCTCCGGTTTGGCGCGCAACAACCGCGGTCGTGCGAAGTCGAGTACACCTTGCTCGAAGTCGATCAGGGTGCCGATCATATCGAAGGTAAGCACGTCGAAATCGGTCAAGCGCATGGTCGGCTCCTTTGGGCCCTTTGGTCATGCCGTGCGGGGATGGATGGGCTGGTGTGGTTCGGCACAGGCGGTCGCGATCGGGACCAGACATGCCGCTGCGTGGGTGTGATCCTGGGCCGCCAGCGGCGGTCGCTGCTGAGCGCAAGCCGGGATGCGCCGCCCGCAACGTGGCGCATAATTGCAGGCGTGCGCCGGATCGGCGACCTCGAACCGGATTTCGTCGGCATCGGTGACCACGGCGCCCGGCGCGGCGCTGCGGGCACGCAGCAGGCTCACGGTGTAGGGGTGTCGGGGATCACTAAAGACCTGCTCGGTTGCTCCGATCTCGACAATGCGGCCGAAGTACATGACGGCGATGCGGTCGCATAGGAAACGTGCCACGCCGAGATCATGGGTGATGAAGACGAGACTGACGCCGGTCTCGCGGTTCATCCGCTTGAGCAGGTTCAAGACTTGAGCTCGGACCGAGACATCGAGCTTGGAGACCGGTTCGTCGGCGACGACAATGCGCGGCTTGACGCTGATAGCGCGCGCAACTGCCACCCGCTGCAGCTGGCCTCCGGATAGCTCATGCGGATAGCGGCGTGCATGCTCGGGGCCAAGACCGACGCGTTTGAGCAAGGCGGCCACTTCGGCGGATACGCGTTCCTTCGGACAAATGCCATGCAGGCGCAGGGGTAGCGAAAGCGAACTCTCGATCGTGAAACGCGGATTGAACGAGGACAGCGGGTCCTGGAAGATCATCTGCAGATCGCGGCGCAGCTGCCCCCAACGCCGTGGCGGCAGCGTCGCCAGGTCGTTGCCCTGGTAGAGGATCCGTCCGCTGGTCGGTCTGAGGGCGCCGAGAATGGTCTTGCCGAGCGTGGTCTTGCCGCTGCCGGACTCACCCACCAAGCCAACAATCTCGCCCGCCCCGATATCGAGACTTACGCAATCAAGAGCGCGCAACGGGCGGGCCGCACCAAAGCGCTGTGCCGGGGCAAAATCAAGCGTGAGGTCGCGCACCCGCAGGGTCGCAGCTGTCACATCGGTGCGTTGCTCACTGCTCATGCAGCAGGCACCGCGAAGTGTGGCCGGGTCCGACGTCGACCAGCGAAGGCCGCCTCGAGCGGCACATCGCCATAGCTACTGGGCAGCGCTCCACGAAGCCGCATCCTTCGGCGGCACCACGTCCGCCTGGTTCACCCCGCAGCTCATAAAGATACTCGTCGCGGCGAACCAGCGACACCGAAGTCTGCAACAGGCCCTGGGCATAGGGATGCCGCGGCCGCTGGAGAACATCGTGACTGGGTCCGATCTCCACGATCTCGCCCGCATACATCACCGCGATGCGGTCGCAGATTTCGCCGGCGACCGCGAGGTCATGCGTGACGAACAGGACGGAGGCACCAAGCTTCTTCTGCTGCTCGCGAATCAGGTCGAGGATCTGCCGCTCGACAAGGTTGTCGAGATTGGTGGTTGGCTCATCGGCAATGATGAAGGCCGGGCGCAAGGCCATGATGATGGCGATCAGGACGCGCTGCAGCATGCCGCCGCTGAGCTGATGCGGATAGGAGCCGAGTGCGCGCTCGGGTAGGCGAATGCCCACATCCTGCAGAATACGCTGTGCCTCCTCACGCCAGCTGATGCCGTCATCGCCGGCACAGGCACGCCGGCGTGCGATGGCGTGCCTGAGATGCCAGGCTACGGTCTTGGCAGGATTGAAGGAGCCCACCGGATCCTGAAAGATCATGGCAAGTTGGATGCCTTGCAGGCTGCGGAACTGCTGATCTGACAGCCGGGTCAGGTCGCGTCCACGGAAGTGCATTGCGTCGGCTGTGACCGATGCGTGGGGTGGCAGCAGACGCAGAAGTGACAGCCCAGTCACGGTCTTGCCGGAGCCGGATTCGCCGATCAGTCCAAGGACCTCGCCCGGAGCGATCGAGAAGCTCACACCGCGCACCGCTTCCACGCGCTCGTTGCCGACCGCAAATGCAGTACGCAAATTTACGACCTGCATGAGTGCAGACGCGCTCACAGCCGGGCCCTCAGCTTGGGATCCATGACGTCGCGAATTCCGTCACTAAGGAGATTGAGCCCAAGCAACGCGATCGAGATGGCGACGCCCGACAGCGTCAGCACCCAGGGCGCGCGCTGAAAATACTCCCGTCCGTCCGCCATGATGGTGCCGAGCGAAGGGTCGGGGGGCTGCACGCCAAGGCCGAGAAAGCTCAATCCTGCCTCGATCACGATGCCGAACGCAATGCCAAGCGCAATCTGTACGAAGAGTGGCGCGGCGATGTTCGGCAGGATCTCACGGCCGAGGATGCTAAAGGTCGACTGCCCCATCAACTGTGCGGCCTGCACCCACGGCTCCTCCTTGACGACCAGCGCCATGTTGCGGGACAGGCGGGCAAACAGCGGGAAATAGATGAGCGCAATGGAAGCTGCAATATTGGTGACACCGAAACCGAGAACGACCATCAGGAATAGGGCGAGCACGAAGCTCGGAAACGAGAACAGCAGGTCCGCGATGCGCATTAATATGGCGGACGTCCATCCTCCCGCATAGGCCGAAATGAGGCCAGCCGAACCACCCAGCAGCGCCGCCATCAGCACGCCGGCAACACTGACCGAGAGAGAGACGCGCGCACCGTACAAGATGCGCGTGAGCACGTCGCGTCCAAACGAGTCGGTGCCGAAAGGATGGGCGAGACTAGGCGGTGCGAGCAGCGCAAGGAAATCCGCTTCGGTCGGGGAATAGGGGGAAAGCCAAGGGCCGACCATGACTGCGAGCAACACGAAGGCAGTGATGGCGGCACCGAACAGCGCAAGCCGGTTGGCGATGAAGGTGCGCATCTGGCTCTCCTAGGCCGCGCGCGGGTTTAGAGCATTGCAGAGTGTATCCACCAGGAAGTTCACGATCAGCACGATAACGAGGAATGTGAGCGCGCAGGCCTGTACGACTGCATAGTCGCGGCCGAACGCGGCATCCACCATCAACGCCCCGATGCCGGGGACGCCGAAGATGCGTTCGACCACAACCGTTCCGCCCAGCAGATAGCGCACCTGCAGACCGATCACGGTCACATAAGGGATCAGCGCGTTGCGAAGCACGTAGTGAACGAAGATGAAGGCGCCGGTAAAACCAAGCGAACGAGCGACGCGGACATGGTCGCGATAGAGCGTCTCGATCAGCGCCGTGCGCAGGATACGGGTGAATGCGGCTGCCATCGGCGCTGCGACGGCAAGGGCCGGGAGAAAGCCGCTGTATAAGGCTGCCACCAGCGAGTCGGCGGGAGAAATGAACCCGTAGGACGGAAATAGTCCGGCGCCGAGCGCCAGGGCATAAACCAGAACGTAGGAGAGCCAGAAGTCCGGCATCGAGATCCCAAGCACCGCCATCGAGGTCGCGGCACTGTCGATCAGCCTGCCATGGCGCAGCGCCGAAACCGTGCCGGCCAGCAGTGATATCATCACGGCGATCACCAGGGCGTAGAGCCCGATGAACATCGTGTTGGGCAAACGCGATGCGATGAGGTCGGCGATCGGTACGCCGCCGGCAATCGTCATCGAGACGCCGAAATTGCCGACCAAAGCACCGGACAGCCAGCGCCAGAATTGCACGACAAGGGGTGCGTCGAGCCCCCAGCGCTTGTGGAAGGCGGCGATTGCCTCCGGCGTCGCCAAGTCGCCAAGCGCGCTGAGAGCGGGATCGCCATGCCCGGCCCGCATCACGAAGAACACCAGCGTCGCTCCCAGGAAGGCGATCAGAAGAACGCCTCCTAGTCGGCGCGACGCTCGCGCAACGTGAGCCACGACCGTCATCAGATCAGCCCAATTCGACGGTCCCGAACTGATCGGCAAAGTTGGAATAGGGCAGCTGCACGAAGCCCTTCACGTTTGGGCGCAACAAGTTGTGGACGTTCGAGCAAAAGCACGGCAGCACGGGAAGGTCATCGGCCAGCAGCCGCTCGGCCTCAGCATACACCTGTTTGCGCTTCGCCGGGTCGATCTCGGTGCGACCGCGGTCCAGCAACTCATCCATTTTTGGGTTCGCATACCCGTGGATGTTGCGGAAGCCCTTGGAACCGGCAAGTTCACCGATGTACTCGTCGGGATCAACGAAGCCGAGCCATCCCATCACCATGGCGTCGGCTTCGCCAGCCTTCATGCGAGAATAGGCGGCGCTAAAGTCGGTCGCCTCCAGCTTGATCTTGATGCCGAGCACCTGGTTGGCCTGGCCGGCCACGATCTCGCCCATGCGGCGCCACCAATTGGAACCCCAAACCAGCAGCGTCGCCTCGGTTCCCGCCTTGTGGGGCGACTTGGCTAGCTCGGCGCGCGCCCGTTCTGGATTGAAGGTGACGTATTGGCCAAACGCGGGTTTGGCATCGGCCCACAGCGCCGGGGGAAGGACGCCTGGGATGGCGACGCCTTCACCGAACAGTACCGCCTTGACCAGCACCTCGCGATCAAAAGCCATTGAGACGGCGCGCCGAAAGTTAATGTCGGCGAATGGGCCTTTGCGGTTGTTGAGTGCAATGTAGCGGGTGTTGAGGCCAGCCTGCTTCAGCACCTTGACTTCAGGGCGCTTCTCGAGCGCGGGCACATCCGCGAAGGGAGCGGTACTGGTGAGATCGATCTGGCCGCCGAGAATGGCGGTCATGCCGCTCGATTCCTCGGCAATCAACGGACACATGACACGGGCGACCTTCGGCGCACCCGAGAAGGCGCCGGGAAAGGCTTCAAGCTCGAGACTCTCGCCCGATTTCCAGTCCTTGACGATGTAAGGACCCGTACCCACCGGTCGGCGGCCGAAGGCTTCGTCGCCGTGCGCCTTGATGGCGGTGCGGGAGACGATTTGCGTCGCCGTGCGCGTATTGGTGAGATAGTTGAGAAGCGGTGCAAACGGAGCTTTGGTGACAATGCGGATCGTGTAGGGATCAACGATCTGGATGTCTTGGATCGCCGTCACCTTGCTGCGATTGGGTGCAGCGTTCTTCTCATCGGCCACGCGATCCAGTGTGAATTTGACGTCATCGGCACTGAAATCGCTGCCGTCCTGGAATTTTACACCCTTGCGCAACTTGAATTCGAGCGTGGTGGCATTGGCTACGGTGAAGCTTTCTGCCAGGTCGGGTACCACCTCCATCTTCGAGTTGAATTTCAGGAGCGCGTTGAATGCCCCATAGATCACGTAGAATTCCGGGATCAGCGTCGCCTTCATCGGATCGAGCGTGTTGATCACGTTGAAGCCTGCGATGCCGGCTCGCAGTGTCGCTGCCTGCTGCGCCAACCCTCTGCCCGCCGCCCACGGCATGCTAAAGCCGGCGGCCATAACCCCGCTGGTCAACTTGAGCGCATCGCGCCTGGTGACATGCTTCCCCTTGATCGACATGATCTGCTCCTCTCGTGAACTAGGCGTCCTGCTGGGTTCCTGCCGCGACCTTTAGCCGACTGCGCTCCTGCCGCGCATACGGAGAAGCGTACCAGTCATTCCATTCCGCTTCGAAACGGCGCTGCTCGGCAAGCATACGTGCCTGATCCCAAGCAAGTACCGCGCCGAGTTCAGATGCGGCCCTGCTGAGATCTTCGGTATGCAGGGGACCGGACCATGCCGTGCCGCGACGGCGAAACAGCTCGTCGGACAAAGTGGCCGCGTGCTCGGCACCGCGGCGTTCGGCCGGAGGCCCGTAGTTTGGGTTGTGCGACTGACGCGACGGATCCAGACGCTGTGCGACCAGCCGCTTCAGCTCGCGCGCGGCCGAGCGGTGGGTCATGACGGGTCCAGCGGTCAGGGCCAAGGCTGAGGGCAACCCGTCGGCCGCAAGATCGTGGATCACCCGCGAGCGATTGCCGAACGGCACTGCCGGATCATAGGTGAGAGGCCGCACGCCGGCCCAGCTCATGCGGATATCGGCAGGAGTGAGATTGAGCCCAGGCAGCAATACATTGGCGTCGGCAATGATGCCGTCGGCTTCTTCGGCGGTGACGAAGACCCGGTCAGGGTCGCCCTCGTAGGCAGTCTCAGTCGGACCGAAGTAGTGGTACTGTTTCCACGGAATGCAATAGAGCGGCTCATGGCGGCTATTGAGGGTGGCGATGCCTGCACCTGCGCACGCCGCGGGCAGCTTGACCAACAGATGGCATCCTTTGGTACCGAATATCTTGCGGCCAGCTTGTGCGTTGACGCCGCGCACCACGGCGTCGATCCACACGCCGGACGTCATCAGTACGATGCCGCCCTGCACTCGCACGGGAGCCGCAGGGGCCAATGCATCGCTCAATTCGACCGTCCAACCGCGGTCCTGCGCGAAGCCTGACAACCTAGCGGCGGTGTAGTTCCTTGCGGTGGCCCCCATCCGTTCCGCGTCGAGAACGGCGTCGAGCACGATCCTTTCCGGCCAGTTGAACTGAAACTCGCGAAAGGCAGCCACACCAACCAGTCGATGACAATCGCGCAGGCCACCGATCAACGGGTGAGTGCGCGCCTCTTGCGGGCCCATCCAACGGTAGTCGAGAGGGATTTCCTCTCCCCCAAGACGTTTGAGCAGCGCGAAGGCAGCGCGTATCTGCCAAGCCGCATATGGTCCATCGCGGTAGACCGGAAAATGCAGCATCATCGCATTGGTTCGGTTGGGACAGGTGCGAACAAATTCGCTGCGGGCCTGCATGGCAAGCCGCGCCATGCGCAATGCCACTGCGAAGCGATTTGGATGGCGAACGAAGTCGAGAATGGATCGGCCGGGCGCCAAGTAACGTAGGCCGCAATGCAGCAAACGGCTGGAGCGCGAGGAGGCGCCAGAGCCGAAATCCCCCTTGTCGACAATCAGCGTGGAGTAGCCTGCCGCCGCGAGATGCTGGGCTGTACTGGCGCCGTTGATGCCGCCGCCGATGACGATCACGTCGAACCGATTACCGTTCAGGTCCGTCAGTCTTGGCGGCATCGAACTCTCTTTGACCCGCACCAAATCGCAGCACAGGATCGCTAGGAAAGTTCGAGTGTGATCGTTGATGCTATGCAGTCAAATGCGCAAACGTGCGTCGCTTATGCAAAACTGTTATGCCGATTTCGGCAAGGACGGGAAATTGGAGAGCACCTTCCGCTTGCTGCTCCGCAATAGCCCTGCGAATTCGCTGGCAATGCGTGTGAGCGGCCGGTGCGTGGGGTGAAGCATACCAATCCGCATCTCCACGGCCGGTTCAAAACGTAACGACACGATGTTGCGATCGGCGTAGTCGGCGGCGGTGAAAGGGTCGAGGAAGCCGATCCCGACTGCCTGCGATATTAGATTTGCGACCACCGCCATAACCTGACAATCGACGACCATGTCGCGCGTCACGCCCTCGCGCTCGAACATTTGGTCGACCAGCAACCGGCCGACCGTGTTGGTCGTGAGCGAGATGAAGCGCTCGCCGGCCAGATCAGCGGGACGGGCGATCTTGCGCGCGGCCAGCCGGTGACCACGTGGCACCGCCAGCAGGTAAGGTACACGGCAAAACTCCTCGGCCTCGAACCCTGATCGATCGAAAACCTTTGCCTGGTACGGAAATTCGGCAAAGCCAAAATCGATCTGCTGGGCTGCCGCCCATTCCTCGACTTTCGGCGACATCTGCACATGAAGCGTAATGCGGATGCGCGGGTGGATTTCGTTGAATTGCCGGATCACGCCGGGCAAGAAGCCAAGCGCCAATAGGGGGAAGGAGCCAATGTTGAGACTGCCGGCATCCGCTGCTCGGATATCGCGAGCCATGTCGCGGATTCTGTCGACCGAAACGAACGTGCGCTCCACCTCGGCATAGAGCAGCAGCGCCTCTGGCGTCGGGACCAGGCGGCCCGAGCTGCGATCAAACAACGTTAGCTTGAGCGAAGCCTCAAGTTGGCTCAGTAGCCTGCTTACCGCGGGCTGTGACAGATTGAGGAGCTCCGCTGCCCCAATCGTGGAACGAGCGACCATGATCGCCCTGAAAGCCTCGAGTTGACGAATGTTCACCCGCAACGCTCCGACGAATCCGAGATCGATCTGCCATCAACGAATCGGCCATCTAGGAACTATCCCAGACTCTGGCTTGTAAAGCGAACCGCGCCTTGCCTTATCGTTGCCAACGGCTGCTCGGGTGCTGCTCAGCAGCGAGCGCGTTCGTCTGCACTGCGCTCTGCGGTGTTGCGTTGACTGTCCTTGCAACAAAGGTAGCCGCCGCTGCCAATCGCAACGGCATCGTTGAGGTCAGCGAACTGTAAGCTGCCACCACGCAGAGTTTGGTGGTCAAACAAGCAGATGGCGAACAATCGCCCCGGCCGCGATCTGATGGGGAATTGCCGCCGTTCTAGTGCGTCGGCGCGGTGTTGCGTCTCGGGCCTGCGATGTGCCTCAAGCAACGCCTGCCAGCTTCAGTTCATGAGCTCGATGACAGCTGACGCGGTGGTTGGGGACGATCTCCTGCAACTTTGGCATCTCGGTGCGACAGCGTTCGATTGCATAGTTGCAGCGAGGATGAAACGGACAGCCGGGCGGTGGGTGAGCGGGATCGGCCACTTCACCCTTGAGGATGACGCGCTTGGAGCGCGACCGAGGATCGGGTTTGGGCACCGCCGATAGCAGTGCATCGGTGTAGGGATGGCGTGGCGTGTTGAAAAGGTCTTCGGTTGCGGCTTCTTCGACGATTCTGCCCACATACATGACGGCCACACGATCGCTCATGTGCTTCACGACGGACAGATCGTGTGCGACAAACAGATACGACAAACCCAGTCGCTGCTGCAGCTCAAGCATAAGATTTACGATCTGCGCCTGCACCGACACATCGAGCGCAGACACCGGCTCATCCGCCACAACCAGGCTCGGGTTCAGCGCAAGCGCGCGGGCAATGCCGATGCGCTGCCGCTGGCCGCCTGAAAATGCATGCGGAAACCGGTTGCGATAGGCCGCCGGCAGCTTGACCAGGTCCAGCAGCTCTTCGACCCTGGCGCGGCGCGATCCTTTGTCACCAATGCCGTTGACGAGCAGCGGCTCTGCAATGATGTCGCCGATCATCATGCGCGGGTTGAGCGATGAGAACGGATCCTGGAAGATCATTTGCATGTGGGGACGAAAGGAGGCGAGCCCTCGCCGCGTCAGTTGGGCGACGTCAACCATCGGCCCCGCGCCGACGCGAAAGCGCACGGCACCCGAGGTCGGCGTCAACGCGCGCACGATGCAGCGGGAGACGGTCGTCTTGCCGCAACCCGACTCCCCGACCAAAGAGAGTGTCTCCCCCTTGCGGATACTTAGACTCACGCCGTCGACGGCCTTGACCTGCCCAACCACCTTGCGCAACAAGCCACGCCGGATGGGAAAATGCTTTTTGAGGTTTTCGACTTCCAGGACCGTTGTCGTCATGCCGCCGGGCGTCCCTCCGTCGAGATGGAAGCGGACGTATACAGGAAGCAGCTGACCGCAGACTCCGCCCGCAACATGACCGTGCGTGGCATCTCGCGATCGCATCGCCCCGCAATCTTTTCCGAGCAGCGCGGGTGAAACGGGCAGCCCTGTGGACGATTGTAGGGATGCGGGATCGAACCCTCGATCGTCTGCAGCCTCGACCTCGGCTTGGCGAGCGTTGAGGGGATCGAGCGCAACAGCGCGCGCGTGTAAGGGTGCTTCGGAGCATGGAAGATCTGATCAACCGGTCCGCGCTCGACGACACGGCCCAAGTACATGACGGCGACGTCGTCGGCCATTTCGGCAATAACACCCATGTCATGCGTGATAAGGAGGACCGAGAGGCCACGTTCCCTCTGCAAGGCTCGCAGAAGATCGAGAATTTGTGCCTGCGTCGTTACATCGAGTGCCGTGGTCGGCTCATCCGCGATCAGGATGCGCGGATCGCAGGCCAGCGCCATGGCGATCATGGCGCGCTGCCTGAGCCCGCCCGACAACTGGAAGGGATACTCGTCGATGCGCCGTTCGGGTCGCGGAATGCCAACCAGTCGCAAGAGCTCCAGCGTACGCACTCGCGCCCGCTCCTTGCCGGCGGTCGCATCGTGCACCGTGATGACCTCACCGATCTGGTTGCCGATGGTGTAGTGCGCGCTAAAGGACGTCATGGGCTCCTGGAAAATCAGCGCGATCTCCTTGCCGCGGATCGCGACCATGGTTGCGCTTCTTGGGTCCTGACGCGCGATATCGAGGCATGAATGTCCCGGACGATCGAACCACAGCTCACCACCGACGATACGACCGGGGTGGTCGAGAATCTGCAGGATGGCACGGGCCGTCACGCTCTTTCCGCAACCCGACTCGCCGACGACGCCCAGTATTTTCCCGGCGTGAAGATCGAAGCTGGCGCCATCGACTGCCCGCACCAAGCCTTCGTCTTGGGCGAAGTGCACCTCGAGATCGCGAACCGACAGAATTGGCTCCGCCGCCGGCGGCTTTTGCGCTTCAGCCATAGGGATCCGCCGCGTCGCGCAAACCATCACCCAGGAAATTGAAGGCAAGGATAACGATGATGACCGGGACCGCTGCCACCAGCAGCCAGGGAGCAACGGCCAGCGTTTGAATGTTCTGAGCGTCCTGCAGAAGGATGCCCCAGCTGATCGCCGGCGGCCTGAGACCCAGGCCCAGAAAGCTCAGGGCGGTTTCGCTGATGATCATGGCCGGCAACGCCAGGCTTATGGCCGCGATCACGTGGCTCATGAACGACGGCAGCATGTGGCGAAAGATGATGCGCATCCGACTTGCGCCCATCAGCTCGGCCGCCACCACGAAGTCCTCTTCGCGCAAAGACAGAAAACGCCCGCGTACCACGCGTGCAAGGTCGGTCCACCCAATCAGCGAGATGATGATGGTGATGGCGAAATACACCTGGGCGGAGGACCATGTATTGGGCAGTGCCGCTGCAAGGCCCATCCACAACGGTATGGTCGGGATCGAGCGCACAATCTCGATCATGCGCTGGATCGCGGTATCGATGATGCCGCCGTACAGCCCGGATATTCCGCCGAACAGCACACCTAAGAACAAGCTGATGGTGACACCCGCCAAGCCGATCGACAATGACACACGTGTTGCCACCATCAGCCTGGACCAGACATCGCGGCCTTGCACGTCGGTGCCGAGCAAGAACAGCCCGTTCTCAGGTTTGGAATTGTCGAAGCCGAGCAGATGGCGATTGGTCGGGAAGAGGCCGAAAAGGTAATATGGATATCCCTCCGCAAAGAACTGGATATAGACCTTGCGACTTTCGTCGACCCTGTAGACGAGCTTGAATGTCCTGAGATCGCGCACTCCCAACAGTCCATGCACATAAGGACGGAAGCTGCCGTCGCTGTCGAACCAATGGATCGATTGGGGCGGGATGTAGCCACGGCGCGCATCGCTGGCTTCCGGGTCGGCGTAGGCGAGGAAATCGGCGAACACTGCGACCAGATAGAATAGAATGACGACAAACAAGCTCATCACTGCGAGCTTGTGTTTCCTGAACCGCCACCACGTCAGCTGCAGCTGGGTTGCAACCGCGATGCGATCCTCTGCCTCGGCTCCCTTTTGACTGGCCCGCCGGAACAACCGCCACCATTGCCGGCCGATTCTCGTCATGCGTCCACCTGATGGCGGATGCGCGGATCGATCCACATCAAGATGAGATCCGATATGAACGTGCCGATGACAGTGAGCACGCCGAGCAGCAGAACGATGGTGCCGGCAAGGTACATGTCCTGGGCGATCAGCGCCCTGAGCAGCACCGGCCCGACCGTTGGCAGACTGAGCACGAGCGAAACGATGATGCTGCCGGAGACGAGATAGGGGAACAGATAGGCAAGAGCGCTGGCGAAGGGATTGAGTGCCGCGCGCACGGGATACTTGAGTATGACACGACTCTCGCTCAGCCCCTTGGCGCGTGCCGTCACGACGTAAGGTCTGCGCAGCTCATCGAGCAAGTTGGCGCGCATGATGCGGATCAGCTGAGCAGTGCCCGCGAGCGCCAGAATCAACGCCGGCAGAGGCAAGTGCCACATCAGATCGCCAACCTTGGCCCAGCTCCACGGCGCCAGCTCATACTCGGCGGAAAACAACCCGCCAACGTTCAGTCCGAACCAGCGGAATGCCGCGTAAAGCAGGATCAGAGCCAGCAGGAAATTCGGCACCGCCAGACCAATGAATCCGATGAGCGTAAAGGCATAGTCGCCGAACGAGTATTGCCGGACTGCCGAGTAGATGCCGATCGGCAGGGCCAGCGCCCATGTCAACAGCAGCGCGGCAAACGACACGACGACCGTGATCCACAGCCGGTCACCCAGTACCTCGGCTACCGGCCGCTGCCACTCCATGGATTCGCCGAAGTCGCCGACGATCACGCGCGCGATCCATTTCGCATACTGCACATAGTAGGGCTGGTCGAGGCCATAGAGGTTGCGCATGGCCTGCGCCTCCTCCATGGACACCGAGCTGCCCGTCGAAGACAGACGAGCAATGTAGGCATCGACGAAGTCACCTGGCGGCAGCTGAATGATGACGAACGACATCACCGAGATGGCCCACGTCGTCGCGAGGGCGAGAAGGAAACGGCGCACGATGAACGAAATCACGCGCCGTCTCCGCTGCGATTGCGCCTTGCTGTGCGCGCCGCGACCATGCCTCAGTCCTTGAAGAACCAAGTCTCCGGATGCGACCCGCCCGGCGTACGGCAATGCTGTGCGATGCACACACGCGAAGGGATATTGCCGAGCTTGTTCGATGCGATCCGGACGCCCATCAACGCTGGGGACTGACCCACCGTGCCGATGCCGTACTGTTGCTCGACCATGATCTTCCAAATCTCGTGGGCGATCTTGATCCGCTCCTGTTCCTTTTGACTGCCTGCAGAATCATACAGCTCGAAAATCTTGAGCAGGTTCGGGTCATCGGGCTTGCGGCCCTGCTTGCCACCGGACGCGTACCAGACGGCGAACTCCGGCCCCATGAAAGCCTCCGTCGGGTCGACCGGAATGGCGTGACGGGGGAAGAGGTAGAGAATCTCCGTTCCGCCATTGGTCCACACGTGGATGTGGTGCTCGTTATTGCGCGTGCGCGTGAAGGCCAGATTGCGCTCCATCTCCTTGGCCTCTGCCCAGATGCCGATCTTGCGCCACTGCTGGGCGATCATCTCGCCATGCGCAGGCCAGGGCACGAACGCCTTGACCGCTTGGATCTGGATGCGAAGGCGCTCGCCATTGTCGGTACGGACCCGGAACCCTTCGCTGTCCTTCTTCGCCAAGCCTATGCTGTCCAGCATCTGGTTGGCTTTGGCCAGGTCAAAGGTCGACCACTTCTTGCGCCACTCCGCTCCCGGAAAGTACGGGGAGTCCTCGCCAGGGACGGCCGAACCGGGAGTGCCGACACCGAGCCAGAAGGTTTCGTTCAGCTGATCGCGATCGATGCCGAGCGACAGTGCGCGCCGGAAATCGGCATTGGTCAGCCACTTGGCAATTTCTGGATCGGCCTTGAAGCTCTGATTGATCTGCAGGGTGGTGTCCGAACCGTTCTGTGCCGTATCGAGCCGGACCGTGTAGTTGCCCTTCTTCTGGTTCTCGATGATGACGGGCAGCTTGCCGAGATCGATGTGGCGCTCCTGCAGGTCATATTCGCCCGCGATTGCCCGCAGATTGAGGATCTCGGTATCCTCCGCCAGCTGCATGACGATGCGGTCGATATACGGCAGTTGCTGGCCGGAAGTGTCGACCGCGTAGTAATAAGGATTGCGCTCCATCACCCAAGTTGGCGTGTTGACGGGGCGGGTGGTCCTCCACGGCCCGAGCGTGGGCAGCTCCGGATTGAGCGACCAATCCTTCTTGAAGTGCAGCAGCTTCACCCAGTTGTCGTAGCCTTCCTTCTTGGCGCGGTCGTTGACCTCTGCCTCGGAAGAGTACTTGGGCAGAAACTGCTTCAGGTAGTGCTTGGGCGAGTAGGCGCCGAACGTGAAACCTTGCGCCTGGCGAACCGATTGTCCTCCACCGATCAAAGTGTCGCCGGCCAGCATGTCGTAGAACAGGAAATACGGGTCCTCGAACACGAACTGGACGGTCGTTTCATCGACCTTGACAACCTTGCCGGGCTTGCCGTTGATGCGCATGTCGGCGATCGGCGTCGGCACGATGTCTTTGTTCGAGTAGAGGTCCTCGAACCAGAATACGAAATCGTCGGCGGTAAACGCAGCGCCGTCCGACCATTTCATGCCCTTCCGCAGCCGGATCGTGTAGACCTTGCCGTCGCCGCTCATCTCTACGGCCTTGGCCACGCTCGGCACGATCTTCGTACCTGTGTAGTCCCAGAACAGCAGCTTGTCGGACGCATTGATGCGGTTGCCGTTCTCGACGTCGCCGGGCCCCGTGAAGCCGCGTCGCCACGTTCCGCCATATTTGCCGATCTCCTTGACCGGCTTGATGACCAGCGGTTCCTGCGGGATACGATCTTGCACAGGCGGCAGCTTGCCCTGCTTGACAAGTTCGGCGAGCTGCGGCGCTTCCTTGAATTGTTTGGGAACGGCGGCCGGATCGCTGATGAGCTCGGCGCCTTCCAGCTTGCCGACCAGTCCTGACTGACTAAGCGAGCTTCCGGTCTGCGCCAGCGCCGCCGTGGCTCCGAGGCCAGCCAGCAGGGACAGGCTAACGGCGCGCGCGAGTACCCAATAGTTGCAATGCTTGAACATGCTTCCTCCCCTTTGCCTTGGCTGGGCTGCAAAGGCCCCAGTCCATGACCTGGTTATTCCAGGTCCATTTGGCCTCCACTGTAGCTCTACGCAGAGCGTAGGCAAGCGCTGAGGCACCAGGTCGCCAAAAACCATCGGCACGATGCTTGTTGGCCGCCGGGATCGTCCAACTACAAGGCCCAGCCCAGGGACATGCTGGTGCATGATCAACGAACCCCGGCCGCCCCAGGCAACCAGCGCCCGCCGGCTGTGGCTGGGGCTCACGTTGGTCCGCGGTGGCGTCGCCTACGGGACTTGAGCGGCGGCACGGGGCAAAGAGGAGAAATCTTCTGGCGCCGAACCTACGCAAACTCGATGCTGTCGGCGCGTTGGCAAGGAGGCGCCTCGAGCAAGCTCGTCGCTGAAGAAGGCCCAATCGATTGCGCGGGCTAGGCACCGCAATCGGCGGTTTGCGGTACCTGCCCGCGTGCTAACATGCGTGACGTCCTTGTCGGTACCGTCTTGCGAAGTTTGGAATGCATCCCATCAGTGACAAGGCGCGTCTGCGCTGATACGCAAATGCAGCGCGATTGTACGTCCTCAGGGCACGCCAAAAAGTTGGGCCGATGACACCTTCATTGCCAGAGTACGAGGTCTTTGCACTGCGCTATGCCACGCGTGCAGCGCGGCGACGCGACCACTTCATCGGCGGTGACCCGCATGATGGCCCCATGCCCATGGACTACTACACCTGGGTCGCACTAGGGCCGGCCGGCGCCTACGTCATCGACACCGGCTTCACGGCCGAAATGGCCGCCGAGCGCAAGCGAACGTTCCTGCGCTGCCCGGTCGACGGTCTCAAACTGCTCGGCGTCGATGCGCGCGACGTACGCGATGTCATTCTTACGCACATGCACTACGACCACGTCGGCAACTTCCACAAGTTCCCGAACGCCCGCTTTCACTTGCAAGAGCGCGAGATGGCATTCGCCACCGGCAAGTACATGCGCTACCCGCGCATTGGTCACAGCTACCACGTGGACGATGTAGTGGGTATGGTGCGGCTCAACTTCAAAGGCCGGGTCGAGATGCACACGGGCGAACTCGAAGTGGCGCCCGGCATCACCCTGCACCCGGCGCCCGGCCATTCCGATGGGCTGCAAGTCGTGCGCGTGCATACGCGCCGCGGCTGGCTCGTGCTGGCTTCGGATGCGACCCATTACTACGAGAACATGGCAACCAATCGCCCGTTCAGCACAGCCTTCCATATCGGCCAGATGATCGACGCCTATCGCATCCTCGAGAAGCTGGCGCCGTCTGGGCGGCACATCGTGCCTGGCCACGACCCCTACGTGATGCAGGAATATCCTGCGCCCACGCCGGCACTTGAGGGTGTAGCGGTGCGCCTCGACAGGGAGCCGATATTGCCGGTAGTCGCATTCCCCGGTGCCGCGCGACATTGAGGCGGTCGCACCGTACCAAATTGCTATTTCTGATATGCCGGCGACGCCAATACCGGCCGCGCCTGGGCGGCGCTACCATGCTTCACAATAGCAAAGCCTAAGCGCGCGCAGTCGCGCGAGGTCGGAGGAAGCGCTGCATGACAACGAAGCTTGGATTCGTTGGTGTCGGCCGCATGGGCGGCCATATGACTTCGCGCCTGCTCGACGCGGGCTACCAGCTTTGCGTTTTCGACACCAACGTCGAGGCGATCAAGCCTCTGGCCGCGCGCGGTGCAACCGTGGCGGGCTCCCCAGCCGAGGTCGCCTCCGAGGCCGAAACGGTTCTCATGTGCCTGCCGATGCCGGACATCGTCCGCACAGTCGCCATCGCCGAGGGCGGGGTGATGCACGGCTCCAAGGTGCGCACGCTCATCGATTTGTCGACCACTGGGCCCACAGCCGCCGGCATCATCG
>Ga0075418_10003650_pt1 | contig 17526 bp, 12 predicted proteins | sample SoiMetdeltSBSDD2_FD_81776 | JGI IMG/M metagenome (GOLD analysis project Ga0075418, IMG submission 81776) | Bulk soil microbial communities from a Populus tree surrounding site in Tennessee, USA - Soil MetaG P. deltoides SBSDD2 | ecosystem: Environmental > Terrestrial > Soil > Tree plantation... | reverse complement strand
TTTTCAAAAAAAGGGAACAAAACGATGAAAACCACCGAGCGCTCCACCAAACGTTCTCTTTCGCGGAGGCAATTTGCTCGAAGCACCGCCATGATTGGCGCCGGACTAACGGCCAGCTCTTGGAATAAGGTGCTGGGAGCCAACGACCGGGTTCTGCTCGGCGTCATTGGTCCCGGAGGGCGCGGCCAATCAGTCCTGGAGAAGTTTCTGAAAAACTCAGACGTTGAGGTTGTCGCGCTCTGCGAGATCTATGATGAGAACCTGAAGAAGGCCCAGACGCTGCTGCCGAAAGCCGCGAAGGAGTTTGCCGACTATCAAAAGCTGCTGGCATTGCGCGAAGTGGATGCGGTCCTGATTGCCACGCCGGACCATTGGCATGCGGCCATGTCAATCGATGCGGGAAATGCCGGCAAGGACGTGTACGTGGAAAAGCCGCTGACTTACACCATTGACGAAGGCAAAGCGATCATTCGGGCCGCCCGGCTCAACGATCGTGTGTTTCAGGTGGGGATGCAGCAACGCAGCGGCGCTCACTACGCGAAAGCCAAGGCTGAGTATTTCGACTCAGGCAAGCTGGGCAAGATCACGCTGGCCCGCACCTGGTGGCACGGGAACGGGTACCATTTGCGGAAGGCTCCCTTCAAAGACAAGCCGGCAGGGCTGGATTGGAAGAAGTTCCAAGGTCCCCGGCCCTGGCGCGACTGGGACGTCCAGCAATTTTGGAACTGGCGCGCCTACCTCGATTTCGGCGGCGGCCAGATCACCGATCTCTTCACGCATTGGATCGACGTGGTGCATTGGTTCATGAATGAAGACCTGCCCAAGGCGGCGGTCGCTTCCGGCGGGGTCTATCAGTACAAGGATGGACGCACCGCTCCCGACACCATTCATGTGCTGCTCGAGTATCCGGGCGAATGGACCGCGACGTTCGAGGCAACGCTAGCGCCAGGAATTCGCGGCGCCGGGATCGAATTCGTTGGGACACAGGGCAGGCTGGAGATTACGCGAGGCGGCTACACGTTCACACCGGTTGAAGGCCCACCGGTAAAAGAGCAGGGTGACAAGGGCGACGGGATGACGGGCGATCATGTTCGCAATTTCCTCGATTGCGTCAAGAGCCGCAAACGTCCAAATGGTGACGTTCTGGTAGGTCATCGTTCGGCTCTCGCCTCCCATCTCGGGAATATCGCTTACCTCGAACGACGCCGTATTGAACTGGATCTCGTTCGTGAAGAAGTACGCCCGGGGTAAGGATTCCCCTGCTTCTTGTCCGAATCCGCATACGCATAGCCTTCGCTGACTTTGGTGCTGGACTGTGCTACAAATGCGTCTGTTACTCGGTATTCCGAGTTCACGAAGTTTCCCTCCAACTTGAGAGCCAATCATGACTGCTAGAATTCTGAACGCTGAAGAACTCGCCCAACTGCGCAAAGTGGATTCCCCGACCGTCGCGAATGTCATTGAGCTTTTTGACATTCGCTCGTACGTGGCGGGCTACACCAATCTGACGCTGAAGGCAATCTACCCGAAGCTGCCGCCTGCCGTGGGGTACGCGGTTACGGCGACGTTTCGCTCGGCTTACCCTGCGGAACGCGGAGACTCGTACGGAGGCATGCCGCAGTTGATTGTGGATTCAATGTCAACGCCGGAACCTAGGATCGCAGTGTTTCAGGATCTCGACGATCCTCCGATGGCTGCTACCTACGGCGAGGTGATGGTGACATCGTTTAAAGCCTTTGGCTTTTGCGGGTTGATAACCAGCGGAGGAGCGCGCGATATCGAGCAGGTGGATCGGCTGCAGTTTCCTTGCTGGGCCTCCTCGGTCATCGTTGCGCACGGCTACTGCCGATTTCCGGAGGCGAATGTCCCTGTGCACGTGGGCGGGTTGAACGTCAAGCCCGGCGATCTGTTGCATGCGGACGCCAATGGAATCGTGAACATCCCGCATGAGATTGCACCGGCGGTGGCGGAACTGTGCGGGCCTTATATCGAGGCGGAAGAGATCATTCTCTCGTATTTGAGAGGCCAGCCCACTGTGGAGGGCTATGGAGAGTCTGTGCGCAAAGCAAAGCAGCGGATGGGTGAGCTGAGAGAGCGAGCCCGAGTGTTGTGGAAAGGGAAGAGTTGAGGCAGCAGTCCCCCTTATCAAAGGGGGCGGCGCCGCAGCGACAGCGGTCGCGCGGCCGCCTGGGGGTTGTCCGTCCGGCTTTCCGAGATCCGTCACGACAATCCCCTGAAGGCATAGCGACCTCGGCCACTATGCCTTCTCTCCCCCCTTTGCTAAGGGGGAATTGTTCGGCGGACCATCAGCGCAGTGAAGCACAGTTGATTATAGTCCCACTACTTAAATGCCGCTATTTCACGCAGAGAAACTGAAACAGATCAGCAACCAAGTATTCCGTGCAGCCGGTGCCACGGCTGACGAGGCTCGGATTGTCTCCGATGCGCTGGTAAACGCCAATCTTGCCGGGCACGATTCGCATGGCGTGATCCGAATTCCTGAATACGTGCGCTGGATGGAACAGAAGCTGGTTACCATCGGTGCTCACATCCGAGTTGTCCGCGAATCGGACTCGTTTGCCGTAGTCGATGGCGGCTGGGGCTTTGGCCAGGTGATTGGGCGGGAAGCCATGGAGGTAGCCATCCAAAAGTGCCAACAGGCCGGTGTCGGTACCGTCGCCATGAGCCAATGTTGCCACATTGGCCGGGTTGGCGACTACCCGAGGATGGCTGCGGACAAAGGGCTGGCTGCCGTCATGTTCGTCAACACCCACGGAGGCGGAAAGCTGGTGGCGCCTTGGGGTGGCCGGGAACGCCGCCTTGCGGCCAACCCGATCTCGATTGCTATACCCAGGAAGAATGCCACACCGATTGTGGTGGATATTTCCACCAGCGCCATCGCTGAAGGCAAGGTGCGCGGGATGTTCAATCGCAAGGAGCCGGTTCCGCCTGGAAATATTATGGACGCGGACGGTGTGCCCACTACGGATGCGACGAAGTTTTATGGACCACCGGCAGGCGCCTTGTACCCCTTTGGCGCGCACAAGGGCTTTGCCTTGGGACTGGTCACAGACATTCTGGCCGGCGCCCTTTCGGGAGGAGGCTGCAGCCGGAAGGATGCAGATCGGGTCGGTAATACCTTTCTGGTGTTTGTCGTAGATATCGACAGACTCCGCGGCGATGATCCGTTCTACGCGGATGTCGAGCAGCTAGTCGAGTACGTCAAGAGCAGCGCACTGGCTCCCGGTTCCGAGAGGATCTTGATCCCAGGCGAGCCGGAGACCCTCGAAGAGATGCGACGCAGCCGTGAGGGCATCTCGATAGACGCGGAAACGTGGCGGCAGATCGCGGAAGTGGCCGGTAAGTATGGGGTGAGTGTGGGGTAGCGAGCGCGTTGCGGCATGCGAGGGCAATGTGAGGTGTCCCCCTCACCCCCAGCCCCTCTCCCGCGTTGGGGAGAGGGGAACCGAAATGTTTTTGGTTTGAGATGGTTTCCTTCATTCGAAATTTACCGAATCAACTCGGTTTCACAGCTCGAGCCGCCCTACGTCTGGGAGCGCTTTTTGCACTGCTCACAGCCGTTCCGGGCTTCCTTGCCGCTCAGACCCCTTCCCAATTCGAAAAACAAGTTCTACCGATCCTCGGGAAGTACTGCCTGACGTGTCACGGCGCGGCGATGCAGATGGGTAAGTTGGATTTACGGACGCTGGCTTCGATGACGCGAGGAGGCGAGCAAGGGCCTGCGCTGGTTAAGGGCTCGGCGGATAAGAGCCGGTTGTTTCAGCGCATCACGGACAAGTCGATGCCGCCGACCGACGGCAAGGTAACCGATGACGAAGCCCGCGTTATCCGCGAGTGGATTGATGGCGGTGCGCAAACCGGGGAGGCTGTTGGGTCCGGGCAAGGGAAGGCAGGAAGTACCCACTGGGCGTTCCAACCACCCGTGTGCCCAGCTGTTCCGAAAGTAACGCCTGGCGGAGAGGAGAACCCAATCGATGCTTTTGTGCTCGCTCGGTTGGAAAAAGCCAGCCTCAAGCCGGCGGTGCAAGCGGATAGGCGCACGTTGCTGCGGCGCGTCTACCTGGATTTGATCGGACTGTTGCCGACATTGGAGGAGCAACAAGCCTTTCTCAACGATCGGTCGTCCGATGCGTACTCGAAAGTGGTCGAGAGTCTTTTGGCGCGCCCACAGTACGGCGAACGATGGGCGAGACATTGGTTAGATGTCGTCCGCTACGCGGAATCGAATGGCTACGAACGTGATGGCACCAAGCCCAGTGCCTGGCGCTATCGAGACTACGTCATCCATGCGCTTAACCAGGACAAAGGGTTTGATCGCTTTTTGACGGAGCAACTGGCGGGCGATGAGGTGGACGGAGCCAACGCTGAAACCCAGATCGCTACCACGTTCTTGCGGCTCGGCACGTATGATGATGAGCCTGCCGAGCCACAACTGGATCGCTACGACCAACTCGACGATGTGCTCGGAACAACCGCCGCGTCCTTTCTGGGATTGACTCTGCGTTGTGCCCGTTGCCACGATCACAAGTTTGAGCCGCTGAAACAGAGTGAGTACTACCGAATGCTGGCGGTGTTTGAGCCGCTGAAGCGCCCGCAAGAAAACAAGGCCGAAACCGATCGGCTGGTGGGAACGGAGGCAGAGCTCACCGCCTATCGCAAAGCGATGGCACAGGCCGACGCAGCCATCGCACCTCTACGGCAGGAGCTTGACCAACAGAAGAAGGCCCTTCGCGATCGTTTGTTTAAGAAGAAGGAGGCTTCGTTTCCCGGCGTTCCGTTTCTGGAGCATGCCGAGATTGTTCTGGCGTTTCAGACGGAGCCAGGCAAGCGCTCCAAAGAACAGAAAGAACTCGTGGAGAAGTTCAACCAGAAGCTGGAAGAGGCGATTCGCAACGAGGCCAGGTCTGAGGAGAAGTTGTTGCTCGACGAGCGGCAAAAACAGATCGCTGCCATCGATGCCGCGCGACCCAAAGAGCCGCAACGCGGCTACATCTGGTACGAGGAATCGGCCAAGGCTCCCGTCACACACCTGCTGCGCCGGGGCGATCCGACCGATCCTGGAGAAGAACTACAGCCCGGTGTCCCTGTGGTTTTAACTCAAGGCCCTCTGGATGCGCCTGTTCCCTTGAAGCAATCTTCAGGCAGGCGACTGTGGCTGGCCCGCTGGATGATCAGCCCGTCGAACCCGCTGGTTTCCCGAGTCATGGTCAATCGGGTCTGGCAATGGCACTTCGGTGAAGGATTGGTAGCGAGTGAGAACGACTTTGGCGTGGTGGGCCAGCGACCCAGCAATCCGGAGTTGCTGGATTACCTTGCGACGGAGTTCATTCAATCCGGCTGGAGCTTGAAACAACTCCACCGCCTCATCGTGTCTTCCAAGACCTATCAGGCTTCCTCAGAATGGAATGTTCAGGCAGCCAGGGTGGACCCGGAGAACACGCTTCTGTGGCGCTGGAAGCCACGGCGTTTGGAAGCTGAGGCCATCCGCGACGCAACGCTGGCCGTGAGCGGAGATCTGAACCTGGAAATGGGCGGGCCCAGCATCTATCCACAGGTTCCACAGACGGTACTGGCCAGCCAATCACGCCCCGGCGATGGTTGGGGCAAGTCCGACGAAAAACAGGCCGCGCGACGAAGCGTCTACATCTTCGTCAAGCGCAGCCTGGCTGTGCCCGAACTGGAAGTGCTGGACACTCCAGATACCACCTCGAGTTGTGAGCAGCGCCCCATGTCAACTACGGGTCCGCAAGCCCTCACGTTTCTAAATGGAGAGTTTGCCCACCAGCAGGCCCGGCATTTCGCTGAGCGATTGGCGAGCCAGGCGGGGCCGTTAGCAAAGACACAGATTGAAAGGGCCTTCGAACTTGCTCTGAGCCGCCCACCGGACAAGAAAGAATTGAAGGCAGCGACGGACTTTCTCGATGCGCACAGGCGGCAGATCGAAGCCGATGGCAAGGAGAAGGGGCCGGCAAACGGTGAGGCAGGGAAGAAAGCCCTGGAAGCCTTCTGCCTTGTGCTGCTGAACACGAATGAGTTCTTTTTTTTGAATTAGGCACTGATTTTGGAGTGCGGCGAAGAGTCGCCGCTTTCCCTGCGCGCGACGGAGCGCCCTCCAAAGCGGCCTCGTGCGGCCGCACTCCAAAGAGAGAAGGTCGGACGATGCATGCAAAATCAAAACTTCAACCGCTGAATACATCACTGACTCCCTGCCGCCAGACCCGCCGCGAGTTTCTGTGGGAAGCTGGAGGCGGCTTCGTAGGCAGTGCGCTGACCTACCTGCTGGCGCAGGATGGTTTTTTTTCGATGCCGCTTCAAGCGCACGAGTTGGGTACGGTCCCTTCACCGCTCCAACCGAAGAAGCCCCACTTTCCGGGGAAAGCCAAGAGTTGCATTGTTCTGTTCATGTATGGCGGCCCCAGCCAGGTGGACAATTGGGATCCCAAACCGGAGCTCAACAAGCATCATGGCGAGCCCATGCCGAACCTGGAAAGCGACCCGCTGTTGAAGGTTCGCAACCCGGGGACTTTGCTGGGAACCCCGCGTAAGTTCACGAAGTGCGGCAAGTCCGGCATCGAGGTTTCCGACCTGTATCCGAATCTGGGCAAATGCATTGACGATATAGCGGTGATCCGGAGCACCTATGCCGACAGCTTTGCTCACGGGTCGGGTTTGCTTCAGATGAACACGGGGTTTGTGCGGCAGGGTTATCCGAGCATGGGTTCGTGGGTCAGCTATGGACTGGGAACACAAAACCAGAACTTGCCGGCCTTTGTGGTACTGCTGGACCATCGTGGCGGTCCTATTTCCGGAGCGCCGAACTGGGGATCCGGCTTCATGCCAGCCACATTCCAGGGAACTCAGTTCCGCACGACAGGTGATCCGATTCTTTTCCTCGATCCTCCGGAAGGAGTGACAGCTGCGCAGCAACGACAACAACTGGACCTGCTTTCCAAGTTCAACGAGTTGCGGGCCGCCGCGAATCCCGGAAACGCCGCCCTGATGTCTCGCATCGCCAGTTATGAGCTCGCTTTTCGCATGCAGCAGGCCGCCCCCGAAGCGGTGGACCTTTCGAAAGAATCTGAAGAAACCAAGCGAGCCTATGGTCTGGACAATGCCACTACGGAGAAGTACGGTCGGAAATGTCTCATCGCACGCCGGCTGGTGGAGCGCGGTGTGCGGTTCGTGCAAGTCTATTCAGGCGGCGGGCACAACGACGACAATTGGGATGCTCACGGTAATGTGGATTCGAATCACGAACTCCATTGTGCAGAAACGGACCTACCCATTGCCGGACTGTTGACGGACCTCAAGCGTCGTGGTTTGCTCGACGAGACGCTGGTGATCTGGACCGGAGAATTTGGACGCACTTCAACCAGCCAGAATGGAAAAGGCCGGGACCACAATCCGCGTGGCTTCACGAGCTGGATGGCCGGCGCCGGCGTGAAAGGTGGGCAGGCCTTCGGAGCTACGGACGATTTCGGCTATGCCGCCGTAGAGAATAAGGTCCACGTACACGATCTGCATGCGACCGCCTTGCACTTGATGGGTCTCGATCACACGCTGCTTACCTACTTTCACTCCGGGCGCAACATGAGGCTCACCGATGTACACGGCCGCGTGGTGAAAGAGCTGGTTAGCTGATGTTTCGTATAGAACTCCCCTCCTTGGATAACAGGAGGGGATACCGCAGCCACGGTTGCGGTGGGGTGGTTTGAAAAATTCAGGCAGCATGCCCCTCCAAGACCACCCCCGTGGGAGCTACGCGCCCACGACCCCTCCTCATTTGAGGAGGGGAGCCTTTCTTTGCGGATTTCTCAAGGGCATGCCTTAAATCCTACGGCCATATTCCAATCGCTTCTAACACTCCCGACAACTCAACATGAACTCTAAAGATCTGGCAGGCAAGGTGGCACTCATTACCGGTGGGTCTCGTGGTATTGGCCGCGCAATTGCGCTCAGACTGGCGCGGCACGGTGCCAACGTCGCGATCAACTATGTCAGCCGCGACGAAGATGCGCTAAACGCTCAGAAGGCAGTCCAAGAGGAAGGGGTTCAGTGTGTCCTGGTCAAGGGCGACGTATCAGACCCACCGAGCGTTAGCACTATCGTGGCCAGAACACGAGAAGCTTTGGGGCCGATTGATTTTCTGGTGGCCAACGCGGGCATCAGCATTATCGAAACTCATCAGGAGATCTCCTGGGAGACATGGAAGAAAACCATGTCCGTCAATCTCGACAGCATGTTCCTGTCGATCATGGCGGTGAAAGACGAAATGCTGGCGCGGCAATATGGCCGGATCGTCTGCCTGTCGTCAGTGGCAGCGCTCAGGCCTCGACAGCGACAAATCCACTATGCTGCGAGCAAGGGAGCGATTGTCTCCATGGTCCGCTGCTGCGCCGAGGCGTTCGCTCCGCACGTTCGCGTGAACTGCATTGCTCCCGGCCTCATTGAAACGGAAATGGGAGCGCTGCTCGGTCCTCAGGCGCTGCAGGGAATCATCGAGAACACCCCTTTGGGCAGGCTTGGCCAGCCCGAGGAGATTGGCAATGTGGCCTACTTCCTGTTGTCGGATCAGTCCAGCTTTATGACGGGCCAAACCCTGGCGGTCAGCGGTGGCCGCATCATGCTTCCCTAGCCACACCACGAGATTTGATTCCAGTCATTCATCCATCGAGAAGCGCTATGCCGTCTCAGGAACTGTGGTCGCACCGGTTTGTAGCCGCATGGTCGCGCTTGCTGCGAAGCCGGACTCCGACACCTCGGTTCCTGTGTCATTCCCCAACGAGACTTGTCGCGCTCCTGGGCCTCGCCTTCTTGGGTCTTGTGTTCGCCGCCAGTGCTGCCGGTCGAAACTCCGGTTCAGTTGAGTTTAAAGTTCACGTCATCGAGTCTAAGATTCCGAGCGGCTATTCGTTGCTCGTGACTGACATGAATCGGGACGGACGGCCTGACGTAATCGGCCTGTCGACGCGCATGAGTGAACTGGCCTGGTATGAAAACCCCAATTGGGAGCGCCATGTCCTGGTGCGGGAGATGAACGGGCTGGTGAATATGGCCGCCCATGATCTGGACGGCGACGGCTTCCCGGAATTGGCCCTGGAAAACGAGTTCAGCATGGTGGCCGCACAGAGTCAGGGTCTCGTGTGGCTGTTGAAGCATCAGATCGATCCTCGTGAGCTTTGGAGACCGTCGAAAATCGATGCTCTGATCACATCCCACCATGTGGCGTGGGCGGACATCGACGGAGATGGGAAAAAAGAGCTGATCAATGCGCCACTGATTGGCTCGAAGGCGCTTGCCCCGAAGTATGAAGATCACGTCTCGCTGGTCTACTACCGGGTGCCGGGCAACCTGCAGGGTGACTGGGAACGTCGCACGATCGACGACCAGCTCACGGGTGTCTTGCACCGAGTTCGGACTGTGCAGTGGTATCCAGGCAAGCGTCAGCAACTCCTAACGGCGGGATTCGATGGCATCGTCCTGCACCAGGCTGTGGGAAAAGGGAACGCGATACGTTGGGAAAACACGCGCCTAACCAAAGGCCATGAAGAAGAGGCGCCGCGGGCCGGGACCAGTGACGTTGCCGTCGGCCACCTGAAGAAGCAGCGTATCCTGGCTGCCGTTGAGCCTTGGCACGGCAACGAAGTCGTCGTATACACGCAGGACAAGATGAAAACCTGGCAGCGTCGGGTGATTTTTAGTGAACTCAAAGAAGGGCATGAAGTGTGCGTCGGCGACTTTAACGGAGATGGCCGGGATGACATCGTGGCGGGCGATCGCGCGAAGGGAGAAATCTCCAGTTCACACGTCTTCTATTCCCAGGATGACGCAGGCCGGCAGTGGCGTCACGAGATCCTCGATCCGATGGGCATGTCAGCCTCGGGGTGTTCCGTCGTCGACATCAATCGAGATGGTCGCCTGGATATCGTCCAGATTGGCGGCGCCACGGCGAACATCAAGTGGTATGAGAATCTGAGAGGCCAAGAGAAGTAGGATCAGCGTCACCCCCGCGCAAGCGGGAATGTCGGCCGGAATCAGGGATCCTAGGCTACACTCGCGGAACCTGCAGGATTGCCGAGCAGTTCCTTCAGCGACCCAGCCATATCCTGAAAAGCCCTTTCACCATCACCGACAAAGCTTGAGCCGTGCATGGTCGCCAAAGTGTGCGGCTTCAAACTGCCTAGCCTGGCCATGATCCCCGCTGTTTGGGGCGTGTAAGGCACAGAGCCTGCCAGAGGACCATTCTCCAGTTCTAGCAGTGAGGCGCGTGCCCGGCCGACGATATCGGATTCCGTCAGCGGCTCAACGTCGCCGGTGTGAAAAAACAAATCGGAGCAGAAGAGTGTTCGTCGCGTTTCTTCAAACAACACGCCGCCATCCCAGCCATGCGGAATATGCGCGGTTGAGCAGAAACGAAAGCGGTATTTGCCGGTGGCCAGAACTTCGTCCTGTGTGAGGCCTCGTGCCGGGCGGATGGCAAAATCATTCACGCTGACCATGGCACCGACGAAGCTGCAAGCGGCCTGGGCTTTCGGGGCTATCTCCAGCCAATGATTCAATGCGCCACACTCATCGGATTCAAAATGGCTGAAGCTGATCCAACGGATGCTTTCCGGTTTCAGTAAGCGTCTGATGGCTTCACGCAGTTCGGGAAACATGCGTTTGTACCCTGCATGAAACAAGAGCGGTTCCTCGTCACGGATCAAGAAATGATTGAACTGGAGGTTGAACTGAGGTTCCAAAATCGAGATACGAAATACATCGGGGGCAATTTCATCGACCTTCGGCATAACAGCTCTCCTTATTCAACGATGAACGTTCGGTGCTTATCAGCCCAACGGCTGCCCGGCTGACCTCTGCTTGACTCCTTTCTTTAAATTTCACAATACAGACGTGTATAATCAAAATAGACCAGGCAGGCAGAAGTTGTCAATATTGTTAAACAGAAATGTTCACTGAAATAATGGACCGGAGAAATGCCGCGAAGATATGAACTCAAGCGGAGAGCCAGCCGGCAGAACGAGACCCGACAGCGCATTGTCGATGCCACCGTACACCTTCACCAGACGTTGGGGAGCGCCAAAACCACGATCAGTGCGATTGCCGAGAAGGCCGGTGTGGAGCGGCTCACCGTGTACCGCCACTTTCCGGATGAGAAGGCGCTGTTTACTGCCTGTACTTCGCACTATCTGGCGCTTAACCCTCCGCCCGACCCAAGCGAATGGAAAAGGATTTCCCAAGCCGAGCGGCGTCTTCACACAGCGTTGACTGCGATCTACGCGTTTCACCGGCGCACCGAACCGATGTTCACTCGGGCCACCAGGGATCTGGAAGAGATCCCGGTTTTGGGGGAGGTCATGGCCCCCTTTTTTGCTTATTGGGAGCAGGCGCATGAAGTTCTTTGTGCGCCCTGGAAAGTCTCAGGCCGCCAGCGCATACAAGTGCGAGCCTTCGTCCGCCACGCGATCAATTTTCAAACGTGGCGATCCTTGGTGCGGGAACAGAAGTTGAAGGATGCCGAAGCTGTCGAACTGGTCGTGAAGGTCGTACTTTGTCTCGCTTCTAAAGACGCGGCGAAGGATTGACCGCGAAGAAGCTACGGCAGGCTCGTCTCAATCGAGTTGTGTCATTGGCAAGAAGACAAAGGACCCAGACGTGGAACCACAGATCCCATGTCCCATACGGGCGTTTAGAACTGCAGCAATCCTTCGCTCAACGCCGCAATCTGAGCAGGAATGCCCCGATCGATTCCCTCGTAACCGGGAAATCCACCGAAGCGGAAGCACAGCCTCAAATAATCGACAAAGAACAACCGATGCCGCTCGTTGAGCAGTTCGCCATCTGCACGCAGATCAGGCAAGGCCACTTGATAGGGATCGCCGCCACTCGTGTCTGCTTTGTGGAGATCATCGGGAGCAATCGTAACCAAACCGTCACCTTCTTCCAATCCTTGATCTATTTCCTCCAGAACTTCCTCGATGGGGAAGACCACCAACGGATCCGGGCAAATATCACTGTCTGCAGGCGCCAGCGTAGGGTGTGATCCAATCCAGTCGACGGAACCAACCACTTCGTAGAAGACTCTGAGCGAGAGCGGCAGCGCTCCCGCCACCTTCTCCAGACGCGCGATCTGTTTGCGAACTTGAGGGTGCGGCGGGACGTGCGCACGAACCGTGTGATCTCTAGGTGCGCGCTTCACCGTTGCAACTTGCTCCGCCAGCTTGTCTTGGCCTCGCTTGAACATGTTGAGCAAGTTCTTGAGGTGCGGCGAATCGGCGACTCCCTTGATTTGCAGAGGATCGATGGTGGTTAGCGGTTCCGCCCTCTCGGTCCAGGTGTCGAGCGCCATTCCCGACGTTTGAAATCGATAGTTCATTGCGTGTAACCGCCCGACCACCGTGCGTACATTGGCTTCGACGCGCCGCATCGTTTCGTAGACCACGGCCAAAGCGTCTGCGGCATTCGGTTCCTGACGAACTGCGGGTCCTAGTGCGACCAGCTCGGACCATACTTTCGTGTGCTCGCCTGCCAGGTAGCGTTCGAAGAGCGGCAGGCTTCCTCCGGCATGATCTCGCAGCAGCTGCAAGCGGGCGTCGGGGTCGGTCGGCAGGGCTGTCTCGAAAATGTCACTCGTTTTGCCCTTTTTCTTAGCCGGCTTGGATTTGCCGAAGCGGGTTTCGATATGCTTTCGAAAGTCGGCAGGCAGGTATTTCAAATCTCCACGCGCGATGGTCTCCGGATGGAGAATCCACTGCTCCCGCAGGCTCATGCCGTGCCAGGCGTAGACTTTGGTGTCATCGCGGTAGACCACCGCCGGTCCGTCCGCACGATGCAAAAGGTAACGCTCGTCGTGGTGTATTTCTGATGGCCGATCTGAGAAAAGAGCCGCGTTCGCAAACGGCCACCAAAGTCCGGCAGACCGCGCAACACCCCAAGCGGCGGCCAGCAGGGGAGGTACGGCCTTCGAAGCGGCTTCGGCCTCGTCGGTCGCCATCTTTGAAAACGAATAGTCGGCCAGGAATGACGTCGATCGTATGGAGTTTGTTTCATGCCAATCGGCCAGGTTCACGAGTACTCCCCTGGCTCCAGAAAACAATTGCTGTTCGGCTCGGTCCAGGTCATCGGTATCAGAGGGCGCAACAAAGAGTCGGGAGACGTCTTCGTACAAATGAATTCGTGTGTTTTGGATTTCGGTCGGCAACATTTTGGGAAATCCCCGCGAAAAGTCTGGCTGAACCCAATGGTGACCCAAAGGTAGCCCCGCCTCAGTGACTGCAGCATCCCAAGTTTCTGAGCCGATCTGGCGACGAACGTTGTCCCTAGTGCGATCGAGCTGTCCTCGACCCGAGGGCGTTCGCTCTGTGCTTGCCAGAAGCTGTTGCCAGATCGAGCTGTGAGGTCTCAGTAGCAGGGCAACGGCCCACGACGCTTGTAGCGGCGAGTCGAACCATAGTAGATGCCGTGGCCGTTGAAAGCCGGCGGCAAAGTAGAGGTCAGCCACGGCGGATTCTGCCTGAGGCCGGTTAGCGGCAGCTGTTGAAAACAGAGTCTTGAGCCACAGGGTGCGAATTCTGGTATTGGTTGTCATGGGTATTTTTGAAGACGTTTGCGAAGACAAACCTACCAAATTGCCTGTGAATGTTGAGAGAGTTTTGTTGGTCCGGCAGGTACGAAAGTTCGCATCAATCACTCACAGTCATCGTAGGAGATGCAAGTACCTTTAGGGGAAGCCTTGACGAAGTGCAGATCGATAGAGGAACAGCGTGAGTTGACGGCGCCGCGTGAGGTACAACCTTTGCGGCTCAGCTCAGGAAACCAAGCTTCAGCATTCAGTCCAGCAGAGGAGAAGTACAATTTTGAACTTCATTCGAAGGCGTAAGTTCTGTCGAAGCCGCCAAACTGCCCTGCCGGGAAGTTCCAAAAAGGGTAATTTGATGCTGTTCGATTGGAATCAAGTTTCACACCATTCTCACTCGGAAGATGACAAGCTGTGATGCTGGAATCACTTAGCGTTTGGCCTGCAGCCTGCAAATGGTTGATCAGGAGGCAGCTTATGAAATTCATTACGACTCCATTTGTGTTTCTGGTGGCGGCTTTGATTCTGATTGGCGTGGTGCATGGCGATCTATGGATTGCGTTTTCCCGTTTCAGCAGCCTCGGAGGCGAAGCTAAGGCGAGCTGCCTTTTTGCCGCCTTCGCCGGTTTCTTTGCAGCCCTGTTGAGGGATTAGTCGTTACGCAGCGGCAGATGCCCCGCTTGCAGGCTCGTCGATGCCTTCAAGCGCCTATTTTTCTCCGTTTCCCCTCTTAAATAACCCCATTTGATTTCGGGCTGAATTCTTACCTCGGTGAGGTACACCGCGGACTCATTGTCAACACCCACGGGAGACGGTCGGACCAAACGGGATCCAGAACAGACGTCACTAGCAAGACTCTGTTAGCAAGCCCGCCCTCGGAATACCTTCCCGGGTCTGTTTCAAGCGGGCGCGATCATTGATTCTTGTTCCCGATCGTGGTTTCATGCGCCCACATTGTGCGAGTCTGAGAAGATATTGATCTGCTCAATGGAGTGGTCTGTTTGTTGACTCACAAACTGCCCGAAACTCAGATGAGGAGTTGCCATGAAGAATATGTTCATCATTTTCGCTTTGCTGGTTGCGTCATCCGCTAAGGTCGCAATCGGCCAGAATGGTTCGGGTGAGTCTCGACCGCTGGCTCGCAGACCTGAAGTGGCCGCAGCGATCGCGGTGCTGGACGCCTGGGTTGCTTCCACAGCCACAAGTCGCGAACAACCGGGATTGTCGCTGGGCATTGTCTATGATCAGGACCTGATCTGGGCGAAAGGATATGGATTTGCCGACCTGGCAAGGAAAGTTCCCGCGACGCCGTCCACGGTGTACCGGATTGCGTCGATCTCGAAACTTTTCACCACGACCGCGATCCTGCAACTGCGCGATGCCGGAAAGCTGCAACTCGACGACCCGGTAGCCAAATATTTGCCATGGTTCAGAATCAAGAACGCCCATCCCGACGGTCCGACAATCACCATCCGGCATTTGCTGACGCACACGTCGGGTTTGCCGCGCGAAGCTGCCGGCGTGAATTGGAGCGACCTGACCATGCCGAAACGCGAAGAGATGATTCGGCGAATTGGTGAGCAGGAAACAGTATTTCCGGCGGAAACAGAGTGGAAGTATTCGAACTTTGGATTGACGCTGGCAGGAGAGATTGTGGCGTCGGTTTCTGGAGAACCGTGGGCTCAGTATGTTGAAAGCCATATTCTCAGGCCACTCGGGATGAAAACAACGACCCCAGTTCCCGCCTCAAATCTGCCTCACCTCGCTATCGGATATGGGCGGCGTGTCCCGGGAAACCCGCGCGATGTAGAGCCCTTTCTCGATATCGAGGCAGAGAGGCCTGCCGGCAGTCTGGCCTCGACGGTTGAGGATCTGGCACGGTTCGCGTCCCTTCAGCTTCGCGATGGGCCGGCCGGGGGAGCGCAGGTCTTGAAAGGATCGACGTTGCGCGAAATGCATCGCATTCAATGGTTGCGGCCAGACTGGCGCAGCGGTTGGGGCTTGGGATTCAGCGTCCGCCGCGTTGGTGACCAGGTCCGTATTGGTCACGGAGGAAGTCTTCCTGGCCATCTTACCCGGATCGAGATTGCCCCAGCTGACAAGTTGGCGGTGATTGTGCTGACGAATGCGAATGATGGGGATCCTGGGCGCTACGTGGATCAAGCGTTCACCCTGCTGACACCCGCGGTTGCCAAGGCGACGGTGACTCCCAAGTTGACACCGACCGGAGATTCCTCGTGGGAGAAATACGTGGGGACCTACACCTGGAAGCATTCCGATGTGCAGATTCTGATCCTGAATGGGGAGTTGGCGATGATCACCCCGGAAGCGGACAACCCCTGGGAGTCACGCTGGACGCTGAAGCCGGCAGGCCCGCATCAGTTTCGAGTGGTCCCCTCTGAGGGTTATACAGGAAGCGGACCAACCGGCGATCTCTTGACTTTTGAAATCGATTCGCAAGGGCAAGCCAGACGAGTGAAGACGCCAAATTCCTATTGGGTACGCAAGTAGTGGGCTGAAGGGTCTGAGAGGACACCGACATTAGCGCTTCCCGTCATTCCGGCGAAAGCCGGAATCTAGTCGCGTTGGGCCATAGATCCAACTTGAGCAGGAATGACGAGTCTGGAAAAAGGGACGGCTGAACGGCAGGAGGAAGTCTATTTCAGGAAGGTCAATAGCTCCTCTTCCGTCCACGGCTTCTGGCGGTCGCCCGTGGCAGAACGGACTTCACGAACAGCGGAGGTCTCTACAGGCTGGGCTTCGTTTCCCCACGCCCGGCGGATGTATGTCAACAGAGAAGCAATCTGCCCGTCGTCCATTTCTGCTCCAAATCCAGGCATCACTTCCGTCTCGCCTTGTTTGCCCTGGAGAAGAATTCGAATAAGGCTACGGTCAACTCCCTGGACCCACTTTGAGTTGACAAGCGACTTTTTCATTCCCTGTCCGTTTGCAAGATGACAATAGGTACAGCGTGACCGGTAGGTCTGTTCACCCAGTTGTGCAGTGGTCTGGAGTTCTCCGGTGGGAGGCTTCGGCTTGTCCATGCTTGGCCAGTACTTTGCAATCAGCTCCCCTTGCTTTGGATTGCCATGTTTGCGGATGGCTGCCAGAGTGACTTCGCCGATTTCTCGAGGTCGAATCCGGCCAGTGTCCACCGCATCTAGCAGTGGCCCCGCCCAATCGCTGCGACTGGCCAGGACTCCTTGCGCCGTCAACTGCAAATGACGGGGCAGCCCTGCGTAAGCGGTGATGATCCGAGTTGCAATCTCCGGATTGGTAAAGCGCTGTAAGCCTCCGAGCACTTCCGCACGAAGACTCTCTTTGGGATCCTTCTCCAGCAAATCGAGAAACACCGGCACCGCGGCGCCGACCCGTAATTCGGCGAGTGCCGCCGCCAGCAGCTTTCGGTCTAGTTCGAGCAAGGATGCATCACCGAGCATCTGCAGAGCCATGGGAGTTGCGTCGTGGACCTTCAATCGCAAAGCCAGGCTGATGCGAGTCGCGTTTGTCGGCTGAGCCAATGCCAATCGCGATACTGTCTGCTGCAACGGACTGGGATCGATTTCTACGGAGTCTCCACGAAGCCCGGCTTCCATTCCACGCATCAGCAAGTCTCTGGCTTCCACAGTGGGAGCCAAGCTCAGCAGCTGGTCGCAAGTCTTCAGGTTTGTCCGGCATCGGCTGGGGACATAGTTTGTAAGCCAGCCGGAGTACTCCGCCTCCTGGAGCGAGTAGGAAAAGCGATCTCCGCGCTCGGTTGTGAAGCGCTGGCCCAGCCTGGCGGCAATGTGTTTCTTGAAGAGCGGGGCCTCCCAGAGGGCCGGGTCTTTCAATATCTGCAGCACCAGCGGTAGATCGCTCGCGACCTTGCTTTCCAATGCCCACCAGAGCAGCAGCGGAACATGTAAATCGTTGACATCTTCGCCACG
>Ga0075418_10003646_pt1 | contig 17537 bp, 12 predicted proteins | sample SoiMetdeltSBSDD2_FD_81776 | JGI IMG/M metagenome (GOLD analysis project Ga0075418, IMG submission 81776) | Bulk soil microbial communities from a Populus tree surrounding site in Tennessee, USA - Soil MetaG P. deltoides SBSDD2 | ecosystem: Environmental > Terrestrial > Soil > Tree plantation... | reverse complement strand
GGACTGGGACTGAAGAAACCGGTGACCTGTTTCCTCGTATGATCAGCGCTTGACCTGACGTGCCTCTCTCCAGACGTAGAGAGGTGAAGTCCACTGTATACTAAAATCCTACAACCCCTGTCAATTGTGAAATCCATGGAAGGAATGTCCTTATATTTTCGACGCATGCGTGGCTAGACTGGGCGCGTTCAAAAGGCGACCCAATGCACCGCCCGCTGTCGCGCGCACAGCGTCATCTTCGTCGTGCAGCGCTCGTTTCAGAACTGGAATAAGATCTTGCCCCCCAATTTGTCCCAGCGATCTGGCTGCAGCTATCCGTGGCCGGGGAATTGGATCTCCAAGTAATTCGGATAGGACGGCCACCGCACGCTCTCTGTTTTCACCATGCGCTCGCCCCAGCGCTTTCGCGATAGCAGAGCGCGTACCCGGATCATTATGTTGGATTAACTCTCCGACCGACGGCATGACGACTTTGATGGGTTCACCCAGACGCAACAGAGCGGAGACTACGGCGGCTTGCACCACCGGATTCGTATCGGACAATGCGCGGCGGAGGACGGGCGAAACCGTTTTGTGACCGAGTTCACCGAGACTGATGGCCGCCGATGTACGAACGGCCGGTATCGTGTCTTGCAGAGCTTCCTCCAACTGCGGAACCGCTTGAGAATCACCGAGATCGCCCAATGCGGAGGCCGCCGCGCCGCGAACCGACGGTTGCGGATCTTTCAGGGCCTCGACCAACAGCGGGAGCGCTCGGGAATCTTTGAGTTCTCCCAGCAACCGCAATGCTGTGGCGCGTTCCTCAGGATGCACCACCGTAGCCGCCTTCCGAACCTGATCCCACATGTCGATCCTGCCCATGTGGTACAACGCGCCGGAGGCTGCTAGACGGACAAGGGGTTGGTCCTCATTCAATGCCTTTTCCAATAACGGCAGCACGGACCGATCACCACTGCGTCCCAATACCTTCAGCACCGCTGCCCTCACCAATCCGGCCTGGTCGTCAAGCGCCTTGCGCAATTTCGGCGAACGCCGACCCCGCTCGGTTCTCCCAAGACCTTCCACCACCAATGCCCGGACCAGGCCGGAGCCATCGCTCAATCCGTCTTCCAAGTATGGCACCACTTCAGCTGATTCAAGGTCTTTCAGCGCCGTATAGGACGCGCCGCGCATTTGTTCACGCATGTCCTTCGTCAACGTCACGACAAAACCTAGCGACACCTCCTTGAGCAACGCCACATCGTCCTGCTTGAGGGTCTGCTCAAGTTGATCGTACTCACGCAGCGATTCCTTCGGCTTTCCCAGTTTGAGGAAAGCCCTGGACTTAAGCCGCATCCCGTCGACTGGGAGAACAGAATCCTTACTCAGACGATCCAATAACTCCACGGTCCGCTCATACTGTTTCTGCTCAAATGCCGCTCGCGCTTCCTTTATGGCCGCCGGCTCCTTGCCGGCGACGACTGTCCCGATATCTGCGCCGGATGTCCAGACGGACAACAGCATGAATAGGACCGCTGATAGCAATCCGGTGCGTCCGGCCCGAGATCGATGCATCATCACCTTCCTATTCGAGTCCGCTAGCTCTTGTCCTTGCGGGATACAGGAGGGACCCATCTGGTGTACCCGACAGGTTCCTCGAAATACATATCCGGTTGCGGTGAAAACCGAATGCGATGATATTCGATAGACCAGTCACGGTCCTGACTCACCAGCTTCAAGACAACGCCCGTATCGAAATCAACCCATTGATAGTACCGTTCACGTCGACCGTTATAATCAACCTGGACTTCGAACAACGTGGCTCGCCTGCCGGCTGCAGTCGCATCCCCCAGCAATTGACGGGTCTGCTCACCGGGCAGGGAGGGCCCGATTGGAAGCACGTCCTCAAGGCTGATTGGTACGGAAAGAACCGTTCGACGCTGCGCCAGCAAAAACCAGGATTCATGCCTATCGAGACGGATGATCTCAATGCTGGAGTAACCCAACTCCGTCTTCACCGCATATTTATATTCAAGTCTGATTCTGCCCGGCTTCGCGAAGACCTGCACATCGGTCCGACGGCCATCGACCCGCTTGATCAGCGAACCAGAAAATTCAACAAGGGGAGTGGCGGATGGCGGGATGAGGTTGGGCTCAGCATCTGCGTAGGGGAAAGGTCCGAAAAAATGATCGGCCAGCAGATACAGCAGGACCGCCCACGCGCGCGAGGGAACTCGCTGCATAGTCAGTGTTGATGTTCGACCAGCGGCGTGATCTCCACAGAATGACCCAAGGATTCGATGCCAAAACGCGGGTTGTCCATCACCCTATAGGCACTGCGATTGCCCTTCGGGGCCGGGAGAGCGACTTCCTCGAACAGCTTCCCGTCCGGCGTCACGGTCACGGTCCGAGTCATACCGGGGCCTGACTGAGGATGCCAGACGACCATGTGATAAGTGCCCGGCGGAATGTTATCGATCTTGAAAGTACCGGATGCATCCGTCACCGCATAGTAAGGATTGTTGACCGCCATCGCCCAGCTTTCCATATAGGCATGAAATCCACACTGCATATAAAAGGTCCGCCGTCCCTTGTTCAAGTAAATCGGGCCGACAAGCGATCTTCCCGGTGCATGGTTATGCGTCGCCAGAATATCTCCACGGCGGTGTTGATGGTTCATGACCAGCGGCGTATTGAACAGCACCCGCGCGCCGGCTTCGATCGACGTCTCGTAGCCTTGGATATCATGCATCACCGGATCCATGTTGACGACTTCGACTGCATGTCCGTTCCGAACAACCGTCACAGGCGGACCAAACATACAGTCGCGCGCCTCGATCAGAGGTACGGAGAGTTCGAACGGTTTTCCTGCCTCAACCCCTTCCAAAAACACGATCGCATCCTTCAGTGCTCCCTCCTGAGAGACGACAAAATCGTACAACAATCTCCATCCCTTGCCGTTCGAAATGCGACCGCAGTACCTCGGATCGGGAAAGGTAATGAGATTGAACCCCTTCGGTTCCGGAACCTCCCCGCTGAGCGTGATTCGGCCTTCGATCACTCCCCCATGCTGCACATCGATCACGTCGTAGGCTGTCACAAGGGTTCCACCAGCCAACACCCACAAGCATATCGCGACAACCATGGTCTGCCATACCCGATTCGACCGCAACCGAAACCGTCTAGGTACGAAGCTCATTGATACTCCTCTACAAACCATTACGGTTGTTGCAATTCCAGGGTGGGCCTGATGTCCAAGGATTTTCCTAGTGCGTCGATGCCGAAATGGGGATTGTCCACAATTTCATGCGCGCTGCGACGCCCCATCGGGGATTTGAAGTCAAAGGTCGCGTTGACCACCTGCTTCGGGCCAACTGTGATCTTCTGTTCCTGCATCGGCCCCGCCTGAGGATGCCATGCTACCAAGGTATGCTCACCCGGAGGAACATCTTTCAGCGAGAAACTTCCGTCAGCAGCAGTCTGCACGTAGTAGGGATTATCGACGGCAAGGCCCCAACTTTCCATGTAGGCATGAAATCCGCATTGCATCACGAACACGCGGCGGTCTTTGGTCATATGGATGGTCTCTTGCATCGGTTGACCGGCCAGATGCTCATGGGTATCCGCACCGACGTTCCGTTTATGATGCGGATTCATAGGAAGCGGCGTATTGAACAACACGCGAGGACCGAGGTGCGACGTTTCATACGCCTGGATGTCGTGCATCACCGGGTCCATATTCATGACCACGACCGCATCATTGTCTTTCACCACGGTCACGAATGGAAGAAATCGGCAATCACGCGCTTCGATCGTGGGAGCCTCAAACTTGAAGGGCTTACCGGCTTTCACATCCGTCAGCAGCACGACCACATCTTTTAGCCCGGCATGTTCGTCGACTGAGAATTCGTGCAACACCCTCCATCCGGTCCCGGTGGAGATTCTGCCGCAATAGACAGGGTCAGGAAATGTCACCAGATTGAAACCCTTTGCAGTTGGTTTCCCTCCCGTCATCGTCACTCGACCGGTCACGGTTCCACCATCCGTCACCGGGATCTCCTCATAGGCCCATGTTGGAACGCTCCACAACAGCAGGACGGCCATTGCAGCGCTTCGTATGCCTACCATGTACTTCCTCCAGGAAAGATACTCAGAAAGAAAATTGGATCGCGGACACTTTCACATTTTACACAACATCCACCCGGAAGCAAAAGGGGGGAGCCTTGACAGGCTCCCCCCGTGACGTTCCTCGAACGGCTCTTATTCTAGTTACTTCGCTGCGACAGGAACAGCATGAACGTCAGGCTGTTCGAGTCCGGCACTCTTCGCACCGGCACCAGCTCCGGTCAGCGGCAGCAACCGCGTGTCGCCGGCCGGCAATACCCGCATGTACCCCCACTGTCCGGACTGTGAGTACGGCAACCGCTGGTTGCTGTACACATAGTCACCAGGAAGATGGAAAATGCCACCCGCGGCAGGGATAAACGCATCGAGCACCTCGGAACCGGAATACTCGACGACGCTGATCTGGTCGGCGCCGCGCATGAACGGTTCGATCGGCCATTCATGCTTCTCGACGCTGAACATGCCGTTCTGTTCATTGTTGGCACCGATCACGTGAATGCGCACAGAATCCCCGGCATGCGCCTCGATGATCGGGGTTGCGGGATCTTCGGGCTTGTCGGCCACACAAGGCTGGAAGACTTTGCCCAAAGAGCACCCGAGTTCTTCACGATATTTGTACGGTTCCGACCGGTAATTCACCCCGGTCAGACCTGCCACGTTCTGAACATACGGCATGAAGCTCGTGCCGATAATGTTGTCCTCATCCTGGAAAAACAACGCCACGTCACGATAGTTCGGACGGGCTTCGTTGCCCGGGATCGAACGGTCGATGATCACGTCCGCCATCCAGGCGTTCTTATTCGAGAGATCGGCACCCGTCTTGGGATCACGATACTTGGATCCCTTGGCGCCGACGACCACCGCGCCGAACAGCCCGTTGCGCGGATTCGTCATGACATTGCCCCAATCCCACACCAACGATGTGATTTCACCGAGGAACGGATCTGCATAGTAGGTATAGGTCCGCTCGGCACCCGGCGCGATCGTCTGATCGCCCGTGTTGTTGCCGACATTGGCCCCCAACGAATCCTTCGGATCGAACGCCAGGCTGATCGCCGAGAATGATGCCTTGCCTTCCTTCATCTTGTTCTTCAAGTGCACTTTGATACAGTCGCCGGTATTCACGCGAAGTGTCAACGGCATCGGTTGGGCTCCGCTGGCTACCTTCGACACTTCCTCTTCCAAGGCATAGATCTTCGCCTCGGCATTAGTCATCAGAATCTTTCGTTCGAAATCGACTTCGATCGATTCAGGCGCCTTCGGATTGAACTTCATGGACGGATAATCCATCGCCACCACATTGAAGTTTTTCACCGGTGCATCAGCCGGACAGACCGGCCGTGCTTCCGGTAGCTCGTTGCGATGCGAGAATCCGGCCGGCAGTTTCTGCAAGTCAGCCTGAGCCTTGTCATAGACCCGGATAATTCCCCATCCACCCTCGGAGAATTTCGAAGAACGTCCGTTGAAGTGAATGTAGTCGCCGGCCTGCAACCGCGGACCGCCTGCTTGTGGGACCACGAGGTCGTATCGCTCGGCGATACCGATGTGCATCGAGTTCTTCCGGTTGGCATCGCCTGCGTACCGCTCGCTCAGGAACGTATGACCGGAAATCGTCCAGGTCATCGTATCGTTCATCAAGGTATGCAGAAGCCTGAAGACCATCGTGTCGCCCGCATATGCGCGTAACAGCGGCGTATACGGATCACCGTGGATCTGGCTGTTGAAGATCTGCGACGAATCAGGATTGGTCGCCAGCCGCTGGGCAATCGGCCCGGCTCGGAAGTTGAGGCCGCTGCCGGTGGTATGGGTCCCACCGTTCAGGAACGGCATCGGCGTCATGTAGATTTTCTCGGGCATCATGAAGGACACGGTCTTACCCGCCTCTAAGGCCACTTCGATCGGCTGGCCCGGCGGATTTCCTGCCGTCACAATGTTCACCGTGTGCGGCACCGTATCGTGCACCTGCACCATCAGCTCACGGAAGCTGCCGTTCACGCCGTACCCCACAGGCTCCACGGTGCGAATGTCGGCAACTGGTCCGCTCCGGATCTGTTTGCCGGATTTTGGATCATGATAGGTGGAGCCGACCGGCTCGGCGATAAATGTTCCGAACCCGCCATGCGGCCAGGTGGTCGCACCGAACGCATGGTCATGCCAGAACACGGTTCCCACATCAGCGTCGACCCAGAACCGCTGCCGCACGAACTCGACCGTAATAATGTCGTTCGCCGGATGGTCATTCTTCAAGCCCTTGGCCAAGGTAATGGTGTTTCCGTTAATGGCCTTGATACGAGAGAGCTCGTTCCCCTTCACATTGTCGGCACCAACCAGGATCAGGATGCCCACGTGATACTGCTTGGCATTCTTAACTGTAATGGTGCTCGCACCCTTCTTGGCCGCCGCGGTCAACACAGTGTTCATGGGAAGCGGCAGACCCTTCTTGTTCTTCTTTTCCAGCATCGTGAACGGACGCACAGACTGCTCATACGAGAAGCCGGTGATCACGCCATCCGACGCCTGGTTGTCGAACTGGAGGAAATGCCAGTGAGTGTTGATCTTCGATGACTGGAAGTTCGTGTAGTCATCATCGTCCCACTCGCTGGTCAAGGTCCAATCGACGCAATCGTAGATATTGCCGCGGACCACCAACGGGTATTTAAGGTCGTCGTTCGCACGAATCGCGGCTTCTTCTTCATGCAACACGTAGATCAAGCCGTTTGGATCGATGACCGGCGGCTCTTTTCCCTGCGCCTTGGCAATCTTGATCGGAAGCTTGATGAAATGGACATTGAAGTTCTTACGGCCTGCATTTTCCGGACATAAGCTCCAGACGCCATTTTCACCAGGCATGGCCTGCTCTTCAGTCTCCTCCCCATTGGCGTCCCGGCGGATCATTTCCAACCAGGGCGCGCCAACGTGATTCGGCGAGAACATGACCCGTTTCCCGAAGTGAGGGGTCAAATGCGGCCAGGCCACCTTGCCGGTCGTGGTTTCAAACGTAATCGGATGCCGCTTGCCAGGATGGGTGGACTTGTATTTTGGGTTGTCCATCGTGCTTTCCTTCTCGCTCATCGCACGATTACCTTCCCATACCCAATCCAGCACCGTTGCATCGTAGGATTGAATCTGACCCTTCTCATCATCTTTGTGACCCGGCTTGCCCGACGTCGGCAACTGCATCGTCACCCAGTCCTTGATGTTGATGACGGCTGGATTGCCTTTCCAGTTGCTCTTTCCCTTGTCCACGATCTGGAAGGTCTTGCCGAACCACTCAACCGTCTGTCCGATGAGCTTATCCGATGTGACCGGAGCCCTGATGCGGTTTTTGCGATCCGGCAATTCCCGCAGATCCGGCATCACGTCATTGCGCATATCGCCCTGCTGCAAGGTGTTATACACGCGCCAGTATCCCCACATGCCTGATACATAGTGATGGGCGACATGGCAATGGAACAGGAAGTCGCCTGCCAGCTGTTGACAGAGGCCGGAACCACACTCGGTTTCGAGATCGAGTGCTTCAGAAGGACCGATGACCTCAACATCCACGCGATCGGTCTTCGCACGAATCACCGGATACTTCACCGGACCATTGGTGGCAGTAGCCCAGAGATTCATATCATCGATGGCACGCGGGCTGCGCGGCCACCGAATCGTCCCGCCATGCGGATGATGCGAGTGGAACACTTCGGAGCCACCATGAACCAGCCTGAATTTTGCGGGATCGCCCATGTAGGAACGAGGGATCGTCGGGGACGCATCCCCGAACGTGTAGGAGCTGTATCCCATGGACTCATCCTCGAACCCGAAGTATTCGTGCTGCACGTGCATGTTGTTGATGCCGAACGGCTCGCTGCGGTAGTTAATTGCCCGGCCACCCGGGCGATAGGTGTCGGTCAACGGATCGCTTTGCGGCAGAAAATCTCCTTTCTTGTTCACCGGCCTGAACGCCTCGTCGCCCACTTCGTGGTACATGAGGACGAATTCACGGAAGTCCGGACCGGTCCCGTTCTTAATGATGACCTGCCATCCGCTTGTCGCCGGCGTCGGATCTCCGCTGCCGAGCGGCTCCAAATACTCTGAGCCATGCGGCTCTACGACAAACGAGCCAAAAAGGCCCATCACGGTCAATTCACGATCATTGGCGAACGTGTGAAACTGGCGCACCCCTTCCTGGGTGCTGGGGTGAATGTACCATTCGAAATCCTGGCTCTTGTTTTGCGCGACGATGGTGTCGCCATTGGTGGTCGTCGCTGCGGCCCCCGTTGCACTGACCACCATGCTCGATCCATGGATGTGCAAGCTCACGTCCTCGCCACCCTCGAGCTTGTTGCTTAGCTTGATCTTTACACAGTCTCCCTGGTTGCCACGGATGGCAAGCGGCTGGATCCATTGGGCCTGTACACCTGGAATGACCGCGCCGGGATCGAATCCTTCCTTGTCACGGGCGGCCTTGTTCTTTTCCTCCTCTTCCCGAATCTTCTCCATATCTTCATCCAGCGCGTACATATACCCGGGATAGAAATCGAGCCATTGGTTCAAGGTGATTTCAACGTTGATGGCGGATACATTGTACTGTCGTACCGGAGCGGTTGCGGGGCACTTTCCACCCGAGGTGGCGGCTACCGGTTCGACCCGAGGATCGGACATCAACAGCATATCCTGACCTCCGGCGCCGTACTGGTGCATCATCGAGGACGTATTGAACATACCGGTGTTGACCTGCTGCACCTGCGGATCACGGTTCAACTGCTCCATGACGCGCTGGTGGTGCTGGTCGACCTTGGCCGCGCGATCTGCACGGCCTTCTATAGCGTCCTCGACGATCGTCTGGCCCTTCAATTGTTCCGCCCAAGCCGGCAACTGATGGGACATTGCCGTATGCTGGGCAGAATGCTGCTCGACGTGGGACGGAGTCTCAGCTGAGGTCGCCAGTGGAAAACACAACAGCGCTCCACCAGCAATCACGCTGAGAGTGCGTGATGTGAGACGAGTTACCCTGTGGTGATACATGGACCGGCCTCCTTGAATGAAATGTAGGGGAATCGTGACGTATAGGCGTTCAATCCAGAATGAATCACTGGCGGACGAATGACTTCCGTAAGCAATGGTTTGCACAGGCGCACACAGCACCCGTCTGCACCATGAAAGAGGGGAGAACAATACTGAACTCCGATTTCCATGTCAACCCCTTGGGGCCTTTCTGCTCGCGTGTGTTCAACCGGATGCGTCATTTTGAAGCCATCGGGCTCTGACAATCTCCGTCACCGCAAAAATGAGACCGATTGTCCCTCACCTCACTATATTATGATGAATGCCGTTAGACTATGATCCCCCATCATCACCAGATGCAAGCGGACGCTGACGACGAGAATGCTCCACATGACCACTCGGGAGAAGTACCTCTTGGTTCGTAGTGAGTTTGTGCGATAATGTTCTTCTATGCTTCTCAAACGCTGGTTGGTCGGGCTGCCCCTCAAAACGGCGCAAGCTTCCGATGAACGCCTCTCCAAAACACTTGCCCTCGCAATCTTTTCTGCCAATGCCATTTCTTCTGTCGCCTATGCCACGGAGGAGATCCTCCTGGTCCTCATACTGGCAGGAACGACTGCGCTCGCCTGGTCGATTCCGGTCAGTCTGGCTATCCTTTTCCTGGTCGCCGTCCTGACCGTTTCCTATCGCCAGATCATTTACGAATATCCGCAAGGGGGCGGCGCATACACCGTAGCACGGTCGAATTTTGGTGTAATCCCGGCGTTGACTGCAGCTTCAGCCCTGATGATCGATTATGTCTTGACGGTAGCCGTGAGCGTGGCAGCTGGCGTGGCCGCCGTTACGTCCGCATTGCCCGCCTTGTTCCCTCATCGCGAGAGCATGGGGCTCGTGGCCATCATCTTTATTGTCGTGATGAATCTGCGCGGTGTGAGGGAGTCGGGGCGGTTCTTCGCGCTGCCTACCTACTTGGCGATCGGTGCGCTAGGCATCACCGTCCTCATTGGATCTGCACAGATTGTATTGGGTTACGACCCGGCCGTCGTCTCGGCTCAAGCCGCAGGCGCTCCACTTGAGGGCCTAACTCTTTTTCTGATTCTTCGATCATTCGCAGCGGGCTCCGCAGCCGTGACCGGAATGGAGGTCATCTCGAACGGTGTCAAATCCTTCCGCCGTCCAGAGTCCAAAAACGCGGCCGTTACGATGGTCCACATGTCGCTCATCCTCGCTTCGCTCTTCATCGGTATCAGTGCGTTAGCCTATCACTATAACGTCATCCCGAAGGCAGACGAAACAGTGGTGTCTCAACTAGCACGGATCATCTTCGGAACCGGTCCTATCTACTACTCTGTCCAGGCCGCAACAATGGTGCTATTAGTTCTTGCGGCGAACAGCGCGTTTAACGGGTTCCCGCATCTCGCATCGATCCTTGCCCGAGACGGATACATGCCGCACCAGATGGCAAGCTTCGGCGACCGGCTTGTTTTTTCGAACGGGGTCGTGATCCTCGGCGTACTCGCCTGTTCACTCATCATTTTGTTTCGCGGCGAAACCCATGCGCTGATTCCACTCTACGCTGTCGGGGTATTCATTTCGTTCACACTATCGCAGGCCGGTATGGTGCGTCGCTGGTTGGCAAAGAAGGGACCCCACTGGCGCAAGAAACTCATTGTGAACGGCGTGGGGGCTGTCACGACCGGAGTCGCGACCGTGATTATTGCGAGCACGAAATTCCTCGAGGGGGCGTGGATCGTGTTTGTCCTGATTGCGATGTTCATACTGTTGTTTCTCTCCATCTATTCCCACTACAAGGCCGTCGCCGAGCAGGTGTCGCTTTCCCGCGACCATCGACCTCCGCTCCCCGGGCGTAATATCGTCGTCGTACCAATCGGCGGCGTGAATCGTGCGGTCATCCGGGCAGTCGATTATGCGAGGAGTCGTACGAGCGAAGTCCGCGCCGTGTTGGTGGACGTTGATAAAGAAGAAACGGCAAAGGTTGAAATTCAATGGGCGCAATGGGGATGCGGAGTCCCGTTGATCGTACTCCCTTCTCCTTACCGATCAATCCTTCGCTCACTGCTCGGTTACATTGAGGAGTTGCTGCACAAGAATCCGGACGGGTGGGTCACCGTGGTCATCCCGGAGATCCTGCCGGCGCGCTGGTGGCAGAACATCCTTCACAACCAGCGGGCGCTCATGTTGAAAGCCGCGTTGCTCTTCAAGGAACGGGTGATCCTGACCGACGTGCCCTTCCACCTCACGAGGTGACCATGCGACAAAGGAAAACGTTAGAAGTAAAAGTTGCAAAGTTCGGTCCTAACCTTTGGCGTTTATCTTTTGCCTTTTGCCTTGCGTGTTCGGCTGAGGCGTACGCGTTCAAGATCGTTGAACCGGCCGACTCGAGCACCCTGGCGTCCGGGCAGACGATTCCGGCCAAAGTCGAACTCGGCTCCGACACAGGGATCGTCAAAGTCCGTTACTTTTGGTATCCGGAGTCGGCGGACACCTTGGTGGAGCAGGATGAGGAAAAACTCAGTAAGTCGGCAAAAGAAATGCTGGCCGACGAAAAATTCGTGCAACGAGACAGTGTGACAGGAGCCCCGGTGGTGGCGCTTCCGGCATTGGCCTCGACCGCCGATTCGACCCCGCCGTTCGGTGGATCCCTCAAGGTCCCGACCGATGCGATTGGGAACGTCAGACTCCTTGCAGTAGGCGAGATTTCCCAGGGCAGAATGGGAACTCGATCGGTGTTCGACGAAGTGATGCTCAAGGTTCAACCGAAGGCGGAGATCTTATCGATCGAATTTGAAACCGACAAGCCACTGCGTCTGGGACGGACCGGCCAATCGTCAGCATTCGGCCATGTCGATTCCTTGGGCAAGGTATTCGAGTTGCCGGTCGTCGGAGAATTTGCCGACGGCGTGGCTCGGTCCATCGTCTCCCCGAGTACCGGAACGACGTACTCTTCTTCACAGGAAAAGGTGATCAAAGTTCTGCCGGACGGTCTGCTGCAGATCGTGGGGAATGGCCGTACGATCATACAGGTGGATAATCAGGGCAAGCAGGCCTCATTGGATGTGACGGTAGAAGTCAACGATGAGCCAAACGAACCGCCGATTGCCGATGCCGGCCCCGCACGCACGGTGAAAGCCGGAACCAAGATCAGGCTGAACGGTTTGCGAAGCACGGATCCGGAAGGAGAAGCTCTCTTCTATAGTTGGAGCCAGGTGCGCGGAAGCAAGGTTCCTCTTCTGGATGTCAACATGCCAGAACCGTCCTTCACGGCTCCGCATGTTTCAGAGAAGCGCGTGTATCGATTTAAGTTGCGAGTGACCGACAAAAAAGGTGCGGATAGCATCCCCGCCTATGTCGACGTCACAGTATTACCATAGCCTGCCAAAAGGGAGGTCGTGGGACAGGATTCGCACTCGCCCTCTCAAAACGCCATGCCTTGTTCGAACACATCGCTGAGTCACGTGTAGAATCTCTTTCTTTGTTTCATCACCCCGTATATTTTCTCCTTGTTTTTCGTAGAGCTCCCAGTTCCATTTTCTATGCGGATCATGCAGCTTCGCGGCTGAGTTTTCACGGGTTGATCTCCGGGAATCGAGGGGCTCGCTTGCAACTTCCCTGGTCCCGTGATCTGATCCATGGACCAGGATGGAGGACATAGAACAGATGCGATTCATCGGCCGACCCACAATGATGATCCTGACATTGCTCTTGCCACTTCTCGCGATCGGCTGGGGCTGCTCGATGTTGTCGAATCGCAATCCTGCCCATGTCCATTATATTCAGATCCGCGATTCTGTCGTCCCAATGGACCTCTACGTCTCGGTGGGAGATCAGGTTCGGTGGCAGAACCTCCGGGCGGAGCCGGTCAAGATCGGCATCATGCACGGGGTTGACCTCGAGCAAACAAGTTGTGACAAGGGATTTCGGAAGTTCGGAGTGATGGATGATTTTGCGACGATCAAGTCCCGCGACTACGTGAGCCTCTGCTTCATTCGACCCGGCATTGTCCGGTACAACATCTGGATGGATGCAAATGATGCCACCGGTAAGATCAGCCGCACGGCTGTCATCCACGTCGAGCGCTCTTAATCCCTGCCCCGATGTACCAATGGGCCTTCCTAGGCATCCCGGAGATAGCGGCGATGGCATCGGCACTCACAACCGCAAAGAGCCGTACCGCCTGCGCGCCTTGCGCAATTCCTGCTGGTGCCGGCGAAGGACCGCTCCGTACCGAGAGTGCTGCACAGACGGCATATGTCGATCGATTCTGCGTGTGACCGCGGATAGGGTACGCGACAATTGACCGATCAGATCTTTCCCGGATTGAGGAATCCATCCCAACCGTCGGTTGGCCCGGTGCAGATCCTGTAGGGCATACCGCACCGATTCAAGCTCTTCAAGACAACGAAACCGTGCGCGCCGCAGATTCTGCATGGACAACCCAAACTGCGTCCATCCATGGTAACCTGCCGAACGCGATCCCCACGTTGAAAGGCGCTCAAACAAGAGGGCTCCCATCGTGAACGTAAAGGTCGCATGAAGGATGCCCCGAAGAGGGCGTAGGCTTCGCCGCCACGGGGAATAGAAAATTTCCTGATTTCGATCGTCGCGATACAACACATACTTCCGCAACAGCAGATTTAAGTGGTGGTGGCCGTTTTCATGAATCAAGTCGTCGATCAAGTCCAGATCGTCACGGTCGAAACAATTGATAAAGGACAGACCGGGCTGGTGACGATAACTGAAACTGACGACCCCTTTCGCCCGCAATGGAATGATGCGTGAAGTCAACACCGTTAGCAGTTCGTCCCCTATCGGCCATGCTCCTTTCACGACCGACAAGGCTTGTTGGATCCGCTTGGTCACCGCCGGCGAAGTCGGACGCACCCGTTGAGGAATGCGCCGCCGGCCGTATTCCAACGTCGGACCCAGCGTGAGAGTCCCGAGTGGGCTCCGGCGAATCACGGTCGGCGCATGCTGCTTCCAGTACCACCGTTCCTTGCTGCCGTAGGTATAGACCGGATAGGAGTGCCCGAGGGCCGTGAGTGCGAAGCCTTGAGGGCTGATGATCATTCGCGCCCTGTTGTCTGCCGACGACAGGACCTTCCGGATTTGAATTGGTGCGTGATAACAGGTTCCATCCAGCCCGACGGGAAGGCACCAGGGTAATTCGGCACGGTCGAAGTTGGGGCTCAGGTCGCAGGCGACGTTCCACCTCCGGACTCCGGTATTGGATATCCAGTCGCATGCGAGGCCGGGGTAAAACAAAATCGTTTGCTGAACAATGTCTCGAGAAAGCCGGCGGCATAGACTCAGAAGCCGACTGGACAAACCACAGTGATCTACCATACCGTCCGGGAACAGCTCGTCGGCATAGCTGTTCTCAAAGAATTTCTCCTGACATTCCGCGTGCAACTGTTCGACAAACTCTATCGGGTCAGGTTCGGTTATCAGTTGGTGATGTAGATCGACGAAATACAGAAGATCATTTAACGTCTCGATCCACCCGACAAGTTTCCAGTTGGAATAATCCTCCCGCTTCAAGACACCACCAATCAGCCGGAAGAGGTCAACCGGCAGAAGCAAGCGTCGGATGAGTGCTGGATAGTGTTCCAAATCTTCGCAGACGTCTGCGAGCAAGGTCCGCATCGAGGTCCGGAATTCGCCGACCAATGACAGAAGAGCCCGTTGATCAAACAGCTTCATAGGAGTCATCGTGAAACATGGACTCATTGCGAACGACGAGATACGAGCGACGAGAAACGCTTCGCGAGCGTACGATCAGCTGAGGAGTTATAAGTAGATCCTGCGCGGGACCAAGCCCAACTCTCCGAGGCCTATCTTATCAGCATGCGCCATGAGCTGGGATGCAAGGGGTTCTCTGATCGTCTCCTCGAGAGGAGGTTTGCTGACCGCTCGCCATGGTTCAGGAGTGAAGCGGGACGAAGACTATCACAACCCCGAGATGCCGTCGAGGATTGAAATAGGTGAGAGGTGTGCCGTGGGCTCAGGCAATCAGTTTCACCAAGTCGAATAAAAGGGGTTTCGCCGGCGCGGGACGGGCGGACGAACCGACATATGATCGTTGGATCATTCGATGCTTCAGAATAAGCTTGTCCACAATATTGCCGCACGCAACACATCGCCAGCCACGTATCCACATTGGTTGGCTGCTCTCTTGAATATCGATCAGGTTATCGGACACCATGAGACCTTCACATCGGGTGCATGTCATGGGCACCTCCTCTACGGACCGCGCAGTTGCGTGTGCCCTCGAGTATTCCAGGATCGGCGATCCACATGTTGGTAAAGCAATGAGGGTGCCAGAAAGAGGTAAAAGGCCTGACCTGAATCACTCACCGCCCTGCACACTTACGTCATTGCGAATTGGGGAGCGTGGAACGGGTGCGGCAGAAATGTGTCCGAAAAGGTCTCATGGGACAGAATTGGACTACGAGATCTATTGCTCAGGATAGATAACCCTTAGCCCTCATCGATGTCCACCATCGACCGACAGACACTCGTTTCCAGATGGCATTGACAGCAACAGATATCGCCGCGGTCGTCGAGGAGTTGGCCCCACTAGTGCCCGGAGGCCGGATCCAAAAAATCGTGGAGCCTATTCCCGGTGTCGTGATACTTGAGATCAGGATTCCAGGGGAAACTTTGCGGCTATTGATTTCGGTCCATCTCGAAACCCCGAGGATTCATCTGGTCACAGAACGTTACCATGCCCCATTCACTCCTCCCCCGTTCTGTCAATGGCTCCGCGCCCGGTTTCTAGGAGGAGAGATTCTCCGGATAAGACAGATACTGAACGACCGCATCGTGCGCTTGGACCTGACGGTTGGAAACGACTCGTGGAGCCTGGTCGCCGAGTTGATGGGCAAGCAGGCGGACCTCTTGGTGCTCGACGGTAAGGATCGCATTCTCGTTACGCTGCATCACGCCAGTCGACGGGTCGGCAGCATCTATCAGGCCCCGATCCCTCCCACCTCACGTTTGATATCACCTGCTCCCCCGGCAGAAGAGCCTGCCGGCGATGCACCCCGGTTTCCCGTTTCTGCAAAACTGGAGCAGCTCTACCGCGGACGCGAGGCGCAGGTGGCTGCGGAAACCCTGGCACGTGCCCGTGCGACAAACCTGCGCAAGTCCATCAAAAAGTACACGCGGCGGGTTGAGGCCCTGCAGGGTGATCTGGAACGAGCGGCTGGTTACGAACGGTACTCACGATACGGCGAACTCCTCAAGGGGAACCTCGCGAGGATCACCGCAGGGCAACCTCACATGACGGTCGTGGACTATTTCGACGAGCGCCTCCCGGAGCTCACCATTCCGTTGGATCCCGCCAAAACCCCTCGCGCCAACATGGATTACTATTTCAGCAAGTACCGCAAATATCTCACCGCTCAAAAAGAAATTATTCCCCGCATGGACGCGCTGCGGCAAGACATCCGGCACCTCCGGGCAGAACTCGGGAGTATCGAACAAGGCATCTGGCAACCGCCCTCCCACGATGAACGTCCTGTGCGACCGCGCGCGCCACGACAAGAACGTGGCGCCGAACGACGAGGCCCCTTCCGCCGGTTCACTTCCTCCGACAACCTGCCGATCTATGTCGGGCGCAACGCGCAGGAAAACGAGGAACTGACGTTTCGTTTCGCGAACAGCGACGATCTATGGTTGCATGCGCGCGGCACGCCTGGATCTCATGTGATCGTACGTCTCGAGAAGGGCAGCGAACCCCCTCCTGAAACGCTGAAAGACGCCGCAACTCTCGCTTTGTTGTATAGTGACCTAAAAAAGAGCGGAAAGGGAGATGTGATTTACACGAAACGGAAATGGGTCAGGAAGGCGAGAGGTCAAGCTCCCGGTTCTGTGACCGTCACGCAAGACAGGTCACTCTACGTGCAGCTCGACAGGGCACGTCTCGAAGCCATGAAGCTTCGTTCGCAGTAAGTGGTTCGTTCTCGCTTACGACTCTGTCCTCATCCACATCTGCAACCGCTGTTCATCATCCGGGTGGAGTGCCGTCCATTCCAGTCCGAATGATCCTCGTGTGATCCATCGGACAAGCGCCACACCAACCCGGAACGGAGCGTCGTGCTTCGGAACATGGATCGTCAACGAGAGCCGGTCCCCCACCCGAACCTGCGTCTGGCTCATAACCTTGCAACCTTTCGCAGAAAGATCGGCAACAGTTCCTTCCCCGCGCCGATGCCCTTGCAATAGGAATGAGATTTCTATGCGGGCCAATGAGAGCACAACCGGAGGCGCCATTCGAAAACGCGGGTGGCGGCGCAAATCGACGACATTATCTTTGACAGGCTTGGACTCATCCATGAGACTGAGTACGAAAGTACTCCGGGACGGACATATTGTCCACGCGATTCACAAAGCCCTCACGTGTCGCCGGAGCGCAGAGCGTT
>Ga0075418_10003645_pt1 | contig 17539 bp, 13 predicted proteins | sample SoiMetdeltSBSDD2_FD_81776 | JGI IMG/M metagenome (GOLD analysis project Ga0075418, IMG submission 81776) | Bulk soil microbial communities from a Populus tree surrounding site in Tennessee, USA - Soil MetaG P. deltoides SBSDD2 | ecosystem: Environmental > Terrestrial > Soil > Tree plantation... | reverse complement strand
TTCGTGATTGGGATCGGCAACTGAAAAACAGCGCAGCGTGGACTGGACATACTGCGCGATCGTCTCGACCGCCCGCCGGCTGGCCGCGGCTCCGCCCGCGGTCCCGCCAACACCGTCCGCCACGACGCCGAACGTCGCCAACCGCTCCCCGCGCAGCAGGAGCTGCGACATCGGGAGGCTGGTCCCGTGTACCGCGAGTTCGCGGTGCAGCGTGCCGATGAGAAAGTGATCCTGATTCTCCGAACGAACCAACCCCTGGTGGGTCAACCCAAAGAGGTCGAGGTCTTCGTCGCGCGGCTTCAGATCGGCCGTCACGGTCGCGTTCAGGACATCGGAGGGGCTCACGGGACTGCGCCGAGTTTGGGGAGGGCTTTACTGCGTGGGGGCGACCGTGGCGGGCTCGGCAACTCCGTTCAGTGTTCGAACGACGCGGAACAGGTCGCCCACACTGTAGAAGTCGACCGCCACGATATTGGGGGGGCGGTTCCGCTGGTCGCGACACGCGCGGGCCCGCTTGAGCAGGAAATCGTACGCGTTGACGATTGCGGCATTCGATGGACGCGGCGCGGGTGTGGTCTCGATCCAGTGGTTGATCTGGAAGAACGGCGCGGTGGCACCGCCGCGATTCGGCCGACATGAAAAATCCGCCGGCGTGTGGAAGGTGTACGGCGTTTCCTGCATCGACTCCCAGGCGGGATGCAGCCACGCAACGCCCGGCTTACCCGTTTCTATGAACACCACCAGGCGCTGCCCCGCGTCGATCATCTCGCGCAAGGTAGGGACCGACTGCGTGAGTGAGCCCGTGTAGATCAGGTCCATCAGCCCGGCCTCCTGGAACAGCTTCGCGATATCCTCCGGCGGGATGTAGTCCTCGATTACCATCACCACGACCTCACCAGGATTCGACAACATGAACTCGCGTATTCCGTCGAATGTCGGTCCGACGGGATACGCACCCAGCTCGCAGAACCCGTGGCAGAAGTAGATCCCCGACGGACCGCTCACCTGACCGAGGAACCGCTCGCGAATGCGCAGGGCGGCGGCGGTGGCTTCCGGTCCGAGCGCTCCCTCAATCTTGTCTTTCGAGCTCCCCTCCCGGTCGAAATCGGTGAGCACATGCTCACCTGCCGGAACGCCGTAGTGCACGTCGATGAGTAAGGCACGAATGCCGTCTTCGAGCTGCCCGGGAATGGCGCGGCTCTGGTGTGGGAACAACCAGCCGGGCACCTCGGCATTCGACATGGCGTTGTGTGCGCCGGCAAAGACAACCTGGTTGAGTCGGCGGTTGCAGAGCTGTGCGAAGCCGTTGCACTCAGTCACGACGCCTGACGCCTCGGGCAGCGCGGCCGGCGCTCGGAAGACGAACAGTGCCGTGCCGCCGAGCGCGACAATCAGCGTGGCGGCCACGAGGGCGACTGCCCGCCACGCCCGTGCCTCGGTCCGCACCGTGGGTGCCGCGCTGACGCCCGGTGCGTTGGTGATGACGAGGCGAAAAACCTCGCGCAAGCCGAGGTAGATGAGCAGGAGGCCCACCACGGCGAGAAACCCGGCGGCGGCGGTCGTGGGATTTACGGCGGTGTACGCACCGGCCGCCAGGAACAAGACCGCGCGGCCAAGTCGGGCGCGCGGATGGAGCGGCGCGGTCAGCCATGCCAGGAAGACCTTGCCGCGCGCGAACGGATCCATCGCCTCGAGCATCGTCGAACCGGCGGCCGCGAGCACGACCGCGACGCACCCGACAATCACGGCTACCTGTTTGAGCACACCGAAAAACGCCGCCCACAGCCCGTGCACGACGCCCCGCAGCTCGGGGTCCGGCGTGATTGCGGCGGCCAGAATCCGACCCGCGGGGAGAACCGCGATGAGCGCGAGCGCGACGCCGAAGAGTCCGCCGCCTGCCCGCACCAGCGCCGTCTGGCGGTCCGGTGCAACCCATATCGACGCGACGACAGCTGCCAGCCCGAGCAGCAGCAGCGCCCAAGCGCCCCAGAGGATGCGACCGACGAGTGCCCACGCGTTGATGAACCGCGTAAACGCGCGCTCGGCCTTTGGTGAGGCCAGCGTGGTCTCGATGCCGGGTGGAATCCTGGCCGCGAGGTCAGGGTTGACGTTCGCGAGCGCGCCGCGAACCAAGACGGACACATCGGGAAGGGACAACACCACGTTGCGAGCGGCGGACTCGAACAGTGAGCGATGCGCCGCACGCGCCGATGTGCGCACGACCGCGCGGAACGGCCCCGACGCCACGACACCAGTCACAGCCGGTTGAATGACGGAACGCACGCTGACGAGGTTGGGGCGCTGGGCCACGATCGCGTCGGTGATGCGGGCGGCGACAAAGCCGGCGACGCGCGGGTCCGAGAGTGTCGCCGCCACCCGGCGCGCGAAGGGATCGGGACGGACGATGCCGCGCGCAGTGGCGCCGATAATGAGTCCCATCAGAATGAACAGGGCGCCGAGACCCAACAAGACAGTCGATTTTCTGACCGAGCGGGCGGTCGCCATAAAGTAAAGGATGTTGCCCTGCGCCCGGGTTGTTTACTGCACTAAGGGTCAATAGTCGGTTTTCCGCAGCCCTCGTAGCCTGGCCTCGTGCTCCTGCTCCCGGTCGCGGCGATCGTAGCGCAATCCGTCGCGGTCCCGCCCAATTTGATCCTGACCAACTACGATCGCCTTCCGGTCGGCCAACGCGAAGGCATCGAGGCAGGAGCGTTCCTTGCCAGGACTAACGACGCAGGGGCTAACTGGTACAATCCAGCCGGACTCGGGAACAGCGTTGAAACCTCGTTGAACGCGGGCGCCAACGCGTACGAGTGGACCAAGATGGGCCTCGAAGGCTTCGGCACCACACAGGGGCGCTCGCGCATCAACACCATCGGCACGCTGATCAGTGTCGCGATCGGTAAGGGAACGATCAAGTCGGACGAATGGCGTCTGGGATTCTCTTTGGCACGGCCGATCGTGTGGCGGCCCAGCAGCATTGATTTCGCGTTCTCACCCAACGCCGATCAGGTCGTGGCCTATGCATCCAATGTCGATTTCAACGTCATGATCCCTGGCGTCGCGATTGCGTACGCTCCCGGGGGGGTCAGCACGGGTCGATTCCGGATTGGAGCGGGCCTCGGGATGGCCATCACGTCGCTCAGTCAGAATCAATCGATCTCGTCTCGGGTGACGACGCCAACCAGCGCCTCGCTCACCGAGCAGAGTTTTTCCGCGGAGGGGTCAACCTGGCAGCTGCAACCTTCCGGCGGCGTGCAGTGGGATGCAACATCGAGCATCATTCTGGGAGCGCGCGTGGTCGGGCCGGCCATCCGTATCCTCGGCGGTACACGCATGACGCTCGAGACTTCACAATTCACCTCACCCACTTCGACCGATCTGGTCTTCCGCGACAACGATGCCACGTTCAACTACAAGCGCCCGCTCGAGGCGTCGGTCGGTGCAGCCTACCACACGAGCAGCATCGAGCTGGAACTGGACGTTCACTATTACGGTGCAAGCAACTCGTATGAGCTGTATTCGAGCGACAGCACTGCGACGCTGACGACGGTCGACAACACCGGGACGCCGACCGTCACGAACCCGCCTTTCATCGCGACGGTGAATAGCGCGCGCGCCGTGACCAACGTTGCGGTCGGCGGCCATTACCGCCTGTCGCAGTCGCTCCGTGTTCATGCCGGGTTTGCGAGCGACCTTTCGCCCGTGGACGATGAGGCGCAGTCGATCTTTCGCAAAGTGGATTTATCGCGCTTCACGGCCGGTCTTTCTCTCACGGGACAGCGCATATCCGGGTCGCTCGGTCTCGGGTATTCGGTTGGGAGCGGCACCCGCGAGTTCCTGGGGCCCGCGACAGGCGAGACGCGGCTCAACATAAAGACTCTGAACGTGCTCTTCGGGCTCTCGTTCGCCTTCGGCCAGTAGTCTCAAGCCTTTCCCGAAGAGCCAATTGCCGCCCCTAGCTTGCCTGCCGTATCGACGATAGCATGAATCTCATCGAAACTTCCGGGGCCTGTCGCAAGGGGAGAGGTACCGTGATTCTGCGGAAGGCGGCAGGTCCCGCTTTCATCGCTGCCCTCGTGGCACTGGCCTGTGAGGGGCGCGCGCGACCGATCATTGGGGTGGTGAGCGACTCCTCGCTGATCGGCGGCGGAAATACGCCACCAGCCCTCGCGACCGTGCTGATTGTCGACAACGAATACCAACCGAGTCTCGTGGTTGTGCGGATTGGCGGCATCGTCGCCTGGGTTTGGGGACCGGGCGTCACCGAACAGCACAACGTCACGTTCGCAGACTCGTCCCGGACCAGCCCCACCCAGACGCAGGGGACGCACAGCGTCACATTCTCGACCGCGGGCACCTTCCCTTTCAGCTGCACCATTCACCCCACGATGACCGGGAGTGTGGTGGTCAGATAACCACAACGCCCGCGCCACTCCACGCTCCCAGTGCCGATTCCCCAAGGTCTCATGGCTGTACTGCGCGTACTCAGGGCAGGTTGTCCCAAAGTGCCACTCCGACATCCACAGGAGGAAGTCCCCGTGATTCGACAACTCACCGCGCTCACCGCCGTGCTCGCTGTCGCGTGCGGCGGGCCGGACATCACCGTCAGGCGTGATTCCAACGTGCCCATTCCCAAACCGGCGACCTGGGCTTGGGGCGCGCGCGATACCGTGAGCCATTACGAGCTCGATCCCGTCGCCCAGAATGGCATGCTCCATCAAAAGGTGCGGGAGTCCATCGAGAGCAGCCTGACAAGCAAGGGATGGAAAAAGGCCGACGATCCTTCACAGGCGCAGGTGATCGTGACATATCACGTCGGCATCAAGCGGACGCAAGAGATGCAGGGCACGACGACAACGACCGGCGGCGGGTGGTGGGGCGGCTACGGATGGGGCGTGTACGGAGCGCCGACGTACTCTTCGACGACCATGAGACCGGTAGACTATACGACCGGAGGGCTGCTCGTCATCGTGCGCGACCGGGGCACGGGCAACATCGCGTGGGAAGGGCTCTACAAGAAGGAAGTCACGAATACCGAGCGCGTGAGACTGGAGAACGTGCCCAAAGCCGTCGACGAGTTGCTCGCCGATCTCAGATGATGAACCGCAGCAACGGTCGTGCCGGATGCCGCAGGCATCCCGGCACGACCGCGTCGTTCAGGCCACGACGCTGCGCGCGCAGCTAGAACGTCCAACCCAAAGTGAGCGCGATTCCATAGTCGTGCCTCGCGGCCGTGGCGGATGTCGGCCGGCTGTCGAATGTGTAAAACACCGTAAAGCCGGTATTGAAGTCCCGGATGAACTCGTGCGTGAGACTCGCGTCCAGGTCGCTGCGAATCCGGCCAAAATCCGTGAGGCTCGGATACAGCGTGAACGTCGTCTGGATGTCGGTCTTGGGAAAGTCGCGCTTGAAATATGTCCCCTCCCCGGTGATGAGCATCTCCAGGTTGGAGACGGCCGAGCTGCCCTCAAAGCGCTCATTTGTAAACGCCAGCCCGGCCAGGGTACGCACCTCGATTCGATTGGTCTGTATGAGGAAGCGGCCTCCCCCTGCCCCTACCAAGCCGCGCAAGGACAAGTCGAGCTCTTTGTTCTGTTCGAGTTGCCCGGCTGCCGTTAGCAGCCAGCGCGCCTGGAGGAAGCGGAGCTCACTGAGCGCCACCGAATTGCGGCTCGTCTGGGCCGCGCCTTCCTGAGTCTGGAAGTAGGTGCTCGACTGCAGCTCCGTCAGGCGCACCCGCGTCCGGTGCTGCGCGTCGAAGTCCAGGCCGACACTGCGCAGTTTATTCGCCCGTTGAAAGCTCAGATTCAGGTTGAGCTTGCCGTCGACCCGTTCCCAAAAGCCGAGGCCGATCGGATAGATGCGGACGACGCGCAGAATGTCGAGCGTATCGATGAACGAGGTCACTGCCACGACCATTCGCTGGTCCGCGGCTGCCGATTGCAGCGCGCCGTAGTAGCGCCGTCCGCGCTCGTCCTCCACTTCGAAGTAGCGTGGACTCACGATGCGGTGCACCTTGTCCCACTTGATCGTCAATGTGCCTACATCGTCTGTCTTGTAGGTCAGCGTACCGTGATCGAGGCTCTTGATTTCACCGACAATGCGATCGCCGTTGCGGATGACCACCGTGTCGACCTTCTGAGCACAGAGCGGCGACGCCGCGAACCACGCGGCGATACCGCCGATGGCGATTAGATGTCTGAGCAGCGAGGGTTGACCGTGGCGATGAAGAGACTGGCGGGGACGACTGCGACGGCGATCGAGAGGCGGCGCATGGGCCCCAAGCATGCGCGCCATGCCTCGTTGGCGCTACTCGCGGACCATTAGCCCAAGGTGCAATGCCCGCAATCGAGCCTCGGAGCAAGAGTTGCGCTGATGGAAGCTGGCGGAGATTGGTGAAGGTCTTCACGGGAGGAGTCATGCGGATCAAGTTCAGCGCGGTCGCACTACTCATTGCTGTTCCGGCGCTCGCTGCCCAGGAGCCAGCGCCCGCAGCGCCGGCCGACGGATCCTGTCCGCCTGGCTACACGTGCGCGACCCTGCCGTCACGCGCCTCGCAAGTCGGATTGTACGTATTCCCGAGCGCCGGTCAGACCAAGGGAGTGCAGCTCAGCGAGGAGCAGCAGTGCTACGACTGGGCCCAGCAGCAGACGGGCATTGATCCCACCAAGGTGACGGCGAATACCGACTCAGCCGCCAAGGCGTCGGGGGACAAGGCTGCTGCAGCGACGCAGGGAGCGGCGGTTGGTGGCGCGGCGCGCGGCGCCGCTGCCGGCGCACTCATTGGCGCAGCGGCGGGCGACGCGGGCAAGGGAGCGGCGATTGGCGCAGCCGCTGGGGCGGTGGGCGGACGGCGCGCGAAGAAGAGAGCGGAGGGTCAGGCCGAGCAGGCGGGCGCCAACCAGGCGGTCGCCGTGGCGAATGACAAGATCGTTCAGTTCAAGAAGGCGATGTCCGTCTGCCTCGAGGGCAAAGGCTACACGGTCAAGTAGTCAGCCTCAGAGAATCTTGTCTTGTAGTACGACCCGGATGACGAGCGCCGTGAGCACGCCCGTGCCCGTCACGGGCGTGACGCCGGGGTTGTTCCCGGTCGCGGCGATACGCATCCAGAGCGTGTCGCTCGCGAACAGGCTGTAGATCGCGGGACTCAAGTCACCCGTGATCGCCACCGGGACGGTGTTGGAGCCGCTGACCGTCGTCGGCGGAATGTCGAGCGCCGAGGCGGCGGTCATCGTTCCCGCCGAGTCCGGCGCGAAGAAGATCGAGAATCCAACCGTCCCCGTCCCCCCGCTGTTCATCAGATTGGCATTTCCGAGCGTGATGCGCACGGAGTCGACCACCGAGCTTCCGAAGCCCGGGGGCAACTGCACCCGGGAAAACGTGGAAACACTCCCGGACGACGCTGGCGCAATCACGTACGGGATCGTATCGGCTCCCGTCCCCGCCATAAAGCTGTAGATGTCAACGTTGAAGATCGCTTTACCCTGTCCGCAACCGGTGACGAGCACCAGTAAGGCAGCCGTAGCAAGAGCCTTCATGGGGTTGCCCCTTAGTAGACTGAAATGGACGTAGCCATCGTCATGGCACGCTGGTCGGACAGGGACGGGCTGTGGGTCCAGATCCCCACGTCCAGGCCAAACGCGCCCAGGCGGAGGCCGCCGCCAAAGCCGAACTGGATTTTCTTTCTCTGATCGCGTGCGACGCCACCGCGGGCTGCGAACGGCCCCCATCGTTGCTCGGCGCCGACGTGAATCACGGTGCCCCGTCCCGCATTGAACACGTCGCCACCGACCGTAGTGCCGGTTCCCATCCGAAGCGCCGCATTGGCGATGTAGCTGATCGGCAATTTGGTCTTGGTCTCGACGTGGTTCGACAGCATGGTGGTGCTGATCGAGTCGCCGTTCGGATCGTACAGGATTCGCTGGATCTTCGTGTCCGACCAGGTGAGCTCGGCGCCAATGTCGTTCGCGCCGATTCCCACCTCGAATGGCCCGGAGATCCACGCGATACCCACGTCGGCGCCGATCCCGCGTCCGTTCGGCCGATTCGATGTCCGCACCAGCCCGTCGAACAGCACGGTCGGCACATTGCCGAAGATCGGATCGCCGACCGTGAATCCGGCGGGACCGACTCCCCGGCCGTACGTCGCGCCGAAGTAGTAGTGTGCCGCGGCGCCGAGGTAGACACCATCGTCCGCGTTCGCATTCGGTCCGGTCTGGCCCGGTACGCTGTCCGCGGTCGCCGGACGCCAGATGCGACCGGCGTAGCTCAGGGTCGGCGTGAGACCCGTCTGCGCGATCGCGTCGGTAATAATGAAGTAGCTGCTGTCGGGACGAACCGGGACGGTGTCTTTGAGAACACTGCGCAGCGCCGAGTCGAGCGTGAAGCTGAGATCGTAATGGACGAATCCCATCACGCTCAGATTAAAGCCACCGAATCCGAATCCCATGTCCACCAGCCGGCCGCTGGTCCCGAAGCCGAAGGAATGATCGGGAATGAGCACCCTGGTCTGGCCGAGGTTCATGATGAGCTGGTTCTTGCCGATCGTGAACTCGACGTTATTCGTCGGCGTAGGCGGTTTGCGGATGTCCAGGAAGATCGGCGGATTCAGCACGATATTCATCAGCTCGATCGGATTGAACGCCGCGGAATCCGGATTGAAGGCCGGATCGCTGGTCAGCTGATTGATCGGATGCTCTCGGAAAAAGTCATACAGGCCGAGTGGCACGGGAATCGTGATCCTCGGCGCCCCGGTGCCGCCGCCCGAGAGGTTCTTGACTGCGCGATACGCCGGATTGTAGCGTCGCGCGTTGCCATCCCGGCCTAAGGACACCCCGCCCATGCCGAGGCGGCGCGCGTCAAATGACAGCTGCGCGTCAGCCGCTCGGGGAACCAGCACCAGCGCGGCAAGCGTAAGAGCGATCCCTGCGGTTCGCACAAGCCACCTCGGACAAGGGTAAGGCCGCCAAAACCCTGCACATTGTGTCCGTTTTTTCAGATCCGAGGTGTGAGCAAGGTCACCCTGCGGGAATTGGAGGCGCCGTTTGGAGCGTCAGAGTGACCCGTGTCCCTTTGCCCGGCTCGCTATCGAGGGTGATCAGCCCCCCCCAGCTCTCGACCAGCCGGCGGGCGATGGCGAGGCCAAGACCGGCTCCGCTCGACGTGGTTGAGAACGTCGGCTCGAACACCCGCGCCAACAGCTCCGGCGGGATGCCTCGGCCGTCGTCCGCCACCGTCAGTTGCCGACCGCTCGGGCCCACCTGGACCGTCACCCGTTTGGCGTCGGCATCCCGCGCGTTCTCGAGCAGATTCACCAACACTTCCTTGACTTCATCCTTGCGCGCGAGTGCCGGCAGGCCGTTGGAGGCGATGACCTCGAAGCGAGTCGGCGAGCCGAGCTCATAGAGCTGCACGACTTCGCGCGCCGTCGCCGCGAGATCGACGGGCTCGAGCGGCAATTGCTCACCGGACTGGGGAGCGCCAAACCGCGAGAACGCGCGGGCGATTCCATCCAGGCGGTCGATCTCCGCGAGAATGCGTCCGGCCGTTTCGTCCAGCGTCGCGGCAAACGCCGGCGATTGCGCTTTGCCGCGCACGCGCTGCAGATGCTGGATCCCGAGGCGGATGGGTGTGAGCGGGTTTTTGATTTCGTGCGCAACCTGACGCGCCATCTCTCCCCAGGCGAGAACGCGCGCCGCGCGCGTCAATGCGGTCGCATCGTCGAGCGCGATTACGCAGCCGTCCGTGGCCGTGCCGAGCAACGCCAATTGCACGCGAATCTGCCGCCCGCCGACTTCGAACTCTCGTTCCTGAATGACGTCGCGGTTCTCGACGATGAATTCGGCGACTGCTCGCCACACCGGCGTCCAACCGGCCGGTGAAGCCTGCGGAAGGACGTCGCCGGGCGACAACGTTTCGGTGCCCCCCACCACGAGCTCCGACGCGCGGGGATTCGCCATCGTCACCCGCAATCCGTCGTCGACGGCGATCACGCCGGTCGCGACGTTCGCCAGCACGCGCGCCGTGCGACTGCGCGCTTCCTCGAGCGCCGCCTGGCTGCGGCGCACGTCGGTGACCATGCGATCGAACGCGCTGAAGACCGGCTCGAACTCACGCGGTGTGCCGGCCGGGAATGCCGGCGGCTCACTCCCCCGCCCCACGGCAAGCGCGGCCTCGCGCAATGCGGCGACCGGCTTTGCCAGGCGGCGCGCTGCCAGCCCCGCGAGATAAATCGCGGCGGCCAAACCGGCGAGCGTGCCGAGGACGAGTGCGAGCGCGACATCCCGCTGTTGCTCACGCACCATTTCGTCGTTCAAGAGTTGCGGGACGGCGAGGACCACTTGATCGCCGCGCGGCTCGGCCGCAACCATGCGGTACCCCACGCGGGTCGGACGGCCTGCGGTGGTCGCGTCCATCGTGATCTCGAGATCGTCCGCGAGCATCATCCGAAATGCAGCAGGATTAAGGAATGGGTCCACCAGGCCAAGCTCCGCTAGAACCGGCGAGCTCGTGGCCACGAGTAATCCTCGGCGGTACAGCCAGAGCTCCGCATCGAGCCGTCGCCCCAGCTCGATGATCGACGGACGCACGTCATCGGGAGGACCCTGCGCGATCACTTCCGCACCGGATGCCGCGTCGCGCACGGTCTGACGAATGAGCAGATCCCCGGCGCGCCGCGCCTCGTCCGCAAGGCGGGTGGCGCTCCAGGCGGCGAACGCCAGCACCGGTAGTACGAAGAACGCTGCAAGCACCGTCGTCAGCTGCGCGCGATAACTCGTCCGCAGCGTGGTGATGATCGCTGGCACGGGGACGCGCAACCCCTCCGCGATGAGCAGACCGACGAGCCATACGCCGGCCAGCAACGCGACATCGAACCCCACCACGAGCACGCCACGGACCAGCAATGCCCAGGGTCCCTGGAGCGACACGCCCAGGTGGACATGGCGCACACCCTCGGGCAGCTCGATGTCCCGTTCGCCACGCGCCGACCACCCCGCACGTCGCCACACGAGCGCTCCCATTGTCGCCGGCATGTTCGCATCGGCGAGCGGGGACAGCGCGATGGTGTACGGAGGCTCGATCCCGGGATCGCCGCGCAGGAAGCGCGCAACCCGATCCGGCGGCAAGAGTCGGGTGCGCGGGCCGACGCCGACCGTCAGCACAGTACCATTGCGCAGCGGCACGATGAGGACGTAGTGGACACCTGGCGTGCGTTCCAGTCGCTCGACGCACGGGCCCGCGACCGTCTGGACCAGCGTCGACAGCAGCGCAAGAGGAAGATCGAGGTCGGCGAGGTGGAGCTCGGCGAGTGGTCGTCCGCGCTGCCCCAAGCGCGCATCGGGCGCTTCCCAGAGCGCGAGCGTGGCCGGGTAGTCTTCCCCAATGAGTGGCGATCCGACCCAGAGTGAATACAGTTCGCTAGCGCTACGGGGCGGTGGGTGTGAGGGAGCGAGCACTTCCTGACTGAACCGCTCGAGCAGCGCAACCGCGACCGCATCACCTTCTTTTCCCAGTCGCAAGGCGTCGCGGGTCGCCAAGGACAACCGCCCCTCCACCGCCGCGCCCCACGTAACGAGTGCGGCGGCGGTTCCCCCGACGATCGCCATTCCGACGATCGCCCAGCGTCGCGGCGCCGGCACAATCACGCCCGCGAGCGCCGGCAGCCAGAGGAACGTGTACCACTCGGGCCATGCACCATGTGGACTCCAAAGCCACAGACCGCCGATCGTCGCTAACGCGCCCCACACACAGGCTGCGGGCAACGCCCACGGGACCCGCGCCGGTTCGTTGGCTCCTCGCACAAGCGCGGCGGCGAGGAGGATCAATGCCATCGCGGTCACCGCCAGCGCCGCCTGCCACGAAAGCCAAAGGCCGAGACTCACCCCGCCGGCCGGCGGTGCAATGCCGCGACCGAAGAAACGCACCAGATACGGCGCGGCGAGGATGAGGAGGGCTGCTGCCGCGGTGCCCCACCACCGGCGCGGCAGCCCCCGCCGCCACAACCAGGCGGCAGCGAGCAGCAACAACACGCCGGCGACGAACAGCGAACCGGCCGACGTCCCCAGAAGGCCCGCGACCGGGCGGTAGAATGTCGCAGGCGTAAAGAAAGAAGAGGGCCCGACGGGTGCCCTGAACAATGCCCAGGCTGCGACGAGCACCACACCCCACCGCCACGCGCCCGGCGTCGCTGCTCCCAGCAGCAGGAGCAGCATCACGCCCATCGCGATCCGCGCGAGCCGCGTCGTTTGCTCCAGCGCGCGCAGCTTCGCATCGCCCTGCGACGGCGGGATTGTCAGGACGGAGAACAGCGTGTCCCCGCCTTCGCAGCCGCGCGGGGGAGCGCAAATCTCGAACACGCTCGAGTCGCGGGGTCCCTGGCCGGCCGGGAAGAACCGCAATGACACGTCGTGCGAGCGAGCGAACGCGGCGCCAAGTGAGTGATCGCCGTCGGCTACGGCCGGAGCCGCCGATAGCAACACGCTTCCCACCGCTGTTCCTCGTTGCGTCTGGCGCCGCGCCTCGAGCAGCGCATAGAATGGAGTCATGACCGCCTGTAGCTCGGTGGTGCCCAGCTCGGGGATCACCCGATGGCGCCCCGCCCACGCGATCGGAGACGCATCGGGTGCTCCCTCGAGTACGGCGACGCTGTGCTCGATCGGGAAGCTGGAGGCCGCGGCGTCCTCGAGCCGGTCGAAGACCGCTGCGCGCGGCAGCGGTCCCGAGATTGTCCCGCGCTCCGCGAGCTGCCGCGCCTGCGCGATCGCTTCGCCGAGGGATTTCTGCAGCGCGCGTGACGTCCCGGGCACGGCTTGCTCGCGCAATGCCGGCCAGCAACACTCGATGCGCCACACTCGCACTGCCCCGCGCACCAGCAGAGCGCCCAGAATCACGCCGAGCGCAGCCGCGCCAATAGTCAGCGGCTGCCGCAGGAGAGGCGGCCGCAGCGTCAGCACGAGCGCCGCGAGGCCGGCGACTCCGGCCAGAGCCGCCCAGACGGCGGCATCGCTGCGCAGCCATTCCGCGGCAGCGAGACTGGCCAAACACCCGGCGATTACGACGTGAGCTTGCCGCTGCACCTGAGTCTCCTCACCCCCGAGGCTGTGCGCACGGCGCTGGCGCGCGATTCACGGTTGTTGGTGCCGGTGGGCACCTGCGAGCAGCATGGGCCGCACCTCCCGCTTGGTTGCGATACACTCATCGTCGAGCGCCTCGCCGACGACCTCTCCGCCGGCTTCGCGATTCTGCGGGCGCCGACAATCTCCTATGGCGTCAACACGGCGACTAAACGTCACTATCCAGGCAATGCCACGGTCCGCCGCAAGACCCTGCACCGCTGGATGAATGATCTGCTGGGCTCGTGGGAGCAGAGCGGCGTTGGCACCTTCATTATTCTTACGGCACACGGGCACGACCCCCATCAGGAAGCCCTCTCCACCCTGCGCACCCGCCGCGCCCGCGTGTTCACCGTCGACGTCTTCGCCCTCGACTTTACCGGGTATCTCGAAGAACCGCACGGTCCTACGCACGGCGGCGAGCTCGATACGTCGCTCATGCTGCACATCGCCCCGCACCTCGTCCGCATGGAGCTTGCCCAGGACTTCGCGCTCAGTGAGCGCCAAGTGGCCCGCTTCCGTCGTCGGGCCTCCGGCTCAGTGCCCGCGCAGTCTCCGGGGTCGCTGGGGCGCCCCAGCCTCGCATCGGCGGAAAAGGGAGCGCGCCTGTATAAGATGATTCATGACCGTATCGCGACGCGAGTTTTGGGGGCGGTGGCAGCATGACTAGGTGCTTGCTGCTTCTGGCACTCGTGCAGCAGCCGGGCAGACTGGGCACGCCGGTAGATGAGGGTGTGCTGGTCGTTCGCCAGGATACCCTCGAAGTAGGCCGTGAATCGTTCCGCGTGACGCTTGGCCGCCTCTCGCGAGGCGAGACGGGGTGGAGCCTGGCGACAACGATCCGCTACGACCGCGCCCGGCCGGTGCTAGTGCTCGCCCCTATTCTCGAAGTGAACGGCGATACGATGCCGGTCATGTTGCAGTACGACGTGGCCGATCCTCGACAACCCGCTCGGGTCCTTGGCCAACTGGGGCGGGGTCGGTTCACGGTTCGGTACGTCACTCGCGAGACCGAGCGCGCCCGGGAATTCCCGATCGGCAAGCACGCCGTCGTCCTCGACGACTCCGTCTTCGCCCTCTACCTGATTCCCGGATGGCTCGCGACCACGCAATCGACCGTGTTGACCGCGATTCTGCCGCGGTCGCTCCGACGGGAGACGGTCGAGGTGCAGGACCAAGGGGTCACCGCCACCACTCTGAACCGCAACCCCGCCCGGCTGCGCCACATCCTGGTGACCCGGGAAGGCGGTCAGACGGTGCACGTCTGGTTGGATACCGCCGGCAGGTTGATGAAGGTCGAAATCCCCTCACAGCGCCTCAGCGCGGAGCGTCTCGCAGGCGGTTGACCTTGCTGCCGGAATACCCCCGGCTAGGTTCTGTGTCGCAGGCCGAAACCCCTTGTCGCACAGGCGCGTAAGGGGTCCGACCTCACGACATATCTTTTGCAAGGACGACCATGAAACGCTTGTTGATCGTGGCAGGCTTGTTCGCGGCCGCCACCCCTTTTGCTGTTACCGCCCAACAACCTGCACCCGCTCGTCCCAACATCGCGGCCCTCTCACTCGCCGACGCAATTTCGGTCGCAAAGGACCACAATCCTGGGTATCGGCGCGCCCAAAACAACCGGGGGCCAGCCTCCTGGGCCGTGCGCAACGCCTATTCGAGTCTGTTCCTCCCGGATTTCCGCGCTTCGGGAGGGATGACGTACACCGGACCGGGCTCGCAGACGTTTTTGGCCCAGAGCTTCTCGCAGTCGGTGTCGACGCTTTCCTCTTTTTATGACCTGAGTCTCTCGTATCAGCTGTCTGGCACCACACTTTCGCAGCCGGGCCTGGCGAAGGCTGAGCAGCGGGCGACCGATGCCGATATCGCCGGTCTCGAGAACGTGCTCATCACCGGCATCACGCAGCAGTACCTCACGGTGCGGCAGTCGATCGCCCTGGCCGATCTGGCCCGCAAGACACTCGAGCGCAACGAGGAATTCCTCAAGCTGGCGCAGGCGCGGTATGGCGTTGGCCAAGCAACGCTGATCGACGTGCGGCAGGCGCAGGTCGCGCGGGGTCAGGCGGCAGTCGGCTTGCTCCGGGCGCAAACGGTGGTGAGCGTCGAGAAGCTGCGCTTGTTCGAGCAGATGGGGGTCACGCCACCGGTCGATGTCGCGACCGTGCAGCTGACCGACTCGTTCCGCGTGCAGGCCCCGACGTGGCAGCTGACCGAACTGCTGACGATGGCCGAACAGCAGAATCCGTCTCTGAAAGCGCTGCGGGCGCGGGAGAACGCGGCGTCGTGGGGGGTTCGCGCGGCCGCAGCCGCGTGGGGACCCGTCGTCACGGCATCGGCGGGCTGGTCCGGATTCACGCAGCAGTTCACGAACGTCGATCCGCTGATCGCGAGCGGGCAGCAGGCCGCGAACGCCCAGTACGGTCAATGCCTGTCCAACGACTCCGTTCGCACGGGCGCGGGATTGTCCGGGATGGGATGCGGGCAGTACCAGTGGAATCCGGTTGTCGATGAAAAGCGACTGCGCGACGCGAACTCGGCCTTCCCGTTTCAGTTCACGGAGCAACCGTTCCAAGCGCGGCTGACCATCAGCATGCCGATCTTTACCAACTTTGCCCAAGAGCTGCGTGTCTCACAGGCGCGGGCCGATCGGAATGATGTCGAGGAATCCGTCCGCGCGCGCGGGCTCGCCGTGCACACCGACGTCAGCCAGACGTACCTGGCGCTGCAGACGGCGTATCGCACGGTGGGAATCCAGGACACGAATCGCACCGCCGGCCTGGAACAGCTCCAGCTCTCGACCGAACGGTACCGCGTGGGGTCGGGGACGTTCTTCGACCTGCTCGATGCGCAGGTGCAAGCATTGCGCGCCGAGAGCGAGTACGTGAACGCGACGTATGATTACCATAAGGCCGTGGCCGCGCTCGAAGCGGCGGTCGGCCGCAGTTTGCGTTAACGCGAGAGGATAGACTCCGACATGTCCAAGCGAAACAAGGTGTTGTTGGGTGGTGGAGGGGCCGCGCTCATCGTCGTGTTGGTGCTGGTCAGCGCCAGCGCCAAGCGGGAAAAGGGAATCGAGGTGCGGTTCGAGCAGGTCGGCCGCCGCGATCTCGTTGCCGCCGTCACCGCCAGCGGGAAGATCCAGCCCAAGAAAAAAGTCGACGTCAGTGCCGACATCACGGGCCGGATCACGCGGATCGCCGTCCGCGAGGGCGATCTGGTGCAGAAGGGCCAGTTCCTGCTCCAGATCGATCCCACCATCTATCAGGCCAACGAGCAGCGGGCCCAGGCCGCCATGTCGTCGGCGGAGGCCAGCGCCGTGCAGGCGCGTGCTAACCGCGACCAGTCGCAGCGGAACTTGCAGCGGACCAAGGAACTGCGCGAGCAGAATCCCAACCTGGTGTCGCAGGAGCAGCTCGAGCAGGCCCAGACCGGCTACGACATCGCCCAGGCCAACTTCACCGCGGCACAGCACATGGTCGAGCAGGCCCGCGCCGGGTATCGAGAAGCGCGCGACCAGCTCGCAAAGACGCACCTGACCGCCCCCATGCCCGGGCGCGTGACGCGGCTCGCGGTGGAAGAGGGCGAGGTCGCGGTGCCCGGCACCTTCTCGCGTGAGACGGGGTTGCTGCTCACGATCTCCGATCTCTCGGTGATCCAGACGACCGTGAACGTGGATGAGACCGACGTCGTGCGCGTGAGCATCGGTGACTCGGTGGAGGTGACGATCGACGCGTTCCCCGACACGACGTTCGTCGGCCGGGTCACGGAGGTGTCGAACAGCGCGATCCTCACGGCGGCGTCGCAGGTCGCGGGGCAGAATGACCGGGCCGTGGACTACGAGGTCGAGATCACGCTGTCCAATCCGCCCAATGAAGTGCGTCCTGATCTGTCGGCGACCGCCCGTATCGTGACCGGCACGCGCAAGCAGTCGCTCGCCATCCCGATCATCGCCCTGACAGTGCGCGAGCATACGCCGATCTCCACCGAGGAGCGTCCGGCTGCCGAGTCCAAGGCATCCGCTGGGGCCGCCGGCGACACCGCGCATCGGGGCGAGAAGAAGAAGGAAGTCGAAGGCGTGTTCCTGGTGCACAACGGCGTAGCCGCGTTCAAGCCTGTGAAAGTGGGGATCGCCGGCGAGGAGCATTTCGAGGTGCTCGAGGGCGTGGCCCAGGGCGATACGATCGTCGCCGGCCCCTACCAGGCGATCCGCGACCTGAAGGAAGGCGCGCGCGTGCGCGGCTCCAAGCAGCCCGCCGACACGACGCGGAGAGGGTCGTGAACTTTCGCACGGGAGACACACCGACTCCGGACATCGTCATCCTCGCGCACAAGCTCACGCGCGAGTATGACATGGGTCTCGAGCTGGTGCGGGCCCTGCGCGGCGTGAGCGTCCAGATCCGCAAGAACGAGTATGTCGCGGT
>Ga0075418_10003639_pt1 | contig 17547 bp, 18 predicted proteins | sample SoiMetdeltSBSDD2_FD_81776 | JGI IMG/M metagenome (GOLD analysis project Ga0075418, IMG submission 81776) | Bulk soil microbial communities from a Populus tree surrounding site in Tennessee, USA - Soil MetaG P. deltoides SBSDD2 | ecosystem: Environmental > Terrestrial > Soil > Tree plantation... | reverse complement strand
GTTATGCCGCTAATCTCCAGCGACTGGATTTGCCATGACTGAGAAAAGCGTGTGGTTCGTGACCGGTGCCGGCCGTGGCATGGGCGTCGACATCGTGAGGGCGGCGCTCGCCGCAGGGCACGCCGTCGTCGCGACGGGCCGCAACACCGACGCCGTGACCAGAGCGCTCGGGGAGGCCGACGACTTGCTCGTCGTCAAGCTCGACGTGACCCGTCCGGAGGATGCCAAGGCAGCGGTGGCCGCTGTTGTGAATCGCTTCGGCCGCATCGACGTGCTCGTCAACAACGCCGGCAACTTCTATGCGGGATTCTTCGAGGAAATCTCCCCGGAAGACTTCCGCGCACAGATCGAAACCAACCTGTTCGGCCCGGTGAACGTCACGCGTGCCGTGCTCCCCGTCATGCGTGGCCAGCGCCGCGGACTGATTGTGACGATCTCCTCGACCGGCGGCATCGTCGGGCAGGCGTTTGTCTCGGCCTACTCAGCGGCGAAGTTCGGCGTCGAGGGATGGATCGAGTCGCTGGCCCCTGAAGTTGCGCCGTTCGGCATCCGCACGATGCTCGTAGAACCCGGCTTCTTCCGCACCGAGTTGCTCACGGACGAGTCAACGAAATGGCCCGATGCATCGATCGACGACTACGCTGAGAACACTAGGCAGACCGTCACCGCCTGGAAAAAGATGAACGGATTACAGGGCGGCGACCCCGCGAAGCTAGCCAAGGCGCTGATCACACTCGCGGGCAGCGACGAGCCTCCGCTGCGCTGGCCTGCCGGCGTCGACGCCGTCGAGACCTTCGAGAAGAAGGCGAAGGAGTTGGTGGCCCAGGCCAACGCCAACCGCGCGCTGTCCTCGTCGCTCGCGCACGACGACGTCAAGTGAGTGACACGCGGCATAACCAGCGCTTGCAGCCGACGGCGCGCGTATCATCTTCCTAGAGCTCTCAGGAACGAGCGCGCCGCGGCTGAAGCGCGGCGTTAGCCGGATCCATAATGAGTCAGTGGAGATGAGCAAGTGGTGCTCGTGCTGGTATCGCTTCTGGTGACCCTTGCGTTGGGAGAGTCCCGTGCATCAGCTCAAGTCTCCAGCCCAGACTCTTCACTCGGAGAGAGTCGCCCTGGCGAGGTAACTGAGATTGTGGCAGGCATTGACCTCGGGACTCTCATGAAGGTGGAGACGCGCAACGGGAGGTTTCTAGAGGGACCGTTGGTGGACTATCGAAGAGAAGCATTCTCCTTGGATGTCGACGTGCTTGACCGGGTATCTCTGCAGCCGGGAAACGTTTCCAGGCTCTGGGTTCGAGTGGATGACAGGCGGGATACTGGGTTCATTTGGGGCGCCGTTCTCGGACCCCTAGTCGGTACCGCAATTTGGGGACTCGTATTTTACTCGAGCGGCCTGGTCCCTCCCGAAGCAGCCCTCGTTGTGGGTCCGATCACGGGTGTGATCGGTGGTGCCGCCATCGGCGTTTTCGTTGGCTCTCAGGTGAACGTCTGGGCGCAATACTATCCGAGGCGGTAAAGAGAGACCTTGCTGGAGGCACCGGCTAACCATGCGTTGCACGCGCCGGGCGCTGGGAGCGGGCAGCGATATTAATGGACGGGATGGCGTTCAGCGCCCGCGCGTGAACGCTTATCCGTTGGGCGGCACTGCAAACTCGCAGCTCGGAGGATGACGTACCATGCAGTTCATCATCGCGGCGCTCGTCACGCTGACGGTCAGCGCGCTGTCCTTCGCGGCGGATCCACCCCAGAAAGGCGGCAACGGGCCGTCGGACCCGCAGGAGTTGGAACGCTTCCTGGACGGCTATTTCGCCGAACAGATGGAGCAGCAGCACATTCCCGGGGCGGCGTTCGTGTTCGTGAAAGAGGGCAAAGTCTTTTTCAAGAAGGGTTATGGGCTCGCCGATCTGGAGCGGAAGCAGCCGGTCTCCCCGGACACGACCATCTTCCGCATCGGCTCGATCAGCAAGGTGTTCACCGCCGAGGCCGTCGTTCAACTCGCCGACCGCGGGAAGATCGACCTGGACGCCGACGTGAATCGGTACCTGAAGCGCGTGAAGGTCCCCGCCACGTTTGCCGAGCCGGTGACCGCGGCCCATTTGCTCTCGCATACCGCCGGCTTTGACGAAATCCGGCCGGGCACCCAAGCGCCGAATCAAGGGAGCGTCTTGCCGCTGCCCGAATTCCTGGCTCCCCTCATGGTCCGGTTGTGGAAACCAGGCCGGATCCCCATGTACTCGACCTACGGCATCACGCTGGCCGGTGCCGTGGTCGAGGACGTTTCCCGGCTCCCGTTCGAGGATTATCTCGCCAAGAACATCTGGGGCCCTCTGGGCATGAAGCGCACGAACATCACCGTGCCGCCCGCGCTCGCGGGAGATGTGGCGACCGGCTATGAGTACGGTGACGGCGGCCATCAGCCGCAACGGTGGGAATGGTACCACACCACTCCGGCGTCAGCGATGAACAGCACGGCTGCGGATATGGCCATCTGGATGATCACCCATCTCCAGAACGGGCGCTACGGGGACGCTCGCACGATGAGCGAAAAGTCGGCGCGCGCCATGCACCAAACCCGTGCCACCGGGCACCCGAAGCTCCCAGGGGTCGCCTATGGATTCGAAGAGGAAGTCTATGGCGATCTGCGGCTACTGCTCCACGGCGGCAACGTGGCGGGGTTCAGTTCCTTGGTCGTCCTGATCCCGGAACGAAACGTCGGCTTCTTCGTCGTCAACCACCACGAACAAAGTAATCTGCGCGACCAGCTGAAATGGGGCCTACTCGAGCGCTTCTACGGCCCCGCGCGAAAGGCCGAAGTGCCGAAGCCATCACCGGACTTCAACGTCCGTGCCCCCTTGTTTGTCGGAAGGTATGCGTGGAACCCGTACGGCCATACGCGGCCCGGAAACGCACCCGGATTCATCCTGACCGTCACCAGCAATGCGGATGGAACGATCTCCCTGAACGGGAAGCGATGGCTGGAGGCGGAGCCACTGCTATTTGTCCGGGAGGACGGCGCCTCCAAAGTCGCGTTCCGGACGGACGAACTGGGCCGCGTCACCCACCTATTCCTTGGAGGTTTCTGGAATTTCGAGCGGTTGGCGCCGTGAGGGCCGCCCAACCAAACGCTGAAGCTGACCGCCGCCCGCCAGGTCGGTGTCGCGCGATGCTGAGGCCTCGGAGGGGCGGCGGCAGCTTAGCTTCATCGTTAGCCGGACAAGGACGGGAACCCATGCGAAGCAAGACCTTAGACTTCGAGGTCGTCCGAGAGATTGCCATGGCGCTGCCGGATGTTGGAGAAAGCACCATCCACGGTGCTCCATCGCTGAAGGTGCGTGGGAAGCTTCTGACATGTCCGGCTATTCATAGGTCGGCTGAGCCGAACACGCTGGCGGTTCGGATAGGCTTTGACCAACGTGCCGAGTTGATGGCCGCACAGCCGGACGTCTACTACGTAACGGATCACTACGTGAACTATCCGACTGTGCTCGTACGATTGTCACGGATTCACCGGGACTCGTTGAGAGATTTGCTGGATATGGCTAGGCTCTTCGTAATCTCAAGGAACAAGAGGGGCGGATCAGGGGTTCCGAAACGTACCAGCTCCCGAGCGACAGCTCGTTGATAGCGCGTTGGGCTCTCACAGACTGTGTAGAGCCGAAATGTCCCGATCATCTATTGTGCCTGCGAGCGCCACAGAACGTGACCCGGGAGGCCGGGAGAGCACGATACCGTCTAACAGGGGCTGGACCCGTCGGCGGCCGCGCCCGCGAACCTGCTGATTCGCCACGATTGGTGAGCAGCCGCCGCGGGTCAGCCCCAGTGCGTTAGCCAGACCCGAGAATTCCTGAAACCGACGGAGTTGACCGATGGGAACGTCAGCAGCTCGGAATGCCGCGGTCACGCAAAAACGTCGAACGACAGCTAAGAAAGCGGCCACCACGCGTATGCGTCGGGCGGCCGGCAGCAAGGCCGTGACGACGCGCAAGAGTCGAACGACGGCTGGGAAAGCGGCGCCAGCGAGCAGCACACCGTCAGTCGTCCCTGTGCTCTCCTACGAGGATGGGGTCGCCGCCTTAACCTGGCTTCGAAAGGCGTTTGGGTTTGTGGAGAGGGCGCGTCTCACAACACCGGACGGTAGGCTCTCACACGGCGAGATGAAGGCAGGTGACGGATTGATCATGCTTGCGTCGCCGACGCCCGAGTACCGTAGTCCGAAACGCCATCGGGAGGTTTGTGAACAGGCACGGAAGTGGTCTACGGTGCCCTGGATCATCGATGGCGTGCTCGTCCAGGTGGACGACCTTGATCGACACTTCAAACGAGCAACGGCCGCAGGTGCGATGATCCTCTCTGAGATCGAAGAGGGGCCACCTGGGCGACGATACCGAGCGGAGGATCTCGAGGGCCATCGCTGGTTCTTTTTCGAAAAGGACAACAGATGACGCTCCCTGGCTGGCAAACCAGCCGCTGCAGCCGCCGAGCGGCGCGGCGCGAGTGAGCCGTTTCAAGGCTATTCGGGAGCGCCGCTCGCGGCTGAGCGGCAATGCGTTAGACAGAAGGACTGGGCACGAGGATGAGATCGCGAACGCCCCACACGGCTTTACTCCTGCTCCTCGCACTCACGGCCTGCGGAGAAGAGACGTCTGGGCCCGGCACAGAGCCGCAGGTGACGTATCCATGGCTGGCTCCAGGATACGATCACATGTTTGTGGAAGCCCGAAGTGACAGCGTCACACCGGCTTTTGTTAGGTGGCAGTTCTTGCCGCTCTCGGATCCTACGAGGCTCAGGTTCATCACAACAAACGATACGCCGAACCGAGTGTGGTCCAAGTCATGGTTCCTGCGGTTTGCGGGCGGCGAGTGGCAGAATATCGTGTGCGGGAGTGATCCCGAGATCCTAGAGGACTTTATGCCACCGCAATGGGTGGCTGGCTACGAGTACTCTCGACACGACTGCGGCGCGATTGTACAATTCAAGGTACTGGCTTCAGGGCACACCTTTGTTGTGGATGGAGAGAGATACTCTGGGTATGTGATTCGCTCAATAGACACCCGCATAGCCCGGGACATAGCGTACGATGTGATTCAGGGACCTGTGGTCATTGAAGAGCGCGGGTTGGAGTGGAACGGAGAGAAGTACGTTTTCAATCCGGACGCACCAGTGCTACGACTTGAGATTCAGAAGTGAATGGCCGCTCTGTCTAACAGGCCATTCCAGCTGCCGGCGGCTGACGTCAGGCGGAAGATTGAGAGCGGATTCGCTGCGCGCTGACTGGGCGGCGCCGCAGCTGAACGGCTATCCGTTAGGCACATGCGGAGCGAGATGGAAACGCCGGAGCAACGGATCCAGCGAGTTGTGCGGGAGGAAGTAGCGATTGCGACGTACGACGCTGCATGGCCGGAGTTGTTCCGCCAGGAAAAGGAGCACCTGCTGTCCTGTCTGCCCAACGACCTCATCCGGCGTGTGGAACACTTCGGTAGCACGGCGGTGCCTGGGCTCGCAGCGAAACCCATTGTGGACATGCTGGTCGAGGTGACCGACTTGCAAGCGACCAAGGTCCGGATCGCGCCGGTGCTCGAGGCGCAAGACTACGAGTATTTCTGGCGTCCGACGCACGGGGACGACGGCCCGCCGTTCTACGCGTGGTTCATCAAACGAGATCGGCAGACCAACGCCCGCACGCACCACATCCACATGGTGGAGAGCCACTTCACCGACCACTGGGATCGGCTCTTTTTCCGAGACTACCTGATCGAGCACCCGGATCTGGCCAGGGAGTACGAGGCCCTGAAGGTCCGCCTGGCGTCCGCCTGGCCGCAGGACCGGATGGCGTACACGCATGGCAAGACGGAGTTCATCATCAGCGTGACCAATCAAGCGAAGCGGTACTATGGTAGGGCCTAACACGGCGATGCAGCGGACCGACTTCGCCGGCCGCTGATCGCCGAGGCGTTGGGCGGCGTTGTGCAAGTGCGTGGACGACATGATTGAAGACGCGAGGCCGACAGGCCGCATCGTCATCGCAGGTGGCACCGGATTTCTCGGTTTGAATCTCGCTCGCCATCTAGCCGAGCGGGACTGCGATGTCGTGTTGATCTCGCGCCATGCCCCCGCCGCACTCGGGAAATGGCGGCATCTAGTCTGGGATGGCCGAACCTTGGGCGCCTGGGCGGAGCAACTTGAGGGCTCGTCGGCGCTGGTCAACCTCGTTGGACGAACAGTGGATTGCATCAAGACGCCAGATCACTGTGATGAGATCCTGCGCTCACGCGTCGAGGCAACTCGCGTACTTGGAGAGGCGCTAGAGAAGCTGCACCAACCGATTCCCGTCTGGGTTCAAATGTCCACGGCCCATATCTACGGTGATCCGCCTGAGGTTGTGTGCAATGAAAACTCGGCCTTCGGCTATGGCCTCGCGCCGTACGTTGGCCGAGCGTGGGAAGCGGCTCATTCTGCCGCTGTCCCTTCCGGGACTCGGCAGGTCACACTCCGCACGAGCTTTGTGTTGGGGCGCGATGGTGGCGCTCTGCGGCGTCTCGTTCGCCTAGTGCGCTGGGGACTCGGTGGCAAGGCCGGCGACGGTCGCCAGGGGATCAGTTGGATTCACGAACGCGACATGAATCGCCTTTTCGTGCGGGCAATTGCAGAGAGGAGCATGAGCGGCGCATACCTTGCTACAGCGCCGAATCCTGTTTCAAACGCTGAATTCATGCGTGAGTTAAGGCGCGTTCTAGGGGTTCCGGTAGGTCTACCGGCTGCCCGATGGCAAGTGCACCTCGGAGCAGCTCTCTTCCTGCGCACAGATCCCGAGCTAGCGTTGTATGGGCGCTATTGTGTTTCGCGGCGACTCTCTGAAGAGGGGTTCCTCTTTGAGTTTCCCGAACTGCCAGGCGCTCTGCGCGACTTGTTTCAGCACCGGAGCCACCGCCCAACAAGCCGCTGAAGCTGACGGCCGCGGGCTTAAACCGCGCGAGTGGCCGAGGTTGACACGAGTCGTGGTGGGCTCACACGCAGACGCAGCCTAGGGGCCATTTGTTAGACGGCGTGAGAGATAGGCGGAGGATCTTTCAATGCAGAATCACAGCTTGACCTGCACATTCTGCAGGAAGTCCGAGCTTCAAGTTCGGAACCTTGTCGCGGGCCTGGAGTCTACATCTGCGACGAATGCGTGGAAGCGGCTGCCGCGGAACCGGAGCGTTAGGATGGCTAATGAGCTCATTCGTTGAGTTTGAGCGCGACGTAGTGCGGGTCCTCCTCCACCCGCACATGCCGCCTGGGCAAATCGAAGATCTGCTCGATTCAGCTAGCTTGGTCTCGTGTGAGCACACCGGGGCCGGCTACTTCCTGACTGTGAGCCACCCCGCGCTCCCACATTCGAGGGTTGTGTGCAGCGAGCCCATGATCCTCGGTCGAGCTCAAGACATCGAATGCGGGTTTGTGGTTTTTCTCGAAGGAGGCGAGCTCACGCTCGAGTGCCACTCATGGGGGGACGCGCCCCTTCCCGCAGACCTCCGTGAGCGTCCACTCGCGATTCAGCCGGTAGGCTAACTGGCCGCAGCAGCCGAGGAGCGGCGGGCGGGCGAGGGGCGGGTCCGGTAGCATGGGGTCCGCCGCTCGCGGCTGAGCGGCACGACGTTAGGCCTCAGGAGGGAGCCATGAAGTACATTGTGACCGCACTCTTGCTCTTGGTCGGTTGTCCTGTGTCGGCGCAGGACCTTCGACTGCCGTTCAACGGCCGGTGGTTCGTGCTGCAGGGCGGCGACACGCCCAATGTGAATCAACACATGACGGTCGAAGCTCAGGCATTCGGTGTCGATTTCGCCAAGGTTGGCGGCGCCAGTCAGCGGCAACTCGCGCTCGGGACACCAACCAAGGTCGAGGACTTCTTCTCATGGGGCGAACCCGTTCTTGCTCCTGCCGACGGCACAGTCGTGTCCGTCGTCAACGACCGCCCGGACAATCCGCTGGGCACTAAAGACGCCGAACACCCGGCAGGCAACTGCCTCGTAATCCGTGTTGCAGAGGAGCGCTTTGTATACCTTGCACACATGCAGCGTGGCAGTGTTTCCGTGAAGGCGGGCGATACAGTAAAACGCAGCCAGCGCTTGGGTTTGTGTGGCAATTCAGGAAATAGCGACTTTCCGCACATTCACCTTCATGTTCAAGATACGCCCGACCTGAATGCTGGCCGTGGCCAGAATCCGATCTTTGGCGCAATCAATGTGGAGTTGACGGGCAAGCAGTTCACAGGCGTAACGTGGCCACTCATTCGCGGCTTGTTTGTGTCGAATCCGTGAGGTCCCGCCATGGAGGAACGAGTAGCTTGTTTCTCGACTGGCGTGGCTTGGCAAGCTGTTCGCAGGCCGCCTACAGCGTGCTGCACCTGGCGAGCGCCGCAGGGCAGCAATGGTTGTTCGAGAGATCAACTTGCGGCGCTCGCAGGTGAGCACGAGGTCGTTGGGCGGCAGCGCGGAGCGACGAGATGATTCCGTTTGAAGAGATGCCTGAGGACAACGCCCAGCTTGCGAACATCGCCATCGAGTTCCCTGTCCTTGAGCCGAATACTGCCGAATCCTGTCCTGTTGCCCTCGCGGACGTTGTGGAGTACCTCCGCCTCGAGTCGCCAGACAGAGATGAGATTCACGGCGGACAGCTCTCCTTTCTCCGAACCGCCCGGGTCGCCGAACAGCGGTACTGGATCTGGGCGTTTCAAGAAGCCGACGGTAGCCCTTGCTTTGTCACGGTCGCGGTATCCCCGGATGGTTCATCGTGCATCGGGTACGAAGAGAACTGCTATGCGTTAACGCCCGAGCAGTTCATGCTCGGCGACTATCACCAGGTCTTCTAGCGGCGGAGGGCTGCCGCCCAACAAGCCGCTGAAGGCTGACGGCCGCGGGCTTGCCACGCGGGGAGCTCGACACGAAGCGTGGTAGCATCACGGGCGGCGCAGCTTAGCGGCCATGAAAGACCGGGTGGCCTGGCAACGGCGACTCCAAGGGTCTCACCGCGGCAGCTTCAGAGGCTTTCCCGCGACCGGCCGGCGTGTGGTCTGGCGCGACATGGTCGTCAGCCGATTTCGCGGCGGGCGCATCGCCGAAGACTGGGTGATCACAGACGTCGTGGAGCGCCTCCTACGTTCGAGGAAACCGCGACCGACTGTCTGAGAGTTGGACCAAAGGTCGGGGTACAGGATGACTCAGGCTTTTTCACTGACCGAGTTGGAGCGGCTGACCGGCTGCCTCGGTCGACTCCTCCCTCACGTCCATGGGGATGGCGTCGCAATCACTGGCGGCGTTGCGATGCAATTGGGCATGGCGGAGCTCGGGAGGCGAGGTCTGCGCAATGGCATCGCAGATCTCGACCTCGTCGTAGCCTCCATCGAAGTCATCAGCCCGAGCGTGGTCGGGCAGTTTCTGCTGTCCCATTACCATGTCGTGCGGCCAGGCGTCCCGAAGTTCATGATCCAGCTTGTCGATCCAGTGTCGCGCATCCGGATTGACATATTCCCAGACTTGGTCCGATCACTCATGGATGCGCGAACGATTGCCATAGGCGAACACACCGTTCACGTTCTTCCGTTGGCAAGGATCCTCGATCACAAGGTCAGAGCGCTGTCTCGGGCTTCGTCGTCGTCGCCGATTGATCCGAAGCACGTTCATGACGCGCTGGCCCTCGGGCATCTTCTCGGCAGGCAGGTGCCTGCCGTGGCCCCGGCGGCATTGGCCTGTGACGTGTTTGGAATCGAGGCCGACTGTTTCTGCGAACGCTGTAAATTGAGTGAGCATCCTCGCTGGCCGCTGGCACCCAAAGACCGAATCTTTGAATTGCTCGGGTGGACTCGGCAGCCCAACATGCCGCTGGTGCCGTCGAGCGGCTCAGCGGGGTTCGGGCAGAGCGACGGAATCGTGACCACCACTCGCGGCTGAGCGGCACGACGTTCGGCCGCAGGAGGACGGGCAATGAAGCGCACGTGGACGATCATCGGGGTACGCGATGTCGCTGGCAGCTGCGAATGGTACCAGTCGCTCTTTGGCCAGCCGGAGACGCCTCCCGCCCATGATTACTTCGGGCAAATCCTCGACTCTGATGGAACGGTCTTGCTCTGTTTTCATGAGTGGGGTGCACACGAGCATCCCCCCTTGGTGAGCCCTGATCACGGGAAGCCTGGCAACGGCCTCCTCTTGTTTTTCCGTGTCGACGATTTCGACATGGCCCTGCCAAGGGCACGGGCTCTCGTCAGTCGGCTCGAAGAGGAGCCGCACGTGAATCCGAGCACAGGAACTATGGAGTTCTCGCTCCGAGATCCGGACGGGTATTACGTCACGATCAGTGCGCTCTCTGCGACTTGAACGAGGCGCTGCCGCCGACACGCCGCCGGATGTATCATTCCCTTCCACGGCCGGCGCAGCTGAGCGGCCGGCTAGGTGGAGGGAAGGTGGTACTCATGGGGTAAGGCGCCTTTTCATCACGCTAGGCTTCATCGCTACTCTCTGCGCTTGCGGGAATGAGGACTCGACGGGCCCGAGACCGTCTGTGATCCCGACGGGAGTCACGTGGAAGCTGAAGTGTTACAAGCTACCCTCGAGCGACTCGTCGTGTAATGAGGCTGGTATCAATCTGCTGTACACGCTTCGGTTCGAGAAGAATGGGATCGTGTCGGGCACGGATGCATGCAACACATGCACTGGAACATATTCCTACGGCCCAGCGACACAGCTGAGTATTCACTGGAGTTGTACCGAGGTGGTCTGCGACCCGCCCAATCCCTTGTCGGGCTACGGCCCTGACGTTGCCAGTACGACCTCATTTGCGCTGGTCAACGATCAACTCGTGTTGACGTTAGTGGTCCAAGGCGAGGAATCGTTACGCATCGAAGGGTTTCCCGCGCCGCGACATGGATCGGGGAGCGTGCTTCTCGAGATGGTTTACCAACGAGGGGAATAGGAACTCTCGGGAGACGCCACCCAACAAGGTGTTGCACCTGCCAGCAGGGAGGCGTCCCGAGTGAACGCAACGGGATCTCCGCAGCACCTCTGCGAGTGCTCGAAAAACACCGTTCTCAATAGCCCCGGAGACGACACATGAAGAAAGTTGCGAATGCTCGGTTCACCATCAAGAGCTGGGATGAGAAGCCCTATAGCGAGGGCCCGGACATGCCAAAACTCACTCGAGCCAGCGTCACCAAGACCTATACCGGGGACATCGAGGGGGAGGGACAGGTCGAATACCTGATGATGTACCGCAGCGACGGTTCGGCTTCCTTCGTCGGACTCGAGCGGGTCGTCGGGCGATTCGCCGGCAAGACCGGCGCCTTTGTGCTCCAACGCACTGGCGTGTTCGAAAGCGGCCAGTCGAAGGAGTCCTATTCCGTCATTCCCGGTTCCACGACGGGTGAGCTGCGCGGCCTCGAGGGTGACGGGGTATCCGCCCTTGGGCACGGCAACGAGTATCCCTTCACGCTGCACTATGATCTGCTCTAGTACCCTGAGGCGCGCGAACCGTGAAGACATTTGTCGCCCGGACAGCGGACCAATGGCGGAAATGGCTTGACGAACACCACGCCTCGGAGTCCGAGGTATGGCTCGTCTTCTACAAGCGGCACACTGGCGTCGCTACAATCGACTACAAGGATGCGCTCGACGAGGCGCTGTGCGTTGGTTGGGTGGACAGTCTCGTCAAACGCCTGGATGACCGACGATACGCGCTCAAGTTTACGCCACGGAGAGCGGACAGCCGATGGTCGGAGGCGAACCGGAAACGTTACGCGGAACTCAAAGCCCGTGGACGATTGAGACCAGCAGGCATCAAGCTCCCCCCGACCGACCGAGGCTACGGCCCTCGACCACCACGGCTTTCCATGCCTGCAAAGCTTCCGCCGTACATACAGACAGCGTTGAGGAATCATCCGAAAGCCTGGCGCCAGTTCGAAGCGTTGACACCTTCGCAGCGCCGACGGTATTTCGCTTGGATTGAGTCCGCCAAGCGCGAGGAAACGAGACTCAGGCGATTGAAGGAGGCGATTCGCCTCCTGGCCAGAGGCGAAGTGCTGGGATTGAAGTAACAGGCCGCCCATGAGCGAGTAAGGGGCCTCGTGCCCTTCGAGGTCGAAGTCACCGCAGTCCTGGAGTGAACACAATGGCCAGCAAGACGTCCAAGAAGTCAGTAAAGGTCGCAAAGAAGACCGCTGCCAGGCGGGTCGTTACGAAGCCGACCCTCCTCGCAGGCGGGAACCCTCAGATCGCGATGGGCGACGGCGACGCCCCGGTGCAGGCCTACATCGCGGCCATGCCGGGCTGGAAACGCGACCTCGGGCGCCGCCTCGACGCACTCATCGTGCGCAATGTGCCCAACGTCCGCAAGGCCGTGAAGTGGAACTCGCCCTTCTTTGGCATCGAGGGCCAGGGCTGGTTCCTCGACTTCCATTGCTTCACGAAGTACGTCAAGGTGGCTTTCTTCCGCGGCACGTCGTTGCGTCCTGTTCCCCCTGGCGATTCCAAGAACGAGGAAGTGCGCTACCTCGACATCCACGAGGACGACCAGCTCGACGAGGCGCAGTTGGCGGCGTGGATCCGGCAGGCGGCCGCCCTGCCGGGCTGGATCCCGTAGCGCCGCCAGGGATTCTCGCGAGCAGTTCGTCATCGCGCAGAGCCGCGACCTGACCATGACAACAGCTGGAGCCAACCTGGCCTGCCCGGTGGTTGGGTTTCTGCGATACTAGGCTTCGGCCGCCCCGGCGGATCAGCTCGAGGCCGTGAGACCTCTGAACGCCGACGAAGACGAAACAGAATCGAGGACAACATGTCCAACGGAACGCCCGAGCAACTTCTCCAGTCGATCGTGGAAGGAATCAACACGGGGAATCTCGACGCACTCGTGACTCTTTACGAGCCTGAGGCCGGTTTTGCGTCTCAGCCTGGGAGCCTCGCCCGCGGCCCAGCGGGTGTTCGTGAAGCCCTGGCCGGTTTTATTGCAATGAAGGGTAAACTGGACCTCGAGGTGACGAGGGTTCTTACGGCAAGTGACCTGGCCCTCGTGACTACGGCTTGGTCATTCGCTGGAACCGGGCCCGGGGGCGAACCGGTGAACCTAGCATCGAGATCCGCAGATGTTCTGCGTCGTCAGGCAGATGGCTCGTGGCGCCTCGTGATCGACAACCCTTGGGGAACGGACTGACTGACCATAGAAGGAGGGTCTCGATGAATCCAAACAAAGCACTCTGGGAGAAGGGCGATTTCACTCGCATTGCTGAAACCATGCGTGACAGCGGCGAGGCGCTCGTGAAGAAGCTCGGCGTCACCAAAGGGCTCAAGGTCCTGGATCTCGGTTGCGGCGATGGAACGACAGCAATTCCTCAGGCGAGACTCGGGGCGGATGTGCTGGGCGTCGATATCGCGCAAAACCTGGTTGAAGCCGGAAACATCCGCGCCAGGGAGCTAGGCCTGACGAATTGCAGGTTTCAGGAAGGTGATGCGTGCGATTTGCATGAGCTGAAGGATCAGGACTTCGACCTCGTCGTGAGTATCTTTGGAGCGATGTTTGCGCCGAAGCCGTTCGACGTTGCCAAGGAGATGGTGCGGGTGGCGAAACCCGGAGGTCGCATCGTCATGGGCAACTGGATTCCAGGTGATCCGACGCTGGTGGCGCAGATTCTGAAGATCAGTTCCGAATACACACCGCCACCGCCGGAGGGTTTCATCAGCCCGATGACCTGGGGTATCGAGAGCAACGTGACCGAGCGATTCGGTGCAGCGGGAATTCGCAGCGAACGGATTGCGTTCGACCGAGACACGTTTACGTTCAACTATCCCGGGGCACCGTCGGCACTTCTGGAGCTATTCCGGAAGTACTATGGGCCAACGATGAATGCATTCGATGCGGCGGAAAAGAACGGGCGCGCCGCTGACCTGCAGAGGGAACTGGGAGCTTTGTTCGACAGGCATAACAAGCACACGAGCAAGGATGCCACCTCCATTCCAGCAACCTTCTTGCGGGTCACAGTGGTCGTTTGAAAGAGTGGTGAGCGGAAGCGGATGAGATGATGATGCCGCGGCCGGCAGCTCAATGCCGATCCGTTCCTCCCCGGCGTCTGGTGATGAGCGAGGGGCAGCCGCCTCACAAGGCATGCAGCGGAATCGGCTGCGCGCCGAACTGTCTCGCGCCGGTGGAATTCATCGAGTACAAACAGGTCGATGCCAATGCCTCGTTCCGGCGTGTCTAGCCCACGCCTGCGCCCCCGTGTGGAACGATTCCCTCGAACTACTGCAGCAGCTGCATCTTGCGGGTGATGCTGCGGCCGGCGGCGGTGAGGCGGTAGAAATAGACGCCGCTTGCGGCGCGGCGGCCGCCGCTGTCGCGTCCGTCCCAGGACACTTCGTACCTCCCGGCCTCGCGATGCTCGTGCAGGAGCGTGCGCACGCGCCTGCCGTTGACGGCATAGACGCCGAGTTCGACGTCCCCGGCGTTCGGGAGGTCGAAAGCGATGCGCGTCGCCGGGTTGAAGGGGTTGGGCGAGTTCTGCTCCAGCCACAGGCGCCGCGGCGCGAGGGTGGGGCCCGTGTCCGTGGGAGTGGCCCAGGCGGACAAGGCGACGTCGGTGTTCTGCTGCAGGTCGGCGAGGGAGCTTCCGCCGACGAAGGCGAAGCCGACGACGATGGAATCCCCCGGTGCGATGGTGAACGGACCGGTGGCCAGGAGCTGCGAGATGTCGGCGGGGCCGGCTTCCGCTTGGACGATGCCGGCGGTCAGTGCTTCCCACTTCTCCGCATCGGAGAAGCCGTCGTAGATCCCCCAGCTCGGATTGTTGGGATCGGCCTCGTCGTTCCAGATACCGCGGTACGCCGTCGTCCCCGGCGGCGTGAGCGTGACCACGCCCACGTAGACGTCGGGTCCAGTGCCGTCGTCCCAGACGTAGCCCAAGCCACGAGTGGCGTCGTAGCCGGTGTGGTTCGTCTCGTAGGTCGCACCATCCAGGTCCCAGTCGAGGAACCAGCCAACCCGGAGATTCTGCAGCGTCTGCGCGCTCTGGTTCTGGATGGCGTAGCGGAGCACGACGAAATCGTCGTACGGCTGATAGGAGATCTCCCAGCTCTCCTGGCGCAGGCGCAAGCCGAGAGGTGTGGTGGCGCCGGCATCGGTGCAGGTCGCGACGACGAACTGATCGAAGAGCGGATGGGCAGTCGTGAGTGACGGCGTGCCGTTGGTGGCGGTGACGAAGTCGTCCTCGGTGGCGGAAGCGGTCGCGCCTCGAGCCGCATCGGAGATCGTGGCCTGTCCGGTGCCGACGAGGAGAGCGCCCTCGAAGAGCAGGTTGGGCGAGCCGGCGTAGAGGAAGCCGACACCATCCTTGCCGTTCCCGCCGGACTTCTCGCCGAAGCCGAGCTTGCCGACGCTGGTCACGGTGGTCACGACCTGATTGGCGTCGTGGGTGGCGATGATGGGGAGAACGCGGAGATCGAAGCGGTCGGCGTCGGTGTAGGCCGGGCTCCCGGAGGTGATGTTGAGCGTGCAGGTGGCCAGGTGATTGACCGGCGCCGCAGCGGTGAAGCGCACGGAGAAGTCGAGCACCGTTTGCTCCAGCGTCCCCAGGGAAGCTACGGCATCGGAGTTGACGGGTACGGTGGCGTAGGAGGAGTTCTCTCCCAAGGTGAACTGCAGGTTCGTCGCAGGATCGAGCCAGTTGATCACGGTGACGTGGACGGCCACGGTCTCGGTGGGCTCGATGATGGCGTCTCCGTCCGGGGTGTCGTACGCGACCTCCAGGATGCGGAGCGCCGGCGTCACCTTGCTGAGAGCCTGCGCGGCGTTGATGCGGCCGTAACCCAGCTGCCCACCGTATCCCGGGTTGAGGGCGTCGATGTTGTCGCAGGTGACCCGCACCCGCTCCCGCACTTGCTCCGCCAGGGCCGTGGGCCACTTCGTCTTCACCAGGGCGCAGGCGGCGGCGGCGTGCGGCGCCGCCATGGAAGTGCCGCTCAGATCCAGATAGGAGCCGTTGCGGTAGGTGCTGTGGATGGACGTGCCCTGGGCCGCGACGTCCACCCAGGGGCCGTAGTTGGAGCTCGCGCTCTTCTGGTCGGTGTTGTTCACGTTCGCCACCGCGAGGACGTGCGCGTAGCCCGCCGGGTAGAAGTCGGCGGAGGAAGCGTTGTTGCCGGCGGCGGCGACGACGACGACGCCATGCTGCCGAGCGTACTCGATGACTTCCCGTTCGAAGTACGAAGGGTTCCCTTGCCCGCCCCAGCTGCAGCTCACCACGTCGGCGCCGCTGTTCACGGCATAGAGGATGCCCTGGTAGCCGAAGGCGATGGCGTTGTCCACCGTGGGGTGGGCGACGCAGACCGGCATGAAGCGGGCGTTCCAGGTGGCGCCGGCGACGCCGATGGCGTTGTTCGACACCGCGCAGGCGATCCCGGCGACATGGGTGCCGTGCCCGGCGGAGCTCGGTGTTTGCGGCAGACCGGTTGGGTCGCTGGTGCCGTTGCTGAAGTTCCAGCCGTGCAGATCGTCGACGAAGCCGTTGCCGTCGTCGTCGACGCCGTTGAGGCTCTCCCCGGGGTTCGTCCACACATTCGGCGCGAGGTCGGGGTGCTGCCACTCGCTGCCGCCGTCCACGAGGGCGACCACGACGTCCCCGTCGCTGCCGCGCGTGTTGTCGTGGGCCGCAGGAAAAGCCATGCGGGTGAAGTAAGCGCTCTGCTCCGTGGGATAGAGCGGGTCGTTGGCGATCGCGGCCAGGGGGTAGACGAACTGCGGCTCGGCGTATTCCACCTCGGGGCGCGCGGCGAAGTCGCGTGCCACCTGCAGCGGATCGGCGCCGCCGCCGAAGTGCAGGACGTAGAGGCGCGACAGATCCACAGGCCCGGCCTCGTGTGGCGCGACCGGCGAGAGCGGTAGCGTCTTCCGAGAAGTGGTCCGTGGAGGAGCGACGGGCTCGAAGCGCTCGACTTGATAATGGCGGCAGAGTGCATCGAGGACGGCAGAACCGGTGCGGAAGGGTGCCGAGAGCGACGCCGCTTTCTCGGCTCCGGGGCCGAGGGGGCCCGCGAACTTGACGATGACGACACCAGGGAGCCGTTCCTGGCCGTCGGGGCGGAGCGCGGGGGAGTCGAGACCGGGTGCCCGTCCCCCGGCACTGAGAGCCGCCGCCGCCGGACCCGCAGCGGTGAGGAAGGCGGCGGCGAAAACCCAGGTGGCGAAGACAGCGGGTCCCAGGACCATCAGTGCAAGGGCCGCGTCGCGACGCGGAGCGGGGAAGCTGGAAAAGCGGCAGGCGAACACGGCGAGGCTCAGCTCCTTCTGGTTTCGGGCCTCGTTCCTTCGAGGCCCATGGGCACGCCGGCGTCCTGAGGCAAGGCCGACGGGATCCCGCCGGCGCTTCGGACACTGCCGAAGCGCCGGATACACACTGCGATCGCGCCGCCCGAGGCCGCGCGCTACTTGAGCAACGTCACCCGGCGCGTGAACACCTGGTCCACGAGCTGCAAGCGAACGTGATAGCTGCCGCTCGGCACGGCGCGGCCGTCGTCGTCGGTACCGTTCCAGGT
>Ga0075418_10003638_pt1 | contig 17550 bp, 18 predicted proteins | sample SoiMetdeltSBSDD2_FD_81776 | JGI IMG/M metagenome (GOLD analysis project Ga0075418, IMG submission 81776) | Bulk soil microbial communities from a Populus tree surrounding site in Tennessee, USA - Soil MetaG P. deltoides SBSDD2 | ecosystem: Environmental > Terrestrial > Soil > Tree plantation... | reverse complement strand
TTGATATGGGTTGGCCCTTTTCCCCAGGTGAGACCATAGCCTTTGACCTTGACACCTACGCGCCTTTGGGCGACCATCTCCTTCTGTATCACGCCGACACGCCCTGCTGGGACCGTGGTGACTCCACCGGGACTTTCCATCTTCCCATCCCGTGCGTATGCTCTTTTCTCGCACTCCCTAGGAGGGCTCCTTCATGGGCCAGGCACAATCTGGAGATCGCGTGAGAGTCCACTATACTGGTAGGCTGGCCAATGGGACGATGTTTGACACCTCGATGGAGCATGAACCGCTCGAGTTTACTGTGGGTGGAGGAGAACTCATTCCTGGCTTTGATCAGGCGGTGCTTGGCATGACCGCAGGTGAATCCAAGACTGCCACGATCCCGGCTGACCAGGCCTATGGTCCGCATCACGCTGAACGAGTGATTAATGTGGAGCGCCACCATCTGCCGTCGGACTTACAGCCCGAACTCGGTCAGCGGCTCCAGATGACTCGACCGGATGGAACGACACTCACCGTCGTTGTCACGACGATCACAGAGACGCACGTGACCCTCGACGCCAATCATCCGTTGGCTGGGCAAGATCTCATCTTTGATCTCATGCTGGTTGAAATTCTCTAGTGGTCCGCCGCCGCTCTCTGCTACACTCCGACGCAAGGGGCTCCAGGATGCTAGTATAGGCCACCACGCGTCTGCGCGCTTATATCAGAATGAGGTAGTGGCCTCTTACTATGAGAGAACCGCTCTCGTTAAGCCTGCCGACGGCCTAGGTCCCCGGCAGGCTTAACGAATGGGCTGTAAGACGTGGCGGTATAGCGTTAGCCACTCCCTAAGGTCAGTATAGAATGGCACCGCTAGGCGATACCCTAGTGGTCAGGGCCAATACGCCGGCCGGCCGTAATAGTCGTACAGCCGGCTTTCATAGTCCCGATTCACTGGTGCCTTCGCGTCAAACTCCGGACTGCCCTTCACCTGGTCTCGCGACAGGTCGACATGCACCAGAGATTCAGCCCAGTTCACATCCTCGATCCACGTTACCGCCACGAGCACCTTCTTGCCAGGCCACCAATTCACCGTATCCACGACCATATAGCGGATGGCCCAGGCGTCGGTGTCGATGATGAAGTCCTCGACGTGTCCGATCTGTCCATCGCGGGCCTGTATGTAATAGCCAATCACGTCCCGAGAGCTATGCAAGTGCGGATCGCCCTGCTCCTCTTGCGGCAGCTCGTAGGGCTCAGTCATGGGGAGCCCTCCTGGGTACGCCGCAACAGCATCGGGCATCAGAGGGTTGCCGACCGTCCAGTAGGTGGGCCATTCATAGTAGGTATGTAACAGGGTCTCTTGTTGGCGGGAGACGGGCTTATCCGTATCAATGTCGGGACTGTTCCGTACTTGCTCTGCGGTGAGTTTGACGGGAAAAAACTGGCCCTCCCAGTCGGGCTGCCCCAGGGCTATGGGGGAAATGAGCACCTGCCTATCCGGTAGCCAGGTCCCCGTATCCACCACCAGATAGCGCATCGCCCAGGTCTTGTCGTCGAAGAAAAACGCGTGCACCGTGCCGATGTCGCCATCTGTCGCATGGATGGTATAGCCGTGCAGGTCTTCTAGACTCCGTAGCATAGTTGCCTCCTTTCTTGACCGCCGCTATGCCTTAGTGGCCTTGTCAGACCTTGCCTGTGCAGAGACTTCGTCGCTGAAATACAAGTGCCGGGGAGCACCGCCGGTATCGGGTTCAACGGCAAAGAGCAGATTGGCCAGGTCATCAGCGTGCTTCTCTTCGGCCCTCAGAATCTCCTCCATGAGGAGGCGCGAGGTCGGATCTTGCTCGCCGAAGTAGGTGACGATCTCGCGGTAGGTCTCAATCGCGATGCGTTCCGCCACGAGGTCTTCGCGGATCATGTCGGCTAAGGACGTCCCCTCGCAATATTCGCTATGGCTCGTCTTGGCAATCACGGCTGGATGCATCTGAGGTTTGCCACCGAGTTGCCGAATGCGCTCGGCGAGTCTGTCCGCGTGCTGCTGCTCCTCTTTAGCATGTTCGAGGAACTCTGCGGCTACGGCAGCCGAATGAATACCCGTAGCCATGAAGTAGTGAAACTTGTAGCGCAGCACGCAGACGAGTTCGGTGGCGAGGGCCTCATTCAGAATGCCGATCGCTTGCTCACGATCCAACGTGTAGTCTTTGGTTACCGCGCCATTTTCGATCTGCTGGCGCGCTCTATCCCGAATCTCTTGGATATTTTTCAGAAACGACATAGGTCACTCCTCCACGCAACACATGCTGTCAACGGCATGTATGATTGACGCTATCCCCGCTAGCCTGGCAATCTGCTGGCGTTGATCGCGGTTATTTGCTCGCTGGCGCTGGGGCAGGTGGGACCACCACTCCCTGCTTATGAATCACCGCCTCGATGCGGTCGCCGGCTTGCAGTCGGCTCAGCAGGCCTGCCGGAGCTTGCAGTTCGATAATTTCGTTCTCAGCAGTCTGTACCCTCAAGAGCTTCGAACTCTGGTCCACGTTTTGTACTGTGGCGGTGATCATAGGGCCATCTGCCATCCTCGGCGTCGTAGCCGAGGATTCACGCATTCTGGCTTCCTGCGCCCAATCTGGTTTGACGCCGTAGTAAGCGTATACCTGCTCAGCCCAGCTACGGTCCGTCATATTGGGCCAGTTGTCTTTATCAAAACCAGGAGCGTTTTTGAACTTCTCCTTATCCACGTTGAGGATAAAGTTCCCCTTTTCCCCGGCTTTGGAGGTTAGCGCTGGCCAGGGAATCGCAAAGTACTTCTCGCCGAGACTCATGAAGCCGCCAGCGCCCAGGACCGCATACCGGATGCGTCCAGTTGCAGGGTCAAGCACGATGTCCCTGATGTCACCGACTTTTTCCCCTTGTGGGTTTTCGACATCAGCTCCAATAATTTTACTCGCCCGATAAATGTCTGCTCGTTCGTCGTTGGCAGCAAAGGCTGCCGTGGTAAGCAGTAAGCTCGTCAAGACAAGCAGCACAGCACAGGTTTTCATGCATTTCATGGCTGTTCTCCTTTCATATATATGTCACCCAGGCTGCTACGGCTTAAAGAGAGGCAAAAACTGTGCCAGCCGCTCTGATCGCCAGAGCTGGTGAGACATACCATGCGCTACAGGGGGCTGCTAGACGGCATGTAGAGAGAAAAGAGACACTATTTTTCTGCTAAAATGAGAGAGGATCAGGCCGTGCTCTCAATATGAGAGAACAGCAGAGGTGGTCTCGGAGAGGTTGTGGGGCGTACGTAAGGGCTTGCCTGCTGGCACGCATTTCGCACGCTAGAGTAACTGCCAAAGGATGATGGGACGCTGCGATGCCATCCCATGGATATGATGACAGCCTTTGAGGAGGAGAGTATGCCAGATGAAACCTTCCCCGAACAAGAGGGCTCTGAGGCGGTGCCCCAGCAGACTCTTGCTGCGCTTCTGACCGCGCAGTTGAGCGCCAAGCTTGCTGACGCTGTGAGCGCGCTCGTGGGTACGGCTTATGAGGCTCATATCTTGCGTATTGAGCCCAGAGAGCACGGTGGTGCTGTCATCCTCGTCGAGTTTGCTCCCCAGCCTTTTGAGAGGACGCTGAAAATTGAATTGGGAACAGACATGGTGGAGATTCCACTTCCCCCAGGCATTGCGGGCGACCCCAGCCGCTGAATGCGTGGTGTCGTTCCATTCCCCATGCCGTAACAGGGTGGCCAACGCTAGCAGAGGTGTTCATCAGGTGGTCTCTGGTTCTGGGCACTAAGCGGTAGGGACCAGCGCAGGCGGACCAACAGGGGCAGGTGGTCTGACACGGGCTCGTCCGGCATCACTACCTGGGTTTCTACCGTCTGTAGTCCGGGACCAACCAGCGCAGGGTCCCGACCATAATATAGTGGCTCGGACGCAGAGGGAGGATGCATCTCCGTCACCAGCCGCAGACGGTCGCGCAGACCGCTGGTAATGATCTCCAGGGTACGATCCTGACTGAAGCCAGGGCCATCGGGCCTGGCCGTAACCTCAGAAGCGCCGCTATGCAAAGCGCCCATGAGGACACAGTTCGGCGTTGCGACCTGGCGCACAAAGGCCACCAGTTCTTGCGCTTGTCGCTGCCGTGTGACAATATCGCGGGGTTCCAGGTGCACGTTGAGGAAGCGTACGGTTCTGTCGCCGCACTGCATATCGACCATTTGCACAGTGCGATACGGGGAAAACAGCGGAGAGAGCAGGGGCTGGGCGAGGGATTGCGAGAGGCGCTGGCGCATATTCTGCACCAAGGGGTACCGACTAATGACGCCCTGACCAGCCCGCAGCCGTCCGGCATGATGCTGTGGTGCCCAGAACGGCGAGGGCAGATACCGGCACTCCCAGGTGATCACGCGTGCCACAAAGCCCCATCCCAGCGCCGCAGCAATGTACTGTAACTGGTCGATATCGTACGTGCGACGACTCGCAAAATCGACCTCCTGGAGCAGCGCTACATCCGCCCCGCTGGCCGCAAGAGTTTCGATGACAGCATCCAGACGGTCATAGACGGTAGCAGGATCCACCGGTCGCCTGGGTTGACGCGGATCTCCCAGGCCGTAGGCCATATTATACGACAGCACCACCAGCTCTGCCGCCGGTGGGGGCAATACCTCTAGAGGCCCTGGTATTGTTTCGATAATGCCTGAGCCCTGGGCTGCGTGCAGGGTTTTCCCGCCCCCAGCCCAGAGGACAGCCCCAAGCAGGAGGAGGAGCATGGAGAGTATCACGGCTACTTCGAGCATGGAGCCGATATTCTCTACGTGTCGAGGTTTAGCGTGCCTCAGAAGCAGTGGTGGGCGTGAGCGCAGCCAACACGGCCTGGCGTATGGTGAGCCGCTGGTCTAGCAGCTGGTGCTCCTGCACAAAGAGATGATTGATGGCTGCCAGAGTGTGATTCACCAGATCAAGATTATAGATAGCCTGCGGCACAATGTCCTGCAAGGGTACGTCGGTAAAATTGAGCGGACAGCAGTCGCGTTGCCCACCATCAGGACGCTCGATCATTGTGCTCGCGACCGGAAAGCCATGGATGCGGCAGATGAGCGGTCGATGCTCATAGAGACTACAGCGGCCCTGCTCCAGGAGCACACAAGGCGTGGGTGTATCGATGATGTGCCACGGGTCAGCCTGCTGGAGACGAGCTAACAGGTGCTGCCGCGCCTCTGGCACCAGTGCCGTGACGGCCTGGGCGAGGTGATACGCCTCAACGGGAAATACCGTGAATTGCTGGTAACAGCACCCGTCACAGCCAGCATGACAGGTGATCTGCGTTGGGTAACGTTGCCTAATGGTCTGCCCAAAGGCGTCAACGCGCGCCTTCAGGCGCTGGTATTGCTCGTAGGCATTGGACATAGACCATGTTTCCTCTCAAAATGAGAGATGCGGATGAGCCATTCTCTCATTTTACAAGACCTTGTTACCACCTCATCTCCCTGAACACAACCCTAATAACCAGTTTTACAATGCTTTGAGATTCCCAGTAACTATAGCATGAAATTTGCATTGTTGTATGCCGTCCATCATGGCTCTCGTCGCTTGCCGATTATGAGCCAGGCATCAAAGATTTCCTCAGGGGGACATATTCGTGGCACGCATTCTGGTGGTTGATGACGATAAAGTCATGCGACTGCTCCTACGCGCCATGTTGGAGCGTCAGGGGCACTCTGTGGTCGAGGCCGAAAATGGCGATGAGGGACTGAGCTACTATCGGGCTGCGCCCACTGATCTGGTGATTACCGACATACAGATGCCAGTGATGGATGGTCTACAGATGATCAAGGCACTGCGAGGCGATTTTCCCACAGCCAAGATCATTGCTATTTCGGGGGAAAAGAGCCGGCTCGCCGCAGCCCAGACATTTAGCCAGTGTACGTTTGAGAAGCCCCTGTACATGGAGGCATTTCTGGACGCCGTGCAGAAGTTTGCCTCTGCACCCGGAGCCTCCATCTATATGATGCAGTCCACTACGCTAGCGGCAGTCCATAGCGTCCCAGGGGTTGCGTGAGCCATCGGGCATGGCCCAGATCTTTCATCCCAGCACGAACACTATCGCGCGCGTTAGTATTTTGGGAGCGGTGTTTATCTTTGCAGGATTGTTATGGCTCATGGCGGCGCTGAATCGGTCTAGCTATGCTACTGAAGAGGGTGTCGTGCGCCAACAGCCCATACAGTTCAGCCACGAGCATCATGTGGGTGGGCTGGGTATTGACTGCCGCTATTGTCACACCTCTGTGGAAGTGAGCGCCTTTGCTGGACTCCCACCCACTGAAACCTGCATGCACTGCCACACTCATATCTGGTCTGAGAGTCCCTTCCTTGCCCCCGTGCGGGAGAGCTTTCGCACCGGGCAGCCTCTGGTCTGGACACGCGTGCACAATCTGCCAGATTTTGTCTACTTCAACCACAGTATTCACCTGCATAAGGGCGTTGGCTGCGTCACCTGTCATGGCCGCGTGGACCGCATGCCGCTGATGTCGAAGACGCAGTCCCTGCAGATGGAGTGGTGCCTGGCGTGCCATCGCGCTCCGGAACGATTCGTCAGGCCACGCGAATTCGTCTTCAGTATGGATTGGCAGCCACAGGAAGACCAGCGCACTCTGGGACAGAGGCTGGTCCAGGAATACCATATTGCGAAACTAACGACATGCTCAATCTGCCACAGATAAAGCCTGTGCATCAGCACCCATCGCTCGGCGACTTGGCCACCATACGGGGTCGTCTGCAGACAGCCCAAGGACCAGAGTACTGGCGCAGCCTCGAAGAGCTGGCCGGCAGTCAGGAGTTTCAGGAGTTTTTGCACCGCGAGTTTCCGCAGCAGGCCTCGGAATGGCAGGACGCCATGGGCCGTCGCCGCTTTTTGCAGTTGATGGGCGCCTCCCTGGCATTGGCGGGTGTAAGTGCCTGCAGCAGGCAGCCGGATGAGAAAATTGTGCCATATGTCCGTGCCCCCAGGGGAGGCATGGTCCCCGGCAAGCCGCTGTATTTTGCTACGGCCATGACCCTGGACGGTGTGGCTCTTGGCGTGCTGGCAGAAAGCTACATGGGACGCCCCATCAAGATTGAGGGGAATCCGCAACACCCCGCCAGCCTCGGAGCGACGGATGCCTTTGCGCAGGCCTCCGTGCTGACGCTGTACGACCCTGATCGGGCGCAGGCAGTGACGACGCAGCGCGGCCAGATCAGCACCTGGAATGCCTTCCTCACGACGCTACGCACTGCTTTAGAGGCGCAGCATCTCAAGGATGGCGCCGGCATACGTCTGCTGACAGAAACCGTGACCTCGCCTACCCTGGTGCAGCAGATACACACGCTATTCACGCGGTTTCCTGGTGCCTCGTGGCACCAGTACACACCAGTCAACGATCATACCGTGCAGGCTGGGGCACGCATGGCCTTTGGAAAGGACGTCACCCCTCTCTATCATTTTGAGAAAGCCAACGTCATTCTGGCACTCGAGGCGGATTTTCTCGCCAGCGGGCCCAGTACACTGCGCTATGCACACGACTTCGCTCAGAAACGGCGCCTGCCAGGCACGTCCACAGCCATGAACCGTCTTTATGTGGTCGAAAGCAGCCTCTCACTCACTGGCGCTATCGCCGATCACCGTCTACCCGTGCGGCCCAGTGCCATAGCCGGCCTGGCGCTGGCTGTGGCCCGGGCACTCGGCGTCATCGCGAACGGCAGCGCAACCATACAGGCGCAGGTGGCACCGCTGTCACGCCTCGCACCGTATCCCCCAGCCTCAGAGATGCAGGCACACTGGATCAAGACTGTTGCCGAGGATCTGTGGCAACACCGTGGGGCCAGTCTGGTCGTCGTTGGTAGGCAACAACCGCCGCTGGTGCATGCCCTGGCGCATGCCATGAATAACGTATTGGGTAATGTGGGCCACACCGTAGTGTACACGACACCAGTCGCCGCCCAGCCGGTGGATCAGCTGGGGTCGCTGCGCACGCTGGTCGAGGACATGGCGGCTGGTCGGGTGGAGTTGCTGGTAATCCTTGGGGGGAATCCGGTGTATACGGCGCCCGCGGATCTCCCCTTTGCGCAGCATCTAATCAGAGTGCCGTTGTGCCTGTATTTGGGCCTCTACGCCAACGAAACATCGGCCCTCTGTCAGTGGCATATTCCGGAGACGCACTATCTCGAGGCCTGGGGAGATGCGCGTGCCTACGATGGTACGGTGAGCCTGACGCAGCCACTCATTGCCCCGCTCTACAATGGCAAGTCAGCGCCTGAGCTGCTCGCCGCGCTCCTGGAACAGCCGGAGCAGTCAGGACGTGAGATTGTTCAGGAGTATTGGCGGAGTCAGTATGAGGGCGCGGATTTCGACCAGTTCTGGCGCAGGGCACTGCACGACGGGCTGATCGCCGATACCGCCTTCCCACCGCAGGAGGTCCAACTGCGCACGGACTGGCTGGCAGAAGCCGCGACACCAGCTGCGCCGTCACCGGGACTGGAACTGCTCTTTCAGCCCGACCCCACCATATGGGATGGCTGCTTTGCCAACAATGGCTGGTTACAGGAGCTGCCCAAGCCTATCACCAAACTCACCTGGGACAATGCCGCCCTGTTGAGCCCGGCCACGGCTGAGTGGCTCGGACTCTCGAATGAGGCGGTGGTGGAACTGCGTTTGCAGGGCCGCAGCGTGCGCGCCCCCGTATGGATTGTCCCGGGCCAGGCTGATGACGTGGTAACGGTGCATCTGGGCTATGGACGCTGGCGTACCGGCCGGGTGGGGGCAGGGACAGGATTTAACGCCTATACGCTGCGCACCTCCGAAGCATTTTGGGCAGGCCGTGGGCTGGAGGTCCACCCTACAGGGGAGCGCTACCTCCTGGCCACCACGCAGCACCACCATAGCATGGAGGGACGTCACCTGGTGCGCGCCGGTACGCTCCAGCAGTACCTTGAACAGCCCTATTTTGCGCAGGAGATGAGCCATATACCACAGCCGCAGGAGACACTCTATCCGCCCCAGGATTATGAGGGCTACGCCTGGGGTATGGTGATTGATCTGAACACCTGCCTGGGGTGTAACGCCTGCGTGGTCGCCTGCCAGGCGGAAAATAACATTCCTATTGTGGGCAAACGTGAAGTGCAACGCGGCCGGGAAATGCACTGGTTGCGCATCGATCGATACTACAAGGGCCCTCCACACCAGCCCGAGGTGTATCACCAACCCGTCCTCTGTATGCACTGTGAACACGCCCCCTGTGAGGTAGTGTGCCCGGTCTACGCCACCGTGCACAACCACGAGGGGCTCAATGACATGGTCTATAACCGCTGCATTGGCACACGCTACTGCTCTAACAACTGCCCCTATAAGGTGCGGCGTTTTAACTTTCTGCACTACGCAGAGACACATACGCCCAGCTTGCAGTTGTTGCACAATCCCGAGGTCACGGTGCGCAGCCGTGGTGTGATGGAAAAGTGCACCTACTGTGTGCAGCGCATCAGCGCGGCGCGTATTCAGGCCCAGCTGGAGAACCGTACCATGCGTGACGGGGAGGTGGTGACCGCCTGTCAGGCGGCGTGTCCCACTGGGGCGATTATCTTTGGTGATATCAATGATCCGTCCAGTCACGTGGTACGTCTCAAAGGCACACCACTGAACTACGGCATGTTGACCGAATTGAACACCCGACCACGCACCACGTACCTGGCGCGTCTGCGCAACCCCAACCCGGCCCTAGGCGACGCTCCAGGCTAGCAGCGTGAGGATCGCGTCATGCCTGAGGATACTGGCAGACCACACGTGCAGAGCGAGCCACCTTCCCCTATCCGCGGGACCGGGCACACGTACGCTTCGGTCACCGATAAAATCAGCGCCATCACGCTCAGCCGCCGTACGCCCCGGGGCTGGCTGCTTGGCTTTGGTGTGGCCTTTCTGGTGGTCATGGTCTTGTTGTTCGCCATCACCTATCTGTTGGCCGTCGGGGTCGGTATCTGGGGCATCAACATGCCGGTGGCCTGGGGCTTTGCCATTGTCAATTTTGTCTGGTGGATTGGCATTGGGCATGCCGGTACGCTGATTTCAGCTATTCTCTTGCTCATGCGCCAGCAATGGCGCACTTCAATCAACCGCTTTGCCGAGGCCATGACGTTATTCGCTGTGGCCTGTGCCGGGCTGTTTCCAGTGCTGCACCTGGGGCGCCCGTGGTTTTTCTACTGGCTGATTCCGTACCCCAATACAATGGACATCTGGCCGCAGTTTCGCAGTCCACTGGTCTGGGACTTCTTTGCTGTCTCTACCTACGGCACCGTCTCGCTGCTCTTCTGGTACATTGGCCTCATTCCAGACTTCGCCACGCTCCGCGACCGCTCGCAAAGCTCTATAGGCCGTATCATCTACGGCATGTTAGCGATGGGGTGGCGTGGGGCGGCGCGTCATTGGCATCGGTACGAGATAGCCTATCTGCTCCTAGCAGGGCTGGCCACGCCGCTGGTGGTGTCAGTGCACAGTATTGTGAGCTTCGATTTCGCTGTGGCACTCCTGCCTGGCTGGCATTCTACGATCTTCCCACCGTACTTCGTGGCGGGGGCCATCTTCTCGGGTTTTGCCATGGTGCTGACTATTGCCATTCCTGTCCGAGCCGTCTATCACCTGGAAGAATTCATTACCATGCAGCACCTGCGGAACATGGCGCTCATCATTTTGACCACTGGCCTGATTGTGGGCTATGGCTACTTGATGGAAGCCTTTACTGCCTTGTATAGCGGTAACGACTACGAAATCTTCACGCTCTACAACCGCATGTTTGGGCCATACGCTCTTCTGTACTGGCTCATGCTTGGGTGCAATGTCCTGGCGCCGCAAGTGCTGTGGTTCCGCCAGGTGCGGGGCAGTGTGCCGCTGCTGTTTGTGATTGCCCTGATCGTCAATGTCGGCATGTGGTTAGAGCGTTTTACTATAGTCGTCACCAGTTTGCACCGAGATTTCTTACCGTCTTCGTGGGGCATGTACTATCCCACTATCTGGGACTGGGCCACGTTTGTTGGGACTATTGGGCTCTTTGTCGCTCTGCTGTTTCTGTTTCTACGATTCCTGCCAATGATTTCGATTTTCGAGATGCGGGAGTTAGTGGCAGAAACGACGAGCAGCGATGCGACCTGAAGCTGCTGAGGAGTGGTGCATGCAGAGCTTGCATACGCCTCCTAATCTGTCTCTGTATGGGCTTATGGCGGAATTTGCTACCCCGGACGCTCTCCTGGAGGCGACACGCTGCGCCCGCCGCGCCGGCTATCGGAATGTAGAAGCCTATACGCCCTTTCCTGTAGAGGGGCTGGCGGAGGCCCTGGACTTCCACCGCACGTCCCTACCGTTGGTCGTGCTGCTCGGTGGCGCTATCGGAGGCCTCGGGGCCTATTTTTTCCAGTATTGGCTCAACGTCATGCATTACCCGCTGAATGTGGGCGGACGCCCCTTACACAGTTGGCCTGCCTTCATTCCAGTGACCTTTGAGATGACTATCTTGATCGCTTCTCTAGCAGCCGTATTGGGTATGTTAGCACTCAATGGTTTACCCATGCCCTATCATCCGCTGTTCAATGTGCCGAGGTTTGCGCTGGCCACGCGTGATCGCTTTTTCCTCTGCATTGAGGCACGCGACCCTCAGTTCGACCGCACCGAAACCCGGCGCTTTCTAGAAAGTGTAGCAGCATACGAAGTCTTTGAGGTCGAACCTTGAAATCCTGAAAGGACCTGCTGTGCGGAGCTGCATCTGGGAAAGTATCGCCCTCTGCCTCGTCCTGCTAGCCGGATGCCGACAGGAGATGGCACAGCAGCCGCGGCACGAGCCGCTCGCAGCCAGTGCGTTCTTTGAGGATGGTCGCTCATCACGTGATCTGGTGCCGGGGACGGTGGCACGCGACCAGGGGCCAGAGGCGGTGCCCTGGTCTCAGAGCAGCGCCTCTGGAGAAGCAGTGACGACCTTGCCATTACCATTGACACACGCCCTGTTGGCGCGCGGTCAGGAGCGCTACAACATCGTATGTACGCCGTGTCATGACCGCCTTGGTACGGGCCACGGCATGATTGTACGCCGTGGATATCCGCGTCCACCGTCGTTCCATATTCCCCGTCTACGCCAGGCGCCTATTGGCCATTTGTTTGCGGTCATGAGCGCTGGCTATGGCGCCATGCCGGCCTACGACGATTTGATCGCGCCGCTCGACCGCTGGGCCATTGCGGCATATATACGGGCACTCCAACTCAGCCAGTATGCACCTGTGGCCGAACTGCCAGCCGAGATGCGTGCGCAGTTAAAAGATTGAGGACAGGACCCATGACACCGAGCGACACACTCCAGCCCCGTTTACAACGTCTGCAGCGCCGGGCTTGGCTGGTTGGTCTGGTGGGCGTCGGGCTCTGTGTGGTGGGCTACTTTCTGCACCCAGAGCAGTTTTTTCGCTCGTATCTCATAGCCTATATGTTCTGGTTGGGGGTGGTGCTTGGCTGCCTTGCTCTCCTCATGCTGCATCATCTGGTAGGTGGTCTGTGGGGTATGGTGATTCGGCGGGTGCTCGAGGCAGTGACATGCCTGCTTCCCCTCATGGTTGTGCTGTTTGTGCCATTGTTGTTTGGCATATCCGAACTTTACGCCTGGGCTCGTCCCGACGCTCTTGCAGGCCATGGGACCGAGCAGTTTCGGCGCCTATATTTACAGGTCCCATTTTTTCTCTGGCGCGCTGGCGTGTACTTTGCGGTCTGGTTGGGGCTGGCATTTGCCTTGAACAGGTGGTCCCGCCAGCAAGAGCAGGCGCAGGATCCGTTGGTCATACACTCCCGGCAACGACGTCTGGGGTTGCTAAGCGGCCTGGGGCTTGTGCTGTATGGACTCACGATGACGTTTGCAGCCGTGGATTGGATGATGTCGCTGGAGCCGCATTGGTTCTCCAGCATCTATGGATTTCTGATAGTAGCCGGGCAGTTCCTGGTGGCCATGGCGTTTGCCATTATAGCTGCCTTTTGGCTGGCCAGGGACGCATCATTTGCCATCGTAACACCACCGGCGTTGTGGCACGATCTCGGGAACTTGTTGCTGGCCTTTGTCCTGCTCTGGGTCTACAACGCCTTTGCGCAACTGCTGATCATCTGGGCCGGTGACCTGCCAGAGGAGAACGTCTGGTATCTGCACCGCGCGCATGGGGGGTGGCACTGGGTGGCGGTGTGCCTTATTGTGCTGCACTTTGCTGTGCCATTTTTCTTGCTCTTGTCGCGTCAGGTCAAGCGCCGAGTGCAGGTCCTCACTCTCATAGCTACGGTGGTCTTCTGCGCACATCTGGTGGACGTCTTCTGGCTGGTGATGCCAGCCTTCTTTCCTGGTCATCTGCATGTGCACTGGCTTGATTGTGTGGCACCTGTAGCCATTGGGGGAATCTGGTTGGCGGCATTTCTCTGGCAACTGCCCAAACGCTCGCTTCTGCCCTGGCATGAAGCGCGCCTCCAGGAGGTAGTACACCATGGCTGAGATGCCCAGTGAAACCACTCCAGTACGTCACGGCCATGAAACACGTGACGTCGATATCCGTTTCATCGGCCTGTTCAGCCTCGGTATGATGGCCCTACTGGTAGGGAGCCTGGCGCTCATGGGCTGGTTGTTCGGAGTCTTCGCTGGCAAGCCTCTGGGACGTGGTCGGTCGGCCCCTATAGCCGAGACGCGACCGTACCCGCCGGCACCGCGTTTGCAGGCCTCGCCTACGCAGGACATGCAGGAGATGAGGCGCACCGAAAACGCCAGGCTACAGAGCTATGGCTGGATTGATCAAGCAACAGGTATTGCCAGGATTCCCATTGACCAGGCCATGGAACTGCTGGCGACGCGTGGGCTCCCGTCCTGGAATGAGGTGTCCGGGCTCCCCACAGAACAGCGCAGTTCGACGCCGGAGGAACACCAATGACGTCCATTCTATACAGCCGACTCATTGGTCTCCTCGCTCTCCTGCTGTGGCTCGGTACATGTACGCCGGCGCCGGCCCATCATACGGCGCAGCACGACATCCCCTTGCTCCGTCAGGTCGACTTTGTGCAGCGTTTACACGAGTTCATACCGCTCGATCTGATGCTGTGGGATGAGACCGGCAAATCAGTACCCCTGCAGGACTATTTTGGTAGGAAGCCGATCATTCTTAGCTTGGTGTATTACGACTGTCCGAACCTCTGCACGATGGTGCTCAACGGCCTGCTCAGGACCCTGCGAGCCCTCTCCTTAACTGTCGGTGACGATTTTGCTGTACTCGTTGTGAGCATTAATCCGCATGACACTCCAGCCCTGGCTGCGGCTAAAAAGGCCCAATACGTGCGGGGCTACGGGCGTGCCGGGGCAGCCAGTGGCTGGCATTTTCTCACCGGCTCGTCTGAGGCTATCCAGCGCCTGACCGAGTCGGTAGGTTTCCACTATACCTACGACGCCGCCAGAGAACAATTTGCGCATGCCAGTGGCATTATGGTGCTGACCCCGCAGGGACAACTGGCCCGGTACTTTTACGGTGTTGAGTATGCTCCACGAGATGTGCGGTTAGGGCTGATAGAAGCTGCGGCCTACAAGATTGGCTCACCCATCGACCGGCTCTTGTTGTTGTGTTACCACTACGATCCACAAAGCGGTACGTATAGTCTGGCCATTCTGCGTACGCTTCGCCTGGCAGGCGCAGCTACCGTGGTGACCCTGGGCGCGTTTCTGGGGGCCATGGTGCATCGTGAGCGCCGGCGCAGAGTCGGGATGGACGAGAGACTATAGAGGGAAGCATGGAGTCGTATTTTCGTCTTTTCCCGGAGCAGGCGTCGACGATTGCGGGGCGGGTGGATGGGTTGTATGCGTTCTTGATTGGGATCACGGTTTTTTTCGCCGGATTAATTTGCCTATTGCTGATGTCCTTTCTCCTCAAATACCGCCGCCGTCCCGGCCACATCCGCGTACCGTCCAGGGAGAGTAATAACTGGCTGGAAGTGACCTGGATCGTCATCCCGCTGGCCCTCACTATGGTCATCTTTGTGTGGGGCGCCAGGCTCTATGCTACGGTGATGCTTGACCCTCCAGCAGGAGCCCTGGAAGTGTATGCCGTTGGGAAACAGTGGATGTGGAAGTTTCAACATCCAGACGGGCAACAGGAAATCGACGAGTTGCATGTACCAGTGGGGCATCCGGTGCAGATGACCATGACCTCGCAGGATGTCATCCACAGCTTCTTCGTGCCGGCTTTTCGCATCAAAATGGACGTCGTGCCAGGGCGGTATACGACAGTCTGGTTTGAGGCGAGCAAACCTGGTGTCTACCACTTATTCTGCGCTGAATACTGTGGCACCGCGCACTCTGGCATGCGCGGCCGGGTTGTGGCGCTGCCGCCCACGCAGTACCAGGAATGGCTCAGTAGCAATCGTGTGGTGGAGTCTATGGCCGCAGTAGGGGCGCGCATCTTCCAGCAGATGGGCTGTGGATCGTGTCATAATGCTGCAAGCCTGGCTCCGCCTATGGCTGGCGTGTTTGGCTCGTCGGTGACGTTGGCAAGCGGCGACAAGGTACTCGCCGATGAGGGCTACATTCGTGAGTCCATCCTGGACCCTCGCGCCAAGATTGTGGCCGGCTACGCCCCTATTATGCCCACCTTTCAGGGGCAGTTCAGCGAAGAAGAGCTCTCGCAACTGGTAGCCTATATCAAGTCCCTCGGTAAACAAGCAGCGGATGGGAGCTAAGCGATGGAGACAGCCCCAGCAACCCGGCGTGAGCACTATTTGAACGTCAATTACAGCCCCACGTCGTGGCTCCTCACCACCGACCACAAGCGTATTGCGCTGTTGTACCTGATCTCGATCACGTTCTTCTTTTTTGTAGGCGGTGCGGCTGCAACGGTGCTCCGTCTGGAACTGATGACACCCCAGGGTGATCTGGTGCAGTCGGAGACCTACAATATCCTGTTCACCATGCACGGCATCATTATGATCTTCTTCTTTTTGATTCCATCCATTCCCGCCGTGCTGGGCAACTTTCTTGTGCCGCTGATGATCGGAGCGCGGGACCTGGCCTTTCCCCGGCTCAACCTGCTGAGCTGGTATGTCTTTAACCTGGGCGGTCTGTGCACCATCATTGCCATAGCAGGTGGAGGGGTGGATACAGGCTGGACGTTCTACACGCCGTACAGCACTACCTACGCCAACGGTTACGTCATTTTGACCGCGCTAGGGGTGTTCATAGCCGGCTTCTCGTCGATTTTGACGGCCTTAAACTTCATTGTCACCATCCACACCATGCGGGCGCCAGGGTTGACGTGGTTTCGCTTGCCCCTGTTTATCTGGGCGCATTATGCCACTAGCATCATCATTATCCTGGGGACCCCTGTGCTGGCTATAGCGATTGCACTGGTGGCCGTTGAGCGCCTCTTCCACGTCGGCATCTTCGATCCGGCGCTGGGGGGCGATCCGGTGTTGTTCCAGCACTTGTTCTGGTTTTACTCGCATCCAGCCGTGTACATCATGGTCTTGCCCTCCATGGGTGTGGTTAGCGAACTGATCACGTGCTTTGCCAGGAAGCGGATCTTCGGCTACACCTTCATTGCCTTGTCCAGCATAGCGATTGCCGTGCTCGGTTTCTTTGTCTGGGGGCACCACATGTTTGTTAGCAGCCAGTCCGTCTATGCCAGCATGGTATTCTCGTTTCTGAGTATGCTGGTGGCCATTCCCTCTGCCGTCAAAGTGTTTAACTGGACGGCCACGCTGTATAAGGGCTCTATCGCCTACGATGCCCCGCTGCTCTATGCCCTGGGTTTCATTGGCCTGTTCACCATAGGCGGGCTCACGGGTCTGTTCCTGGCCGCACTGGCGATTGATGTGCACGTGCACGATACATACTTTGTAGTGGCCCACTTCCACTACATTATGGTCGGCGGCACAGTCATGGGGTACCTGGGCGGGATTCATTACTGGTGGCCCAAGATCAGTGGGCGTCTATATCCAGAAGGTTGGGCCAAATTTGCCGCCCTGATGGTCTTTGTGGGCTTTAATTTGACGTTCTTTCCCCAGTTTGTCCTAGGTTACCTAGGCATGCCGCGGCGCTATCACGCGTATCCAGACGAATTTCAGGTGTTGCACGTGATGTCGTCTGCCGGCGCCTCGATTCTGGCCGTGGGCTACCTCATCCCTCTGGTGTACCTGCTCTGGTCGCTGCGCTATGGGGCGCTTGCTGGCCCAAATCCCTGGGGGGCCACGGGCCTGGAATGGCAGACGCCATCACCACCGCCGACCGACAACTTTGCGACAACGCCAGTGGTGACGCAACCCCCGTATGCCTACGACACGCAGGAGGAGGCCACCCATGTTGGCTGAGCGTCGCAGTGCACTGGCCCATCAGTTTGACGACCCGGCGCAGCAGCATGCGGCATCGAGCCTCGGCATGTGGGCCTTTCTCCTCACCGAGATCATGTTCTTTGGCGGTCTGTTCGTGGGCTATACGGTGTATCGCACCGCCTACCCTGCGGGGTTTATAGCGGGGAGTCAGCACCTTGACGTCCTCCTCGGCACCCT
>Ga0075418_10003636_pt1 | contig 17551 bp, 19 predicted proteins | sample SoiMetdeltSBSDD2_FD_81776 | JGI IMG/M metagenome (GOLD analysis project Ga0075418, IMG submission 81776) | Bulk soil microbial communities from a Populus tree surrounding site in Tennessee, USA - Soil MetaG P. deltoides SBSDD2 | ecosystem: Environmental > Terrestrial > Soil > Tree plantation... | reverse complement strand
CCGATGTCGACATGGTGATGATGTCCTCGGCGTTCTACAGCAAGATCGACGACGAACATCGCGCGGCGTTCTCGACCATGATCATCGGCGAGATGCTGCGCAATGACCTGGGATTCTCCGGTGTGGTGATCTCCGATGATGTGGCGGCTATGTCCATGCGGACTCTTCCGCCGGGAGATCGTGCGGTCCGCTTCATTCGCGCGGGAGGCGACCTACTCATCGTCGGCGACGCGAGCCTGGCAACGACCATGGCAAACACCATCAAGGATGAGGCGGCCGACGACTCTGACCTTGCAAAGCGTGTTACCGAGAGCGCAGCCCGGGTTGTGGCGATGAAAGCGCGCCGCGGCCTAGCCACGTGCTGAGTTTGTACCGGCCGCGAGCGGCCCTTCGTAAGCCTCTAGCCATCGACTTTGAGGTTCTTCAGAGCGTCGCGGGCCGGCTGAACGAGCTCTGGCGTGGTGTCCGGGATCGACGCGTAATACAGACCGGAGCGGTTTCCACCGGAAACGATCGCGACGATGAGCAACTCGCCTTTGGTCTTCAGGCCTGCGATGTCGAAGGTGAGATGCGATTCCACCAACCAAGCATCGTGACCGTCGATGGTGGCCTTCTCATTCACCTTGACGTTGCTCTTGACGGGGTTGTCGCCATAGAACTTCCCGAGAATGCACTTCACGACAATCTGGGAGCCTTGCTCCGGCGTGAAGAAGCCATCGCCGGCCTGCAGTTCGCCGACCAGGATCGAAGCAACCCAGTTGGAGCCATTGCCGTCATAGTCAGACTCGACCGGGACAAGCTGACTCTGCACATCCGTGCCGAATGGCACCCGGTTTTCACCCTGCGGTGCGCTCCATGGCTGGCCAAGCATGGGGTAGGAAACCGGACCTCCGTGGACGCGTCCGTCGTTTGGGTGATTTCCCTGCTCGGGGGTGGCGGTGCTCGTTGCTGGGCAGACGTCCTGCGATGGCTGTCCGATCGGACCACCCGTGGTGCCGGTGCCGCCGCCAGTCACGGCACGAATGGCAAGCACCGCGACAACCACGATGACGATGACCAGCGCGGCACCGGCAATCCACCAACCGATAGGCGACTTCTTTTTCTGGATCTCCTGATAGTTCGCGTACGCGCTGCCCTGTCCGTAGGGTGCCTGTCCGTATGGAGACTGGCCGTATGGTGACTGGCCAGTCTGGTCGTATTGCTGCCCGCCCTGGCCGTACGCGGATTGTCCAGCCTGGCCACCTTGAGACGCTGTCCCCGCGCCAACCAATCCCTGTGTTGGTGGAGGCGAACTTGGGTTCGGGGAGGTTGCCGCTGACCACGCCTTGCCATCCCAGTACCGGAAGAGTCCCTGTCCGCCGCCGGGGTCCGGATACCACCCAGCCTTCGCACTCACGGGGCGAGTCTATGTTGCGCGAGGCGCAAGACGACGAGGACAAAGCGAGTCGTTACCAGACGCACAGGCGGTACAAAGCTCGCTCGCGCCCTAGCCTGCGCTAGGAGCTGCCACCTTCCTCCCTCGCAGCCGTATGTGTGTCATGTGAATGATCGAATCTCGCCAGCCTGATTTGCTAAGCCGTCCGACTCGCCTGTCCTCATTGCGTGGATGGCCTTGGTGAGCTCCAGGATCTGGTTGGAGATGTGCAGCAGCTCCTCGTTCTGCTGCTCCTCCTGCTGGACTGTTTGCCACTGGTGGTCGGCCAGCACTTGGCGCTTCTCATCGGCCCGGTTCTGGCTGATCATCACGAAGGTAGACAGGAATATGGCTTCCAGCGACACGATCATGGTGAGCAGTCCGAACGGGTAGGGCTCGACCCGGAAGCCGATCCAGGCGGCAAACCAGATGATGTGGATATAGACGAACCGCATCGAGCCGGCGAACCGCGTGATTTGGTCTGCGGCCCGGTTCTCCAGGCTCTTCCTGCGCTCCTCTGCATGCTTCAGCAGCGCCGGGTTGGCTGTCGTGGGCAGCGGCCAGTTGCTCACGCCTAGGCCACGTCCGTGGATCGGTCTAACCGTCACCGGCGCGTCCTGCCGAACAGCGTGAGAAAGGACTGAAAGACGTTGAGGATGTCAAGGAAGATCGACGCCGCGAGCGTCGGCGCGCTGACGATGTTGTTCCTGACGCGCAGCCGCTGGAAGTCATACATCACCAGCCCGGCGAAGATCGCCAACCCGAGAACGGCATAGATCACTGAGCCGATCGGGATCGAGACAAAGATGAGCAGGATGCCGAACACGATCAGTGCCATCAGCGCCCACAGGAGCACCCGAGCGAGTGCGGAGAGGTCTCCTCGCCTCGCATAGCCTGCGGCCCCGAATCCGGCAACAAACAGCGCCGTCGCGCCGCCGGCTTCCCAGACTGCCTCTGGATAGACGTGGGCGAAGTAGGAGATCGTCGGCGCCGTGGCCAGCCCTACCAGCAAGCCGAAGCCAAACAGCATCCCCAGCGTGAGCCGCTCGGAGTGCCGGACGGTGACGTTCATGGCCATCAGGCAGACGAGCGATGCGATCCAGAACGCCAGGGCCCACCCGCCCGATAGGTTGCGCCCGAGATAGGCGCCCAGTGTGAACAGGCCGGTGGTCACTGCGATCAGTGCCATCGTGGACCCGAACAGCGTGCCCGTGTCGGAGCGCGCTCGAGTTGCTGTGACTGCCTCGCCTGGCTTGTAGCTCTGTGTCATAGTTCCGCCTTGTGTCGTGCCGTGCTGCGTCGCACAACTGCTCAACTTTGCTGCAAGGCGAGGTCGTCGGCATCAGCTCGAGCGATGACGGCGTCGACGACGGCGTATTCGGCTTCATCGATGGCGTAGGCGGCGAAATCAATCGCGTCGGAGGCATCCAGCTCGGCGTCGTCGGCTCGGTTTTCAGCCTTTTGCAGGTCTCGTTCGGCGCGGTGCTCGTCCCGCTTGGCCCTCAGCTCCTCGAATCGGTCATGGATGTTCGAGCGAGTCTCGTCCCACCATGACTGCATTTCTTCCTGGGCGGCTGTGGTGTCGGCCTGGGTCCTCGTGGTGGCGGCGCTTATGGATGACTTCAGCCGTTCCCGCTGGCTCTCGAGTGCAGCGCGGTTCTTCGCCTGAGCAGCGTCAACAGTGTCCTCTGCCTGCTTGGCGCGGTCAGCAAGATCGCTGAGTTGCTCTGATAGGGGTTTCATAGCTTCCTCCTGGATTCGAGTGGTTGTCTCCAATTGCAGCCTGGGATGTTGATGCTGGCATCGTGTTGACCGCACAGAAATATGCGCCGCTGTTGTGCGTCGCACCCAAAACGACCACCTGATCGGTACTCGATCGCTGGGCAGGCGTGTGGGTTGTCGGTGTGGACACGGGTCTAAGGCACCGCGATCATTTCCGAATGGAGGGCGAAGACACCGCCGTCGCTGCCGAGCTGTCCGCCGTCGCGGCGACCGTCGCTGGACATGTGCCGGAACTGAGCTCCGAGATCTGGGCGTTGCTGACCCAAGACATCCCGGAGCTCCGCGGCGATCAGATCGTCGAAAAGCTCCTCGACGCAAGCATCGAGGAGAATGTCGCGACGTTGCTGCATGTTTTCGAGCATGGGCTCGTTCCGGACGAGATCCGTGCCCCGCCAGCCGCGGTGGAGTACGCCAGGAGGCTGGCACAGCGCGGGGTGTCGACCATCGCCCTGATCCGTAGTTACCGGGTTGGTCACGGCCGATTCCTGTCCCGCTGTATCGAGCAACTAACAAGCCGGACCACCGATGCCGCCCTGAACACTGCGGTCACCTTGAGGCTGGTTGACGTCAGCTTCCGGTATATCGACCGGGTCTCTGAGGAGCTGATCTCGGTCTATCAGCAAGAGCGGGACCGTTGGCTGCTCACCCAGACCGCGGTGCGTGCCGGACGCGTCCGGGAACTGCTGCGCGGCGACCCGGTGGACATTGACACGACCGAGGCGGCGTTGGGCTACCGTCTTCGCCGGCATCATCTTGGCGTGATCGCTTGGGTGGACGGCGCGGTCCAGGGCAGCGACGGGCTGACTCGGCTGGATCGGCTTGGCGCCAGGGCAGCTCGGGCACTCAATAGCCGCGGTAGGTATCTATTCGTGCCGCGTGACGAGTCGCTGGCCTGGATATGGATACCGCTGGGCGCTGACACTCGGGTCTCTGAGGAGCCGCTGCCGACAGCGTTCGAGAACGGCGATGCGATGATCCGAGTGGCCGTGGGTGCACCGGGGTATGGCCTCGACGGGTTCCGCCAAACTCACGTTCAGGCGGAACGCACCCAGGATCTGGCGCTGGCTGCGAAACCGGGCGCTCGGGTGACCACCTTTGCTGATGTTGGGACCATCGCGCTGATCTGCGCTGATGTTGACGCGGCCCGGAGCTGGGTATGGGGGACCCTTGCTGATCTTGCATTCGATGACGAATCGCACGCCCGGTTACGCAATACGCTGCAGGTGTTTCTCCGCCTCGGCACGTATACGGCGACCGCCGAACAGCTGGCGCTGCACAAGAACAGCGTCCAATACCGCATCCGCAAAGCCGAAGAGGCGCTGGGTGGAGGTATCGACGATCGCCGCGCTGACCTAGAGCTTGCCCTTCGAGCCTGCCAATACCTCGGCCAGGCAGTACTTCGGCCAGTGGACTCCGGATCGGGTCGGGCCGGCTAAGCACTCGATCAAGACCCCATGCCAATTCAGCTTGACTAGCCGAACCTTCCCGTGATGTAGTCCTCGGTCGCCTGTTCATCCGGGTTGGAGAAGATCTTCTCGGTCGGACCGATCTCAATCAGCTTGCCCGGCTTCCCCTGGGCCGCCAGGTTGAAGAAGGCGGTCTGGTCGCTGACGCGGGCAGCCTGCTGCATGTTATGCGTAACGATCACTACGGTGTATTGCTCCTGCAGCTCACCGATCAGGTCCTCGATTGCAAGCGTGGAGATCGGATCGAGTGCCGAGCACGGCTCATCCATCAGGATTACTTGGGGCTCGACCGCGATGGCGCGGGCAATGCAGAGTCGCTGCTGCTGGCCACCGGAGAGCCCGATGCCGGCCTTACCGAGCCGGTCCTTGACCTCGTTCCACAGATTCGCGGCGATCAGCGAGCGCTCGACGGCGTCGGTCAAGATGCCCTTGTTCTTGACGCCGTTCAGCCGCAGCCCCGAGGCAACGTTGTCGAAGATCGACATCGACGGGAACGGGTTGGGCCGCTGGAACACCATGCCGACAACTCGGCGTACTGCGACCGGATCGACACCCTGGCCATACAGTTCGGTGCCGTCGAGCTGGACGCTGCCCTTCACGTGTGCACCGGGGATGACCTCGTGCATCCGGTTGAGTGTGCGGAGCAAAGTGGACTTGCCGCATCCGGAGGGGCCAATGAATGCCGTGACGGTACGTGGTTCCACGGTCATCGAGACATCCTCGACGGCATGAAAGCCGCCGTAGTAAATGTCGAGATTCTTCACGTCAATCCGCTTGGCCATGGCCTATTTCTCCTTGAGTGTCGTGGCACGCGCGATGAAGCGGGCGAGCAGATTGAGCAGCATCACGATGATGATCAAGGTCAGGGCAGCAGCCCAGACCCGCTCATATCCAGGAAACTGTGGAGGCTGGTCCCGACCGGCGTTGATCATGGTGGGCAGCGCACCCATGGTGTCACTGGTCGGAGAGAAGTTAATGCCCACCGCTTACGAGACCAAGATGAGGAGTGGTGCGGTCTCGCCCATCACACGCGCCACGCCAAGCATGACACCCGTGACGATGCCGCCAAATGCGGTCGGAATCACGACCTTGACAATGGTCTTCCACTTGGGCACGCCTAGGGAGTATGAAGCTTCCCGTAGCGAGTCGGGCACGAGTTTGAGCATCTCCTCAGTGGATCTGAGGACAACCGGCAACATCAGCAGCACTAGGGCGCAGGAGACCGCTATAGCGGATCGGCCCAAGCCGAAGATGGTGATGAACAGCGCGTAGATGAAGAGCGCTGCGACGATCGAGGGAATGCCGCTGAGGATATCCACCATGAAGCTCACGCCACGAGCGATCTTGGTACCCCTGCCGTACTCGATCAAGAGAATTGCGCCCATGACACCAAGCGGAACTGCGATCGCGGCGCAGATCAAGGCCATCTCCACAGTACCGACGATGGCGTGGTAGGCGCCGCCACCTTCTCTACGCGGGGTAATGCCGCGCTGACTCTGTAGCCACCAGGTCGGGGTGAGCAAGAGTCGGTAGCCTTTGATGATCACGGTCGCGAGCACCCAGGCGAGCGGAATGATCGTGAGCACAGTCGCGAGAGCCACAAATACGGTGGCCAAGGCGTTCTTGAGCGTACGGACACCGCTCGGGCGGCTCAGTGCCAGCGGGGTGTCGGTAGTCGTCGCCGTCATGACTTCGCTCCTCGCTCTGCCACTATCCGCGCAATCGCGTTCACCGCGAAGGTGACGACGAAGAGCACCAGCCCGGCAGCGATATAAGCCCCAGTCTTGGATGGGCTGTCGAACTCGGCAGCATTGTTCGCGATCTTGCTGGCGAACGTCTCGCCGCCGGCGAAGATGGACGGGGTGAACGGGGCGCCCTGAGGTGGTGTGGTGAGAATGATCATGACTGCGATGGTCTCCCCGAGCGCACGCCCGAGGCCGAGCATGGATGCGCTGACGACGCCCGACCGTCCGTGTGGAAGCACCGCGGTGCGAATGACCTCCCAACGGGTTGCGCCAAGAGCAAGCGCTGCCTCGATGTGATCTCGTGGGGTCTGCGTAAAAACGTCGCGAGAGATCGCTATCACGATCGGCAAAATCATGATGGCCAGCACCACGGAGGCGACAAAAACCGATCCTTTGGGATCGACGCTTTTGCTGAACAGGGGAATCCAGCCGATCGTGCTGATGAGCCACGCTGCTGCTGGAGCTAGGAACGGACCCAAGACGGTCAGTCCCCAGAGGCCGAAGATGATTGACGGCACTGCGGCAAGCAGGTCGACGACGAACGATACGGGGCCAGACACTCGTTTGTGCAAATACTGCGTGAGGCAGAGAGCGACACCAAGGGCCACCGGGACGGCCATGGCCATGGCCAGTATCGAGGATAAGACGGTGGTCCAGAACAATCCCGCGATCCCGAAACGCAGCTCGTTGCCGGCGACCGTCCAGGTACGCGAGGTGAGGAAATTGTCCTGGTCAGCCCGCAGGCTAGGCAGCGCAAGTGCCAACAGGAAAAAGCCCACGAAAAGCACGAGGAGGACGATCGCAAGCCCTGAGGTGGTGGCCAGACTGCGGAATACCCGATCGCCGGTCCGGCTGATCTTCGCCAGTTTGACGCCCCGTGGGGCCCGTTCGGCCGGTCGAGCGGGCGTAGGCGCGGGCGCGGGCTCATGGTGCTCATGGTGAAGAACGGTTGGGACGGGTGAGTGTAAGTGTGCCTCAGTGTGGTCCACTACCGGCGAAAGGCTCGGGTCGTCGGCTGCGGTGTGTTCCTGCTGGACTTTCTCGGTCGCATCCGTATCGGTCACTGCCGTAGCTCTTCCTGCTCGGGTGAATGGCGCAGCGGGTCATCGCGGTAGGTCGCCGCGATGACCCGCCCCTGGGGGAGGTGACTACTGGATCGCAGCGACGGAAGCTTGGACTTTCGACTGCAGATCGCTCGGAAGTGGCGCGTACCCGAGGTCCGGAAGTTTCTTCTGCGCGTCGGTCGAGGAGAAGTAGGTCAGGAAGTCCTTGAGGATCGCCGTGCTTTCAGGCGCCAAGCCCTTGCTGCAGACGATCTCGTACGTGACGAGCAACGCAGGGTATGCGCCTTTCTGGGTGTCGGAATACTTGAGCTCCAGGCTGAGGTCATTGTCGGTCCCTTTGACCTTGGCCTCAGATACGGCCTTCGCGACCGACTCACCTGTCAGCTCCACTGGCCCATTGCCGCTGTCCAGCTGGGCCATGCTCAGATTGTTGTCCTTGGCGTAGCTCCATTCGATATAAGTGATGGAGTTCTTAGTGCTGGCTGTGGCCTCGGCGACGCCGGACGACTTGTTCTTGCCTTCGCCGGTGCCCGTCCAAGCCTTGGCCGGCTCGTCCTTCCAGGCACCGTTGCCAGCGCTCTTCAGGAACTTAGTGGTGTTCTCGGTGGTGCCGGACTCATCGGAGCGGAAGAACACTGTGATGTTCGCGCTCGGCAGCTTGGCGTCAGGATTGAGCTTGGCGATCTTGGGGTCATTCCAGGTCTTGATAGTGCCGTTGAAAATCTGGGCGAGTGTCTCGGCATTGAGAACAAGCTTGTCGAGGCCGTCGACGTTGTAGGCGAAGGCGACGGGCCCGACCACCATGGGCAGGTTCCAGGCTGGGTTGCCTTGGCAGCGTTCCTTGGCCTTGTCGGCCTCGACGACACCGTCCACCGCCTGGGTCTTGAGGGCAGAGTCGGAGCCGGCAAAGTCAACGAGACCGTTGTAGAACGACTTGATGCCTGCACCCGAACCAGTCGGGTTGTACTCGATCGTGGCCTTGTCGCCACATTCGGCGTTGTAGTCGGCGATCATCTCGTTGATGGCGTTGGCCTGGGCGCTCGAGCCCTCCCCTGAGAGCTTGCCCGCGGGGCAGCCGAGGCCTGATGCATTGGCACTGCTGCCAGGCTCGGCTCCGCCTGACGCGTTTGCGCTGTTGGGGTCGGAGCCGCAGGCGGTGAGACTCAGAGTGGCCAGAGCAGCCAGCGCGGCGAGCTGGGTCACTCGCGAGCTCACGAGGCGGTTCATGGTCATGCGTGTCCTTCACAAACGGGGGGTTCGTTTTCCCCTGGGTGAACCCGGTGGCACGCTGCGCACCGGGCTTGGCCGGAAGGGCGCGCGCGCGCCCTTCCGATGCCGCGAAAGTACGCGCGTCATGTGTCCTGATGGGCCTGCGAAGGTAAACAACGGGTGAATGATCGACGCATCTGGGCGCACGTTCGACGTCCACACCTGGATATCTTCTGTTTGCCTTCTGGACACCTTGCGAAATCGAGCTTCGGTTGAAGGCTGTCCAGCGCTTGCAGCCATCTATGCAGCTGACTCAGTGGAATTCCGTCGGGTCCCGGGTGCGCGCAACAACCATTGGCCCAGTGAGGTCCGAGCCCGCCGCAGCCGCCTGCACAGACGACTCCCAGCCGTCGGGTTTGGCGTGGGTGGCGGTGGTGGCATGCGACCAGGCAAACCAAGCCGGGTCAGCCGCCGGCGCTTGAAGTAGCGGGAATGGCTCTCATAGTGCTCGGCGAGAAAGGCGACAGCCTCCGGGCGCCGCGCCGCCAGCCGGAGCGGCTGCATGGCGTAGCCCACCGCCACGACGAGCGCCCTGACCTCGTCCATATTGGCCTCTTCCATCGAGCTTCGAAGCGCATTCTTGGGTCCGGCAAGCGACGAGAGATCAGGTATCAGTGCGTCTACCAGAGTCACTGGAATCCGGTTGCTGTTCTGGAAGGGGGTCAGCTGCTCCAACATCATCTCTGTGCCGAGACGCGCGACAGGTAGCCCGTAGATGGTTGCTGCGGTCAACAGCCCCGTGGAAAAGCATCCGACGACGAGCTCGACGGCTCCACGTTCAAACCAGGCCTCAGCCAGTTCCCGTTCGTCGGCTATGGCCAGCCTGACGCCCTGCGCACGTGCTGCGTGGTGCAGGCGTGCCAGTTGCGTGGGCGGCGCGCTCGGATGTGGCTTGAAGACCAGAGCGGAATACCCAGCCTCCGCACACCTGGAGATCATTTCCGCGTACAGGTCGACCTCCTGCAGCTCGCACATGAGCTCGCCGGCGGCAAGATATTGGCCAACGATCATCGCGACGGGTTCGCTGGAACCTGCCACCGCATTTTCCGCGATCATGATCTTGGCCACTGCTCGAAAGCTCTCATCCGGGATGATGACGGTGGGCACCCGCCGGTCGCTGAGCAGCAACGGGGTCACGCCCGGGACAAGATCGGGATGGAGCAGCCGCTCGATCCGGCTGGCGACCATTTCCGGCAACGCGCTCCGCGTCGGGCCGTAGCTCATCAGACCATCGGCGTAGACGTCGATCCGGGCGTCGCCGAAGATGCGGCAGACTGCCTGTGCCGGATTGACATGGATGCTCTCGACGACCAGGTGCAGATCATCGGCACCCAAATCCCAGAGCTGCCGGAAATGGCGCTCCCACAGTGGTAGATCACCGGGCCGCGGCCGCCATATCGAGGGATGCTGGGGCTCAATGCACGCGTTGTAGTCGTATACAGCATCGAAGCGGCTCATGAGTTCCGATACGCCTGCAACCGCCCGCATGGGCATCGTTGCCTCCGGCATCGCCGTAGTGCATGTGATCACCAGGATCCGGCGTTCGCACCGGTCGAATCCCCCGCTCTCGTACGCCGCGGTAGCGGTGACCAGGCCGAAAGCCGTGGACGCCAGCACGATCTGGGTCGTCATGCCGCTTCGAGTAGGAGCTTCTCGACGGTCACAGCTCGCTCGACATCGAGGGCCGCGATGGTTATCTGGAGCGGCTCAACTGGCAGCCGGCGAAGTGAGGCGACGATCGCGTTTTGCAGCTTGTACTGCAACGAGAGTGGATAGCGCTCGCGCTGGCTCAAGTGGTGGCAAATCACAGCGCAGTACGACCGTAGGGCCTTGAGAAGCAAGATGGACGCATCTGGGTCAGCCGACACTTGGTGGATGATCCGCTCGAAGGCTGGAATGAAGTCGAACTGCCGCTCGTCGCTGAGCTGGGTAAGCGAGGCGGAGATGTCTCGGCGATAGCGGACGCCGTGGAGTCCAACGACCGCGAAGGTATGTGCATGCAGATGCAGTCCCCAAATCCACGGCCGGTCTTCGCAGGTCCGCAGGTCCTCGTCGAAGCGCAGTAAACCCGCCTCCAGCAGTCGCCGATGGTAGATCCCAGCCCAGGCGTATGGAGCGTCGACTGAACTGCGCTGCCCGGCCGGCCCGATGCCGGAACGCGCCGGGCAGGCAACGCCTCGCGGCGCATGGCTGGTGCGGTGCAGCAGCCGTTGCCGGCCGCGAACCTGGACATGATCAGTTCGGACGAAGTCGCACCGCAACCGCTCTATCACCTGTACGAGCGCCGAGAAATGGCCCGGCGCCGCGACATCGTCTCCGTCAAGAAAGCTCAGGTAGCGCCCACCGGCCTGCGCGAGACCCGCATTCCGCGCAGCCGAGAGCCCCGAATTTCTCGAGAGTCTGATCAGCTGCGCACCAGACAACCACGCTGCGCCTTCGGCGATGATCGATGAGGTGGCATCGGTGGAGCCGTCGTCAACCAGAATGAACTCCATATCTGGGTTGGCATTCTGTGCCAGGCTGGCCAGATTCTCGGCCGCGTACCGCTCAACGTTGAAAAACGGAACGATCACCGACAACCTGATCACCTTCCCGACCATAAGCAGTCGGCCGCGACACTTGATGATCGCCAGGTAAGTGACCGGGCAACGCTGAGTGAACTCCAGATGATCAGCTCTGCCACGTTGTTGCAGTGTTTGCCTGCTGTTCAGCTCGCAACGCTCGGCTAGCCATTTCCCCTGCCTACCGTCGAGATCATGAAGAGGCTCGGAATGAAAGCCTCGACCAGTCTTATGTGGGAGGCGTGATGGCGAGCAAGATTTGGTTCCTGGAAAGCCCGTCGCGCTCGCTCGGGGACCGCGCGGTCGGCGCGGGCCACGCGGTGTACATCACCGGAGAGATCGGCATCAACCACAACGGCGACCTCGGCAACGCGATCGCTTTGATCGACCAAGCCGTCGACTCCGGGTGTGACGCCGTGAAGTTTCAGAAGCGTACGCCCACGATCTGCACGCCACGCGATCAGTGGGATGTCGAACGCGATACCCCATGGGGTCGGATGAGCTATATCGACTATCGGCACCGCGTGGAGTTCGGAATCGATGAATACGCTGCCATAGACGAACACGCGAAGCGCCGCGGCATCGCCTGGTTCGCATCGCCGTGGGACCTCGAGTCGGTCGATTTCCTGGAGGCATTCGACGTCCCGGCGCACAAGGTGGCCTCGGCCTGCCTGACCGATGACGACCTGCTACGGCGGATACGCGCTACTGGGCGGACGATCATCCTCTCCACCGGTATGTCAACCATGCGCCAGATTCGGCACGCCGTTGAGGTGCTCGGCAGCGACAACATCATCCTGTGTCATGCGACCAGCACCTATCCGGCGCCTACCGCTGAGCTCAACCTCAAGATGATCTACACTCTGCAGGCCGAGTTTCCCAATGTTCCCATCGGTTACTCCGGCCACGAGACCGGATTGCAGACGACGCTGGCTGCTGTCGCGATGGGCGCGGTCTTCGTGGAGCGGCATATCACCTTGGATCGCTCGATGTGGGGCTCTGACCAGGCCGCATCAATCGAGCCTCAGGGTCTTGCGCGGTTGGTGCGGGATGTGCGAGTGATCACCGAGGCTATGGGTGACGGGGTGAAGCGGGTCTACGACGGGGAGCAATTGGCAATGAAGAAGCTGCGCCGCGTACCTGGTCCGCTGGCCGATCAGGTTGATCTGGCGGCCGTCTCATGACCTTCTATGCCGGACCGGAGCAGGGTGCGTTGGCACTGGTGGAAAGCCCGGCACAACTGCTCAATGTGATCGAGCTGGCGCGCTACGAAGATGATCTCGCTGGACTTAAGATCGCCGTACTGGCTCCCACCGCCGGGCTCACTCGTACCCAGCTGCGGGCCATGGTCGCCCTCGCCCGCGACGCCGGTCATACGGTTTCCTGGCACGAACCACGGCTCGGCGGGTTGGCCGTTGCCCGCAGCGTGCGAGCCCTTGCCGGGGAATTGAGCGGCGTACGCCGCCTGGTCGTCGGCGACCCGTACTCAGGTGTCATCCAGGTGATCATCAGCGTCACCAGGCTCCTCGCCGAGGTAACCATCGTCGACGATGGCACTGCGACGCTGGAGTTCGCGCGCCAGTGGGTGGCAGGGGAGCAACTCTCGCGCTGGCACCGAAGAGCAACACCCAGTCAACGCGGGCAGATCGCCGCGCTCGCACGGGACCAGGTTTCCGGAACAATGCGGCGTCGGCTAGCTCCGCTCTCCGGATGCCGACTCCGCCTGTTCACCAGCATGCCCGTGGATTTGCCAGGAGTCCGTATCATTCACAACGACTTTTCTTGGGTTCGCGCGCGACATCCCGTCCCGCAGGTGAAGGCGGGCGCCGACCTCGTCGGCACGTCGCTGGTTGAATCCGGTGTCGTGAAGGCCGACTCGTACCTTAGTGGGGTCGAGACGTTGATCACGCGTTATGACGCTGACAGATACTTTGCACACCGCAAGGAGGATGACTGGAAGCTCGACCTGATCGAACGTATGGGCGTTGATGTCGTCCGATCGGCGCTGCCGCTGGAGATCATTGCCCGCCGCGGACCTGTCGGCCGCACGATCGTCAGCTTCCCGTCCACAGTGGTGCACACACTGCCCATCGTGCTGGCGGGATCAGAGGCCCAGGTCGTGGTGTGTGAGATCGCAGACGAGTGGTACAAACCGCAGAGCACGCCGGAAGCCAACGACTTTCTCGGTCGAGTGACGACCTCGGCGCAGCGGAACTACGGTCTTGCGACTGTGGCTTGCTGACTCTGGAGGCACTTCGCACATGAGTGGGCGAGTCATCGCGATCGTTCCCGCCCGCGGCGGCTCCAAGGGCGTACCCGGCAAGAATCTCCGGCGGGTTGGCGGACGAAGCCTGGTCGAGCGCGCTGTCGACGCGTGCCGTGCCGCCAGACTCGTCGAGGCTGTCTACGTCAGCACCGACGATGCCGAGATCGCCGCCCGAGCCGAAGCCGCGGGCGGGAAGGTGATCATGCGACCGGTAGAGCTGTCCGGTGACACTGCCTCGTCCGAGTCCGCATTGCTGCACGCGCTAGACCAGCTGAGCTTGGTCGGCGATGAGCCGGAGGTCCTGGTATTCGTGCAGTGCACCAGTCCATTCATTGCATCAGATGATCTTGACCGCGGCGTCGAAATGATCATTCACGACTATGCCGACTCGGTCTTCTCCGCCGTACCGAGCTACGACTTTCTGTGGCGTGCCGACGACGGCTTCGGTCTGGTGACGGGGCAGAACCACAACCCAGCCGTACGACAGCGCCGGCAGGAGCGAGCGCCCCACTTCCGCGAGACCGGCGCTTTCTATGTCATGTCAGCAGCAGGGTTCAAGGCTGCCCGGCATCGCTTTTTCGGTCGTACGGCAGTTGTACAGGTGCCCGAGCTGACCGCGGTCGATGTCGATCACTTGCACGATCTGACCCTGGCTGGCGCACTCGCCCAGGTGATCGATTCGCCGCAGGAGATCGACGTCGACGTCGTGATCACCGATTTCGACGGCGTGCATACCGACGATTCGGCAACGATTGGGCAGGACGGTCGGGAGTCGGTGCGGGTCAGTCGCGCCGACGGACTGGGTGTGGAACGACTGCGATCGGTTGGGGTACCGCTACTCATCGTGTCCAAGGAGATCAACCCGGTCGTCCAAGCCCGTGCGGCCAAGTTGGGGGTCGAGGCGATGCACAACGTCGAGGACAAGCGCCAGGTGGTGCTGGAATGGCTTGCGGCACACCAGATTCCCCGAGACCGTGCTGCGTACCTGGGCAACGACGTCAACGATCTTGGTCCGATGGGCCTGGTCGGGTGGCCGGTCGCGGTTGCCGACGCTCATCCAGCAGTTCGAGCGGCGGCGCGCCTGGTGCTGGCCAGGTCAGGGGGTCATGGTGCTGTTCGGGAACTCTGCGATCTCGTGGTTGAGCACCGCCTGCGGCTGGCCACGCCCACGATGGCGACGACGGCTTCGCAGGCTCACGCGACGTTGTTCAGCACGTGGCCGCATGTGAGCCTTGATTCAGGCTGAATCGCCTTCCTCCGTGGCTTTGTGAGGAGAAACGAGAACCTGGGCGGGCGCCTGCGTCGACGCCGGCATCAGGGCTACATGACTCTCCTGCCTGCGACGGTGACGCCACACCCTGGCGGGAATCACCAGGCGAAGTCGGCGCCGTACGCGGCTCCGCAGTGGGCTGCGCATTCGCGGCCGCCCCGGCAGGTCCCCGGATGCGCGTATCTCCAGCAGCTCAGTCAGCAACTCGAGCCAGTCGTTCTCCTCAGCACGATGGAAGTAGTTGGCCTCAAGCCACTCCCGATCCGGGCGGAACAACCGGCCGCACCGAAGATCATCTAACGTTCCAAGACAGCCCGACCCCTCGAAGACGACGTTGATCATCTCTGGCGAGACGCCGAAGTCGGAAATGATCAAGATTGGCCGATCCATAGCAACGGCTTCGAGCGCCGCTGTCGATGAGACCGTGACGAACCCGCGTGCGGTGCGGAGTGCGTCGTGCATCGAGCCACCGACGAAGCCGACGGCGCTGGCCAGGACGCGCCGCCGGGCAACCAGGTCTTCCATGATCTGCGGATATGACCAGGTCTCTTTATGCGTTTGCTGCTCCTCCGACCAGGCGCGGAGCTTGATCACGGCGGATCCAGCATCGGCGAGCGCCAGCAAGATATGTTCCCGGTCGGTCCGCGTCATTGGCACCTTGGCCTGCGCGGCGAAGACCAGATCATTACCGAGCTGAGATGCGGCCGTGCTTGTCGATGCACGGGTCGGCAGGAAGGGCAGTGCGGCCAACCCGAACTTGAGTCGTGGCGCATGTCGGGCCCCGATCTCAGCGAATTCAGAGACTTCGCGCTTGCTGTGCAGCAGAAACAGATCGCACGCCGCCCGGGCGGTCACAGCCCGCCGAGTGGCCGGCACGCTGATTCCCGGGAGACCGGTGACCAGAACTGGTCGTGTGGGGCCCCAGAACGCGCGCTGAGCCGTCAGGGCGGCGACTACCGGCCCGGTACAGGCCAGCAGAACTATGTCAGGACACTCGCGTCGGATCCGGCGTATGACGGCGGCGTTCGAGAGCACGTCGACTCTTCGTCGGCTGGCTGCCCGAATCTGGGCTGCAGACGGCATGACCGGGTTCTCGATCAGCAGCTGCGCGGATTCCCACCCGCGGGGCAGAGCGTCCAGTGTCGCCGCGCTCCACTTCAGGTAGGAGTCAGTGTCGGCAATGGCGAGCACGCGCACTGCCGGGTGCACGACCGCCGGTGCGTCAGCGAGCACAGGAGGTTCTCAGGTTCATGATCACGAAAACCTATGTGGACTCGCTGTCGAGATGCTCCGCCTGCGATGAATTGTCGGTGAACTCCTGGTTCAGCTACCTAGTCGGTCCTGCTGGCCTAGACTCGCCGAAGATCCTTATGCATCAGCTCCTGATCATGGTTGGCCAGACTCATGGCAGCAGCAGCGCGGTGACGTGCCACCTCAAGTGCGGCAGTGCGTGCGCATGTCCAGCTCCCAACAAGAGCACCGAGCCGACTTTCGCCGAGCTTGGCGTTGTTGTGCTGTAACCACGAGTTCACCAATCGCAAGATCATGTTCCCGCCGTCCAGGTCGGCAGCAGACGAGCGTGAGGTGCTCAAAGCGACGATGGCCGCGCAGGGCCTCAGCGTCGTCCAGCTGGAACGCTCTGGCACTCGACGACCGTGGCACTACGTCTGCGGTGCGTCGCGAAACCGGCGGATCACCGCGCGTACGCCGTTCACGATGACCGGTCCGGCAGCGGGAAGCCATCTCCTGAAGACCGCTGATGACCCGAGCGGGCGCCGCGTGGTCGGTACCTTCGGCAACTGTTCCGGCGGTACGACGCCCTGGGGCACCGTGCTGTCTGGCGAGGAGAAGTTCGACAACTACTTTGTGGCCGATCCAACCGCAGTCGGCAGCCGTCGCTACGGGCTGAAGAAGAGGCAGAGCATCTAGGGGTGGGAGGCCGTCGACCCCCGCTTCGACGCCAGTGCGCCGGATTATGCAGCCGAGCCCCACCGGTTCGGCTACATCATCGAGATCGATCCCTTCGATCCCACATCGATGCCGCGCAAGGTTCGCCTGGAATCTGTTCCTCGTCTGCGGGTAGGCCGAGGAGGCGGATACCTACTTCGCCGGCTGGCAGGGCCCAGTCGCGCCGATCTCCTGTCCGGACAATGTCGCCTTCGATTCGGTTGGCAACCTGTGGATTGCCACCGACGGCGCCCCTGCTTCGATATCCAAGGCGGACGGATTGTTCCGGGTGCTGCTGGAGGGTGCCGACCGCGGTCATGTGGTGCAGTTCCTCGCCGTGCCATTCCAGGCCGAAACCTGCGGTCCGGTCATTCATGATCGTCATGGGTCGGTCTTTGTCTGCGTGCAGCATCCCGGTGAGGAAGGCTCGTGGCACAGCCAGTTGTCGTTCTTTCCCGACTATGTTCCGTCAGACGCTGAACCGGCACGGGGAGCCTGGCGCGGACCGCGGCCAAGCGTCGTTCAGGTGACTCGCGATGCGGGGTAAATGATCACTAAAATCGAGATCACAGCGACGCCAGGAATCTCAGCCTCGGGTCTCTGCGCTGTGTCGCTCCAGGGCGTGGACCGTACCCCCGGCGGTCAGGTGTGCGACCAGGAATTCCGCTGTTCCTAGGGTCGTCGGGGCAATCTCGAGCGCATCAAGGATGTGCGGCAGCACCGGCCGATGTATGCACAAAGCGGTAGGCTCACCGCTCTTGAGCGTG
>Ga0075418_10003635_pt1 | contig 17551 bp, 11 predicted proteins | sample SoiMetdeltSBSDD2_FD_81776 | JGI IMG/M metagenome (GOLD analysis project Ga0075418, IMG submission 81776) | Bulk soil microbial communities from a Populus tree surrounding site in Tennessee, USA - Soil MetaG P. deltoides SBSDD2 | ecosystem: Environmental > Terrestrial > Soil > Tree plantation... | reverse complement strand
TGTGCCTGTTACTGATTGGTCGATTCCCTCCCACACCCACGGCTCGCTCATCGGCTGCGGCCGCTGGTAGCAGGCGTCAATGACCCGCGCGGCGGCCAGGGCCGAGCGCCCCGACAGGGCCGTTTCGCGGCCGGTCTGGATCGCTTCCAGCCAGTCGTCGATTTGCAGCCTGAACGTGTCGTACCACGACTCGGGCTCCGGCTCGCCGTCCCACGCGGCATTCAGCCAGTACGCTCGGCAATTGCCGCGGAGCGGATCGACCGGTTCATCGCCGCGGGGGTGGATGCGGATGCGGAACCGCTCGGTGAACAGGAACTCGAGCATCGCCCGCTCGCATTCCACGCAAATGCGGGTGGGAAGCTGGCGGGTGCGGGCCAGGGCGACGGAGCCGCGAATCGGCTCGCCGGCATGCTGCAGCCGCAGGTCGATCGTGCAGTCCGATTCGATTCCGCCCAGGGCGTTGTCGCGATACTCCAGAACTTCAGCCGGCTCCTGGAAGAGCGCAAACAGCAAGTCGATGACGTGCGAGCCGAAGTCGATCAGCACGCCGCCGCCCGCCAGGTCGCGGCACATGTTTCCCAGCGTCGCGGCCGGCCAGTTGTACATCCCGCCCCCTTCAGCCGTGAACGAGAGCACCCGCCCCCAACTTCCCGCATCCATGAGCCCTTTCAGCAGGCGGATGCTGGGAAAAAGCCGGCGAAAATAGCCCACCGCGAGCACCACGCCGTTTTCCTCGCTGGCGCGGCACATTTCCTCGGCTTCGGCCAGGTTCAGGGCCATCGGCTTTTCCACCAGCACGTGAATGCCGCGGCGCATCAGCCCGATGGCGCCGGGCGCATGGTGGAAGGGGGGCGTGGCGAGGATGGCCGCATCGATGGAGTCTTGGGGCAAGTCGTCCGCATCGCGGACGACGGTGGCCACGCCGTAGCCTGCGGCGAGCTTACGAGCCCGCTTTTCGTCGCGATCGACCAGGGCGGCGAGCTTCAGCCCCTCGTGTCCGGCCAGCACCGGCAGGTGCATCTGCTCGGCAATCGCGCCGCAGCCAATCAGTGCCAGGCGGAGCGGCGCCTCCGGCAACGCGGGATGCACGGCAGCGCCGGGAAGCGGTGAGCTAGCGAGTTCACTTACCATAGACAATCGATGTGCGAGTCGTAGCGAGCCACCGCAAGGTTTTGGCAGGAATTTGTCGTCAGGGCGCCAAGGTTTGGGCCATCCTGGTAAAGCGTTGTCCATTCCGGGAATTCTCGGCCTGCCAATTCCGCCAAAGCGGGCACCGTGGGCAGGAGTCGTTTTCGCAGATATTCGATGGTCGGTTTCAAATTGACGCGAGCGCGGTCAACAGTGCGAAAGGCGGCGGCCTCCAACATGCGGGTAACCCAGCCCGGAAACCGTTGTTTCCAACACGCCCAACGCCATCCTCGCAAGAACAGCACGAGTGGGCGCGCCAGGCGACGCGACTGTCGAATGACCCGCTCACTTGTATTATGCCGTTCGTCGACGTCGATTGGCACATCGACCCTGACATCTAGCCAACGGAACAATTTGTTAAATGTTTCTCGCGGAGCAGCATCCAATTCCTCCACGGTAACCAGGAATACGCGATCTGCCCCGAACCGTGCGAGATACGGCTCAATTTGATAGGCGTAATCGCTCCGGGCAACATAGTCGTCCCGCCGTTCCATCGCCTCTCGCGGCGGCAGGTTCTCCCGCCCCGCCGCAACAAAATGCCAGTAGTGGCTGATGGCCCGCTCGACCGGATCACGCATCAAGTAAATGATCCTCGCGTCGCGATTGAAATTCCAAATCCGCTCCTCGCAGCCTGGCACCCAATGCCGGGCGGTATAACTGACACTCGTTTCCCCTGCATATTTCGCATCGCCGGCGTCCGCAAATAACCGCAGGTACCAGTCGATGCCCGGCTCGGGAAGCGGATTCCCCTGTCCCCACAATCCAAACCGCGTCCGATGCGGCGCAAAGTACTGCGGCTCCTTGAACCGCGACATGTAGATCTGCGGGTGCTGATGCAGGTACTCGTGCAATGACGTAGATCCCGCCTTCATGGCTCCGACTACGAATAGATTCGGTCGCCGGCCCGCCGCCTTGCGAACCTCATTCGCTCTAAGTTCGCAGGTTGCCATCACTTGTCAGAATTCGGGCAAAGCCACGTGTGGTCGATGCAGACAAATCCGGGAACACTGGGGTACGGAATTGACCTGCCGCAGTACTCGCCGTTTTCCACTTCGAAAAAGATCGCACCTTCGATGTAATCGTGTAATTCGCGGTTGTGCGTGATTTGGGCCGTGATGTAGTATCGGCCCGCACGCAACGGCAGTTGATCGACGCGGCAGATGAATTGAGTGCCCGCGTCGTCCACCGTCATATCGGCATCGCTGCTTCGCCAGGAATCCAAGTTCGTGATGGCGGTGCCGCGCTGGTCGTGAATCGTGAATTGGATATCGATGTTCTTGCGGACTTCGTTGAGCACGAAGATAAAATCGGCGGGCCGCCCCATCGACAGGCTATTGACCGGTTGACCGTCGCCGATTTGCGTCCAGATTTCTCGAAACTGTAGCTCGCCCGTGCCGCGGCGGTCTTTTCGCTGGCTCAGATCGATCGTTGCGGCGTCGCTGATCGAGGAGACGTAATGCCCCACGGCCATCGAAATTGGTGAATCGTGCGCCAGTTCACCCATCTGGAGGACAACGCCACGATGGCAGAGTTTCTCCAGCACACCGAGGTGATGACTTACAAACAGCACGGCCCGCCCTTCGCTGGCCACCGACTGCATCTTTCCCATGCACTTCCGTTGGAAGCTCTGATCGCCAACCGCCAGCACCTCATCGACGATCAGAATTTCCGGTTCCAGATTGGCGGCAACTGCGAACGCCAGCCGCACGTACATGCCGCTGGAGTAGCGCTTCACGGGCGTGTCTAGAAAGTCCTCGATCTCGGCGAAATCCACGATCTCGTCGAACTTGCGGGTGATCTCCCGCTGGCTCATCCCCAATATGCTGCCGTTCATGTAGATGTTTTCGCGGCCGGTCAATTCGGGGTGGAAGCCGGTGCCGACTTCCAGCAGGCTGCCGACGCGGCCGCGGAGCTCAATCCGCCCGCTGGTCGGCTCCGTGATCCGGCTGAGGATCTTCAGCAGCGTCGATTTCCCCGCCCCGTTGCGCCCGATGATGCCCACCACCTCGCCGGGCTGGACTTCGAAGCTGACGTCTTTTAATGCCCAAAAATCCTGGCTCTTGACTCCTGGCTCATGTTCGCTGAACCCTGAACCCTGAACCCTGAACCCTGACGCCAGTCGCTTCAGCGGCGCAGTGACCGCGTCGGCAATCGTTTCGCGCAGCGTCTTGTACCCCCGCTGGCGCTCCCCCAGGGTGTAGTGCTTGCTCAGGTTGTCCACGCGGATGGCAGGGTGCATGAAAGATTATCCGGCAGCGGCCGCCGCGACCTTGCGCTCGCTCAGCAGGCGATACAGCAGCATTCCGTCGCGAGTGAAGCGGCCCGGGTTCTCGTTCACCGCTTGGATGAACGGCCCGTCGTAAATGTTCAAATCGCCGAAGTAATCGGGATCTTTCCAGTCGTAGGGAAACCAGTCAAAGACGAAACCTGGCGGCTTGAATGCTACGGACCGACCGGCGCGGAACCGGCCCGCGGCCCACCAGGCCTCGCGAAGGCGGCCTGGATGGCGGACGGCGCCGAAATGGTGCACGGTAAAACTGCGACTCGACGTGTTCCAGGTGAAATCGGCCCCTTGGAGTTTCACGTTCGATCCGTCCCCCCAGAACTCGATGTCCGCCAGGTTGCGGTGAATGATCATCTTTTGCGTGACCCACCGCACCTTGCCGGGATTGGGATGGTAAACCTTGTAGTTGCCGTAAAAGTTGGTGAACCGCACCGGGATCATCACGTCACTGGTCGTCGCCAGATGCTTGCGCAGATCGTCGAACTCCCATTCGGGGATGAATTCATCGCAGTCCAGATGCACGCACCAATCCCCCGTGCAGTGGCGGCGGGCCGCATCCTTGAAGTGAATCCACCAGTTTTCCCCTTTCGGCCTTTCCCAGCGGGTGCGAAACACCCTGACCTTCGGATCGATGCGGCAGACCCGCTCGTAGGTGGCGTCGCTGGAGTAGCCTTCATTGACGACGATCTCGTCCGCGAGTGGCAGATGGTGCCGGATCATCTCTTCGAACGGATAATCGTTCCGAACGCAATCGCGGACCGCGGTGTAAAGCGAGATTCTCATCTGGCCGGCGAGTGGGTCACGAGGCAGGGGTTAGCAGGAGCGCACTTGCCGGACACTTGGTTTAATGTACAATTAGACAGAATACCCGTTGGCAACCCGGTTCATCGTGCGCGCGGGCCGCCCCTGGCAAGGAGGTGCCCCCCCAGACGTGGCCAGCACGGTCCGCTCCCTGGCTGGCAGCTCGGAGAGAGGAAAAAATCGGTGTCCAGCAGATGATATCACCCCCCCAAAATGGCTAGCATACTAGGTTTTTCACTTTTCGTCGCAAGCCGTTGTGCAGCCAATGCTTGCGTCATTTCAGGCCAGTCAATTATGCGCATCATCGCGGTATCGGGTCACTTTTTTGGCCCCGGCTAAATGATGTCCGCAAAGTGCCGTTCCACCCGCCGGAAGTACAGGCAGCCGACGATGAGGAGCAAGGCGGTGACCGCCAGCGAGACCGACAGCGAGTACCATTCGAGCGGGCGGCCGAGGGCAGCACAGCGAAAATTCTGAATGAGGCCGTAGGCCGGATTGAATGGCAGGATCGCTCCCCACCGCGGGCCGATCGTGCTGGCGTCCATGTATACGGTCGGCGTGGCGAACATCCACAGTTGCACCATGAACGGCACCACGTAGCGGAAGTCGCGGTAGGCCACCGTCAATGCCGACAGAAGCGCTCCGACGCCGAATGCCGCGGCCGCCAGCGCCAGGGCCAACAGCGGCGTGAGCAGGATCGCCGCCGTGGGCACCGCGGCATAATACAACATCAAGGCCAGCAACATGCTGAACGCGATCCCGAAATCGACAAGCGGTGCGCCGACGGCACTGGCCGGGATGAACAGCCGCGGAAAATAAACCTTGGTGATGAGATTCTGGTTCCCGACGACGCTTTGGCTGGCGGCAGTGATGGAGTTTTGAAAAAACATCCAGGGGAGCAGGCCGGCAAAAGCGTAGAGCGGGTACGGGACGCCACCGGAGGGAACCTCCGCCATGCGACCGAAGAAGATGGAGAAGACGACCATCTGGGCGAAGGGCTGGAGGATGGCCCAGCCGGCGCCGAGGACGGTTTGTTTGTAGCGGACTTTGACGTCGCGCCAGACGAGGAAGTAGAGCAGCTCCCGGAATCGCCAGATTTCGGCGAAGTCCACGATCTGCCAGCCGGGGCGGGCCTGGATGATCGTGAGCTGTGGCTCGTGGTGGCCGGTGAGGGAGGCCGGTTCGTCGTTCGAACGGGCCAGCGCCTCGTCGGGACACGGCGCAGTATCAACTGTAGTTTCGGAAAGACTCATTTTGGCGTTTTAAGCCGTGGCCGCCTGGGCCGTCGGCATAGGCAGCGGCCGCGACGTCGCGGGGACGAGACCCAGCGAGTGCAGCTTGAGCACACCGGCGCCGAGGACCATCGTGTAGTAGGGGATCTCCGCCCCGTGCAGGGTGACAAATGCCGCGGAAACCACAAAGCCGGCAGTGGCGGCCAGTACCATTCGCGCCATATATCGCAGCCAGGGATCGGCCACCGGCGTTGACTCGCGCGCAATGCCCAGCAAGTTCCAGCAGCCCAATAGGTAGAAGCCGAGGAGTGACACTACGCCTGGAATGCCGAGTTCCGCTCCGGCTTGGGCCCACGTATTGTGACCTTCCTTGCCTTTGGGCCAACCGTATTCCGGAGCGACGTTGGGCCAGTTCCGCAGGCCGCAGCCGGTGATGGGGTTTTTCATCATCACGTCCAGGCAATGGCGCGTGAGGTCGAAGCGGCTTTGTGCCGAGCTGTCGAGTTTCTCGTTGTTGCCAAAGGAGGAGTAGAACTCCTTGCGAACCTCTGGACCGGCCAATCGCACGACGACGAGAGCCGCGGCAATCAATACGGCAAAGTGCCAGGGGCGCTTCGGAATCAGGCAAAAGGCAACCGCGCCCATCACTCCCATCGCCAGCATACCGCCGCGCGACAAGCTGAAGAGAACGAAGTGGGCCATAAGCGCCGCCGCCACGAAAGCAGCGGCCTTTTGCCACCATTTGTCGGCGTGCAAGCCGAGGAAGAGTGCGATGCCCGCGGCGGTGACCATGGTGATGGCGTGACAGTTGTTGTCCATGCCCAGTGCGTTGAAATCGCTGGGACTGAACTGTCCGGCGTAGTACATCTGATTGAACTCAAATGCCAGAAAGCCCTGCGTCGCCACGAGGACCCATGCGAGTTGCTTGAGCTTGTGGACCGAGTCAATGAGCGTGATGCCAGCGACGACAGGAAGGTAAACCTTTGAAAGCGCAATTAAGGAGGGCCACGCCTTCTCTTGATCGGGCGAGTTGAAAGCGCCCAGGACAAGCCAACCCCAGAAGAATAGCAGACACGTGACCATCGATTTGGCCCGGCCAAAATTCCAAGAACCGAAGCCGTGGATCAGCCAGCCTACGAGAAACGCGCCCGCGACGATTCTGCTATAGTTTCCGCCTTGAGGGACGGAGTAAAACCAGAGTGCGTCGGGTTTGAGATTGGCAAAAGCAACGTAGATCAGAAAGCCATAATATGGGTGCAGAAGGGACACGGCCGCCCCGCCATAGGTCATGGCATAGGTAAATAGTAGGCCCTTCATAATTGGTACGGCGGAAGGCCCTTTAGAGTCAGGCCAAAGCCTCCATCCGCATTCTCTCCGCGGAATAATCGGTGCTGTAGGATTCTTCCCGCGACTGGCTTAAGTACAGCGTGATAGCCGCCGGCAACCAAACGGCCAAATGCGCGACTTGGACGCTGGTCCAAGTCCACTGCTCGTTCCGCACCGGCACCCAAAGCGAAATGCCGAAGGCAAATGCCATAATCCAGATTGCCGCATTGCCTTGTCGAGCCGCCGCCTCGAACATGAGCACCATTGGGATGACCAATAGCGCACAGTCATAACCGCGGCGGTAGGACCAGAACATACTGATGATTACAGCGATGCCAAATAAACTGGTCATACGCACGTTCCGCGGCGCGCTCCACGCCGCGACGCATCCGACCGCAAGGAATGACAGTCCCAGCAGCGCGGTGGTCCGTTCAAAGCCGAGCATCGGCAAGAGCCATGCGGTCAATGGATTGACAGAGAGAAACGAGAATATCTTGGCGTCCTTCTGCGAGTCCTGCAAAGCGGTGATCGGGTCGATGCCGGTGAGAGCCCACATGACGCCGCAGCCCGTCAACACCACGCCACAGGCGATCGCAAAGGCGGCGTACTGACGCCGAATCAGAGCTGCCATCACGGCCATGGCGGCCAATTGAGGCTTAACCAGGGCAAATCCCAGGGCAAGTCCGCCAGCCAACTTTCGATTTCGTTCCAGCGCCTCGCCAGCAATCACAAGACCCGCCGCGATTAGCAGGGGATACTGGCCATAGCTCACGCAGATTGCAACCGGCGCACAGGCCAGCGATGCAGCGACGAGAAACAATCCAAAGGGACGCGAGTACTTGATTCCGATCGAATATCCCCACGCGCAAATGACGGCCAGGGCGCCGATGTTCAAGATCGCAAACCACGTTCGCGCAAGGGACCATGAAACGGGGGGAGCAGCCACCAACCCGATCGCGGTCGCCCAGGGAGGGTATCCACCGCCCAGCGTGCGCTGCCAGCGCAGCGCGGGCGGCAATTCAGGATCGGGATGTCCCCAACTGTGGCTGTCCTTCCCTTCGACTAACAGTCGAGACTCAATCCAGCGAAGACGAATATCGACAGGTACGGAAGACCCCACACCGAACAACAGCGAGCGAAAACCGACGAACTGATACGCAGCGGCGACTGCGAAAAGAATCAGCGCCGCGAGAATCAGTAGATAGTGGCGAGGACGTGAGCGAGCGTCTGTTATCGTACTGGTCACAGGCGTAATCGACTCTACCGAGACTTCCGAATTCTCTTGCAACCGTTGACTGGCAATTTGGCCGCGGTTCTATGCATCCGAAGACTCGGCCGTCCGCGAGCTAAATTCAATTTGTTCGCGCCACAGACCGACAACCTGCTGGAGAACAACCAGTACAATGGCCAAGACTGCAAGCTGGAGCAGACTCGCGGCAACAATAGCGCGCGACCAGTGTAGTGTCGTGTGACCGGTCGAGAGATAGTCGATCAGCCCGGGCCACACCAGGGCGACGCTGCCGATTGCTGCCGCGATTGCAAATACCGACAGGACGCGCGGCGAGAAAAACGCTTCCGTCAGTTGCCCGGCGAACGTTCGACGGCGGCCAGGGTAAAAAAGTGCCAACATCTGCTCGGAAAGTGCGGCCGCGCCGGTGAACACGAAAGAACAGGTGCCGAGGAAAGCGCACAATAGGACGCGGTAGATCATCCATTCCTCCAAACGCCAGTTCCTGCCGTAGAATTCCAGCGGATACATGCCCCACAACAGCGCGACGAAAATGCATAGCCCCGCGAGCACGCCGAAGATCCGGCTGGGCCGATAAAGGAGCAGGGCATTCACAATTGCCACAAGGAAACGCACACCGTCGCGCATCACGTGCAGCTTGCTTTCGCCCACCCGCTCGGCATAGGACATTGGCACTTCCACAATTCGCAGATCGCTCAACAGCGCCCGGGCACTCATGGCCGGAGTAAAGTTCAGCCCATCCGGAAGCGGGTAGAGCGCCGAGAGCGCGTCGCGGCGAATCACTCGCATGCCGCTGGCAGTGTCGGTAACGGCGCGGCCACTTAAGAATCCCAACAGAATCGCATACAGCGTATTGCCCAGTCGCCGGATCGCAGGCATCTTATTCCCCGGTCCCATTCGCGAGCCAAGCACGACGGCAGCATCCTGGTTGTGCATCGCCGAACACATGTCGGCGAAGTACCGGGGGTCGCACGTCCCGTCGGCGTCAAGGAACGATACGAATTCTCCTCGCGACTGACGAAATCCTTCCTTGAGCGCCGCCCCGTAACCCCGGTTGTGGGCGAAATTGATCACCGAGACGGCCGGCTCAACATCGGCGATGTGCTGGGCGATCTCGGATGTTCGATCCGTGGATCCATCGTTAACCACGATGATCTCAATCTCACCTATCCCACCGCGACGCTGAACATGCTGGCGCGCGTTCAGACAGCGCCTCACGGTGGACTCGATGCTCTCCTCTTCGTTGAGCGCGGGGATAACAATCGAAAGTCCCGGGAGAGACTGGTTCACGCCACAGCCTTCACCCAATTCTTGGGCAGCAGGCGTCGCCGAAGATGATTGCGAAAGGCGAATTTCATTCGGAAGTGATGATAGTGCCGTTGACATGGACTTGCAGCCTGTTCGGAAGTATTCAAATGTTCGCGAGAGTCAACCGCTGGCGGTCCAATCGCGAATTTGTCGGCTGACGGTTCTTGGTTCTTGATCAAACCGCGGCGAGGGGAACACGATCGCTGGGGTTTACATTCCCAAGCGAGCGGCACGGAGCGAATAGTCCATCGAGTGGCGCGAGCGCCAAGTTCCACGAGTACTCGCGCTGGACTAGCTCCCTCCCCTGCTGGGCGATTTGCTGGCGCAGCTCGGCGTCTCCAAACATGCGACGCACGGCCACCAGCCATTCCTTCGGTGCCGCGGCCAGGAGTAGATCTCGCTGTGGCACGGCGTCGATCCCCTCCAGTGCCCCCGGCGAGCAAATCACCGGCTTCCCCATCGCGATCGCCTCCAGCACCTTGTTCTGAATGCCGCGGGCAATCCGCAGCGGGGCAATGACCAGGTCGGCGGCGGCAACGAACGGGCGCACGTCTGGTACGGTGCCGAAAACGCGAATGCCGGCTATGTCAGCCAGCTTTCGCACCGCGGGCGCGGGATTGCGGCCAACCAGCCCCAGCGTCAACTGCGGCATTTCGCGCCGCAACAGCGGCCAGACTTCGGATGCAAACCAGGTAATGCCGTCGATGTTCGCTCGATAGTCGAGTGCGCCGATAAAGACAAGGTTTGTGCGATCATTTGGCGGCAGCGGCGTCCATGGCCGCGTGCCGTCGTTTTGCGGCCGGAAATAGTCGAGATCGACGCCATTAGGGATGGCCACGGTCTTGTCATTGGGGCAGACACGCCGGAATAACTCGGCCTCCGCCTCGCTGACGAGCGTCACGGCAGTGGCGCGATCGATGGCCCGCTGTTCCAGTTTTCGCAGTCGCCGACCTTCGAGACGAAACAGCCATCGCTTGGCCCCCGAGCCACGGCCGGCATAGTCGAACCATTTCTGGCTATCGACATCGACTAGATCGACCACCGCCCGTACCGATCCAAGCTCCGCGCAGTCAAGGTATTGGAGCATGCTCGAGCAGAATACAAGCGCCGCGTCGAACCGTGTCTGGCTCGCCCACCTTCTCACGACATCCGCCAGGCGCGGCGAACGAAACAGTCCTTCCGTTGCGGTAAAGCCTCTTGCCAGTGACCATGCGGCCCGCAACCACCTTGCCGAACCGGTCACAGAGGCAATTTCCACACGCCGACAAATGCTCTTCAGCGCTTCGACCGCGTCGGACGAAACTGGCTCATCGCAGAGCGTCGCCAGATGCACGTCATATTCTGCCGCCAGATGGCGCAACAGGTGATACGACCGAATGCGATCGCCACGATTGGGCGGATACGGCACCCGATGCACGAGCATGAGAAGCTGTTTTCGGCCGGTCGATTTCACAAATTCAATTTGCCGCCTGCAGGCTGGCGACCGAATGGGCATCACGATCGGCCGCGCGTGCAGGAGCATGTCTGGCGAGTATCTGGCTGACCGTGCCGAAGGAAAAATCTTCCAGCAGCCGATCGAGCTTGCTGACGGTGGAATGCAAATTGACGTAGTGCCGCAGCCGCGCCAGATACGAGCCGGCGCGAAGCCGCGGCTGGTACGGGTCGATTTCCCAAGGATGGATGTAAAACATCACCGGCCTGCCGCTGCGCTGGACGCGGTGCATGGCGTGCCGCGTGAGTGCCAGCGGATAGAGACGGAAATAGCCGCCGCCGGCGACCGGCAGCCGCATGCGGCCGATCGAGACGACCGTCGGTGGGAATTCGACGAGCGAGCCCGCCGGCGTGTGGTGCATGTGGATCCCCGGCTCCGATCCGGGAATTCCGTAGCGGTCGTGCCTGGTGGGAAAAATACTCGAATCAACCTCGAACCCTTCCTCGGCCATGATTTGCAAGGCCCAGAGCGACTTTGCCGTGATCGAGAAGCTGGGTGCCCGATACATCCTGACGGCGGTTCCGCCGGCGTCCTCGATCGCTTGCTTCGAGCGTCGCAAGTCGGCGCGAAACTCGTCGGGCGTCAGCTCGTAAACCAGCCGATGCCAGTAGCTGTGCGAAGCCAGCTCATGCCCCGCGGCGGCAATCTCCCGCACCAGGAACGGAAAGCGATCGGCAATCCATCCGAGGATGAAGAAGGTCCCCCGCACATCGCGGCGGGCGAGCAAGTCGATTAGCCGCTGCGTGCTGGCGACGACGCGGCTTTCATAGTCCCCCCACGCCGAGCGCGGAATCGAGCGCTCGAACGCACTGACGTGATAATAGTCTTCGACGTCGACGGTAAAGGCGGTGAGCATGGCAGCGGCTGCCCGCGACGGACGAGCCGGCTACTGCGTGATGGCTTCAGCAGCAGCCAGCGGATTGCCGGCGGCAAGCGCCTCGGCGGTAGCAGGCACACTCTCGTTCCGCTCGGCCTGTTCGCTTTCCAGCCGCGCCTTAGCCAGCAGACTGCTGGCCTCGGCGGAAAGCCCCAGCGACTGCATCAGGTCGGCCAGACGCACGTTGCCCGGCGTGTGGCCATTGGCATGCAACTCGCCGCTGGTGGGCTTTACGTGCGGAATCGGCCGAATGACGGCCATCAGGCTCATCGCCCGATCGCCCCGCAAGCCCAGCATGCGGAGCAGCGTGCACAGGAACATGCGGCAGTCGAGCGTCAAGCTGGCCGTGTGGATGTACTCGAGGTCCAGGGCCACCTTGCGGCGCACGCTGTCCAGATCGGTGTCGGGGGGCAAATTGATCTGGGCCAGGCCGGTAATGCCCGGGGCCACCGTGTGGCGGTCGTGATACTCGGGAATGTAGCGCCCCAGCACGTCCACGAACTCCGGCCGCTCGGGGCGCGGTCCGATCAGCGACATCTCGCCGCGCAGCACGTTGAAGAGCTGCGGCAGTTCGTCCAGATGCAGCTTGCGCAGCCAGTAGCCCAGCGACGTGACGCGCGGGTCCTTGCCCGGCGCTGCCCAGGTGGGACCGGATCGGGCTTCCGCATCAATCCGCATGCTGCGGAGCTTATACATCGTGAAGAGGCGGCCGCCGCGGCCGACGCGCGTTTGGTGGTAGACGCCAGGGCCGCGCGAAGTAAGCCGCACGAGCACAATGAGGATGCCGATCATCGGCAAGCCGGGAATCAGGAGCAAGGCCGCCATCAAGCGGTCCAGCAGTCCTTTCCAGGCAAAGTAATGCGATCGAACCAAGGTGGGACTGGCAGCGTCGCGGCGTGGAGCCGTCACCTGGCTCAGCCGGCCGCCGTTCGCAGGACGAGAGTGGTAAGGGGCGGACATGATGGGTCAATCCATGAGGAAGAATCAGGAACCGTCCGACATGGTTGCCGCAGGCTCCGCGAGGCGCTGTTGCAACTGGGCGAGGAATTCTCGCAGAAAATCCCCACACGCGTCGAAGTCCGAGACTTCGCCGCGAGGAGGTCCAGCCAACTGGATCTTGTACAGGTAAGGCGCGCCGGCGTATTCGAAGCGCGGGCGATTGGCGGCCCGCCAGGGGCCGCCGCTGCTCCAGGCGTACATGACCCTGATGTCGGCCGCCTCGACGTCATTCGCCTTGAAGTTCAGCTCCCACAGCTCGTGCTTGTTTCCCTTGGCGTCTTCGATCCGCTGCACCTGCCGTTCGCCTTGCGCCCGGTGATTGCTGCTGGAAAAGCAGATTTCCGGAGTGTGTACGGATATCGGTCCGTGCGGTCCCAGAACGACGAATACGTTCACGCGGTCGCCCGTTTCCACATGCTCGTAGCGGTGCCCGACGTAGCCGGCGCAGTGCAGCGTTTCCTGGACATCGGACTGCAGCTCGTCCTGGCCGCGAAGCACCCAATTGCCGATCCGTTCGGGCATTGGCCGCTCCAGCCGCCTCGCGGCGGCGACCATGCTGGGCCGCGGCCGCCAACGATTGGAGAGCAGGCCGTGAGTCACGCCCGCGCCGCAGGTGATACCCAGCACCAAGGCCGCGGCGATCACCAGCCGGAAATTTGTCGCGTTCACTTGTCTTCGTTCGATTACGTGCTGGAGGCGAAATGTTTGCGGAGCAGGGCGAGCATTCGCCCGTCCCAGTCCGTCAGCACCTGGCTTTCCAGCTGTCCCTGGATTGCCTTCTCAAAGTGCTGCCGTGCCCGGTCGTGGTGCCCCTGCTCGTACAAAGCCAGCGCGAGGTGGAATTGATACCGCGGATCAGCGCCAGGTCCGCGCGTCGCCATTTCCAGAAAGCGGACCGCCTCGGCATGATCGCCCGAGAGGATCAGGATCGTTCCCTTTGTATCGCACAGGTCCGGCGTCAGCCCAACCAGATCGATGGCCCGATCGATCATAGCCAGGGCTTCCTTGCGCTGCTTGCCATCTTCGGCCAGCAATAGCGCCAGATTGTTCAGAGCAGACACGTGCCGCGGATTGGCTTTGACCACTTCCCTGAACGATGTGATGGCGTCCGCCGTTCGCTTTTGAACGACGCGCACCACCCCGAGGGAATAATGCAGATCGGCGTTCTGCTTGCTGTTTTGCAGCGCCGCTTGAATGAGCGGCTCGCACTCGGTGACCTTTTCGTCAGTGATCTCCGTTTGGGAAAGACACGACAGGGCCACCAACGCCGGCCGGGCGGATTTATCCGTTTCCGCCGCTCGCCGGCAAAGGTCCATCGCCTCGCGCCACTTTCCTTGCAGCGCCAAGGTGGCGGCCAGCCCGTCGTACCGCTGTGGATCGATTGCCGCCAGCCGGCGCTGCCAACGCTCGGCGTCTGCCAGACGGTTGACGGCGCGATAGATGCCTGCGATCCCAGCCAGGATCCGCATCTTGCCGGCCTGGGTTTGTTCCCGGGCCAGCAGCGACTCACCTTGCGTATCGACGAGATTGGTGACTTCTTCGCTGCGGCCTTGCTGGCTGGACCACTGAGCCCGCAGCAGCAGGACGGACAGCGGATCGGCCTTCATGGCCTCGAGCCGGTCGAGCCACGGGCCGCTGTCGGCCGACACCTGATGCTTGAGCTGGAGCCGCACCAATTGCAGGACCGCTTCGGCTGAAGGTTTTTCTTGCTGGCTCATCCACCGCTGAAAACGGCCCAGCCAGTCCTCGACCGCCGGCATGTCCTGCTGTCGCTGGCAGAAGTCGATGACGGCAACGAAATAAGTCCATTCGCTCTGGCTACGGCTGGCGATGGTTTCCAACTCGCGGCGGGCCAAGCTGAGCTTTTGGGACCTGACCTTGTCGTCCACCGGCGAGTAAGCCTGTCGCTCGTACACTTGCGCCAGAAGGAGCCGGTCCAGCGGTGCGCTGCGGGTCGAGTTGGCAACTAGCTGCTCGAGCAGCATTTGCGCGCGAGCGAGATTCTCCTGTCCGCCGCGACGGACCAACAGCGAAGCGTGCAGCCGGACGTCCCCCGACGAGTCCCCCGGATCTGGCTGACCGGTCAACAGCGACTGCGCTTGCGTCCAATCGGCGTCGCTGCCGCGGGAGGCCAGCAGCGTCGCCAGCATCCGCCGCGCGCTGCGATGGTTCGGATCGATTTGAAGCGTCTTCTCGAGACAGTCTTGTGCCCGCTGGCTGTCGGATTGCAAATAGAACTCCGCCATGCGGAACTGGATCGCGGCATTGTTGGCTGCGGCCGCTGCCGCGCGGCGGAAACTTTCCTCAGCCAGGTTCCGCTCTCCAGCCAGCTCGAGGGCCTGCGCAGCGACGAAGTACCGTTCCGCTTCAGGCAGGTCGTTCTGGTTTTGAATCTTGTGTGCCAGTTGAATGGCCGCTTCCGTATTCTGCGTCCGCAGGTAGAAGAGCTCGAGTGCGCCGAGCACACGCATGTCCTGCGGCGCGAACTTGAGCGCCTCCTTGAGCTCGGCCTCGGCATCGTCGGATTTTTCGTAGAACGTCAAGAGGCGCGCGAGCCAAAGCCGCGGTTCCACTTCCCGCGGACGCTGCTCGACCGCTTTATGTGCCGCGGCTAGAGCGCGCTCAGGCTGATCGAGCCGCATCTCCACGGTTCCTTGCAGCTCGGTCAAGGCCTGACTGCGAGGTATTTGCGACTCCAGCCTCTGCAGATATTCCTGTGCTTCCGATAGGCGTCCCAGTTTCTCCAGCACCGCGATCAAGCTTTCAAACACCGACAACCGGCGTTCGCCAAGCTGGATTGCCTGCGAATACTGGCTGACCGCTTCGTCCCAATCGCGCCGCTGCTGAGCTGCGGCGCCAGCCAGCGCGGCAACTTCCCCCCACGAGGGCGCCTGGTCGCGAAGCACCTTCAATTCGGTTTCCGCTTGCGCCAGTGCGGAATCCTTGGCGCTGAGCAGCAGGCGGCGGGTTTTGAGCACGCGCGCGTGCAGGTCAGCCGGATGGGGAAGCTTCGCCAGCTGCTCCTCCCATTTCTGGGCCTGGTCCCAGCGGCCCGCCTGGATATCCAACTCCGCCAGGAGCCGCAGCGTAGAGACATCGCTGGGACGCAACTGCAGTTCTTTGACGAGTAGCGATCGAGCACCATCTACGTCGCTGCGAGCCAGTTTGAGGTCGATCCACTCGCGCACTATGCCGGCCCGCTGTGCCGCGGGTATGTTGGCCACCAGACTGGCCAACAGCTCTTCGGCCTGCTGGTGCTCGTTGCGAATCCGATGCAGGCGGATCTGCGTCTGCGCGGCTAGCCGCTGTCCATCCTGGAGGCCACGCAAATGGTCCACGCACCGATCGGCGTCTGCTGGCATCTTCAACTGCTGCCAGCCCAGGCTCAGCCGCGGCCAGAGTTCTGGCTCCGAAGGATACGTTGCTTCCAGATCCTTGAGGATTTGCTGGGGCGACCGCTTTAAGTTCGAGTCGTTCTCGGCAGTTCGTCGCGACAAACGAGCATCGAACTCCAAAAGGTCGATCCGCCACGGCTGGGACAGCTGCGATAATTGATTTCGCTTTTGCGCCTCGCTCAGGGTCAGGTCGAAGCGATCCCAGTTGCGCTCCGCCGGCGTCAGCGCAATTTGCTGGCGAAGCCGCGCCGTCGCCAGTGCGAACCATGCCTCCGTCGAATCGTGCAGCGCCAGGCCTTCCTCCGCCCGCTCCGCGGCAAGATCAACCCTTCCGGCCGAGAGCCAAGATTGGGCCGCCGCCAACCGCACCTGAGCCAGCCGCGGATTGAGCTGACAGGCCTCGTCGTACGCCTGGCCCGCTTCGCGCCACTGTTCCATCGTTGCGTAAATCTGTCCGAGCATCAGCAGTGCCTGCACCGCCTCGTCGGTACCCGAAACCGCCGTCTGCGATCGAGCGGCGACCCGCCGCAATTGGGGAATCGCGCTGGCATAGTCGTTCGCTTGAACGGCCAGTCGCGCTCGCCGGAAATCGTGGACCAAAGTGAGTGCCGCCAGTTGCTTGCCCGACAGGCGGACACTGGCCTGGGCAATCCGTGAATCGATTTGCTTGATGACCTGCTCAGCTTCCTGTCGCCGATCGAGGTCGAGGTAGGTGTCCGCCAATTGAGTCTCGAAGACCAGCTCAGCGCCGACGAATTTCTTGGCGCCCGCTTTCCAGGTGGCGATTGCGTCTTCTGGTTTTCCCGAAAGGAGCTGCGCTTCACCAAGTGAAACGTGATGGACTGGATTCTGCGACGGCGGTTGCGTGGACAGCAGCGCCTGGAAGTGGGTTGCGGCGCGCGCCGCGCTGGATTGCACTTCCTCGAGCGGCCCGCCTGCTGCTTTGCGCCGACGTGCCCGCGCCAATTCCTTCACGCCGGCTGCCGCCAGAACCAGCGGATCGCTGGGGGCCAGCTTCAGCGCCTGAGCCATGTCGTCGTCCACGCCCTCGAGCGAGTATTGTGCTCGATACGCCATTCGAGCCAGAAAGGCCGCGTGATTTGTCGGATCGGTGGCAATCAAATCATCCAGGCAGCGATCGGCGCTGCGATAGCGGTCCGCTTCCGTCCACTGCGGCTGCTCGATCCGTACCAGCTCCGGATGACGGCGGAGCAGCGCTGCCTGGATCACGGCCAGTTCCACTTCCTTGGGTTGTTGCGCTCGAGCCTGGTCGATCGTGGTCAAAAGCGCTAGCTTCTTCAGCTCGGCAGCCGAGGCGGAGTTGAACGAACCGCTTTCAATGCGGCCAAATAGGGCCACCGCCAGCGACTTGCGCGCTTCGGTCGACTGTGGATCATTTG
>Ga0075418_10003634_pt1 | contig 17552 bp, 15 predicted proteins | sample SoiMetdeltSBSDD2_FD_81776 | JGI IMG/M metagenome (GOLD analysis project Ga0075418, IMG submission 81776) | Bulk soil microbial communities from a Populus tree surrounding site in Tennessee, USA - Soil MetaG P. deltoides SBSDD2 | ecosystem: Environmental > Terrestrial > Soil > Tree plantation... | reverse complement strand
CGGCGTGATCGCCTCGAACGTCAACGGACGACGAGGGTCGGGAAGATCCGCCGTCGCGAAAATCGGCGCGACGAAAATCGCCACAACGACTGCGGCGTGCGCACAAACAGAAACAGCGAGAGTCCAGGTCCGCATAGGCCTCCTTGGGTGAAGGCCTCGCCGGCGGGCTTACTTCGTTCGACACCGTGCGGCCGCGCGGGTTCCACGGCTTGGGCTCAGCGAGCCCCCTCGGGGCCCGCCGTCGGCTCTTGCGTGTCGAGCGTCCGTCGCACCAGCCTGGCCAGCTCCGGCAGGCTGAACGGCTTCGCGAGATACGCATCGGTCTCTCGTGCCAGGAAATCGTCTCGGCTCACATCGCCCAGGTACCCGCTGGTAAAAATCACTTTCAACGACGGTCGCGTGCGCCGCAGGTGCTCTGCCAGCTCGAGACCGTTCATCCCGCCGGGCATCACGACGTCGGTGACCAGGAGATCGATCGTCGATCCATGCTCGCGCCACACATCAATCGCGCGCGGTCCACTCTGCGCTTGCAGCAGACGATAGCCGAGGTTCTCGAGCACTTTGATGACGAGAGCCCGCACGCCGTCCTCGTCTTCGACAACGAGAATCGTCTCGTGGCCGCGGGGGACCGGCCGCGCTGCGGCGGGTGGCAGCGCTTCAGCAACGGCAGCGGACACGTGCGGGAAGAACACGCGGAACGTCGTGCCGCGGTCAACTTCGCTGGCCACCTCGATCCAGCCGCCGTGTTGCTGCGCGATGCCGTAGGTGGTGGCCAAACCCAGACCGGTGCCCTTTCCCACGTCCTTGGTCGTGAAGAATGGTTCGAAGATGTGCGGGAGATGCTCGGGGGCAATCCCCGACCCGGTGTCGGTCACACGAAGACACACCCACGAGCCCATCGGGCTCACTGGCCCGCTCACTTTTGCTGCGCCCTCAACGAGCGCGGTCTCGATCGAGAGATGCCCGCCGAACGGCATCGCGTCGCGAGCGTTGACGACGAGATTCAGCACGACCTGTTCGATCATGCCGAGATCGGCTCGCACGTAGGCCGGCCGCGGTGCGTAGTGAAACTCGACGTCAATGTCCTCGCCGAGAATCCGGTTGAGCATGCGCGTCAGGTTGCCGACGACGCCGTTCATGTCGACTTCTTTAACTTCAATCGTCTGACGGCGGCTGAACGCGAGCAGTTGGCGCGTCAGCGCTGTCGCGCGCTCGGCGTTCTGCGAAATATCCGCAATCGCCTCGTGGAGATCGGCCGGCAGTCGTCGGTCCTGGGCGGCTTCTTCGGTGCGGCCGAGGATCACCGTCAAGATGTTATTGAAGTCATGAGCGACGCCGCCGGCGAGTTGCCCGATCGCCTCCAGCTTCTGCGCCTGCCGCAGCTGCACCTCGAGCCGCCGTCGCTCGACCTGCGCGATGATCGCCGCCAGCAAGTTGGCGACCGCCTGGACATAGGCCTGCTCGTCGGGCATCCACCGGCGCGGCGGTCCCTGGTGGTGACAGGACAGCAGGCCGACGGTCACCCCGGGTGAACGGATCGCGACGGACATCGTCGAGGTGATGCCGTGCGGCTGCAGATGGCGAACGGCGAGTTCGGATGTGCGCGCGTCCACTGCAGCATCGTAGGCTGCGATCACGTCCGATTCGGCGATCGATCGGAAAAAGCGCGGATAGGCTTCCTCGGTCAATTCCTCGCCCAACGAGTGACGCATCTCCGGCCACTCGAGGAGATCCTGACATTGCGTCGAGGTGCCGCGATCGTTGTGACGCCAGACGCCGACTTGCGCGACTTCGAGGGTGCGCGCAACCACCTCGGTGATCTCACACACGATCGTCGTGAAATCGTCCGGGGCGCGCACGTAGCTGCGCATCAGCATGGTCAGCGATGCTTCCTGCCGCGCGTAGCGCTCGTTAGCGGCGACGACTTCCGCCGCGGAGCGCTTGCGCTCGGTGATGTCCTGATTGGCGCCGTGGACCTTCACGACGCGCCCAGCCGGATCCTTGACATACGATGCGCGGACCTGCACGACGCCGAGCGACCCATCGGCGCGGCGGATGCGATGTTCGAACTGCGCGGTGTAACCGGGTTCGGTCGCGGCGCGTGCGGCGGCCGCGAAGTCGCGGATGATGTGATGGTCTTCCCGCGGAATAAATCGGCGGACGTATTCCTCGGCATTCATCGTCACGCCCCCTTCTCGATCCGCCGTCGTCCCCAGCTGCGTATAGATGCGCTCGTCGAGCGTGAAGGTGTTGGTGTGCGCGTCGAACTCCCAGTGCGCCAGGCCGGCGAGGTCCATGGCCATGACCAGCGTCGACTGACTGTCGCGAAGCGCCTGCTCGGCCTGGCGTTCATTGGCCGCGGTGCGCAAGGCCTGAATGCCGAACGCCAGATCGTCGGCGAGCTCCCGCAGCAGCGACTGCTCCGCCGTGTCGAATGCCGCGCCTTCGGCGGCATAGATGGTCAGGACGCCGAGCGAGCGGCCGTCGCTATCAAGGGGCAGCGACAGCGCGGCATCACCCTGGCGTGACGACGCGCCCTCGCTCCACGGGCCGGCATGCGCTACGCGCCGGAATTCACCGTCCGCCGAATCCGCCATCCCAACCCAGGCCATGCGGTAGCCGCCGTCCCGGACGATCACCTCGCAGACCCGGTGCAGCAACGACGATTCGTCGCTGGCATGCACGAGCGCCTGGTTGCAGTTGCTGATCGTCCGCAACGAGCGCGTCACGCGGTGGCTGGTGGCGGCGATCGCACTGAAGTGGCGGTAGAGATGAGAGATTTCGTCCGCCCCCCTGGACTCCGGCGTCGGTTCCTTGTCGATCGGTTCGCCGGCCGCAAAACGCGCCATGATCCCGTGCAGAAACTCGATCCGCCTGGTGACAAAGAAATGCAGCGCCACACCGAGACCGAAGACCGCGACCAGCACGCCAATCATGGGGACGGCAAATTGCTGCCGCAGGCGGAAGGCATTGACCGACTTGGCGAAGCTCAAATCGTAGAGCAGCAGAATCAATGCGCGGCGATCGACCCGCAGTTCGCTGGGTCCGAGCGGGAGCGCCGCCGGCATCACGACCGCCAGTTCGTTGCGATCGCTGGAGAACTGCGACACGACGCGCCCGGTCTCACGGGCCTGCTGCATCGCCGCGGCGACGCGGCTCTGTTCGTCTGCGGGCAAGCCGAGCGAGGCGAGATCGAGCGGGCGACCCGACCACTCGCGGCGGCTGCTCAACCCGACCAGGTTTTCCGCCGACACGAACACGCCGGCACGCAGTTCTTCAAACACGCCCAACTCACCGAACTCGCGCTGCCCCGTCTCGAGTTCGCCGCGCTCGGCGGCACGCTCCGTACGGCTTTGAATTTCAGTGGCACGGAGCAGCTGCTGGCTCTGGAATGCCTGCTCGAACCGCGACTCCTGCACCCGGTCGGCGACGACATACAGGACGACCGCGACGGCCGAGCAGTACAGCATCAGCAGCAGCGGCAGCCTGAAGCGCAGCGAGCTGAGATCGCGACTCGGCCTGAACCCAGCCATCCTCGTTCTAGCCTCGACAGGCAGACTGATTCACGCGGACCGGCCACCTGAAGATCGGTTCGAGCGATATGGACTTTGTCAGGACACTAGAGTCGAGCAGCACCGCTTGGATCCGCGCAGCAGTGGCCATCAGACGCGGACGCGGCGGGCCAAGCAGCGCATCGCTCTCTGACGGCCTGATCAGGCGCACCACGTCGAGCATCGTGTCCAGCGTCCGGGGCGTCACCTTCATGCGCGCCGCGACCCAGGCGCGCGCGTTCTCCGACGTGGCGATGTCGACGCCGGCCTGGCGCCAGGCCGCGCACAACGCCGATGCACGATCGCCATGCTGTTCGAGATACGCACCGCTGATAATCGTCACGCCCATCAGCTCGAGCGGCAGTGAGGCGCTGCTGAACAGCTCCACGCCGCCAAGCTCGAGGATCTGGGTTCGCACCGGTTCCGCAGTCACCACCGCGTCAACATCGCGGCGCACGAATGCGGCGCGATGCCGATCGGGGGGCAGATTGACGATTTGCAGATCCTCGATGTCGAGTCCCGCCGTTTTCAGCGAACGCCGCAGCAGATACGCGCTCACCGAATTGACCTGCACCGCGATGCGGCGTCCGCGCAGATCCGCAAACGACGTCACGTCAGCGTGCGCCACGATCGCGTCGCCACCGCGAGATTCCGCGGTCACGAACAAGATCACCGGATCCATCCCGCTTTGCGCGAGCGACAGCACTTCGTCGAGGCTGACGAACGCCGCTTCGATGCTCCCATTGCGAAACGCCCGCATCACTTCGCCGTCGTTGATGAACTCCACCAGACGATAGTCGGACGGAGGCAGCCACCCACGATGCTGCGCGAGGAACACCAGTTCGCTCGTCGGACCGGGAAACGTCCCGATGCGAAGCGGCGGCACGGGCTCCCGCGCGCAGGACGCGAGCCACATCGCGCACACTGCCGCCAACGCCGCAGCGTGGCGGCGTGTCATCGTTGCTGCGTAGCGGGCGCCGAGTCGTTCGGCTCGTTTCCAGGCTTCCACTTGATGTTGCAGCCGATGCTTGGCGTCTGTGCCGCCGGCGCCGGGCGTCCATCGAGCACGGCGTCAGAGGCCGCGCGGAGATCATTGCCGCTGATGACCACGGTATTTCGCGGGCGGCTGCCGTCAAACTGACCGCGATAGACGAGACTGCGAGCGGCATCGAACAGAAAAAGATCAGGGGTGCACGCGGCACGAAACGCCTTGGCGACGTCCTGGCTCTCGTCGAACAGGTAGGGGAAGGTGTAGCCCGCGTCGCGAGCCTCCTGCCGCATGCCCTCGGGACCGTCTTCGGGAAATGCCTCGATATCGTTCGAGTTGATGGCAATCACGGCGAGCCCTCTCGCCTGGTATTCGCGCGTCATGCGCGCGAACTCGTGCCGCATGTGTCGAACAAACGGACAGTGATGACAGATGAACGCGATGAGCAGCGCCGGCGCGTCTCTGACGTCATCCCCCGACACGAGGCGGCCGTCGAGATCCGGCAATCGAAATGCCGGCAACCGCGTCCCAAGCGCCAGCATCGTTGACGGAGTAGCAGTCATCGCGGTGTTGGGGCGAAAAACCGCAGTATACGCAAAAGAGTCCGGCGCCATCCGGGCTCAGCGCGCTGATACAGAGGGGGAAACCTAACGGAGGGTGAAGGTCAACTCGATCGTGACGAGCACCGCGACCGGCTCACCGAAGCGCGTGCCGGGCCGGAATCGCCACTGCTTGGCAGCCTTGATCGCTTCCTGATCGAGGCCGAATGTCGAGTCGAGCGATCGGACCACCTCGACGCTGCCGACGCTGCCATCGGGCAGAACCACGCATTCCAGCAGTACCGTGCCCTGGACCTTCGCGCGCATGGCGTCGGCCGTGTATTGCGGCTTCACTTCCTTCAGCGGCTGCGGCAGATTGACGCCATTGCCCGGCCGGTACGCGCCACCGCCGGTGCCACCGCCAAACCCGGGACCGAGCCCCGATCCCTGGCCAGGGCCCGCACCCGAGCCTGAGCCCGAGCCGGTGGACGCCGTGTCGTTCGGGTTGGGCGACAGCGCGCCGGGCGAGTTCACCGGAGCTGCGGCCAGCGTCTGCGCCGGAATATTCAGCTGCTCAGGCGGAGGCTCTACCTTCGGTGGTTCAGGCTTCGGCTCAGGCGGCGTCGGCACCGAGATCTTCTGCTCGCCTTTGAGCTCGGCCTTCTTTGGCGGGTCCGGCATCTTGTTGCCGCCACCACCACCGCCTCCAGGTCCCGGCTGCGTCAACCAGACGATATCATCCGCCAGTCGATCGGGCAGGACGGCCTGATAAACCTTCTTGGGCATCAGGGCCATTACCAGCAGAACAATGCCAATGACGACGAGCTCAGTCAGCAGGCCCGCTCCGAGCGAGCGGCCGATACGGGCGCCGTCCGGCTGGTCGAACATGAACCGGACTTCGCGCGGTCCGTCCGTGTCCGGGCGTACGGTCAGATGGGAGGACTCAACTGCCGCCCCCTCATTCTGTTTGCGCTGGGTCGAAGGTGCCATTGACCGCTGCCCCTGGAAGTTTCCTTATTGTCCCCGACTCGGCTCAGGCCCCGCAAGCTGCAAAACGGGTGCCCCTGAGCTCGCTCACGCCAAAACGCACTGACCCTCTCGTGTTAGACGCCACTGCTCCTGATCTCGGCCTCTCGACTATTCCGCTGTGTACCCGTCCCGAGCGCGCACGCGCAGGCCCTTGGCCGGGGTTGTCAAGGTTACGCGAATGGCTCGCCATTCGTGCATGCCTGGTTTCAGCGCCATACTCGGTACGTATCCAATCAAATACTGATAGCGCAACTCTCGCGCGATCGTTGTCAACGTTCGTTCGAGTTCCTTCGGATCACGTAACAGGAACGATCGGCCGCCGGTGAGAGTCGCCAACTCGACCGCGGCGGGCACGCGCGTCTTGCCCATGGTGATCGGGTAGACGAGCGCCTGGCTGCGTCGGGCACGAGCAAGCACTTGACCGCTCGTCGCCTCACTGTAGCGATCCGCGCCGTCGGAAAACACAATGAGCGCCTGGCGGCCCTTCTCCGGCTCGAGACGATCGAGCGCGACGATCACCGCGTCGTTCAGCGACGTGGTGCTCCACGCATCCAGCGCGGCGATGGCTTGCGCTTGCGCCGAGCGGTCGGTGGACAGCGGGGCGATCACCTCGGCGTTGTTACCGATAGCCACGATCATGGAACGGTCGCCAGGTTTCAACTGCTTCAAGAAGCTTTGCGACGCGAGCTTGGCGAGGCGCAGCGGCTCACCCGCCATGCTGAAGCTGCGATCGACGCCGAGTGCCACTGTCAGTGGAAACTCGCCGGCGGCAAATGCCGATATCTCCTGGGGGCGGTCGTTTTCAAACACCTGAAAGTCGGACTGGCGCAGACCCGTGACCAACTCCCCGTTGGCGTCGGTGACGGTGGCGTAGACCTCAATGAGCTGAACGCCTGAGGAAAACTGCGCAAAGAGGCCAGTATCTGCCCATCCGGCAGCCAGGACCACCAGGACCGCGACGGCAATAATTCCCCGGATCACGCGTGGTACAATCGGCGCGGAAGGTGACATATGAACCTTGGCGTTCCTGAGTTAATCATCATCCTGGCGATCGTCATTCTGATCTTCGGCGCGAATCGTCTGCCCGAGATCGGCCGGGGCATCGGCAGGGGCATTCGGAATTTCAAGGACGCGACGAAGGACGGCTCGCAGCCCTCGACGACCGAGAAGCCCTAGCGACGCCCGCGGCGGCCTTTCCTCGCCTGCCGCTCGCGCCGCCCAGGGCGCTGCGCTTTCCGCCGTTCCCCTGACCCGAGTCCAGTCGAAGGTTTCTTGGTCCGCACGCTACTGCGCTGCGGTCCCCGCGCGCGTTCGTCCCTGCGCACCCGCTCCAATACATCCGCCAGCCCGAGATCGATCTGGCGTCGTTCCATGTCCACCCTGACGACCTGCACCCGCACCTTGTCGCCAAGCCGGTACACCTTCTTGGTGCTCTCGCCCTTCAGAATGTGCTGTTGCTCGAGGAACCGGTAGTAGTCGTCGGCCATGCTGGAGATGTGGACGAGGCCTTCGACATAGTGCTCACTGAGCTCGATGAACAGACCGAAGGGCACGACGCCGGTGATGAAGCCGTCGTACTCGTCGCCGACCTTGTCGGCCATGAACCGTACCTTCTTCCACTGCAAGAGCTCGCGCTCGGCCTCGTCGGCACGCCGTTCCATTTCTGAGGTGTGCTTGGCGATCTCCGGCAGATCCTCGACGAGCTCCTCCCGACGCGCCGGCGTCATCTCGCCATGCCTCGACTCGCGCAGTACCCGGTGCACGACCAGATCCGGATATCGCCGGATCGGCGACGTGAAGTGCGTGTAGTGCTCAGTCGCGAGTCCGAAGTGTCCCAGGCTCGCGGCGTCGTAACGCGCCTTCTGCATCGTCCGCAGCATCAGCGCCGCGATGGGCCGCTCTTCGGGTGTGCCGCGGATGCGATCGATCAGCTTCTGAAATTGCTTCGGGCTCACGGTACGTCCGGTCGTGCCCAGGCTGTAGCCAAGCGTCGTGATGAACTCCTCGAAGTCCGCGACCTTCTTAAGATCGGGCGCTTCGTGCACGCGATGGAGCGCGGGCACATCGTTCGCGTCGAGATGCGACGCGACGGTCTCGTTGGCCAACAGCATGAATTCTTCGATCAAGCGATGCGCGACGTTGCGCTCGGTTGCGACGATGTCCTCGATCTGCCCCACCTCGGAAAGGATGACCTCTGCTTCGGGCAGATCGAAATCAATCGAACCTCGACGGCGCCGCCGATCGTTGAGGATCTCGAACAGGTCGTGCATCTGCTCGAACATCGGGGCGAGAGACGCGTATTCGCGCATCATGGCCTCGTCCCGGTCGGTCAGAATGGCATTGACTGCGCTGTAGGTCATCCGTGCGTCGCTGTTGATCACGCCATCGTGTAGCTCGTAGCGGACGACGTTGCCGCGACGATCGACTTCCATCAGACAGGATTGCACTAATCGATCCACGTACGGATTCAAACTGCAGAGGCCAGTGGCCAGCTCCGCCGGAAACATGTGCACGGCTCGCTCGGTGAAGTACACCGACGTGCCGCGCTCGTAGGCCTCCTCGTCGAGCGCGCTGCCCTCCTTTACGTAGTGCGCGACGTCAGCGATGTGCACGCCCAGCCAGTAGTGGCCGTTCGGCAGACGCTCGATCGTGATCGCATCGTCGAAGTCACGGGCGTGCTCGCCGTCGATGGTCACCGTTGTGACACCGCGAAAATCGGTGCGGCCCTTGATGTCGCGCTCTTTGACAACCAGCCCGAGCCGCGTCGCCTCGGCGACGGCGTCCTCCCCGTGCGCGTCCGGGATGTTGAATTTGCGGATGATGATCTGCGTGTCGACACCGGGCTCGCCGATGCGGCCGAGCACTTCGGTCACGCGTCCGACCGGTCCGCGTGTGGCACTTGGCCAGCGCGTGATCTCGACGACCACCATGTCGCCAGGCTCGGCGGCGGACCACTGCCCCGTCGGCACGTGCACGTCGGTGAGGACGCGACGGTCGAACGGCGCGACGTAGCCAAGGCCGGAGTCGTCCACCTCGAAGCGCCCAACGATGTTGGACTGACTGCGCTCGAGAATTTTGATGATCCGGCCTTCGGCGCCCTTCTCCGTGCGCCGCTCGACGCGCGCCACGACCCGATCGCCGTGCATCGCCTCGGTCAGATTGGCGGCCGCGATGTAGATGTCACCACTGTCGCCGTGTTCGGGCACGACGAAACCGAACCCACCCGGGTTGGTGGTGAGCCGCCCGACGATGAGATCCATCTTCTCGGGCAGGCCGAAGCGGTTGCCACGAATCTGCAGCAGATCGCCAGACGACACGAGCGTCTTCAGTTGACGCTTGAAGGCGGCGCGCTCCTCGCGCGGCACGCGAAGCACTTGCATCAGCTCGCGTGCGGTCGCGGGGTGATGAACCGCCTCGCGAATGCGGTGAAGAAGGTCCTGATTGCTACGCAACGAGAATGACCTGCAGATCGCCGACGTTGGTATTGGTGGGACCGGTGCGAATGAGATCGCCGATGCGGTCGAAGAATTCGTAGGTGTTGTTGTTGGTCAGATAGTCCTCTGGTGCAGCGAGTCCAGCCGCAGCCGCCCGCTCAAATGTTGTGGAATCGACGATGGCCCCGGCGGCATCGGTCGGGCCATCGATGCCATCGGTGCCCACACTGGCCGCCGTGACGTGCGCGCCGAGTACGGCCAGCGACTGCGCCATCGCGAGGGTAAACTCCTGATTGCGGCCGCCCTTCCCTGCGCCTCTCACGGTGACGGTCGTCTCACCGGAGGCAATCACGCACACCGGGCGCGGCATCGACGAGATCGCCTGGGCGGTTCGTGCAATGTGCTGCCGCGCCGCATCGCGTGCTTCCCCAGTCACCGGTTCGTGGACGATATGCACGTGATAGCCGAGCGCTTCGGCGGCACGGCGTGCGCCCTCGATCGCGCCGCGCTGTGGACCGATCACCCGCGCCACCGTGCGCGCCAGACGCGGGTCGCCGCTCGATGGCGTTTCCGGCACGTCGCCGGCGGCGCCGCGAACGAGACGATCGACCACCGGCTCGGGATAGATCGTGCGCCCGCCACGTCGATCGAGGACGTCGAGGGCGCCGGCAAACGTGCTGTCATCCGCCACCGTCGGTCCTGACGCGATAACCGACAGATCGTCGCCGACGACATCGGACACCGCGAGCGTCAGCACTGATCCCCGCGCCGCCAGCGCAAGTTGTCCGCCCTTGATCGCCGAGAGATGCTTGCGCACCGTGTTCAGCTCGTAGATGTCCGCCCCCTGCTCCATCAGGATACGAGCAGTGCGCTGCTTGGCCTCGATCGGAATGTCCGCGACCGGTAGCGCCATCAACGACGAGCCTCCGCCCGAGATCAGCACGAGCAGCAGATCGCGTTCACCGGACCCGCGTGCCACCTCGAGCGCGCGACGCGCACCGGCCACGCTGCCGCCGTCCGGAAGCGGATGGCCGGCGTCATACCAGATAGTCGATGGAGGAAGCGTGACCGAGGACTCCGGACCACGGCGAGGACCGATCGCGAGCAGCGTTCGCAGCCGGACATCCGCTGCTGCCGCACACGCCTCGATCATCGGCGCAGCCGCTTTACCCGCGGCGATGACGTCGAGGGCGGCCGCACGTTGCATCGCCACCCGCGTCTCGCGGTCTTCGAATGTACGGCGTACGAGCAAACCTGCATTGACGGCATCAATCGCCGAACGCAGAACTGTGACGAGATCGTGTCGGAGGTGTGAAGCGGAAAAGGTCAGTGCACTTGCCGGGGATCGGCCCACGCCGAGAGTCCCGTGACGACGTCGAACTGTTGCAGAAGCCGACTGACGACTTCGTCGGCATCTGCCTCTGCGCACAGGCGATCGAGCTGGGACATGACCTTCACGAGGGCCTGCTCCACGTCTCGAATCGCGTGCTCCGAGTAGTACTCACGCTGCTGGTCGAGACAGCGTTGGCACTTGATGAATTCTTCGCGGTAGAAATCCTGTACGGAATGAATCGCCGGCTCGGGCAGGCGTGAATCCGTGAGGTAACGAGACAGGCGCTTCCGCAATGCGGGCATAACCTGGATGAGACTCAAGTCTAAACAGGGCGTTAATAATCTGTCAACGAGGCTTTAGGCCGCTTCCCTCGCTGCAACCAGACCGCCCGCACTGCCTACCAGCATCCCACCGAGAATCAAGTATAAACAGAGCCGAATCGGCAGGAATTGCACGGATCCCCCATCCAGGAGGCTGTTGAGGTCGGTACCCCACCAGGCCATCGCAATCAGGAACCCGACCCATAGGGCGGCAGTGGCGAGGAGTGCCCCGATCCCACCCTGAAGGAAGCCTTCGGCCACGAAGGGCCCGCGAATAAAGGCCAAAGGTGCCCCGACGAGTTCCATGATTTCGAGTTCATCCCGTCGCGTCCGCAGCCCGAGGCGGACGACGGTCGCCACCGTGACCGCCGCGGCAATGGCCATCAACAGCGCGAGTGCGAGCCCTGCTGCGCGGATCGTCCCGAGTACTGACGCGACACGGGTCAGCCAGTCGCGATCGTATCGCGCATCGGCCACGCCCGGCATCGCCACCAGACGCTTGACCAGCGCTTCGGCGATGTCGTGTTCCGCGCCAGGGCGGACGCGCACTTCGATCGATGCCGGGAAGGGGTTCTCGTCAAAGCCGCTCGTCAGCTCCGAGAGCTCCGCGAACTCGCGACGGAAGCGCGTGAGCGCCTCTGCCTTCGACACATACTCGCGGCCGTCTGCGAGTTGACTCTGATCAATCGCCGTTTCGATCGCGCCGCGCTGATCGGACGTCGCCTCGTCGCGCAGGTAGACCGAAAACTCCGCAGCCGACGACCATCGCGCGAGCAACTGTTCGGCATTCCAGGAGACGATGAGCAAAGCGCCGAGCACGATGAGCGCTAGCGCGATCGCCAACACGGCGAAGGCGCTCGACCCGCGGCTTCGCCACAGGCTTGCGCCGCCCTGTCGGAAGGCGTATTCGATGGCCCTCATGCCACCTCGACGATCTTCCCCTGATCGAGGGTGATCGTCCGTCGTCCGACCAGGCGAATGAGTTCGCGGTCGTGCGTGGCGACCAGCACGGTCGTCCCCCCGGCGTTGATCTCACGCAACAGGTTCATGATCTCGAGGGAGAGATCCGGATCGAGATTGCCGGTCGGTTCGTCGGCGATGACCAGTACCGGATCGTTGACGAGAGCGCGCGCGATCGCGATGCGCTGCTGCTCGCCGCCTGACAGATCGTACGGATATGCATTCATGCGGTGCTGCAACCCGACCCACTTGAGGACCTGGAACGCGCGGCGTCGCTGCTGCGCGGCCGGCACACCGAGGACCTCGGGCACAAACGAGATGTTCTCGAGCACCGTGCGGCTCTGAATCAGCTTGAAGTCCTGGAAGATGAACCCGATGCCGCGGCGATATTCCTGAATCTCGCGGCGATTGAGCGTGGCCAGGTTCTGGCCATTGACGAAGACCTCGCCCTCGCTCGGTCGCTCCTGCAAGAGAAGCATACGGAGAAACGTCGATTTGCCGGCACCGCTCGGACCGGTCAGGAAGACGAATTCAGCCTTCTCGATGGTGAGCGTGAGGTCTCGCAGCGCGTACAGGCCCCGACTGTAAACCTTCGAGATGTGATGCGTCTCGATCACGTTTTTGTCAGGATATCCGATTAACTCCCAACTCCCAACTCCCAATTCCCAACCACTCCCAACTTCCTACGGCCAAACCAAGGCTCAACCCAACCAGGGATGAGGCTCTTGGGAGTTGCGAGTTGAGAGTGGTTGGTCGTTGGAAGTTGGGCGTTGGGAATTACCCACCAAGCTCGCGCTTGAGTAAGTCACTAGCGAGCTTGGGATTTGCCTTGCCGCCGCTGCCTTTCATCACCTGGCCGACAAGGAAGCCGAACGTCTGCTGCTTGCCCGCCCGGTACTGCGACACGGCGTCGGTATGCTTGCCGACGACATCGCGAACGATGGCGAGCAACGCGCTTTCGTCGCCGATTTGGGCGAGGCCTTCGGCCGCGACAATCACGTCGGCCGACCGGCCGGAGTCGTACATCTTCGCGAAAACGTCCTTCCCCACCGAGTTGCTGATCGTGCCTTTGTCGACGAGGGCCACGAGGCCGGCGAGCGCCGCCGGGGTGATGGGCACCTGCTCGATGCTTTGCCCGCGATCCTTCAGCGTGCGCAGCACCTCGCCCATGATCCAGTTGCTCACCGCTTTCGCATTGCCCGACGCCTTGGCTGTGGCCTCGAAGTAGTCGGCGAGCGCGGCGGACTGGGTGAGCACGCCGGCGTCGTACGGCGGAATCGCATACTGCTCGACGAGCCGACGGCACCGCGCCTCGGGCAGTTCTGGCATCGTGCCGCGTACGCGCTCGATGCGAGCGTCGTCCACGACAAGCGGCGGCAGGTCGGGTTCCGGGAAGTACCGGTAGTCGTGCGCTTCTTCCTTGCTGCGCATCGAATGCGTCTCGCCGGTGGACGAGTCCCACAGGCGCGTCTCCTGCTTGACGCGACCACCGCTCTCGACAATCTCGGTCTGCCGCTCGATCTCGAACTCGAGGGCCTTTTCCACATAGCGGAATGAGTTGACGTTCTTGACTTCCGCTTTGGTTCCGAGCGTGGTCTGCCCGACCGGCCGCACCGAGACGTTGGCGTCGCAGCGCAGGCTGCCCTCTTCCATATTGCCGTCGCTCACCTCGAGCCACACGAGGATGTCACGCAAGCGGCTGAAGAATTCGGCGGCTTCGGCCGCGGACCGCAGGTCGGGCTCGCTCACGATTTCGATGAGCGGAACGCCGCTGCGGTTGTAGTCCACGTAGGTGCGTCGATCGGAATCGGGAAATCCCTCGTGCAGAGACTTGCCCGCGTCTTCCTCCATGTGAATGCGCGTCAAGCCGACATGTTTCAACACGCCGTCCACGGTGATGTCGAGCCCGCCGCCAAGCGCGAGCGGCCGCTCGTACTGCGAGATCTGATAGCCCTTCGGCAAATCCGGATAGAAGTAATTCTTGCGGGCAAAGACCGACGAGGGCTGCACGCGGCAGCCGAGCGCCAATGCGGCCTTGATGGCGTAATCAACCGCGACGCTGTTGAGGACCGGGAGTGCGCCAGGGAGACCGAGGCAGACGGGACAGACCTGCGAATTCGGCGGTGCACCAAAGTCAGTACGGCAACCGCAGAAGATCTTGGTGGTCGTACGAAGCTGCGCGTGGATCTCCAGTCCGATGACAGCTTCGTACGGCACGAGAAGAGCCTTTTTGAACTCCTACGCTTTCGGACCGGCGCCCTTGACCGACGGCGCGACGTCGTTCTCGAACGTCTTGAAGTTGTCGGCGAACATCTTGGCGAGCTTCGCCGCCTGCTCGTCGTACTTCGCCGGGTCGGGCCAAGTGCTGCGCGGATCGAGCACGCTGTCCGGCACGCCCGGGCACGTCACCGGGACATCGAGATTGAAGACCGGATGCTTCTTGTACTCGACTCGATCGAGCTGTCCGGTCAGTGCGGCGGTGATCATCGCTCGGGTATAGGCGATCTTCATGCGGCTACCAACGCCGTACGGCCCGCCGGTCCAGCCGGTGTTGACCAGCCACACGCGCGCGTTGTGCTTGGCGATCTTCTCGCCGAGCATCTTCGCGTAGACGTTCGGATTGAGCGGCAGGAATGGCGCACCGAAGCACGTGCTGAACGCCGCTTTCGGCTCGGTCACGCCCTTCTCGGTTCCGGCCACTTTTGCCGTGTAGCCTGACAGGAAGTGATACATCGCGCCATCCGGCGTCAGGCGTGCGATCGGCGGGAGCACCCCGTAGGCGTCTGCGGTCAGCATCACAACGTTCGCCGGATGGCCGCCCTTGCCTGACAGCTCCGCGTTGTCGATGAACGTGATCGGATATGAGCCGCGCGTGTTCTCGGTGAGCGAGGCATCATCGAGATCGAGCGCACGCGTATCCGGGTTGACGACGACGTTCTCGAGAATCGTCCCGAAGCGGCGCGTCGTCTCGTAGATCTGCGGCTCGGCCTCGCGCGAAAGCTTGATCACCTTCGCGTAACACCCACCCTCGAAGTTGAACACGCCGGTATCACTCCACCCGTGCTCATCGTCACCGATGAGGCGACGGTCCGGATCGCTCGACAGCGTCGTCTTGCCGGTGCCGGACAGTCCGAAGAAGAGCGCCGTGTCGCCGTCTTTGCCGATGTTGGCCGAGCAGTGCATTGAGAGCACGCCCTGCAGCGGAAGGATGTAATTGAGGATGGTGAAGATCGATTTCTTGATTTCGCCGGCGTAGTGCGTGCCGCCGATGAGCACGAGCTTCTTGCCGAAGTGGACGAAGACGAAGACCTCGGAGCGCGTCCCGTGCTTGGCCGGGTCGCTCTTGAAGTTCGGCGCATCGATCACCGTGAACTCGGGTCGATGCGCCGCGCGCTTCGCCGGGTCAGTCTCTGGCAAGAACATGTTGCGCGCGAACAGATTGTGCCAGGCGAACTCGTTCACGACGCGAATGGGCAGTTTGTATTTCGTGTCGGTGCCGCCCCAGGCGTCGAGGACGTAGAGATCCTTGTCCTGCAGATACGCCATCATGTCCTTGTGGAGTGCCTCGAACTTGGCTTCTTCCACAGGCCGGTTGACATTGCCCCAGTGCACGTGCCGTTCGCTCGACGGCTCCCGGACGACGAACTTGTCGTTCGGTGACCGTCCGGTGTGCTGGCCGGTCTTGCAGACCAGCGGCCCCTCCGCAGCCAGAATGCCCTCGCCGCGGCGAAGAACCTCCTCGTACAAGGAGGCCGGGCTCAGGTTCCAGTGGACGCGTCCCGAACGAAGAATGCCAAGAGCTTCGAGACCGTGCGCCCGCTCAACCTGTATAGACATGCTGTGTGACTCCCCTCCGTTGCCGGCTGCTGCGTTCGTAATATCTGGTGCAATTTCACGAGCCGCAATCGTGACGAAAACGCCGATCGTACTGGGCCGTTCGGGGGTCCGTCAACTGACTCTGTAACGACCCCAGGGTCGCCGAGGCGTTCCGGGCGCTCCCGAGGTATAGTGTTGCAAGGGAAAACGTTAATCCTGGGAGGGTAAACAGCCGACTCCGGCTGCCGTATTCCAATGAGAACGCCTCCTCGACGCGTCGCTAAGCCCGGACTCGAGGCTCGTTCGGTGCCGACCCCGGCGCCGAAGACGCCTTTGCGAGTCCAGCAGCCGCCGACGTCCAGGGACTCGGAACTCGCCGCCAGCATCAAAGCCCTGGTTCTCGCGGGCGAACGTGATGCGGCGCGCGAACGTTTCGCCGACCTGGTCACGCGACAGCAGCGCCGCGCGGTGCGCATTGCGTATAACTATCTGCGCGATGCCCACGATGCCGACGAGGCAGTTCAGGACGCGTTTCTCAAAGTGTTTACCCACATCACCAGCTATCGCGAGGAATATCCCTTCGAGGTCTGGTTCACGCGCATCCTCGTGAACGGCTGTCTCGATCTGCGCAAGGCGCGCACACGCCGACTCCGCTGGGTGCTGCCGATCTCGTCGCAGCCCAACGCGCCCGCCCCGCCCGAGCCGGCCGCCAAGCAGCCGAGCCCCGAAGATCGTCTGATGTCGAGCGAACGCGCGCAGCAGATCACGGCTGCGGTCGAACAACTGCCTGCTCGCCAGCGCCTCGTCTTTACGCTCTGCCACATCTCCGAGCACACCACGAGTGAAGTCAGCCAGGCGCTTGGCTTGAGCGAAGCCACCGTGCGCGTGCACTTGTTCCGCGCCGTACGCAAGCTCCGCAAACTGCTCGAGCGGCCTCGTACGGGGTTGTCGCCGCGCGCGGGTTTGTCAGGACTCGATCCGGAGACGCCAGCGATATGAAGCGCGCTCACCTCTCCGACGATCGACTGATCGAGATCTGCCTCGCGGATCCGCTCGCACCGATCGACGAACCGCACCTACGCAATTGCGAGCGATGCGAGCACCGCCGCCTTGTGCTGGCCTCGACGCTCGGCGATGTGACCGAGCGCGCGATGAGCGAAGTCGATGCGGCGTTCCCGGCTGAACGGCTGGCGCGTCAGCACGCCCGCATCATGCAGCAGGTCGATCATCTCGGCCGGCCGGCGCGCGTGATTGCATTCCCGGTCGAACGCACACAGGAACCAGCGCAGCCCTCGGTGCGACGCACGCGGCGCTGGGTCGCGGCGACCGGCGCAGTGGCCGTCGCGTTCCTCGTCGGCATTTTCACCGACCATCTGGCGCATCAACTCCCCGCGGGACGCCTCGTCGAGACGCGACTGGCGTCGCGCGCCGCCGACACCCCCGTGACGCGCACGGTCGTGGCGTCGATGTCGGACGACGAGCTGCTCGGGCAAATTGAACTCGCGGTCGGCAGCGCCGGCCCCGCTGCGCTCCGGCCGCTCGACGCACTCACGCCCCGCGCCTGGGACGACGTGCGTTAGTG
>Ga0075418_10003632_pt1 | contig 17558 bp, 18 predicted proteins | sample SoiMetdeltSBSDD2_FD_81776 | JGI IMG/M metagenome (GOLD analysis project Ga0075418, IMG submission 81776) | Bulk soil microbial communities from a Populus tree surrounding site in Tennessee, USA - Soil MetaG P. deltoides SBSDD2 | ecosystem: Environmental > Terrestrial > Soil > Tree plantation... | reverse complement strand
TCGTGGAGATCCTCACGGCGCCCAATCACGTTCCGAGTCCCGACTGGCTGACCTTCGTTCGCACCCCCCGGGCGCGCACGAAGATCCGCCAGTGGCTCAACGTCGACCGCCGCAGCCGGAGCATCGACCTCGGCAAGACCGTCAGCGACCGGGAATTCAAGAGATTCCGCTTCAGCCTCAAGACGCACGCCGCGGAGGGGGACCGGCTCAAGGAGGCGCTCTCCGGCATGGGCTATCAGGGCCTCGACGACTTCTACGCTGCGGTCGGGTACGGCAAGACGGCCCCTCGCGCTCTCATCGAGAAACTGGACCCGCAGGCCAGGCCGCGCGACGCGGCGGAGGGAGGCATTGCCCAGGCGGTCCGGCGGGCGCTCGGGCTGTCGGGCAAGAAGGTCACGGTGCGAGGCCTGGACGACGTGCTGATCACGCTGGCCCGCTGCTGTCACCCCATCCGCGGGGAGCCGATCATCGGCTACATCACGCGCGGCCGGGGCGTGACGGTGCACTCCGAGCGCTGCCCGAACCTGGACAAGCTCCTCTATGACCCCGAGCGGAGGATCGAGGTCGTCTGGGAGGGGGCCGACGAGTCCCAGTTCGAGGTCCGGCTGACCGTCTACTCGGAGGACCGTCCGGGCATCCTCGCGAAGATCACGCAGGCGATCGCCGACGCGAAGTCCAACATCACGAATGTCGAGGCGCGCACCTTCGAGGACCGCAGGGGGGAGATCCTCCTGGTCCTCAACATCAAGGACGTCGATCACCTGCACAAGATCGTCGAGAAGCTGAAAGGGATCGAAGGCGTCTACCACGTCGAGCGCCAGGTGGCCTGAGCGCTCTGGAGGGAGGCATGGACGATCGCACGCCCGTCACGACCGACAGGGCCCCGGGAGCCATCGGCCCTTACAGCCAGGCGATCCGCAGCGGAGGATTCCTCTTCACCTCGGGGCAGGTGGCCCTCGATCCCCAAAGCGGGCAGCTCGTGCAGGGAACCGTGGAGGAGGAGGTGGCACGCGTTCTGGACAACCTCGACGCCGTGCTCCGGGCGGGCGGGAGCGGCCTCGAGCACGTCGTCAAGACGACCGTCTTCCTGACCGACCTCAAGGACTTCGAGGCGATGAACGCGGTCTACGCGCGGTATTTCGGCACGGCGAAGCCGGCGCGCTCGACGGTGCAGGTGGCGGCACTGCCGCGCCGGGCGCGGGTGGAGATCGAAGCCATCGCTCGGGTGTGAGCCGCTGAGGCGGGCGGGCTGGTCCTGCCTGGAACGATACGCCTCAGGAGGCGGCCTTGACCACCGATCCTGAGCGCAGGCACCGCGTGCAGACGCGCAGTCGCTTCCGCGTGCGGTTGACGATGACGCGCACCTTCTGGACGTTGGGAAGCCAGACACGGGATGAGACGTTGTGCGCGTGGCTGATCTGATGGCCGTAAACCGGCCGCTTGCCGCAGACATCGCACGATCGAGCCACCGCGACCTCCCCTCCCGAAACTGAGGCCGCAAGGCTAGCACAGTCGAAGCTGCTCGATCAACCCGCAAGCGGGTAGGCCAGCTCGTGAGGCCATTCTCCGAAGCAGTCTGACCATCCGGATCGACCAGTTAAATCATTGTATTTTCATGCTGTTGCGTCACTATCACTGATGCATATGCAATAAAGTACTAATGAATTGTCAATAGTGTCATAACGACTTGCAGGATTGGAGTCGCGGAATATATTGGAGATTCGTGCCAAAGAGGGCCTCTTCCGCGTAAGAGCCCGGATGTGGGCAGGCTAGGAGAGAGGGGAGGAAGACCGTGTTCTTCTCGAGAGCGAAATCGCTGGTGGGGCTCGACATCGGATCCAGCGCCGTGAAGGTCGTCGAGCTCAAGGAGCTGGGGAAGGGCAAGGGGTACCAGGTCCAGAACGTGGCGATCGAGCCGCTGTCCCCGGAGGCGATCGTGGACGGGGCCATTATGGACGCCGGCCTGGTGATCGAGACCATCCAGAAGGCGTTCGGCTCCCGCAAGGTGAAGGGCAGCGACGTCGCCATCGCCCTTTCGGGCCACAGCGTGATCATCAAGAAGATCTCGATCCCCACCACCTCCGACGAAGAGCTGGCCGAGGTCATCCCGTGGGAAGCCGAGCAGTACATCCCGTTCGACGTCGAGGACGTCAACCTGGCCTACCAGGTGCTGAAGGGCGGCGGGACGGACGGCAACATGGACGTCCTGCTGGTGGCCGCCAAGAAGGACAAGATTAACGACTACACGTCGGTCGTGACGCAGGCGGGCCGCAACCCCGTGCTCGTGGACGTCGACGTCTTCGCCCTGCAGAACTGCTTCGAGATCAACTACGACTCGGATCCCCACGAAGGACTCGCCCTGGTGAACGTGGGCGCCTCGACGACGAACGTCGCCATCCTCAAAGGGTCCACCTCCATCTTCTGGCGCGACATCTCGGTCGGCGGGAACCACTACAACGATGCCATCCGCAAGGAGCTCAACGTGAGCTTCGAGCAGGCCGAGAGCCTCAAGCGCGGCGAGAGCGTCGAAGGCGTCTCGGAGGACAGGGTCGAGCCGATCCTCTCCTCGGTGAACGACTTCATCGGGGGTGAGATCCAGAAGACCATCGACTTCTTCAAGAACACCACGCCCGGCGAGAGCATCTCCAGGATCGTGCTGGCGGGCGGTTCCTCGCGGGTCGCGAACCTCAGGGACTCGCTCGCCACGCGGTTCGGCGTGCCGGTCGAGCCGCTGAACCCCTTCAACAAGCTGGGGGCCGCGAAGGGGCTGTCGCCGGAGACCCTGGAGGATCTGGGCCCGAGCGTTTCCATCGCCGTGGGGCTGGCCACCCGTCGGCTCGGGGACAACCGATGATCAAGATCAACCTGATCGCTGAGGCACCCAAGGGCAAGGCGCGCGAGAAGGGCGTTCCCCGGTTCGAGGGAGCGGGGACCCTGGGACCGAACATGCTCATGGTCGGGGTGGCGATCCTGGCGGCGCTGGTCGTGGGATGGCGGTGGTACACCCTGGCGGCCGAGCACCGCGCGCTGGTCAGCGAGATCGCCCGTGCCGAGGCGGAACGGGAGCGGCTACAAGCCATCATCAAAAAGGGGGAGGAGTACAAGGCCAAGAAGGACCTGCTGCAGCGCAAGATCGAGCTCGTCTCGCAGCTCAAGAGCAACCAGAGCGGCCCCGTCCACCTGCTCGACGAGATCAGCAAGCAGCTCCCCGATTTCCTCTGGCTCGACAACATGACGGAGGCCGGCTGGAACGTGCAGATTCAGGGGAAGGCGACCACCTACAACGCGGTCTCCAACTTCTACAACAACCTCACCGGGTCCCGGTACTTCCAGAACGTCGTGATGGGTCCTATCTCGTCGATCCCTGCGGGGGTGACCTTTTCGCTGAACTGCCAGTTCCTCCCGCAGCCGGCGGCCCCCGTCACCGAGCCTCCGGCAGAGACCCCGCCGTCGGCCCCGGCGCCGGACGCGGCGCCAGGAACGTAGAGGGAGGGTGGAGCGATGGACTTCAAGAAGCTGCCGATCTGGGGACAGTTCGTGGTCGTCGGGATCATGGCCGGGATCCTCGTCGCCGTCGCCTTCACGACCTACCCGAACTTCAACGCCATGTCCAAGCGCAACGCGGGAGAGCGCTCTCGGCTCGAGGGGCTGCAGGCCGAGATCCGGAAGGGCCAGGCGATCGAGGCGAAGCTGCCGGAGTTCGAGCGCGAGATCGAGAACCTCCAGGTCAAGCTGAACGATCTGCTCGCCATCCTGCCGACGACGCCCGAGACGGGGGAGCTCCTGAAGTGGGTCAAGAACCTCACCGACCAGTCGAACCTGGAGCTCCGGAGGTTCAACCCGCAGCCGCTGCGCGCCGTGGAGTTCTACAAGGAGTTCCCGATCCAGATGGAGATCGAGGGGGACTACCACGACCTCGGGGTCTTCTTCGATCGCATCAGCAAGTACTCGCGGATCATCAACGTGAGCAACGTGGTGATCGCGGCGAAGACGCAAGGTCGCGGCTCCATCGCCTCGAACTTCACGGCCACCACGTTCGTGTACGACGACAAGGCGGCCCAGCAGGCGCAGCAGCCGGAGGGAGGGCAGCAGCCATGAAGAACCGAGCCGGCCTGGCTCTGGCGCTGGCCGCCGCCACGGGCGTGTGGCTCTGCGGCACCGACCACGTCCGCGCCGAGGAGCCGCAGCAACAGGCGGCGCAGCCCGGCGCCTCGGCGGGTCCCGCACGGGGCTCCGACGTCAGCAAGGAAGCGGGAGAGACGATCAACCGCATCATGGAGGACAACGAGGCGATGCTGACGGGACGCGGCTTTACCTACGACCCGGCCGGGCGCCGGGATCCGTTCCGCTCGCTCGTCGATCCCCTCAACGCCGCGCAGAAGGGGCCGCGACCGCGCGGCATCGCCGGCATGTTGATCTCCGAAGTGGATCTCGTGGGCATCGTGCAGAAGGGGAAGACGCACTTCGCGTTCTTCAACGGCAGTGACAACAAGGGCTACTTCCTCAAGGTTGGGGACACCCTCTTCGACGGCAAGATCATCAAGATCGATCGCAGCACGGGCACGGTGATGTTCCGGCAGGACGTCAACGATCCCCGGAGCATCAAGCCTTATCGAGATGTCACAAAGCGGCTGGCGTCAGCGGAGGAGGAGAATCTATGAGGCTCGGCAAGCTCGCGATTCTATTCGTGATCGCCGCGGCCGCCCTGCACTGCTCGGGCAACCCGCCCGTGAGCGAGCCGGGGCAGGCGGCGCTCAACGTGCCGGCGTCCGTGGTCGTGCACTCCATCGACCACACGGCGACGCCGTCCGGGACGCAGGTGGTCCTGCACGGGAACTACCCGTTCAGCTTCACCACCTACCAGCCCGATCCTCACACGCTGGTCGTCGAGGCCCTCGAGGTCCGCGCACAGGGAGTGGCGGACGAGATCCGGCTCGACACACCCCAGGTCGAAGGAGTCGCCATCTCCAACGTGCAGGGGGTCGACGGCGGGACCATCGCCAAGTTCGAGTTCAAGAACGTCCTGACGGCGCGGCACGCCGTCCGTCTGGAGGGGAACGACCTCGTCATCGACTTCCCCACGCTGAGCGACGGCGAGAATGTCCCCGAGCCTCCCCTCGTGACCGGCGCGGCGCAGCCGGAGGCCGCGGACGAACCCGTCAATGCGGGGCCGGTTGAGACCAGCGGCCCGGCGGGGGAGGCCACCGTCACGCCCGCAGGTGCGCAGGACCTGGAGCCGATCGCCCACCCGCTGGCGGCGGAGAAGCCGAAGGCGGCGTCGGCCGGAGCGAAACCGAAGGTGATCCGAGGCACGACGCCGGCCGGGCCCCTGGCCCGCGTCCTGACCTCCGTCGATGCCGGCGGCGAGCCCTCGGCGCCCCAGATCGTGCTGCACGCCGACGGCGCGCTGTCGCAGGAGCATTTCGAGCTCGCCAACCCTCCGCGCCTGGTGATCGACCTGATCGGCGTGGTGGACAAGACCTCCAAGAAGTCGATCACCATGACGTCGGACGTCGTCTCCCGGGTGCGCGTGGCCCAGTTCGCCAGCAAGCCGCAGCCGGTGGCGCGCGTCGTCCTCGACCTCAAGGCCATCAAGTCCTACGCCATCGAGGCGACCGACAAAGGCCTCGTGGTGGACTTCTCTGAGGAGGCCGTGCGCCGGGCCGCCGAAAGCCGTCCGTCCGACGCCGGAAAGGCGGCGCAGCCGCTGGCCGCCGAGACGCCCGCCGCGGAGGCTCCCGCCCCCGAGCCGATGGCTCCGGAGAGCGGGACGCCGGTCCCGCCGGAGGGTGCGGCCCCGGGATCCGACACAGAGGCCGGTGGAGCGCCCGAGGAACAGGCCGCGCAGCCGCCATCCGAACCGGCGCCGGACAATCCGCTCCTGGCGCAGGGAGAGGTCAAGATCGAGAAGCCACCGCAGGAGGTGCCGTTCAAGCGGGCCAGCAAGCGCGCGGGTGAGGAGATCACCCTGACGCCGCGCTTCGGGTCCCGGGTCGTCTCGGACACGGGGCCGAAGTACAAGGGCAAGAAGATCTCCCTGAACTTCAAGGACGCGGACCTCAAGGACGTCTTCCGGCTGTTCCACGAGATCACCGGCTACAACATCGTGCTGGATCCCGCGGTGGCGGGGAACCTGACGATCGTCCTGGACAACGTTCCCGAGGATCAGGCGCTCGACATCATCCTGAAGAACAACGGGCTCGACAAGGTCTTCGAGAACAACGTCATCCGCATCGCCAGCACGCAGAAGCTGGCCGCGGAGGCGGCGGCCCGAAAGTCGCTCATCGAAGCGCAGGAGCTCGAGCAGGAGCCGGTCACCTTCACTCGCAAGCTGTCGTACGCGAAGTCCAAGGACGTCGTGCCGATCATCAAGAAGATCATGTCGAAGCGCGGCGACGTCATCATGGATGATCGGACGAACACCTTGATCATCACCGACCTCGGGAACCGCCAGGAGCCGATCAACCGGCTCATCGACAACCTCGACGAGCAGACGCCGCAGGTCGTGATCGAGGCCCGCATCGTCGAGACGGACCGAGAATTCGAACGCGACCTCGGCATCATCTGGGGCGTCCACGGCGAGGCGAGCAACCGGCTCGGCACGCAGACGGGCCTTTCGTTCCCGCATACGGGCACCATCGACTGGGATGTGAACGTCCCGGCGGCGGCCTCGGCGGGAACCCTCGGGATCTCCTTCGGGAACGTCCTCGACTCCATCACGCTCGACGCGCAGCTGGACGCGTTCGAGCTCAACGGCGACGTCAAGGTGCTGTCGTCCCCGCGCATCGCGACGCAGAACAACCAGAAAGCCGTCATCGAGCAGGGCACGCAGATCCCGGTCGTCAGCACGACGGCAACCCAGATCAACGTCGAGTTCATCTCCGCGTCGCTCAAGCTCGAGGTGACCCCCCAGATCACGCGGGAAGGCACCGTCATCATGGACCTGAAGGTGGACAACTCGTCGCCCGACTTCGTCAACCGCGTCGGTGACGTCCCGCCGATCCTGACGGAGCGCGCCGCCACGCAGGTGCTGGTCGGTGACGGCGGCACGGCCGTCATCGGCGGCATCTTCAAGCTGAACGAATCGGTCACGCAGGCCGGCGTCCCGGGCCTGTCCAAGATCCCGGGTCTCGGCTGGCTGTTCCGCAGCAAGTCGATCAACCGGAAGAACACGGAGCTGCTGATCTTCATCACGCCGCGCATCACGAGGAAGGCGGAGGCTCAGGAGGACAAGGCATGAGGAGAGACGTCACGACCATTCGACTCGCCGTCCTGGCGGCCGTCACTCTCGTGCTGGCAGCGACGGCGGCGTGCAACGAGGTCGACAATGAAGACCAGGCGGAAAACGTGGTCCTGGTCACGGGGATCACGGTGACCGGCGCGAGCGTGGCCGGCGTGGAAGACACCATCGCCAACATCACCTACAGCCTCAATCCGCGGGGCGGCAACCCCACGGACCCGGCCACGACCTTCTTCCACGACGTCACGCTGACCAGCTATTCGGTCGGGTTCGAGCCGGCCGTCATTCCTTCGGGGACCGGGGCGATCTCCACCGGATACTGCATCGCCGGATCGAGCTGCACCGTCAGCCTGGTTCTGGTCCCGATCGGCAGCAAGCCGGGCGCCGGCACGACGGTCTTCGCGCGCATCGCAGTGGAGGGCCGGGACGTCAACGACAACCCGGTCAACTTCGACGCGACGGTCCCCATCACCTTCACGCCCTGATTCCGGCGAGGAGGCGACCTTTGACGCGCCCCCGGGGCCTCCCCGGGGGCGTCGCTTTTTGACAAGCGTTTCGCGCATCCTCTATAATCGCCGCCGTCAGAGGGGGCTCCAGACGTTTTCTCCTGGCTTGTCAAGCAGTTAGGCGCCGAGGGGAAGGATGTCGAGGAGCGGCGGCCAAAGCAGCGCAAAGGTGAGAATGCTCCAGGACCCCCGAAGTCTCCTGCAGCTGGCCGAGGAACGCCGGCGGAGCGGCCGCCTCAAGGAAGCCATTGCCGTCTGTCTCGAGGGCCTGAAGCGGCATCCCAATCTGGACGCGGTGCGGGTCAGCCTCGGCCGCTCCTATCTCGAATCCGGCCAGTCGGCCGAGGCCCGGGACGCCCTTCGAGAGGTCTATTCCCGGCATCCGGATCATCATCTGGCCGGGAAGCTCCTCGCCGAGGCCCTGAAGCGGCTCGGCGATCTCGAGGGCGCCGCCACCACCTGCCGGGAGATCCTCCGCCACTATCCGCGGGACCGGGAGTTGGAGGTGCTCCTCGCGTCGGTCGAGCCGGCTCCCGCCGAGGCGGCGAAAGCCGCGGCGCCTCAGGCCCCGCAGGCCGGCGCTCCGCCGGCGGCCTCCGATCCCTCACCCGACTATCTCCCGGAGGACGTGGCCGCGGCGGGCCCGGCTCCAAACCGGATGGCCGAGGCGACAACGGCTCCGGCGCTAAACCGGACTGCCGAGGTCGCACCAGCTCCGGCACCCGCACGGAGCGTCGAGCCCGAGGCGCGGCCCGCCGGTGACGCGCTGCAGACGAACACCCTGGCCGAGCTCTACGCCAAGCAGGGCCTTGTCGACCGCGCCCTCGAGGTCTATCGAGGCATGTCGCGCCTCGATCCCGCGAACGAATCGCTGCGGCGCCGGATCCGGGAGCTCGAGCGGACCGACGCGGGCCCGGCGGCGCCGACTACTGTCGCCGCGCCGTCTCCAGCCGCGATGTCGGCACGCGCCCCGTCGTCGCCGTCGCAGGCCGCGGCTCCCGCAATGGAAGGGAAGTCGTCTGCGGCCCGGCCGGGCGGCGCCAGAGTACGGGAGAGGGCCGCCATCGAGCGGCTGGAGCGCTGGCTCGACGCGATCCGTGAGGGCTCCGAGGGCCGGGGCAGGGCGGGAGTCTCGCGATGAAGCCGGTCCTCCACGACATGCTCACGCGCTTGCCCGGCGCCCTGGGCGCCGCGGTGGTCGGCCTGGACGGCATTCCGGTCGAGATCGCCACAGCAGGGCCAGGGGTGAACATGGAGCTGGTCGCCGCCGAAGGCATCGGGCTGGTGCGCCAGTCCGGGTGGACGCAGGCGGGCGACAACTCGACCTCACCGGAGGAGATCGCCATCGCCGGTCCGTCGCGTGTGACGATCCTGCGCGCCCTCGGGGCGGGGTACTTCCTGTGCCTGGTGACGGGCCCCGGGACCATTCCCGGCAAGGCGCGCTATGAAGCCTGGCGGGCCGGACTCAGGCTGCGCGAGGTGCTCGGCTGAGCCGGGCGGATGGGACGACGATGATCCTCGACGACGAGATCAAGGAATTGATGCGGTACATCGAGAGCAGCAGCTTCACGGAGTTCGAGATCGAGCGCGAGGGGTTCAAGCTGAAGCTGGTCCGCCGGCTGCCGCAGGCCAGCAACGGCGACGTGCCCCTGGCGCCGCCGGCCGCCGAGGCGCCCCGGCCACAGCATCCGGCGCCGGCGTCCACCGTGCCGGCCGCGCGGGTGGCCGAGGTCGAGCCGGCCGACGTCCATCAGGTCATGTCGCCGATCGTCGGCACGTTCTACCGCTCGAGCGCACCCGACGCCAAGGCGTTCGTGAGCCCGGGCGATCGGGTGAGCAAGGGGCAGGTGCTGTGCATCGTCGAGGCGATGAAGCTGATGAACGAGATTGAATCGGACTGCGACGGCGAGGTCCTCGAGATCCTGGTGGCCAACGGGCAGCCGGTGGAATACGGCGAGCCGCTCTTCAAGCTGCGCACCTCCGGCATCCGGCCGGTCTAGGGCACCCTCCGGACATGTTCCGCAAGATCCTGATCGCCAACCGGGGCGAAATCGCCCTGCGGATCATCTGGGCCTGTCGCGAGCTGGGCATCAAGACCGTGGCGATCTATTCCACGGCCGACCGCGACTCGCTGCACGTGCGCTTCGCGGACGAGGACGTCTGCATCGGGCCACCGCGCAACACCGACTCGTACCTCAAGATCGGCGCCGTGATCGCCGCGGCGGAGATCACCGACGCCGACGCCATCCATCCCGGATACGGCTTCCTCGCGGAGTCGGCCCACTTCGCCGAGGTGTGCGAGGCCTGCCGCATCCGGTTCATAGGTCCCAGTCCCCAGGTGATCCGCCTCATGGGGGACAAAGCCAGGGCCCGGGAGGCCGCGGCCGCGGCGGGCGTTCCGGTCCTGCCGGGGAGCAAGGGCGCGGTCATGACCGAAGCGGACGCCACGCGCCTCGCGGCCCGCATCGGATACCCGATCATCGTCAAGGCCAGCGCCGGCGGGGGCGGGCGGGGGATGAGGATCGTGCCCGGGGCGGAGCAGCTCGCGCCGGCCATGAGCGCCGCCCGCACGGAGGCCCAGGCGGCGTTCGGCGTGCCGGACGTCTACCTGGAGAAGTACCTGCGCAACCCCCGCCACATCGAGTTCCAGGTCCTGGGGGACTCGTTCGGCAACGTGGTCCATCTGGGCGAGCGCGAGTGCTCGATCCAGAGGCGACACCAGAAGATCCTGGAAGAGTCCCCCTCGACCGCCCTGAGCCCGAAGCTCCGGCGTCGCATGGCCGACGCCGCGATGAAGCTGGCTCGTGCCGCCGGATACCAGAACGCCGGCACTCTGGAGTTTCTCCTGGACGAGGACGGGCGGTTCTATTTCATGGAGATGAACACACGCATCCAGGTGGAGCACCCCGTCACCGAGATGGTCACCGGCATCGACCTGATCAAGGAGCAGATCAAGATCGCCGCGGGGGAGTCGCTCGGGTTCCGCCAGGAGGACATCTCCCACACGGGCCACGCGATCGAGTGCCGGGTCAACGCCGAGGACCCCGTCACCTTCGTCCCGTCGCCGGGCACCATCACCACCTTTCACCTGCCGGGCGGCCCCGGCGTGCGGGTCGACACCGCGGCGCATCCCGAGTGCAGGATCCCCCCCTATTACGACTCGATGGTCGCCAAGCTCATCACCCGCGGCAACAACCGCATGGAGGCGATCTCCCGGATGCGCCGGTCGCTCGAGGTCATGGTCGTCGAGGGGATCAAGACCAACATCCCGCTCCACCGCCGCATCCTGAACGATCCCGATTTCGTCCGAGGCAACCTCGACACCGGTTTCCTGGATCGCCTGCTCGAGCAGAAAAACGAAGCCGTCGCGGCGTCGTGAGGCCGGCCATGACTCCAAGGCGGCAGGCCGTGTTCCTCGTCGGCTTCATGGGAGCGGGGAAGACCACGACCGGACGGTTCCTGGCCAGGCTGCTCGGGTGGGACTTCGTCGACCTGGACGAGCGGATCGTCGAGATGGAAGGCCGCAGCATCGCCGTCATTCTTCGCGACGCCGGCGAGCCGTTCTTCCGCGACCTGGAGTCCCGGCTCCTGGCCTCGCTCGCGGGGCGCCCGCGGATCGTGGTGGCGTGCGGCGGCGGCACCTACGCGCACGGCCCCAGCCGCGCCCTGATCGACGCCGCGGGGACGGCGGTCTGGCTGCAGGTCCCGCTTCCGGTGGCGATCGAGCGGTGCCTGGCGGGTCCGACTCGCCCCCTCCTGTCGGGGCCGGAGCAGGCCGAGGCCCTGTACCGCAAGCGCCTGCCGTCGTACAGCGCGGCACCCGTCCACGTCTCGATCGAGGGACTGTCCCCTCTGGAAGCCGCGGAGCGGATTGCGGACCGTCTGGGGTGAGGTTCCTCGTGATCTCCGACCTGCACTCCAATCTGGAGGCGCTGACCTCCGTGCTGGATCGCGCCCGGGGCCTGGGGTGGGATCGCGCGCTGGTCCTCGGCGACCTGGTCGGCTACGGGGCCGACCCGGACGCGGTGGTGGAGATCGCGAGAGGCCTCCCGGGCCTGCTCGCGGTGCGCGGCAACCACGACCGGATCGCCTCCGGCGAGGGTCCCTCGTCGGACCTGAGTCCGGCGGCGCTGCGCGCGGCGGTCTGGACGCGACGGCGCCTGTCCGCCCCGAACAGGGAGTTCCTGGCTGGACTGCCGTCGGGTCCGCTGGAGTTCTGCCCCGGCGGCGTCCTGGCGCACGGATCGCCCGGGGACGAAGACCAGTACCTTCTCGACGAGGAGGAGGGGGAACGGGCCTTCGAGGCGCACGGCTTCCGGATCGGCTTCTTCGGCCACACCCACCTCCCGGGCCGGTTCGTCCGCCGCGGCGGATCGGTGGCGCTGCTCGACATCGCCGGGGACGGGGCGAGCTTCGGGCTCGACGAGTCCGATCGGCACCTGGTCAACCCGGGCTCGGTCGGGCAGCCGCGCGACGGCGATCCTCGCGCCAGCTTCGCGATCTTCGACGACGACGAGCGCCGGGTGACTGTTCACCGCGTGCCGTACGACACCGCCACGGCCCGTCGCAAGATCCTCGAGGCCGGCCTGCCGTCCGCTCTCGGGGATCGCCTGCTCCACGGGATCTGAGCCGATGACGCTCCTGCAGGCGCACCGGATCCTGATCGGCGCGGCCATCCTCCTGTTCGCGCTGTACGCGGGACTGGCCCTTTCGGGCCGGCTGCCTCTAGGGCGGCGGGCACGGACGGCGCAGGCGGGGGTGTCGCTGCTGGTCGCGGCCGGACTCGGGACCTATCTTTGGAAGTTGGGCGGCGCCGGACCGTCACGGCGCCCGTGAGGAGGGGAGCGGCATGATCCGCCTCTACGACAACGACAACGAATGCGAGATCGGCCCGATCACCGAAGCGCAGCTCGACTTCCTGCAGGAGCAGCTGGTCGAGGACGCCATCGACGCCTACACATTCGATCTGTCGCCGGGCTCCATCGACAGTCTCGAGATGAACGGGGGCGAGACCGAGCTCGTGGCGATGCTCCGCAAGTCCATCGGCTCGCGCGCGTCGATGGAAGTCCGCTACGAGCTCGACTGATCGTCCAGCCCGGCGAGACATCCGCGGCTAGCCCACCCACCACCAGGCCGCGTAGAGCGCCATGAGCAGCCCCGACAGGGGCAGCATGATCCCGAGCACCGCCGCGAAGCGGCGCTCCGAGGTCCGGGTCCAGAGAGCCAGGAGCAGCGGAACGGGGTAGACCGCCGCGGCGAAGCGTGAGAAGGACCAGAGCGTCGATCCGAGGGGGAGCAGGATGGCGGCCGTCGCGTAGACGGCGTCGGACGCCCTGAGCTTCCGGAACAGCCAGGGGATCGACAGGACCAGCAGGAGCGCGCAGACGAAATCGATCGTGGAGTGGTGGGCCCCGTGGATCTGGGGCGCCTCGAAATAGCGCACGAAAGCCCGCCAGGGGCCGGTCGTGCTGCCGCGCCAGCGCTCCTGCCGGAGGAGGAACGGCGCCAGGCTTCCAAACCGGTCGCGGCAGTACAGCATGTAGGCGAGCAGGGCCACACAGGGAGGCAGGACGGCCGCCGCCAGGCGCCGAAGGCGGCGCCCGAGCGGCTCCCGTGGCTCGTCCGGACGCGGCGTGCCCATGAGTTCGACACATAGCGGCAGGAGGACCAGGATCCCGGTCGGCCGTGACAGGGCGCACAGGGCCCCGAGACCGCCGGCGGCGAGGGGCTTCCCGGCGCGGGCCATCCAGACGGCCCCCAGGAGCGAGGCCAGCATGACCGACTCCGCGTAGACCGCGGAGAAGAAGAACGACGTCGGAAAAGCCAGGAGGATCCAGACCGCCCGGTCGGCCACGTCATCGCCGAACTGCCGCCGCGCCAGATCCCGAAGCAGCCACAGCGCCAGGAGGAGCGCCAGGTTCGAGACCAGGACGCCGGCCGCGAGGGGCGTGAGACCGGTCGCGGACAGCGCGCGGATGAGCCCGGGGTACAGGGGGAAGAACCCCGTGTCGTCGCCGCGCTGGTAGGCCACCGGGAGGCCGACGAAGGCGTCATCCGCCCCGTACCCGCGCTCGGCGATCAGCAGGTACCACTCGGCGTCCCAGCGGGCCCAGATCTCGAGGGCCGCGGGACCAGGACGGTGATAGACGAGGTTTCCCTTCTGGAGCGTCAGGCCGGAGGCCAGGACGTGCACCGCCAGCCATCCCACGACCAGGAGCGCCAGCCGCGTCACGGCGAACGGAACGATGATCCGGTTCATTTCTATCTTCATGTCAATGAACCATTTAGAATCACATCATAGATTCAAGCATTATGTGATGTCAATACTGTATATATCGATATACGTTTTTTGACAAATGACTTGACAAAAATTGTTCGGCCCCCTAATTTGACTGCCGGACGGCTGTGAGCGGAGCGGGCGCCCCTCTGCGGCGGGCGTCTCCAACGGATCACGCGGAGTCCCTGATGGCGGTCAAGCTCGGAGAGATGTTGATCAAGGCGGGTCTCCTCACCCCGCAGAAGCTCCAGGAGACCCTCGAATACCAGAAAACGAACGGCGGCAAGCTCGGCCTGAACCTCGTCAAGCTCGGACACGTGAGAGAGGAGGATCTCACCAGGATCCTCTCGCAGCAGTACGGCGTGCCCTCCATCCATCTCGCCAAGATCGAGCTCGACGAGGCGGTCGTGAAGCTCATCCCGAGCGAGGTGGCGCAGAAGTATCTCATCATGCCCGTGGCGCGCACGGGGGCCACCCTGACGATCGCGATGGTCGATCCCACCAACGTCTTCGCGATGGACGACATCAAGTTCATGACCGGCTACAACGTCGAGCCGGTGGTGGCGTCCGAGGCCTCGATCAAGGAGGCGATCGATCGGTATTACGGCTCCATCCATGCCCTCGAGCTGAAGAAGGTCATGGACGAGATGGCCCACGAGGAGGAGCAGAACCTCGAGGTCCTCGAAGAGGACGAGAACATCGATCTCGCCAAGCTCGAGGCCTCCACGGAGGAGGCGCCGGTCGTCCGCCTGGTCAACCTGATCCTGACCGATTCCATCAAGCGAGTGGCGAGCGACATCCACATCGAGCCGTACGAGAAGGACTTCCGCGTGCGCTTCCGGATCGACGGGGTGCTCTACGAGATCATGCAGCCGCCCATGAAGCTGCGCGACGCCATGACCTCGCGGATCAAGATCATGGCGAAGCTCGACATCTCCGAGAAGCGCCTGCCGCAGGACGGCCGGATCAAGATCAAGATGAAGCTGCAGGGAAAGAACCGGGAGATGGACTACCGCGTCTCCGTGCTCCCGACGCTGTTCGGCGAGAAGATCGTCCTCCGGCTCCTGGACAAAGAGAACCTCATGCTCGACATGACCCGGCTCGGGTTCGAGCAGGAGTCGCTCACCAGGTTCGAGAAGGCGATCTTCAAGCCCTACGGCATGGTGCTGGTCACGGGCCCGACCGGGTCGGGGAAGACGAACACGCTCTACTCGTCGATCAGCCGCGTCAACACGCCCGAGACCAACATCATGACCGCGGAGGATCCGGTCGAGTTCAACCTGCACGGCATCAACCAGGTGCAGGTCAAGGAGCAGATCGGGCTCAACTTCGCAGCGGCGCTGCGCTCCTTCCTCCGGCAGGACCCGAACATCATCCTGGTCGGAGAGATCCGGGACTTCGAGACCGCCGAGATCGCGGTCAAGGCGGCGCTCACGGGACACCTCGTCCTGTCCACGCTGCACACCAACGACGCTCCGTCGACCATCAGCCGTCTGATGAACATGGGGATCGAGCCGTACCTGGTGGCGACGTCGGTGCACCTCATCTGCGCCCAGCGCCTGGTGCGCCGCCTGTGCAAGGAGTGCCGCGACGTCGTGTCGATGCCCAGCCAGGCCCTGCAGGACATCGGCTTCTCGCCGACGGAGGCGGGCACGGTGACGATCTACAAGGGCCGCGGCTGCCAGGTCTGCAACAACACGGGCTACAAGGGCCGCGTCGGGCTGTACGAGGTCATGGAGATCACCGATTCCCTGCGGGAGATGATCCTGACGGGCGCGTCGGCGATCGAGCTGAAGAACAAGTCGATCGAGGAAGGGATGATCACGCTCCGCGGCTCCGGCCTGCGCAAGCTGAAGGCGGGCCAGACCACCGTGGAGGAAGTGGTGCGCGAGACGGTTCTCTGAGGAGGACGCGATGGCGGTGACGCTGCATCAGCTCTTGAAGACCCTCGTGGAGCAAGGTGGGACCGACCTGCACATCACCACGAACTCGCCGCCCCAGATCCGGGTCGACGGCAAGCTGGTGCCGCTGCAGCTCCCTCCGCTCACCGCCCCCGAGACCAAGTCCCTGGCCTACAGCGTGCTGACGGACCAGCAGAAGCACCGCTTCGAGGAGAACCTCGAGCTCGATTTCTCGTTCGGCGTGCGGGGCCTGGCCCGGTTCCGCGCCAACGTCTTCAGCCAGCGCGGGGCCGTGGCCGCCTCTCTCCGGACCATCCCGTGGGAGATCAAGACCTTCCAGGAGCTCGGCCTGCCCGACGTGGTCTCGGGCCTGTGCGACAAGCCGCGGGGCCTGATCCTGGTGACCGGGCCGACGGGGTCCGGCAAGTCGACCACGCTGGCGGCCATGATCGACAAGATCAACAACGAGGACAAGGGACACATCGTCACCATCGAGGACCCGGTCGAGTACCTGCACGGTCACAAGAGCTCCATCGTCAACCAGCGGGAGCTGTTCGCAGACACGCACTCGTTCACCAACGCGCTCAAGTCCGTGCTGCGCCAGGACCCCGACGTCGTGCTGATCGGCGAGATGCGCGACCTGGAGACGATCGAGGCGGCTCTGCGCATCGCCGAGACGGGCCACCTGACCTTCGCGACGTTGCACACGAACTCGGCCGCCCAGACGATCAACCGGATCATCGACGTGTTCCCGGCGCACCAGCAGTCCCAGATCCGCGCCCAGCTCTCCTTCGTCCTGGAGGGGATCCTGTGCCAGTCGCTGCTTCCGAAGGCCTCCGGCAAGGGGCGCGCGCTGGCCATGGAGATCATGGTGCCCAACTCCGCCATCCGGAACCTCATCCGCGAGGACAAGGTGCACCAGATCTACTCCATGATGCAGACGGGCCAGGCCCAGTACGGGATGCAGACCTTCAACCAGTCGCTCGCCTCGATCTACTTCAAGAAGCTGATCACCCTGACGACGGCGCTGTCGCACAGCAGCAACCCCGACGAGCTCCAGGAGATGATCAACCGCGGGGCGGGGCTGATCAACCAGCCGACGGCGGTCGGAATGTCCGCCGCCCGGGCGAGCAACAAGAGATAGGAGCGGGAGGAGCCGATGCCGACCTACGCCTGGAAGGGGAAGAACAAGACGGGCAAGATGCAGGAGGGCGTCCTCACCGCGGACAGCAAGGACATGGTCATCCAGGCGCTGCGCCGGCAGCAGATCATGGTGTCGGCGGTCACCGAGAAGGGTAAGGAGCTCGCGATCCCGAAGTTCGGCGGCGGCGTCAGGCAGAAGGAGATCGCGATCTTCACCCGGCAGTTCTCGGTCATGATCGATGCGGGCCTGCCCCTGGTCCAATGCCTCGAGATCCTGGGGTCGCAGCAGAAGAACCGGGTGTTCCAGAAGGTGCTGTTCCAGGTGCGCCAGGACGTGGAGTCGGGGATGACGCTGGCGGACTCTCTCCGCAAGCACCCGAAGATCTTCAACGACCTGTTCTGCAACATGATCGCCGCGGGAGAGTCGGGCGGCATCCTGGACACCATCCTGCAGCGGCTGTCGACCTACATCGAGAAGCGGGTCAAGCTGC
>Ga0075418_10003631_pt1 | contig 17562 bp, 14 predicted proteins | sample SoiMetdeltSBSDD2_FD_81776 | JGI IMG/M metagenome (GOLD analysis project Ga0075418, IMG submission 81776) | Bulk soil microbial communities from a Populus tree surrounding site in Tennessee, USA - Soil MetaG P. deltoides SBSDD2 | ecosystem: Environmental > Terrestrial > Soil > Tree plantation... | reverse complement strand
GTCGACCTGTTTGAGCAGGTCGGCGCCGCGGGCCTGCTGGAAGGGCAGATTGTTGATCTGAGAGGCGCTGCCCGCGCTGATCTGGAACGGTATCGACGTGTGGTCAAGGGGCGTGCCGAGCGGCCGGGTGATCGACTGCACCTGTGCGATGCCGTCGGTGTGGAAGACCGCCTTGGCGACGCGCTCCAGCAGGATCATGTCGGTGGAATTACGTAGATCGTGGTCGGCTTCGATCATCAACAGTTCGGGATTCAGCCGCGCCTCCGAGAAATGGCGTTCGGCGGCCGCATAACCAACATTCGCAGGCGCGCTGGCGGGCATGAAGGGGCGGGCGTCGTAACTCGTCTTGTATCCCGGCAGGGAGAGCAGACCGATCGCGGCAATGGCGACCGTCGCCAAGAGGATGGGAACGGGCCAGCGGACGATGGCCGTGCCGATACGCCGCCAGCCCCGGGTACTCATGGGGCGGCTGGGTTCGAACAGCCCGAAATGGCGGCCGATGACCAATAAGGCCGGTGCCAGGGTCAACGCCGCCACCACTGCCACGGAGACGCCGATACCGGCGGGAACGCCAAGGCTGTTGAAATACGGCAGCCGGGTGAACGTCAGGCAGAGCACCGCGCCGGCGATGGTCAGGCCTGAACCCAGGATGATGTGCGCGGTGCCGTGGTACATCGTGTTGAACGCCGAGACGCGATCCTGCCCGGTGTAACGCTCTTCGTGAAATCGCCCGAGAATGAAGATCGCATAGTCGGTTCCCGCGGCGATGACCAGCAGCGTCAGCAGATTGGTCGAATACGTCGACAGCTGGATGATGCCGGCGTTCGCGAGCACGGCGACGACGCCGCGGGAGGCGGTCAACTCGATCATCACCGTGAAAATCACGAGAAACACCGTGGTGAGGCGGCGGTAAAGCGAGAACAGCATCAAGGCGATCACCCCGATGGTGATCAGGGTGGTTTTCAGGGTGCCGTGGCGGCCTACCTCGAACTGATCGGTGACCAGGGGAGCGGCGCCGGTGACGTAGGCCTTGATACCCGGTGGCGGCGGTGTGTGATTGACGATGTCACGCACCGAATCGACGGACTCATTGGCTAGCGATTCGCCCTGGTTACCTGCTAGGTACAGCTGCACCAGCGCCGCCTTGCCGTCGGAGCTCTGCGAGCCGGCGGCGGTCAGCGGATCGCCCCAGAAGTCCTGAATGTGCTGGACGTGCTTGGTGTCCTGACGGAGCTTCTGAATCAAGCCGTCGTAGTAATGGTGAGCGTCGGCGCCGAGCGGCTGGTCACCCTCGAGGACGATCATCGCCGAACTGTCTGAATCGAACTCGTTGAACACCTTGCCGATCCGTTTTGCGGCCTGCAACGACGGCGAATCCTGGGGGCTCAGCGAGACGTTATGCGATTCGGCAACCGTCTCCAGCTGCGGCACGAAAACGTTCGTCAGCACCGCCAGGCCCAGCCAGAACAGCGCGATGAGCACCGAGTACCGCCGGATGAAGTCCGGAACCCGCTGGGTGCTCATCCGGACTTATCCAGGCAGTAGGTGAAGGGGTTCAGAGTGTTCACCGATCGCTCGTCCTTGACCACGTCGTCGATCTTGATCCGGCAACCGATGGAGTCTCGGTCACCCTGGGCGGAGACGTTAACGAAGACGGCCGGCTGAGTGGTGTTGGTGTCGTAGGCCCAGGGCAGCGTGGCGGCGTCGACGCGCTGCGGTTGGGCATTCACGTCGAGGTAGGTGATGGTCGCCACCGTACCCGGCGGGCCGAAAACCTCCAGAACCACGTGCTTGGGGTTGAACGGAACGATGTCGTTGTCGGAGCCGCTGGGTGTGGACGTGACGTCGTGAGAGGCGAAGATGCCGTGCAGCCGATACACAGCGAACCCCGCCAGTGCGACCACGATCACCGCAACCAGGAGCATCCAGCGCTGGCCGAGTCGACGGCTGATCGAAACCCGTTGCATCCGTGACCCTTTCATGAGCGGCGACAGGCGCGGACGGTAGGGAAATTCCTCTAGGATGGCTAATCAACTAGGTTGACGGTACGACACGGGACGAGTCCCCACAACACTGGGCGAGTGTCCGACACGGCAAGTGAGAATGCCGCGCCGAATTTAGGAACCCACAGGGAACCCACAGATGGAGCGGCGGCTGTGGCGTTGGCGATAAGGAACGTCATGACGTTCGGTTTGGCCTGATTCGTGGTCGACGGCGAGAACAAGCGGCGCTTGGATTGCCGCTCATGCGTCTACAACGTGCCTGTCCTCAAATCCGCACTACCCTTGAGGATCGCCGAGTCGATGGTCTGGTTCTCGGGCTGGACCCTGTCCCAGAGAGTCCCCTTGCCGAGCTCTCGTCCCAGCTGATCTTCCCGCCTGAACCATTGCTCAGCACTTCTGATCCGGTTGGGGTGGATTTCGTCGAGCAGATCGTAGTTTCTGGAGACCTTGCCGTACTTCCACACATTCCAGAAGCCGGTGAAGTTGTCTCGGAAGCTCATGGTGCTCTTGTCGTTGGGGTCGGCGTTGTACCCGGCAGGCAGATCGGCAAGCCCTTTGAGTGGGCCGTTCCAATACGCATCCAGATCGGTGTCGATGTATTGGGCCGGGTGCCCGGTGACTTTCTGGAATGCCTCGGCGATGGCGGTGTAGGTCATGTGTGCGATCGCCACTTCGAGATTCATGCCGTTCGAGCGCTCGGGGTGGTCGAAGATCCAGCGCGCGTAGTATCCGCAATCCTCAAGAGCGACATGGGGAATGGCGCCCTGGCCGAGCGGTACCCGCCACGTGACGACGCCGTCTTCAATGGTGGGTGTCATGGCCGTCAGGGGTGAGATCACCATCTCGATGTAGGGACCGGAGGTGAAGACCGCTGCACCCATCCTGTCGCTGTTGTCCTGATTCTGAAACAGGATCCATTCGCCCATACGGCCTTTGCCGTCGTAGTGGCCGCTGCGGAACTTGGAGTCGTAGCCTGATTTCTTGAGGGCGTAGTCAAGGTTTCCGTAGACGAAGAACTTGATTCCTTCTTCGATGGCTATCTCGTAGCTGCGGATTGCCCAGTAGGTCTCGGTCTTCTCGCCGGTGTTGAACCCGTCGATGTTGACGTAGGCCCCGTCGCAGCCGCGGAATCCTTTTCGCAGGATGGCTTCGTCGGCGAACGAGCCTTCGAGCATGGAGACGTTGCCGAGCGCAAGGAGGGCCTGGGCTCGGGGGGAGCTCGCGTCGCGGGTGAGGACGCGCACGGAGTACTTCTTGTCGGCGACCAGGGCGGCGACGATGGGCATTCCTTGCGCCCCTGTGCCGCCGATGATGAAGATGGTGGAGGTGGTGTGAGAAGACATGGCTGTTGGCTCCCGGGGGTTGAGGCGCACACGATCTGTCCGCGGTGAGCGTGGTGTGGTCAAGGGGCGATGTCGGGTCGGCGTTGTTGCTGGGGCTCGACGGTGATGTGTCCTGCAACGATGACCATAGGTACGAGCCTCCTCTTCTGACGTTCTCGTGTCGTGCCGAACCGGCACTTTGCAATCCATGTAGACCCCGCGACTGCGCAAAACTCATCGGCTGTCGAGTCCACTTAGCGGCTCGAGAGGCTCCACAATGAAGACTTCGACGTCGCGAGCTAGCAGATCTCCCAGGGCTCAGCGCACCTTCGCCGCCGCGTCGATCCATTCGAATTCCGTCCAGTCGTCGCCTGTGTCTAGACGTCTAATCGAGCGTTTCGCCCTCAGGTGGGGCGACCTGCTCCAGCGAGCTGTCGGATGAACCGAATCTCGTTGTCGTCGTGTGGCCGACCGTCGGGATGAATTAGATCGCTGAACCACGTTTCGGGAATCGAGGTGTACGGGCGCTTCCAGGAATCCCACGGCAGATACGTCTGCGTCCGCCCAGCGACGAAGCCCCAGTTGTAGGCGCCGACGTTGCGCCTCTTGGCGACCGGAAGAATTCCTTCCACAGTGCTGCCCAGGCGCCGCGCCAGATACTCGGTGCAGAGGATGGGTCGTCCCAGAGGAGTGAGTTCGTCGATGCGGGCCTCGAATTCGGCCGGATCCCCGTAGTTGTGGAAGCTGATGACGTCCGAGTGCTCGAGCTGCAGGCTGCAGATCGCGCTGCGGCTTCCGGGGTCTTTCCAGTGGCCCTGCCATACGCCGCTGGTCAACGGTTGAATCGGGTTGACGGCGCGCACCCACTGGAACACGTGTGGGAGGAACGCGGCAACCAGTTGCTGCTTGTCCTCGTGTTCAACCTTGCGGTAATCGCGCGACGGATTGTCCGGTTCATTCCATACGTCCCAACCAAGGACGCGAGGATCGTTGCGGAACAGGCCCACCACTCCGGTGACGTAGCTCTGCAGCACGCGGGTGTAGGCCGGGTCCTGTAGACGGTAGGCGCCTGGGCTCTGCACCCAACCGGAGTTGTGCACTCCTGCTATTGGCGCGCGCTGACGGCCCGCCCTGGGCAACGGGTCCCAGCACGAGTCGAACAGGACGAAGAGCGGTTTGATGTTGTGACTCGCCGCGATGGCGACGAACTGGGAAAGCCGGTCGCTGAATCCCGCCCGGTCGGCAGCCCACAATTGGTCGTGGAGAAACACCCGCATGGTGTTCATTCCAATTTGCTTGGCCACACTGAGCTCGCCCGCGATGCGGCGCGGGTCAAAGGTGCCCGCCTGGAACATCTCCAGTTGGTTCACGGCGTTCGAGGTGACGTAGTTGGCGCCAAGCAGCCACCCCTGGTTTGCATACCAGGCGTTGGCGCGGTCAGCCGACCATCGGCCCGTCTCAGCAGAGACGAGGGGCAACTTGGTCAGTGCCGCGGCTGCTGCCAGGTACAGCGGGATCTTGAGGGCGGTTCGCCGGTGCACCACGTGACCATAATGTCTGTGGCCAAAACGTCACTGCTCATGTCTCATCCTGCAACACAACAGGTTTCGAATCGTTATTCATCAGGCTGATCTGCGGTGGTGATAGCGCCAGTAGTCCTCCACGCCGTGGCAGCGGTGTCGAGCTGCAGCGCAGATTGACAAGACGCGCCTGGCTACTTTTGACCCCGGCGTGCCGTAGGAGCCTGTCAATCTGGGCTGCGCACCGAGCACCCCGCCAGCGGTCCAGTCGACGAAACAGGTCCGAATCGAGGGCGGATGAACCACAATTTGATCTCTCAGTTGGCCTACGAACAGCCTGGCAGGACCAACGTGGCACGTGACGTGATCGCTTTCGACATGACACTGGATCACTCATGTCTGGAAATCTGGGGCATCCTGCAGGCACCCGACTGGTACCCGCGATTCTTCCGCGGACTCGGGTCGTGCGAGCAGGTTTCCGGCGACGCGCAGGAGTTCGAGGTCCGTCTGTCCACACCCCGCGCCGCCGTCATCGCTCACGAGATGCGCCAGACCCTCCGCCGGTCGAGCATGCTGATGTGGTTCCACGCAACACAGGTGAGTCACTGTTTCGTGTCGATTCGCCTGACCCCCGAAGAGGGCGGCACTCGGATCGCGGTGAGGATCTTCGGGGTCGGCCTTCTCCACCCGGACCTCGCGAAAGCCAGCGACGGCGCCGTCCGGAACTGGGTTAGAGAAGGCCTGCTGCGTATTTCGGACTATCTCGAAGGCAAGCAGTCGTCACTACTGGTCAACATGGGCGACGGGCATTCTCTGCATCTCAGCGTCTTGAAGACCATGATCGTCAGCGGTGTGGTGCGAGCGTCCCGGCCGGATCGTGGTCTTCGGCAACTCAATTCCCTTGCCAAGTGGGGATTTACGCTCGCAGGCGGTCTCGGGGCGGCCGCCGCGCGATCACCGCACAACGTAGCTTCGGTCGATCGGTACGGGACGACGACTTACGCGGACATGGCCGAGCGCACCGCATGTATAGCGTCGGGCCTCGTCGCAGGCGGCTTCACCGGAGACAGCAAGTTCGCGGTCCTCGCACGCAATCATTCAGCGATGGTCGAGTGCATGGTGGCTGCGAGCAAGTTGGGTGCAGACCTGGTGTTGCTCAACACCGGCCTTGCAGCCCGCGCGATCGACGAGATCGTCAAACGCAACCCGGTCGACGCCATATTCGTCGACGACGACCTCGAGCCGCAGGTGCGCTATCTCCCCGCGGAAGTTCCGCGAATTTCGACGCACCCCAATTCGATAGTGCCGCAGCGGCGTTCGATCGACGATCTCATCTCTGCCAGCGCCGGCGCGGAACCGGTGGCGCCGCCGAAACGACCCGGCAAGCTGATCGTTCTCACCTCGGGTACCACTGGCACGCCCAAGGGCGCGCGCCGACCCACGCCACCCGGCTTCGGCGCAATCGCCGCGATGTTGTCGCGGATGCCGCTGCGTCGCGACGAAGTGATGTTGCTGTCTGCGCCGCTGTTTCACTCCTGGGGCCTCGCCGCGCTGCAATTGAGTGCTCCGCTACTCGCAACGGTGGTGCTGATGGAACGGTTCGACGCCGAAGAGTGTCTCAAAACCATTGCGCTGCAGCGCTGCACCGTCCTGATATTGGTTCCAGTGATGTTGCAGCGCATGCTTGAGTTGCCTGCCGCCGTGGTCGACCGATACGACACGTCGTCGCTGAGGGTGGTCGCCAGCAGCGGGTCGCCGATTTCCGGCGCATCCGTCGTCAAGTTCATGGACACCTTCGGCGATATTCTGCACAACTTCTACGGCTCCACAGAGGTGTCGTGGGCAACGATCGCCGATCCCACCGACCTGCGCGTCGCCCCGACGACCGCAGGTCGACCACCCCTCGGTACTCGCATCGCCATACTCGGTCAGGACGGCAATCCTCTGCCGGTGGGCGCCGTCGGTCGCATCTTCGTCGGCAACGACATGCTGTTCGACGGCTACACCAACGCGGCGTCACCTGCCATCGAAGACCAGCTGATGGACACCGGCGATCTCGGGTACCTCGACGTCAGCGGGCGGCTCTTCGTCGCCGGACGCGACGACGAGATGATCATCTCCGGCGGCGAGAACGTGTTTCCGCGGCCTGTCGAAGAAGCTATCGCCGTCTTGCCACAGGTCGCGGACGTGGCAGTGGTCGGCGTTCCCGATCCGGAATTCGGTCAACGCCTCGCCGCGTTCGTAGTCCGCGCCGACGGGGCGTCGCTGGACGAAGAGATGGTCAAGGTCTACGTCCGGAACCGTCTGAGTCGCTTCTCGATTCCGCGCGACGTCACGTTCGTCAATCAGCTGCCGCGCACCGCGACGGGAAAGATACTGAAGCGCCATTTGACCGACGGACAGTTCCCACTGGAGACAGGCTGGCCGGGTTAGCTCAGTTTAGTCGGCCAGTTCGGTGTCGTTGCAGGATCGGTCACGCTTCGCGGGGGACGCGACCGAGCTCCACAGATATCAGTACCGCAAGATCACGCCGGCCAAGGTCACGCCGTCGATGGCTTGACGGATCTGCCATCGCTCCGCCATCACACGTGAAGTTCCGCCACCGTTCGCGAGTACCTACACGTGGACTCGTCGGATCTCGATGGTGATACGCAGTTCAAGACAGGAAAACTCATGCGTCTCGTCAGACTATGAGGGGCCGCTAGTCAAGGTGGATGGGCACCCGGGTCGAAGGCGTGATCATGAGCGAGAACCGCTCTCAGTCAGGCGGGTGTGTAGCAGTGTGCAGAATTGAGCGGACGGACCACCGCGGATCGTGCAGGAGTATTTCTCGAGCATCTGCGCGCTGCCGATGTTCTGCGTTATCTAATGCGCTTGCGAGAGCACGTCTTACCCGGACGTCGCGGTCTTGGCTGAACGCGCGCCCGAGTTCGTCTGGCATATCTGTAGGGCAATCGTTCAATGCGGCGGGTGTCGCCATGGGCAGATTCGCGTCCATCATTCGTCGACGTACTGGTCGAATTCCGAGGTGATCGAGGAAAGGCCGAATTTCAGGTCAGGCCGCAGCTTGGCCGCCGTCGACCATCAGGTCCGAACCGGTGAGGAACGACGACTCATTCGAGGCGAGGAACAATGCGCCTGCGGCAATCTCTTTGGGATCGCCGACACGACCCATCGGTATGGCGATCGTGGAAGCGGCGTCGTCGCTGGGGACTTGTGCGGCGAATCCTGCCAAGCCGGGTGTGTCAACGGGTCCCGGGCACAGCGCAGTGACACGGATGCCGCGCGGTGCCAGTTCGACCGCCCAGGAGCGCGCGAAATTACGGATCGCAGCTTTGGTTGCCGCGTACACACTCACGCCAGCAAGGCCTTTGATGCCGGCGACCGAGGACAGCAAGACGATCGATGCACCGTCCTGCAGGAGCGGTAGCGCCTTCTGCACGGTGAACACCAAGCCTTTGACATTGGCGTCGAAGGTCGTGTCGTAGTGCTCTTCGGTGATGTCAGCCAACCCGGCCATTTGTCCGCCGCCGGCGTTGGCGACCAGGACGTCGAGGCGGCCGCTGCGTTCGGCGATCGTGGCGTACAGCGCGTCAAGGGCGGTCAGGTCGGCGACGTCGCCCACGACACCAACGACGTCGCCGTCGATGTCGGAGACGGCGGCATCAACCACGTCCTTGCGGCGCCCGGTCAGGTAGACCTGCGCACCTTCTGCGGCGAAGCGGCGAGCTGTCTCCAGCCCGATACCGGCGCTTCCTCCGGTGACGAGCGCTACCTTGCCTTCGAGTTGTCCCATGGTGATTTCCTCTCGGTTGTCGTTAAAGGCGAAACTCGTTGTCCCCGATGGCCGGTAAGCGCCTCAACTCCCGGCCTACGTCAACGGCCGTCCACGCCACTCCGCGCATCACCAGAAGAGAGCGACGCCTAGTCGTGTCTCTTCGGCGCACTGCCCCCACCTACGGTGTCGAGCGCACCTCGACTGGCGGTGTCCAGCGCGCCCCGCGCTCGATGCCTGCTAACGCGCGGTGTAACTGCAGTGCGGTGACGAACGTCGGAGCGTCCTGGGTGCCGTTGCGGAGGTCGCGGGCGAACGCTGCATACAGTTCGGCGACGGCCACCGCCGGCCCGGGCGGAACATTGACGACTTCGGCTGTGGGTGAAGGTAATTCGATCTCGACGATCTTGGTGTCGGTACAGTGGCCTGCGGCCAGTGCGAGATCGCCGATTTGGATGTTGCCGTTTCCAGACGGGCTGGTGAGCAACAGGTCGCCGTCTGTTCCGTTGATTTCCCACCGCAGGTTTGCCACTCGCGATGAGCCGCCTCGGTAGAACACCGAGGCGACTGCTCCCGATGCGAGCTCAGCCGTCAGGGCGATTTGATCCGGAGCAGTCACTGTCAGCGCTTCAGCCTCACCGGCTACCTCGACATACGGTGAACTCAAGCCGAACGCTGCTGTGTACCTGATGGTTTCACCGAGGACGAAACTCAGTGCGTCCAATGCGTGAGCAGCCGGGACGGTAAGCGTTGTCGCACCGCTTCGCCCGTCGTACATGTAGGCGTGTGAGGGGTCTGTGACCCGGCGCCACGCCAGCCCGGAGCCGACGATGGACGTTGAGACGACCCTCCCCAGGTGGCCGGAACGCACGAGTTCAGCCGCCTGGCGCACACCTGCGGTGAAGCGGGATTGCAACCCGACCACGGTGGGTACCCCGGCGCGCACGGCTTCGTCGGTGATGCTTTGAGCCTCGTAGGCGTCAACGCCCAGCGGCCATTCACAGAACACCATCTTGCCTGCCGCCAACGCCTGGCTCACCAGCTGTTGGTGGTGAGTGACCTTGACCGCCACCACCACCAGATCCACCAAGGGGTGTTCGATCAGCGCCCGCGGGTCGTCGAAACCATCCACCCCGAACTCTGTTCCGGCACGCTCGGCAGAAGCCGCGCGCCCGGTGGCTACGGCGCGCAGCCGGTATCCCGACAACGCCTGTAGTGCAGGGATGTGTGACATGGCGGCCCAACTGCGTCCAGGGCTGGCACCGATGATTCCGACGCCGATATCGACGGCCCCACTCACTGGCTGGGCTCCTGCATCTCCTGCGGAGCCCAGATATCCAACACGAGGCGTCCCCGGACGCCGCCCGCCTCCAGGCGGCGGTGCGCCGCTGAGGCGTCGGCAGCGGGATAAACGTCGGCGACCCGTAGCGTGATCTTCCCCTGCTCCACAAGGCCGCGTAGGTAGTCGAGCTTGTGGCGGGCCCGGCGGTACTCAGGCACCCAAATGTCGCGCAAACTGACGTCTGTGGGTGCCCCGTAAGGCCGCGTGCCCCGTTCACCCGGTCTGCGGAACACCGCGATCTGTCCGCCTGGACGGAGCGCGGCGCTGACATCTTCGCCCAACAGTGCGGTATCAGCCACGGCCGCGGCACCGTCGGGGAGTGCTTCGTGCACACGGTCACCGAACCCGGGCCCACGGGCCACAATCAGATCGGCTCCCAGCTTGCGCACGAGTGCCTCGTCGGCCGGGGAGGCGTCGGCGACGACTCTGATACCCCTGGCTTTGGCGAGCTCGACGACGTAGCCGCCGACGGCGCCCACTGCGCCGGTCACCGCGAGCCAGGCGCCAGGGTCCAGATCGAGGGTATCGACCGCGAGCAGGGCGGTCAGGCCATTCATCGGCAGCGTCGCTGCCTCGACGTGGCTTGTCCCCTGCGGTGCAGGCGCGACTTGATCTGCCTGCAGAACAACATATTCGGCGTAAGCGCCACCCGAGGCGTCGATAGGCACGACCATCGCCATCGCCCGGTCACCCACCTGCAGATCGGTCGTGGTGTCTGGACCGATTTCATGCACGATCCCCGCCGCGTCCATACCGGGCCGATAGGGCGGATCGAGGTTGCCGGCAAGTGCGGCATCGATGTCACCCACTCGCAGCAGCGTGTCTGCCGGGTTCACCGCCGCGGCGTGCACACGAAGCCGAATCTGGCCCGACCCGGCGCGGGGGTCGGGCACATCGACTACACGCAGCACGTCGGGGCCGCCGTAATCAAGTACGGCTACAGCCTTCATTAATCCAACTCCTGGCTAGTGCCCGTCCATCAGCTAAGTATCTGAGAGATACTGCTTGGATGATGGTGACCTCCGCGCCCTCCACGCAGCAAGAGGGCAGTTCAAAGTGCCCTGGTATCTCCGAGGGAACCAGCCTTGCCGACACCGCGGGTACCGGTGCCGGCGAACTTGGTGACGATGAGCGGGCAGCGCTGGTCCGAGGTGTTTTGGCGCGGATCGGTGACAAGTGGTCGGTGATCATTTTGTGTCAGCTCGGAATTGAGCCGCGACGGTTCAACGAGCTACGCCGACTCTCTGGCGGCATCACCCAGCGCATGCTCAGTTCGACCCTGCGCAATCTAGAACGCGACGGCATCGTCTCTCGCACTGTCCATCCCAGCGTGCCTCCGCGAGTTGAATACTCGCTGACCTCCGTGGGGCGAAGCCTGCTGACTATCGTGCAATCGCTCGCCGCCTGGACCAACGACAACCTCGACTTCATCACCACCGCCCGACAGTCCTACGACGCACGCACCAACGTTGAGTCTTCCGATCCGTGATTGGCGCCACTTGACTAGGACCAAGATTCGGATCCACCACCGAACATGCGCCGTGCCATTTCATCTCACGAACCCAGACGTGCTGCGGCGCGTCTCACGCTCACTGCACAAATGCAGTCTTGGTGCAGTAAAACTTGAGAAAGTGCAGTCAAGCTTGAGAACCCACATGGTGGCTGCTCAGTGCAGCCGCGCGGCGCGCGGCAGCAGCAACGCTGTCGAGATGCAGTGAAGATTGATCAGAAACGCCGGGCTACTTGGACAAAACGCCGGCGTGTCGCGGAGTCTCGTCAATCTTCGCTGCAAAATTCCAGTTCACTTGCCTTCGGCGCTAGCCATGCGGCTGGTGAACTCACATGGCGAAAGCACAGCCCAAGAGAAACCGGTCGGCCAGCCTGGCTGATGACCAGAGGTTCAGGAATATTCGTGGCGCGCACACCTGAGAATTCTTGTCCAAGACGAGTAGTCCATTACTCGCGCTCAAAGCGCGCACCCGGCGCACCCTGAAGTAGTCCACGAATGGTGGCGGAAACGGGGATTAACGATGAGCGCCGAACAGCAGCAAGCACTCGATTCGTTTTATGCGCTCGACAACGTAATCACGGTGAAGATCACAATGCCGCAGGCCGATTGGGATGCCGTGCGCACTGAAGAGCCCCAGGGCGGCCGGTGCAACTTCGAATTTACCGGTGGCGCCAGATACACCTGGCGCAAGGCAACCTCGGTCGAGATCTCCGGAACGAGGTTTCTGTCAAAAATGTTATCATGATGTACCCCAATGTATTTCGCTCTCACGTCGCGCGCCGATAATTCGGTTCCATCTGTAGTATGCATTCGCGCAACCCTTTTCGAGTCACTGCGTCAGCGGCCTTGGTACCTCACCGTTGATTTCATCAGATGAATCAGCCCGCCGCGGTCCGAGACGTGAACACCGGACGGACGTCGGCGCTCCGGAGCTCGGTCGCCGGCGTGGTATCCGCACATGCCGTGGCCCTCTGGACGATCACTCTCCGTCCGCTTGACGAAGATCACCGACGACTGCGGGCACCCGTCGGCGTTCGCGGCGATCACCGCGAAGTGTGGGCCGTCGGGCACTTCGCGCGCGGCGTCATTGAGCGCTATGTCCATACCTGTATTGACCGGGTGCACCCCGAAAAGGAATCGGTAACCGGCCCGGCTGGCGTTCAGATGCCGTTCAGGAATGGCAGCACATGCTTACGGCGAATGTATCGATGGAGGTGACCCTGATGCGCAGGCTCATCATCGCTTTTATGGCCGCGGTCGCGATGGCCGGCTGCGGTTCGAATGGCTCGACGTCGGCCCCGCCCGGGCAGCCGGGGTCGATCAACACCGGTAGCCCCACAGCGGCACCGTCGCCGCCGGATTGGACGGTGCCGTTGATGCAGACCCCCTACTCCCCCAAGGTCGATCCGGCCCAGTTCACCGACAAGATCACCAACAAGTACTTCCCGCTCGTTCCGGGGACCGTGATGGTCTACGAAGGCAAGCGCGACGGGGTGCCGCTGCGGATCGAGCTGACGGTGACCAACGAGACGAAGGACATTTTCGGAGTAAAGACGAGCGTCGTGCGGGACATCGTCACGGGAGCCCTTGAGGAGCGCACATCGGACTGGTACGCGCAGGACCCCGCGGGCAACGTCTGGTACTTCGGCGAGGACACAAAGGAGTACACGAACGGGGTTGTATCTAGCACCGCCGGTTCGTGGGAGGCGGGCGTCGACGGAGCGCTGCCCGGCATCATCATGCAGGCCCGCCCCGTGCAGGGCGACGCGTATCGACAGGAGTACCGGCCGACGGTCGCAGAGGACGTGGCCCTCATCAAGCAACTCGGCGCCTCGGCCGAGGTCCCAGCGGGTCGCTATTCCGACGTGCTGGTGACCAACGACCGAGACCTGCTGGACCTGAACAAGGACGAAGACAAATACTTCGCCCCAGGCGTCGGGCTCGTCAAGCTCGGCGGGCTCGTGAACGGCCACCGCGAAGACGTGTGGCCGGTCTCCATCCTGGCGCCGAAGTGACCGACCGAACCGGCCCCGCGATGGAAGCCCGCGGGCTGTACCACATCTACCGCGAGACCGAGGTCGAGACCATCGCGCTTCGAGGCGCGGAGTTGACACTGGAGCCGGGCACCTGGACCAGCGTCATGGGACCGTCGGGAAGCGGCAAGAGCACCCTCGTCTACGTGTTGGCCGGGCTCGTCGAGCCCAGCGGAGGAGCGGTCGTCGTCGACGGCGAAGACCTCACCCGGCTACCGCCGCCCGCGCGGGCTCGGTGGCGCCGTGGGCGGGTCGGCGTGGTACTCCAACGGGACAACCTGCACCCGCTTCTCGACGTCGCCGAGAACATCGAGCTGCCGCTGCGCCTCGAGGGTCGAGGGCGCACACAGATCCGGGCCCGGGTGGACCAACTTCTGGACGAGGTCGGGCTCGCCGACCGGCGCCGCCACCGGGCAGGGCAATTGTCCGGCGGTGAGGGGCAACGAGCAGCCATCGCCGTCGCCCTGGCACCGCACCCGCAGGTGCTGCTGGCCGACGAGCCGACCGGTGAGCTCGACGAGTCAACGGCCGCAGGCGTTCTCGACCTTCTGGCGACTCTCAAGGCGGGGGAGGGCGCGAGCATCCTCACGGTGACGCACAACCCGCAGGTCGCCGAGCGGGCCGACCGGCGCCTCAGCATGCGCGACGGCGAGATCCTCGATGGTGCCTGAAGCGCCCGTGATCGAGGCGCTCACGTTGACCCGGACGTATCGAGGCGGCGGGCACGAGGTTCGCGGTGTCGATTCGGTGTCGCTCGCCGCCGCCCGGGGCGAGGTCATAGCTGTTACCGGCCCGAGCGGCTCAGGCAAAAGCACCCTTCTCTATCTTCTCGGCGGACTCGACACCCCCAACGAGGGACACGTGCGGGTGACCGGCGTTGACTGGGCGACGCTGCGCGGCCGTGCCCGCGCCCGATTTCGCCGGCGAACGTGCGGTTTCATCGTTCAAGGCCTGGCGCTTCTTCCGCAGGCGACGGCGGCCGAAAACGTCGAAGTGCCATTGCTTCTCGACGGAATCGAGCCGACGGTACGGGATCGCCGGGTGGCCAGCGCGCTCGAACGAGTAGGACTCGCGCAGGACTCGGTGAAGCTGACCGACCAACTCTCAGGCGGCCAGCAGCAACGGGTGGCGATCGCGAGAGCCCTCGTGGCCGAACCCGCGGTCGTTCTGGCCGACGAGCCCACCGGAAGCCTGGACTCGGTGACCGCCCAGGACATCGTCGCGCTGCTCGTTGCCGCCGCGCGCGAGCGGGGGGCGGCGGTGGTCATGGTCACGCACGATCCCACCGTCGCGGCTCACGCCGATCGCGTGGTGGCCATGCACTCGGGGCGGATCCGGTGATCCGCTGGCTCACGGCGCGCACGATTCGGCGTGCGCCGAGACGCGTCGTCCTCGGCACGCTGGGGGTTGCGTTTCCGGTCGCGATGCTGGCCGCGACGATCCTTTTCGTCGATGACGCCGACCGCGCCATGACGCGGGTGGCATTGGAACCGGTGCAGATCGAGATGCGGGCGATGGGCAGGTCGCTCGACGTCGACATGACGTCCGTCAGCCACGACCTGGGTGAGGTGCCTGCGGTCGCCCGCTCCGAGCCCTTCGCTGCGACCAACGTGGTGGTGGAAACCCCTGGTGCCGGGAAGTGGACCGCCCGCCTGATCGCCGTCGACCCGTCCTACTTCGCCGGTCGACCCTGGCTCCGTGTCGTGCGCGGCAAGCCGGGCGGCGGCGCGCTGCTGGATGAAGCGCTTCGCAACACTCCCGGATTCGCCTCGGCCGCAACGGTTTCGATCGCATTGCCCGGCGACGCCCCCAAGCTTTCCCTCAGCCTCCCGGTCACCGGGGCGGTCGATCTTCGCCAGGCAACAACATGGTTCTCCATCCCCTACGGCGACGTGCAGGGCGATGTGGTCGCCGTTCCCCGCTCAATCGTCATCGACTTCAGCACCTTTGCGCGCGACATCCTGCCCGTGCTGCAGGAGTGGGCCACCCACGGCGGTATCTCCCCGGTGTTCGATCCCGGTTCCACCGATCTGCCGCCGGTAAGCCTCGAATCCCACGTGACCGTGGACCACGCCGCCTATCCGCCGAACCCGAGTCGCGCGACCGCATGGTCGGGGCAGCTTCGATCGCTGCTGGAGCGCCGGGCGGCGGGCTCGATCCTGGTTGCCGACAACGCCGCCGAGACGTTGGTGACTGCCCAATCCGACGCCACCAACGCGAAGATCCTGTTCCTGCTGCTGGGGATCCCCGGGGTACTCGCGGCCGGTGCACTGGGTCTCGCCGCCGGGTCTGCCCTCGCCGAGGCCAACCGGCGGGAGGAGGCACTGCTCCGGCTGCGGGGCGCCACGAGTGGGCAGGTTCTTCGCCTGGCCGCGGCCGACGCTGCGGTCGTCGGACTCGCGGGGTCGGTTGTCGGACTTCTCGTCGCAGCAGCCACCGTCAGTTTGGTGACCGGCGGACCCGTGTGGCGCGGGGTTGCAGGGGGAGAACTCGCCACCACGGCAATCCTGGCGCTTGCCGTCGGCGCAGTGACCACGGTCATCCGGCTCATCCGGCTCAGAAGCACAGAACGCCGGTCAGACGTCGCCGTAGAACGCCATCTGCTCGAGCGGGGCTGGACCCCGATGTGGAAACGGGCCTACCTCGATCTGATCTTCATCGTCCTCGGGCTGGGCATCCTCGGCATCAACCACCTGTCCGGCGGGCTGTCGCAGACCCCGATCGAAGGCACGTCCCTGGCGCTGTCGTTCTATGTCCTACTGGCACCCATCTTTCTGTGGCTCGGGGTCACCTTCCTGGCGGTCCGGGTCGTGCTGGCGATCTTGAGTCGACGGGCGGAGCGGGGACGGTCGAAGCCGTTGCCTTCCTGGCGCGCAACTGCCACCCGATGGACGGGCCGCCGTCCCGCGCGGATGGCCGTCGCCCTCATGCTCGGAGCGTTGGCGGTGGCGTTCGGCACCCAGGTGTTGGCGTTCGCGGCGACCTATCGCACCGCGAAAACGACTGACGCCGGGGCGGCCTTGGGCTCCGACATGCGCCTCACCCCGGCCGACCCGACGAACCAGCTACCGCCCCTCGGTCCCGGGATCGCCGGCGTCAGCCCCTTCCGCCTGGTGCCCGCGCAAGCGGGAAGCGACCGCAAGACAATCATGGCGATCGACCTGTCCACCTATCCCGACGTGTCCACGATGGCACCGCGGATCCTGGAGGGTCAGGGCCCCGACGCGCTCGGCAGCGACCCGCGAGGAGTCCTGTTGCTCAAAGAGCTCGCCAACGATTTCGAGGTCGGACCCGGTGACACACTGCCGATCACCATCTATCCGGACGATTTCGAAAAGAGCACCAACCTGAAGCTCCACGTGCTCGGCGTCTACGGCTCGTTTCCGCCGACGAGCCCGCCGCCCGACCAGCCGGCCGAGCTGGTCATGTCGACGGCCGCGATACCGCGGACGGTGCCGGCGCCGCCAGACTTCTACCTCGCGCGCGTCTCTGCCGGGCGATCGGCCGACGCGGTGGCCGCCGAACTCCGCGGAACTCTGTCCAATCAATTCGGCGTGACAGCGGTCGGAAACCCGTTCCAGCGAGGCCTCACCGCATTGAACCTCGCGGGGCTCGGTCGCCTCGAAGCGCTCGGAGCCGCGCTGATCGCCGCCGTCGGAGTCGCCGTGCTTGGCGCATTCCTCGTGCTCGAACGCCGCCGCGAGTTCGCGATCCTTCGCGCCGTGGGCGCCGACGCGGCCCAGGTCATCGCGGGTCCGGCTGCCGAAGGCGTGCTCGTAGTGCTGGGGAGCTTGCTGATCGGCGTTCCGGTCGGGCTGGGGCTCGCACTGCTCGAGGTCCGGGTGCTCTCGCTCTTCTTCGCACTCCCCCCACCGCTGCTCACAATCCCCACGGGTGCCCTCGTCGTGTTCATCGTGTTCATGGTCATGGCGTCGACCATTGCCATGGCCGCAACGCTCGCCGCAGTCACCCGGGTGCGGCCGGCATCGGTACTACGCGAGCCCTAGCGATAACTCATGGTGCCACTCGCCAACCGTTGGCGGCGCTCGTCGGCATC